>Ga0209184_1000089_pt1 | contig 119234 bp, 101 predicted proteins | sample EN8Hudsemesocosm_2_FD_184627 | JGI IMG/M metagenome (GOLD analysis project Ga0209184, IMG submission 184627) | Methane-oxidizing microbial communities from mesocosms in the Hudson Canyon - EN8C Hudson Canyon (SPAdes) (version 2) | ecosystem: Environmental > Aquatic > Marine > Cold seeps... | reverse complement strand
AGCACATTCAAGTCTGAATTCTGGTGTAAAATTGGGTCTTGTTCTTCTTTTCATAGTGTCACCTAAAGTTTGATGAGGTGTATGATAACACCTCTAATTAGGTGGCCAAATTAACTATGCCACTACACATCGCCATTGTCTTCAACGTTTTCTAAATGTGTGTATTCGTATTTAGAGATAAAGGCAATTGATTTTGTATCACCCGCAAAGTATTTTTGTGTTTCATGAAAGTAAAAACTAGGGTGACCTTCTTCGGCGTAGCCTAATACAAGTAACTGCCCATTTGTTGAAAAACCATCAAAATAATGTACAGCTATATCACCTTGGTAAGATTCAATAAAGGTTAAGTTTCCTTTACTGTCTCTATGATAAAAAACAATATCATCAACCGGTCCAATGGGTGAATAGGTTGTACCTAAACACAATTGTTCTTTTTTAGTCGGTACCGTATGGCACACTAACGGCAGGCTTATCTTTTCTATATTTTCTGCTTCAACTACATCTACTACTTCAACCTCTTTATTCTGCATAGCACACGAAACTAACAACAAAATCCCCAATGTAGTTATTGTTTTCGTCATGTTAATACACTTATTCATTTTGTCTCTCTTCATATCCGAAGGACGTATTAGGCGTTTATTGAATCATGATAAGTCAATAAATTTACTGATCTTCTCTATTCTTGAATTATCTATTTTTGCATTGAAAATGTTAACGTTACGGTTAAACCTTGTTGCTTTTGTGCTTTACCTCCGACTATTTTAGGCCTATATTTCCACTTTTTTAGCGCTCGCATGGATTCTTTATCAAAAATACGTCTAGGCATTGCTTCAACTATTTTAACGTCTGCAACTCCACCAAGTTCATTGATAGAAAATGAGAGTTTAACCCAACCTTCTATACCATCAACTGCGGCTTGTCTTGGATATTTTGGATCAATTCGAATTATCGGCTGAACATTTAAAGCAGCAGTTGATTTTTCTATACTTGATCTAATGTCAGGTTTGTCATTTTGATGTCCGGCTAAGCGATTATTTTCTTTTTCTAATTGAACTTTTTCTTCTTTAATCCCTTTATCAATTTGAATTAAATAAGAAGACACTTCACGAGTTAATACTTCTGTAGTCGTAAAACCAAAGAACACATCCATTTCGGCTTTTGCTTTAATAAACTGATTTTTTTTAAAATAGGTTTTAACTTTTAACGCGGACAACTGTGCATTAGTGTTTCCTAGCAACGATTCAACTTTATCAATAGCGGTTAATGCATCATCATACTGTTGGTTTTCATAGGCTCCCTGAGCAGCATAAAAATATGCTTTCATTTGATTGTTTTTTGATGACTGTGCGAAGCTCAAATGTGACAACATAATTAAAGGCAAAAGTAGACATATTATTTTTTTCATGTTCAAGTTCCATTTTTATAGCTCTCATTGAATAGATGTTAGTAAACATCAATGAGATTAGTTACATGTTAATTATTATGGTTTGTGCAATAAATTCAAGGTTATAAACTTATGATCTCTGTGCCGTAAACTAAGCAAGCTACCCCATTCTATTGTTGAAATATTTTAATCGTATCTCTTACAAGGTCTTTATTGATTGGCTTAACTAAATAGTCATTCATTCCTGCAGATAAACATTTTTCTTCATCACCAAGCATTGCATTAGCGGTCATGGCAACAATAGGAATATCTTTGTACCTACTTCCAGCCATTCCTTGTCTAATCAAGTCTGTTGCTTCGTAACCATCCATTATAGGCATTTGACAATCCATAAAAATAAACGTGAACGGATTGTTTTCTTCGCTTGAATTAAGTTTTTCAATCGCATCTTGTCCATGAACTGCAATTACACAATCAGTAATCCCTATTTTTTTTAATACCCCCATTGCCACCATTTGATTCACACGATTATCTTCAACAAGTAATAGCTTAACCTTTTGCGTCCAATCCATTTCAGATTCAGGCAATTTTTTTATACCCGATAAGGTAACACTGCTAACAAGTTGTTGTTCAGATTCATCTAATGTTGTACTTAATGCTCTTTTTAAATCAGATATAATGACAGGTTTTGGGAAAAATCCATTAACAACTCGCTTATCAGTATTAGCTAAATCATGCTGACTGCTCATTAGTGTCATGTACATTATTTTTAAATTTTGATTATCAGGGTTTAAACGTACTTCCTTTGCAAAAGCTATGGCATCTAAGTCAGGGAGTTGTTGGTTAATAATTAATAAATCATAGCTAGAGTTGTCTTGTTGTCTGCCAAGGAGAGTTAATGCGGGTTTCACACTATTTATAATATCTGCATCTACTTTCCAGGCAATCAATTGTCGCTTAAGGGTTTCAGCACCAGACTGATTATTTTCGATAATGAGCACACGCTTCCCATGGAATGTTTTCTCAGGTAATAACAACATCGAATCAGCCGATTTTTCTAAGAGTAAATCACAACTAAATGCACTGCCTTGTCCTTCATTACTTTCAACCTTGACACTCCCTTGCATGCATAAGCAAAGTTTTTTAACGATAGCAAGTCCAAGCCCAGTGCCGCCATATTCCCGTGTCGTAGATGCGTCAACCTGACTAAATACGTCAAAAAGTTCATTCTGTTTATCTTTTGAAATACCTATTCCAGTATCAGAAACAACAGCATTTATTCGCCAATGAGTAGCAGAATGATTATGCTGGCTCAGTCGAATAATTACCTCACCTTTTTTAGTAAATTTGATCGCATTCGCTAATAGATTCGTTAGTATTTGGCGAATTCGATTTGAATCTCCAATCACAAGTGATTCTTCACAATCAACGAGATCTACAATTAACTCTAAACCTTTATTTTGCGCTTGTTGAGCAAATGACTCAGCTAAATTACCCACCATTTCAGGCAGATTAAAACTGATATTTTCTAGTTCTAATTTATTCGCATCTATTTTGGAAAAATCTAAAATGTCGTTAATTAAAGAGAGTAATGAAGTAGCACTTTGCTGAGCAATACCAACTCGGTGTTTTTGCTCTGGATTTAGCGGTGAATCTTTTACTAAATCAAGCATGCCGATAACGCCATTCATCGGTGTTCTTATTTCGTGGCTCATACTGGCGAAAAATTCATTTTTAGCCGTTACCGCTATTTCTGCTTGTTCTTTTGCTTTAATAAGCGCTATTTCATTTTCTGCTAATAAGGTAACGTCATAACTTACCCCTATCATTGAAATAGGCTGTTCATTACTATCATAAATGATACTGGCAACTGCCTTTATATATTTGATTTCTCCCGTTGGCCAAACGATCCGAAACTGATCATCATACCGACCATTATCTTTAATAACTTGATAAATATAGGCAATCGCCTCGTCTTTATCATCAGGATGAAGGCTTTTCCCTATTACCTCAAAGGCACTTAACGTGTGGTTTTCAGGAATGCCATATAATTTGAACATCCAGTCGTCCCACTTTAATTCATTGGTAACAAGATTAAGCTCCCAAATCCCTATTCTCGCAGAGTCTGCCGCCAATGCCATTCGTTGGTTTTGTCTGGCGGTATTTTGTTGAATTGTCGTTTTTTCGGTAATATCTTGAAACGAACCATACATGCGAACACAAACTCCGTTTACAAATTCAGAACGGCCTCGAGCCGATATCCAAATTTCATTCCCTTTAGCCGTGACCATCTGTAAATCTTCTTCATACGCGATACCATTTTCCATACTATTTAAGATTAAAGCCTGCACCCTATCCCTACTCTCTCCTTCTTTGTAAAAGTTAATAGCCGTTGATAATTCGGGCTGATAATCGCTTGGCACTTCATGTATTTCTTTTGTCATGCTTGACCAATAAATGTTGTCATTAATCAGGTCAACTTCCCAAGCACCAATTCGCGCTTGATGGCCCATTTCTTCCATTAAAGATTGCTGGCTCAAGAATTCTTCTTGATGCTTAGCACGAGTGAGTTCTGCGCTTATCCAGTGAGAAAATAATTGAATCAGATCTAACTCTCGGCGAGTAAATGGTCTAGATGATGGCTCTGGGCCAGAAAAGTTTAAAGTGCCAAACCGTTTACCATTAACAATAAGAGGCACGCCAATATAACTTTCTAAACCAAAAGCTTGATAACAAGGGTGATTTTTTATTGAACTTGCACCTGCCTGATGAAAAGAAACCGCCTTTTCTGCCTTTAATGTATGACAGCAATAAGTGTTCTCTAAATCAAATTTATCACCCGGATTAATTTCATCGTTAGGTGTATGGCAATGAATAACACAATATTCTTGTTCGTGTATTTCACTAATTAAAGCGAGAGGTAAATTAAATATTTGTTTGCCAAGTACGAGTATTTTTTGAATTTTATCATTTAGTGTTTTATCTATTTCAGACGTTATTTCATGCAACTGATTAAGTGATTGTTCAGTTTGCTTTATACCACTGATATCATTTTGAATAACAATAAATGATTCAATTTTATTTTCATCATTTATGAGAGGGACTATTGTTGTACTTAACCACAACTCTCGCCCATCTTTAATTTTATTAATTGATTCACCATGCCAAAACTCTTGAGCTATACACTCTTTAAATACTGCTTTATAAAATTGAGGGGTATAACTGGCACTACAAATTTTAAATACACTTTGACCAATAATTTCTGCTTCGCTATAACAATAAAAATCGAGAAAAGCCTGATTGACCTCCGTTAACGAACCCTTTTTATTCATACTTACTCTATAAACAATGGCATGCTTATTTATCGCAAGCGTTAACTCTGCACTTTGTCTTTTAGACAATAAGAGTGCATTGTGGCTATGACTGATGAGTCGCTGTAACGGTCTAAAAATATATACGTTTATTAATACTAATAATAAAATTGTGATTAACCATAAGGCTGCTTCTAGTCTTTCAATATAAGCAATACGCTGGTTAGTATGTTGTTCAATTGTTGTTACCACTAAATCGAGTGAGGCGAGAAAGTCATCGATATAGTCTCGATTAAAATTTTGCTCAATGATTCTTGTCGCTATTACTTTATCTTGGGTTTGACTTAACGCAATGGCCTCTGCCACATAGAAATCAACTTGATTATTAAGATCGATTGGCGCGCTAAAATACAACGCACTTACTTCCTTTGGCATAATGCCAGATTTATTAATGACCAGGTTTGTCAAAGATTTTTGATTCGTTGAAAATAGTGTTGCGGTGTCAAATAAATCAATTATTAGCGTTTTGTCAATCTCAGAAACCATTACATTCTGATAATGTTGATAAGCAAGGTAAGCGATTTTTTGTGATAGCATTCTTTGACTACCGGAAAGGTTAATCGTTTCGGCTACTTTATCTTGTTGTTTCGATAGAAACATCAAACTTAAAAATGAAATGCTTATTAACATAGCAATTAAATAAGTCGCTAATGAATTACGACGTTTAATTTTATTTTCTAGTGATTTCATATCTGTTAAATCAATCATGTTATGTAATTTCAATCATTGAGGGGCAACCCTTTCATATTTCAACTTAACGAGACTATTTCCGTAATCACGTATTTAGTTTGATTCGTTATGGATATTAAATAGCTTTAAGTATAGACACTATATTGACACTATCTAGGTATAATAAGCTAATAATCAGTACCTTAATGAATGTACTCAATCTTAAAATATTATAAAAATAAATAAGCTTCACCTTTTGGAAAATCACTCTCAATATAGGAGCTATAACGTATCACTAAAGTCTATATGACAAGCCTGATTCCTGCCGTTAAATTTCGCTTTATAAAGTGCTTGGTCTGCAATCGACATCATTTTCTTCACGGTAACATTGCTGCCAGAAGACACCCATGTTGAACCAATACTGCAAGTAAAACTCACATCGGGATTATTGGCTATAACAGCATTTCGTACATTTGCTAATATTTGTTCCGTTACTTTTGCTAACCCAGCTTGCGTTATACCTTGTAAAATAATTGCAAATTCTTCCCCGCCTATTCTTGCATGGAAATCACCATGCTTAAGTAAAGCTAAGTTAACAGTGTTGACTGTGGTTTTTAGACATTCATCACCAATGTCATGCCCATAGGTGTCGTTAATATTTTTAAAGTTATCTAAATCATAAATTAAAAATGCAATAGGCCAAATGGTTTTAGATTTTTTAGCCAACATTTTGTGGCTAAAGTCATCAAAATGCCGACGGTTAGCAATCAAAGTTAAGGCGTCAGTATGTGCAAGCTCATTTAAGGTTGCCGTTCGTTTATCAACTTGTATTTCTAGTTCTTTCGACAAATTTTTTGCCCTATGTAAGGTGATAAACATAAAAAACATACCGATTACTGAAAAAACTATAAACACAATGTACGCATATTGAATTGTTTCGGTTAAACCTTCATCACCGCTCAATGGAATACTAATATCAACCGCGCCACGCATATCCCCTACTTTCCAATCTTTTTTAGGGCTATCGGGATGATAATTATGACAATCAATACAGCTTTTTTCCATAAAGATAGCTTCGGCGTGTCTGAGCACATCGATGTTGCCGATCATTTAAACACGTTCAAAAATGCGATTATTTGCGTTTAAATTTTTCAATGCCGTTATTTGAAAATCATCTTGTGGACCAGAATTATGGTGCCTGCTAGCAAAAGGGTAATTACTAAAAGTATGCAATATTAAGCCATTTTCAGGATCAGAAATTGCTTCTCCTAATTCAATGGCAAACGTTGCGGGGTTTGGAATGGCATATTTTCCCCATGATATTTCGCTTGCACTAATATATCAGGATGTTCGCTCAACGCAGAAACTGCATTTTTACTATAAGATATTCTTGCTTGATTAATAGTCGAGGCTAAAACAATTGCTGTACGAGCAGCAAGAGCAATTGATGAAGAGTGTTGTAGTTTCTTAATGGCAATTAGCGAAATAATCGCCATGAACATAAAGAGTACAGTAAATGTGGTAATCGCTTTGGTATGAGGAAATTTCATTATTTATATATTTGCGAGCCCCTGAATAATAAATTGACTATATCAAGAGTAAAGCACAAAGTAATATTGTTTCATCACATTCAATGATACTTAGAGATTAAAGCATGGCGAGTAAAGCATAAATGATAAATATTAAAAATTAGGCTACATTGAATACCGCTCATTGTAATTCATAAAGGTAATTGGCTAACACCTATTTTGGCGACTAAAGTTAACTTATGTAGAACAATGACTTTAACCAAATTATTGGTTAAGTACGCATGACAAAATTGAAGGTAAATAATTTGAGTGCAAAATATTCTTTTATCATTTTTATCACAATAACTATTGGAATTTTAGGATTCTATTTCAATTTGCAATATTTTTGGAGTATGGATAAACACCCCGTTACTATCGCGGTTTCTAAAACACCGTTATCTACACCTTTTTATGTCGCTAAATCCATAAATTCATTTGATGAAACCTGTGTTGAGGTTGAATACACTGAAGTGAAAGGAGGTCAAATTGCATTTGAGAAAGTAATGAATGGTGACGTTGATTTTGGTACGAGTTCCGACTCAGTCATCGCTTTTAAAAGTTTAACTAAGCAAAAGTTTGTTACACATGCCATGTTTGTTCAATCTGATAATGATGTGAAATTAATTACACGCTCTTCTGATAGGGTTACATCAGTAACGGAACTGAAAGAAAAAAGAGTAGGTGTTACTAAAGGAACGGCTAGCGAATACCTTTTAAGTACTTTATTAGCTATTGAAGGTTTAACAATGGAACATGTTCAATTATATAATTATAAGCCAGACGAATTGATACATGGTTTCAGTAATAACGAAGTTGATGCTATTGTTGCTTGGGAGCCCTTTGTATTTAAAGCATTACAATTATTGGGTGATCAAATAAAAATTCATGACACCAAGAGCTTAAGTACATTGAGTTTCAACTTAATTTCACAAACAGCAGATAATCAACTTGTGGAAAAAGCGAAATGTGTTATTCAAGGGCTACAAACAGCGATTAATTATATTGTTTCGCACCCAAAAAAATCTAAAAAAATTGTGATTGATGCCCTTGAATTAGACCCTGCATTTATTGACTGGGTTTGGCCTGATTACATTTTTAAACTTGGACTAAATCAGTCGCTAATATTGAACATTAATTCTCAAGCAATATGGGCTGTGGAAACACAAATGAGTGAATTTAATGAAATTCCTAATTCAGAGCGTTTTATTGATAGTAGAGCATTATTACAGGTCGAACCTGGGGCCGTAAATATACCGCTATAAATGGGAAGTTTTTATGAAATTGAGTTTACATCACCAAATTTATTTTTTTACAATAAGCAGTTGCTTATTATTTGTAGTGCTAGTTATAAGCATTTTATGGTCGACTCAGGTTATTGATGTCGCATCAAAACGTGAAAAGTATGCCAATATGATTGAAGGGCATACAAATACCTTAAAACAGTTTATTACACGTGAAAACATTTACGCCAGCAATTACAACGCTAAAAAATGGTTTGCCTTAGCAAAAAAATTTGAAGAATTACTTCAACTTGTACCTCATTTAACACCACAACAACACACGATTCAAAATAGCATTAAAAGCCAAAACAGAAATGTAATACGCTTATTTAATGCCATTAATAAAAATAAATTAAAAAATGCAGATGAAACAATTAAGAAGCATTTAAAAATTAGATTACTAACACAATTAGAAGCCATTCGTTCTGATTCCATGCAACTTTCTACTATTGCGCAAAAAGATATTAAGAATATTATTAGGAATCAAATAATATTTGTTTTGTCTATATTAGCACTCGTCATTTTCACTCTCGTTTATGGGGCTTTTAACGTTGTTAGAATCTTTAAAACATCACTCAAAGAAGTAAAGTCAGCCTTTGAAAAGAATCACAGTGGGAATTTTCAAAAAATACAACTCTCTAATCAATCTGAAGAATTTAATAGTATCGCTCAGGCATTCAATGCTATGAACAAAAAATTAAGTTCAACCACTGTATCTTTAGCATCAATGAAAAAAATTGTTGATGAAAGAACACATGAATTAGAGCAACTGTCGAATACTGACCCTCTAACCAAAATCGCAAACCGCCGTGCCTTGTTTGAAAGAGGACATTATGAATTTTCTCGTGCACGAAGAACTAAAAGCCCATTAGCGTTAATTATGGTTGATTGTGATTTATTTAAAAAAATTAACGATGAATTTGGTCATTTGTTCGGAGACGAGGCTCTGAAAAACCTTTGTAATGTTTGCAGTAAAGAAATACGAAACATTGACTTTTTTGCGCGTTATGGAGGTGAAGAGTTCATTATTATTTTACCTGACAGCGAATTAAGTGGTGCAATACAAACAGCCAGTCGAATCCAACGTTCTTTAGCTAGAAACTCCACAAAATTTGAAGGTAATGAAGTTTGCGTGACGGTAAGTATAGGTATTTGTGCTTTTAGCGATAAACATAATACTTTCGAACAATTGATCAATGATGCAGACAAAGCGATGTATCAAGCTAAGAATAACGGTCGAAACAGAATTGAAATAATAGAGAATGACCTCTAAATTTAATGCTAATGAACATCAAAGTGCTGGAGAAAGTATTCTTTACAATAGGCTAAATAGTAAACTTTCCAATTAATTCCTTAAGTGCTTTCGATTCATTGTGCAACCCTTCGCACAATTCCTCAGATTGGATCATGTTGTCTTTGGTTTGATCTGCAGAGGTAGCAATCATTACAATATTTTGACTAATTTCGGCAGTTGCTAGCGTTTGTTCTCTTGTCGCTGACGCTACAGATGTATTGATTTCAGTTAAACTGATAATTTCTTGAGCAATGTTGTCCAAGGTACTGCCCGTTTGTTTCAATCGTTCAGCACTTTCAAGGGTATTTTTGCTACCAAGTTCGATTGAAGAAACAGTTGCTGAGGCTTTAGCGTTTAGGCTAGCTATCATCTCATTAATTTGCTCTGTAGATTCAGCCGTTCTTTTTGCTAGCGTTCTAACTTCATCGGCAACAACAGCAAAACCTCGTCCTTGCTCTCCTGCTCTTGCAGCTTCAATAGCGGCATTTAGCGCGAGTAAATTAGTTTGTTCAGAAATACCTTTTATAACTTCTAACACGTGACTAATCGATTTTATTTCAGTTGAAAGCTCCGTTACTGATTTAACCGATGTTACCATTGAAGACTCTAAAACTTCCATTTGAGATATTGTATGATTAACAAATTTTGCACCTTTATGGGTGGTTTCTTCTGTCGTTATTGCTATTTCTGAAGCACCATTAGCATTATTAGATATGTCTTGTACCGTGACCTCCATTTCATTAACCGCAGCAGCCACCGTTTGAGTATTCGATGATTGCATTTCAGCTAAACTAGCTGCCTCTTGAACTTTTCCTTGAACATGCCCTGCAATATTTTGAACTTGTTCTGCAGAAACAGAGACTTGCTTAAACATCTCATGTAGTTGTTCTATAAATAAATTAAATCTTGTCGCTAAATTACCTATTTCATGCTTTTCTTTAGCTGGTAATCTTGCCGTTAGATCACCATCTTTTTCTGTAAGTGCGGTAACTGCATCAGTAATTTGTTCTATAGGTTTGAAAATTTGTCCCGCCAACATCCTGACTAAAATAAACCCTAATAAAGCGATAACAGCCCCAAAAAATATATTTTTATTTATTGCACTATTAATAGGTCCATAAAGCTGTTCTTGTGGGATTTCCGCCACTAAGTGCCAGTTTAAAGAGTTAAGCGGTGTACTTGAAATAACATAATCTTCACCATCCCTATCTTTATCAACTAACTGGCCATCTTTTATGGCAAAAAGTTTAATGGACCTTCCAATTTTAGCTTTATCTCCATGGAGCATAATTTCTCCATTACTCGAGACTAAATAAACAAAACCTTCTTCACCAATTCTATAATTACTGACTAAACTGGTCATAGAATCGAGAGAAAGCCCTATACCAGCAATGCCTGAACGAACGCCATCAACTTCTACGGCATAATTAATAAAAACAACTAACTTTTGAGTTGTTTTATCTACATCTAAACTTAATTCAAAAGGTTTATCTGATGCTAAAAAACTATAAAACCATTTATCTTTTTCTCTATCTACCCTACGATCAATACCTGAATTGGTATAATAGTTTCCCGATTTTTCAGAAACGATATATGCACTAATCGCATCATTCTTATTTCTAATGTCGGATAAGTATTGAATAAAGGAATCTTGCTGATCTTCTACTTCATTACCGCTCAACCAGTTAATTACAAATGAGTTCTGTGCTATTTCTTTAGAGACGATGATTGGAATCGATAATGCTAATTCTATCCCATTCTTTACTTCATTTAAGGCGGTTGGCAAATCATCTTTAGCGAGCTTTTGTTCAGTATGGGTACGTATACTATGAGTAAAAAGAAGAGTAGAAATAGTTAAAGGAATCACTATTGCTAAAATTAAACTGACGTATAACTTTTGTTTTAATAACATTTAATCATTCCTATTTTTTACTCAGTAATAACTTATTTTTAAATCGCGATTTTAAGGCTACATAATAATTAGAAGCGCCATACTATTAACATCTGTAAAGCATTATCATCCGTACCTTTTTCACCCAATTTGTTCTTCCAATATTGGTATTCAATACCGGCAAATAATTTTCCTGCCTTATTGCCTAAAACTTCACCTAAATCTAAACGTACTTGTGGTTGAAACAAAACCCAAGATTCTAATTCAGCCGTTCGAAAGTTACTCGTTTGTGTTCGTCCATTGATATACTCTAAATGACCTTCTATAGTCCAATTCATTGAACCTATTTTGAAAGGGTACGCCCAAGCAAAGTCAACCATAAAACTTGAGTCTTCATCAACAATGGTAAAAACTTGAGAATTGGAATCTCCACCGCCTTGATGCATAAAGCCTGTTACAGTAACACTGGCAAAAGCAAAACCGGGTAAATCTAATGAGAGTTTAACTCCCGGTAACACCCACATACTGTCAACTTCTGGTGCAAAATTACTGCCTATTACGAGACTAAGATCTTTGACGATACCCAATGATAAATCATTGCCAGAAATAGCACCTAAGCTAAAACTTGAATACCATTCACCATAGAATTCACTACTGTCTGCAACAGCAAAATTTGCATCGTTGTTTACACTATGACGGGAATGATCAACGAAGAAAAAATTGTCACCATACTCCCAACCACCAGCATGTTGGAAAGTCAGAATAGTCGCTTCTGCTGTACCGCCTGTTCCCACTCTCTCTAATTCGCCAAAGGCTTGCAGCTGTACTTCTGTTTTACTCCAGGTTTCTGAAAAAGCAGGAATGCTAAACAAAGTTATTAACGCAAATAACTGTGTTGCAACAAAGTTGTAAAGTATATTATTTTTCATTGATTAGCCTTCTTAAACCATATATTCAGGTAATTATAGTCTATGTTTCAATCTATATTTTTTAGTCACGTTATTATAATATCTGGTTGATCAAACATCCTTTTTTGACAAAAAACATCCATCTTGGATCTTAATTCTCACGTTAAATAAGTGACCCTTATAAATTCGACCTCACAGTATATTTCATACCTAACATCAAAATAATAATAGAAGATTTATTTAAAAATGTTCAAATAATTAACAAAATATTTATTAAATTAACACGCAACAATCATTAATTTGACTAAACTGTTTGGTGAGACAGGTAACTTTGACAGGATGTTCATTCTGGATTGAGAAACAGAAAACTAAATTGAAGCCTGCACTTCTATAATGTAAACAATGGAATTAATCTCAAATACAATGATGTGGATGGACAATGATCAGTTTCATACGTAATTTAATTAAGTTAACACTCTATACATTAGCCATACTAAATATTGCTGAGAGTCTTGCGAAAAGCCCCCCTAATAAATCATATGAAATTGGTACTGAAGACATTGAATACTATCCTCATTATGGTAAAAAAGATTCATCAGATGATGGTTTCTCAGGTTTTGCCAGACCTTTTTTCGATAAGCTCTCAAATGCATATGAACTAGAATTTCATTACACGCCTTTACCTATAAAACGTTTATATAATTACTTTTTAAACAGTAATACCGTAGATTTTAAATACCCTGATAATCCAAACTGGAATATAAAAAATAAACAAGGGCATAAAGTTTATTACAGCGATGCAATTACATACTATGTTGACGGTACATTTATACACAAAGATCAAAGTTTACCACTAAATATTGTTTATTTAGGTGTGATCCGTGGTTTTACACCCGAACCCTATTTAGCAGAGATATTAGCGGATAAAATTAAAGTCATTGAATTTACACGTTCAGATCATTTGTTAAGTGCATTAAACTTTAAACGTATAGATGCAGCATATATGAATGTAGATGTTGCTAAATTTCAACGTTCAAAAAGTGAAACCAACCTTAACGTTAAATTTTGCCCCTCGTTACCTCTTACAAAAGGATCTTATTATCTTTCAACAATGAAACATCCCGAGTTACTTAATAAAGTAAATGAATTTATACGAAATAACTCAGATTTCATCAAAGAGTTACAATTATTGTATAAATTAACAGTCGTTGATTAAAGACTAAATATTTTGAGGTGATCATAACGATCACTTTAATTTTATTTTCTACCACTATGTAAGACTCCCTCTTATTGGTAAATAGAGCAGATTTAATTCATCAATTACGGGCGTTTTTCCTGTCACCATGTATACCCAGTTCATCCAATATTAAATGCATCGTTTGGTTATTTGGCTGTTTCATTTTTACAGTATTTTTTTTCAATTACCGTTTTACCATCAACAATTTTATTAATACAAGCAGGAGCTATTGAGTCGAGCGTAAATTCCATATCGGAATGTTCTTCCCCTGTAATACGCTTTAATTCGGCAAGCATAGCCGCTTTCTTTTCTTCGGTTAATTCACCTTCGATGCCCACTTGAATTTCATATCCTCCTTCTGCTAACTTTTGGATTGATAGATCTGGAAATGGGAATGGAACCGGCTTCGGCTTTTGTGGAAACATAAAAAATACCGAAGCTCCCATAATCAAGCCCGCTACTATGAAATATTTTTTTTTGATACTAAATGGTTGATTAACTACTTTTACGCTAAGCACACTTGGGATCCATAAATACCCTTTACGCTGAACGGTTTTAATAAATATCGGATTTTTAGGATCATCCTTCAATATTTTTCGAAGTCTCGTCATGGTATTTGCTAACGAATCTGGTCCTACAATGGTATTAGCCCAAAGCTTATCAATAAGTGTTTGTTTACTTAACGTTTTACCATTAGCTGCACAGAGTATGATAAGTAACTCTAAAACCTTGGGTTGTAGTATTAAGTCTTCGGCATCGAGCGTGACTAAGTTTTGGGTAAAATCAACAATTAGTGACCCTGTTTTAAACGGCGACTGCATTAATTGGGAAACGCTTAAAGATTCATCCGACTTAACGTAATTATCAATTATCATATTTTTCATTAGCTTAGAGTGAGGATATAAGTTGGATAGTCAAAAGTTATAATTTATTAAGGACTAACAGGTAGATTTTATTATTCATATCAATGATAAAGCCTTCCTGTAAATAAATAAACTATTAAGGTAAATATGAAACTTTTAGCTGTCCCAACGATTATTGCGCTTTTATTCTCTTGTTATAGCGATGCCATTGTTATCCGACACGATATTAATCCTCTAAAATATCAAGTTCAACAGGACAAATATCCAAGTATCGTTGATCTAAACTTTTTGACGGGAACACTCATTGCAAACCAGTGGGTTTTGACAGCGGCACATGGCACAGCATATATGCCAGGTAATCAAGCAGTGATTATTAACGGTCAAGCATACTATGTAGAATACATTATTGAACATCCGGAATTTGATAAAAACAACTTGAGCCATGACATAGCATTATTGAAGCTTAACCGTCCTGTTTTAAATGTAACGACTACCGATATCTATACTGCGGAAGATGAAAAGTCAAAACACGTTTGGTTTGTCGGACGAGGAGATATCGGTAACGGACAAGTTGGTATAACAGGCTCTACTGATCTGTTAAATCATGCTGAAAACCTTATTGAAAACGCAGAAGGACTCTGGATAACTTTCGACTTTGACTCTCCTGAAAATAACGCACTGCCTTTGGAGGGTATTAGTGGTCCTGGCGATAGTGGTGGCCCAGCATTTATCGAAACACCAACAGGGTATAAAGTTGCAGGCGTTAGCTCTCATCAACGTAATAATAATGATGGTGAAGGTTTATATGGTGTTAAAGAGTATTACACTCGAGCAAGTGATCATGTCCAATGGATAGAAAAGATCAAAGCAGCCTCAAATAAGCACTTATCAAAAATAGCCCTCAAGCGACCTAGGTATAAAGTTATAAATTCGACCAAAAATGAAACGATTGCATTAATGGGGCGATATTCATTAACAGATGGAACTGACTTTTTTATTGAACCTTGTGGTAAAAAAGTTTGTTATCGCTGGGGAAGCTCTACCCGTCAAATCGAGATATTTAAAACTACAGGCGATCGATGGTTCACACCCAAAATAAATAGAAACTTCCAAGTTAATTCGTCTGATGATGGAATGGTTAATCATATACTTATGAATGATTTTCACGGGCAAAGAGAGTTAATCAAGCAAGATCAAGTTAATACACTAAAAAATAAAATTAAAACAAGAGGTAGACAGTTACTCACTCATATTGAGCCAATTTGGCCTGCAAAGGCTATAAATAAGAAAATCGAAGGCAGCGTTACGTTGTCATTTTCAATTAACACAGACGGTTCGGTAGACAATATAAAAATAATTGAATCCACTCCAAACGGTATGTTTGAAAAATCATCAATCAAAGCCCTTTCACAATGGATGTATGCAGAATTGGAAAAATCTTTGCATGACATTAAAACGAGATTTGATTTTTCTTTATAGGTAAATTCATGAGTAAACGAAGTTAATAAAATTGAATGTAGCTAAAAAATAGACAAAAAAAACGTTTACCTGAAACCAAGTAAACGCAATATAAAAACATGAAACACTAAGGGAAATATACTCTCATATAGTAAGAGTGTGTATTGAAAGGAAAGTTCAATTAATTTATAAAAAGGTTTAATTATTCACTTAATTTTGTAATGACGATACATATTTACTTATCGTTACCTTCAATACAGCGATATACAGTTTCTAGTAATACACTTCTCTTTATAGGTTTTACAAGGCATTTATAAGCATTTTTTGAAACAACTTTATCAATAGATTCAATGTCGGCATAACCCGTTGCTAAAATGATAGGTATATCGATTTTGGCCTTTAACACCGCATCAATGAGTTCAGTCCCCGTCATTATTGGCATAGAATGATCTGTCAGGAGAAGGTCATATTTCCCAGCATTTTCCGCTAACAACGCTAAAGCTTCGTTGCCATTATCACATGCTGTGATTATATATCCCGACGATTCCAGGTGTTCACTATATAAAAGTCGAAGGTCTTCTTCATCCTCAGCTATAAGTATATTCCCAAGCCCTTTCCGTTCCTTTTCTATTTTGTCTATTTCACTCAAAGGAACATCTAATGTTTTAGGCATTAAAATAGTGAATTCAACGCCAGCTCTCTCATTATTTACAACTGCAATGTTTCCGTTATGGCCATTGATGATGTTATACACAACAGACAATCCCAATCCTGTTCCTTTACCAACTTCTTTTGTACTAAAAAATGGGTCGAAAATATTATTAATAATCGCGTTATCAATCCCGGTTCCTGAATCTTTAACTTTTAGTGAAAAGTAACTATTACTGTCACTAAGTTCACTGGGTATTAGAATATTGGAACCTGATAATTTCAACTCCAACATGCCTGATTTTGGAGACATCGCATCTATAGCGTTTGAGCAAAGATTAATGATTACTTGGTGAATTTGAGTTTTATCTCCTTTTATAACATAGTCGTAACCGCTTTCTATTTCGTACAAAATGTTAATATTTTCAGGTGATGTAGATTTAATTAATTGAACACATTCATCAACAACCTCAGAAAAGTTGATTGAATGTAAAGGAGCTATACTCATTCTGCTGAATGTCATGATTTGACTGACTAACTCTGTTGCACGCGTACTGGCATTGTAAATATTTTGATTGAATTTTTTAATTATTTCGTCTTTTGGAAACTTGATACTGAGTAATTCTGAGTTACCGATTATAATGCCCATAATATTGTTAAAGTCGTGTGCAATGCCTCCAGCCATTTCTCCAAGTGCCTTCATCTTTTTAGACTGAAGTAACTGTTCTTCCAATAATTCACGCTGTTTAATCTCTCTTTTTAATCGGCGATTAATGACCACAAAAATGAATATAATAAAAAGTAATACAGTTAAGATTGGAATTGCCCATTTCAAAATTGTTTTTAACTGCGTGCCTTTTTGTACACGAACGGCTAACCAATTGTTTGCAATTATAGATTTAGATTTTTCATCCATACTGTCTAATGCTTTATTCAAAATTGGGATCAAGGGTTCTAGACCTAATCTAACAGCCATTGACAACTGTAATTGATAGGGAGTAAACGACGCAATAATTAAGTTATAATAGCTTTCTTTATCTATTTCATGGTTTACGGTGGGTAACGCACCAATATAACCATCTAACTTTCCATCATTTAGCAACCTGAGACCTTCCATCGCTGATGAAACGAATACTAACTTCATATTTGGGAAATCTTGAGAGATAAGTTCTGCAAAAACATAGCCCTTTATAACACCCACTTTTTTGTGATCAAAACTGCGCATCGACTCTGCATAAAATGAGCCTTTTTTCGTTACTGCTACAGAGGGTATCTTAAAATACGGTTTAGTGAATAACATTAATTTTTCGCGTTCAGTGGTGCGAACCATTGATGACATAACATCAATTTCTCCTTGCTTTAATTTATCTAAAGACTGCACCCATGTTGTATCTTCAGAAACATTCAGCTTTATATTTAACTGCTCCGAAATGTAATCAATATAATCTGAAGATATTCCACTGAGTTGACTTTTATCATCAGTAAATTCGAAAGGATAAGAGTTGTGATCGACACCAAGAGAAAAAGAAGCGTGATTTTGTAACCACTTACGTTCGGATAATGTCAATACATCCAAAGGCGCTTTACTGCTAAAAAAAGGGCGTGTATTAGGTAACCACTTTTTTTCTAATAAGACGAGGTCGTGAATAGGTATATCTTCAAATCCACGATTAATTTCATGTAGAAGTTCAGCTTGGCCTTTAGCGACAAGAACATGTACTAAACTGGATACATCCTCAATAACATTTGAATCTAGAACACCTCCTAACCCCATTTTTGCCAACAAAGAATTTAGTGAGGGTGATTCATTAAAAATGGCTTGAATATCTTTATTAATAAGATCAAGAATACTTGAAGTACCACGTAAAGGTACCCTAATAATATTAGGGTAATTATCTATAAGGTATTGTTCATGATAACTACCTGTTAAAACAGCAATTTTCATTCCTTTGAATTCTTTCAGTGTTTTCTTTTTACCGATTTTATCATTATATAAAATACTAGATTCTACGCGATGAATGGGAACCGAAAAATCGGCCCATTTGGCACGCGTTTTATTTCTAAACAAACCAGAATGAACAGCTTTACCTGATTTCACCAGAAGTAACCCCTTCTCCATATTGTCGGAGATAAAGTTGACCGGAGTACCTGTAGTCTCTGACCATAAGTTCCATAGGTCTACATATAAACCTACGGGCTTTCCGTTAGGTAACTCAAAAGAAATAGGATGGTGATCGTCATGAACTACAACGTTTAATACATGTTGTAGGTTTGCTTCTTTTGATAGTGTTGGCATGCTCAGAGTGAACAGGAAAAAGGCAGTCGCTAAGGCAAAACATTTATTTATAAACAATAAGTTAAACCCCATACCACGTTAATCATAGAAACAATTCAATTGAGGTAAATAAGTATAGTCAAAAATAAATAAAAAATATAAGAAACATATAGGAAGCTGCCAATACTGACAGGAATATCTCCATCTCATGTTATCCGTGCTACTAACATGAGATTGTACTTAATTGATTTATAACATTAAAGCATACTTCGTTTAACTAATAATAAAGCTGTTTCATGTTCAGCATGCACAAAGGAGTTAATCTTAATATCAGCTAAAGCACTTTTTTCTGCGAGTGAATTCACTTTCACAATGAGGTTTGCACTAGGGGAAAAGTCCATTATCGCTTCACAAATAATTTGTTTATTCTTTAATGTGTTAACCGTAATAATAATACTACTCGTTTGATCTACTTTTAATGACTCTAATACCGGGCGTTTATCTAAATGACCAAAATAAGCGTCATAGCCTCTTTTTCTTGCTAGTAATACATGCTGTAAATTATCAGAAATAATTAAAAACTTGATATCTTTACATGTCAGTTCTTTTGCAACAATTCTACCCAAGGTAGCAAACCCACAAACGATGGTGTGATTTGTAACATTTACAGTCTCTATTTTATCCGATTCAAAAAATTCAATGACAAAAATTGAAGCTAACTTATAGATATTGCTGACCATAAATGGAGTAAGTATCATGGATAATACGGTGATCAAAATCAGGAAATTGCTAAGATTTTCAGAAATAATATCTTGATTTATTGCCATAGCAAAAATTACGAAAGAGAACTCCCCTACTTGACATAAGGCAACAGCTGACTTTATTGACTCGCTTTTATCAGATTTTTTTATCATCAGTAAATAAATGATCGTTCCTTTAATCATCATAACGAGTAACAAGATACTCAATACCCAATGCAAGTTATTGATGAAGTACAAAGCATCAATTTTTGTCCCAATAGAAAAGAAAAATGCGCCTAAGAACAGGTCTTTATATGAAGATATATCTGATTCAACTTTAATATGGAATTTTGTTTCAGCAATAATCATTCCGGCAATAAATGCCCCCAAAGAATAAGTAAAACCAATTTGGTGGGCAATTAATGATGTACCTAAAACGATAGTAAATACTGAAGATAAAAACAACTCTTCCATTCGGGCATTTGATGAAAAATGGAGTAACCAAGCAATTATTTTCTTTCCAATCGTGAACATGAAAATAATAATTCCACTTGCATATAAAAACGTATTTAAGAGAACATCTTTCAGTGATAATTCATCATTCGATAAAAAGCTCATTAATAGTAATATCGGGATCACAGCTAAATCTTGAAAAACTAATATAGCGACAGATTTTTCACCATACGGCGTAACGATATCTTTTGATTTTTTGAGGTAAGGTAAAACGATTGCTGTCGAGGATAAACTAAATGATAGTGCAATAATTAATGACGGAATAGAGTCAATATTAAATATATATAATGCCGTTACATAGATGACTAAAGAGCTCACACCGACTTGTATGAATCCATTAAAAAATATCAATTCTTTCAATTTACTGAGTTTAGATAAAGACATTTCCAAACCAATAGTAAACATTAGAAAAACAATACCGAATTCACCAATAATGTCTAGCGTGTGCAGATTCTCACTACCATTAAAATCGAAAATATTACTCACTAAAGTACCGGTAATAATATAACCGATGATATGTGAAACAGAGAATTTGGTGAGCACTATATTGATAACGCTAGCAAGTGCTAATGATATTGCAATAATAACAAGTATTGAATCCATTTAACCCCTTAGATCTTTGTAAGTTTTACATTAAAACTCATATATTAGTTCAATAGTACAATGCACGTTACATACCAGTAAAAATCTGAAACCTTGTCTAACTCCAAATATATAACTGTACGATTTCAACCACCTACATAATAATAGACAAATTGTTATTTATTCAGATTAAAAATTGCTTTGTTATGAAGCATTAGCACTTTTATGGTGCAATTAAAGGACTCCTTTCAATAAGAAAATGTGATGATATAAGAGGTGATGTAACTAAAATTTATCCCTCTTCAATATATTTACAAACGATATATTAAATAAGTTGGCCCATCATGGTGGGTTACCCACTTTATTATTGTTAAGTCACTGTAAATAAAATAATAGTTAAGTAATAAAAAATAATGAAAACGACTTTGTATACATTGTTTTAACAAAAAAAATTATCCTTTCTGTAAACTCAAATAAATATATTTTATTATTCTTTGGCGTGGATTGTGCAATGCCTCCCTATCTCAATTCAATTATTATTCTACTTATTTATCAAGTTAGGATAATAACTAACAGAAAAAACAATGACCTGTAACACAGCAATCGACAATTTAACATATACAACTTTGCCAAAAAATTCATGGTTTGCTAGTTTGTCCTTAGAATTTACCTTAACACCAAATGGAACGCAGCTTACGCGTACTGAACGTAATGGTCCTTTAACGGTGCAAAAAGCTTTTTACCCTGAAGGACGTGATTGCGCACATATTTATTTGTTGCATCCGCCTGCAGGTATTGTCTCCGGTGATGAATTGCGTATTCAGATACAAGTGAACGAAAAATCTCACAGCCTTGTTACAACACCGGGGGCTAGTCGTTTTTATCGCGCCCGAGAAGATATTACCATTGGTGATTCGAAACAAATTCAACACTGTGAATTCTTCATAAAGAGTATGGCAAGGTGTGAAAATTTTCCGTTAGAAACCATTGTTTATGAAGGGGCTGATGGATTTAATACGGTTGATGTTCATTTACAAAACGACAGTGATTATTTAGGTTGGGATATCACCTGTTTGGGGTTACCACATTCAGATGATTTATTTAAAAATGGCCGCTATACACAACTAAATCGTGTTTATTGTGAAGACAAATTAATCTATCACGATAGAGTTGGCATTCAGCCAAATAATCAAATCCATCAACATGTAGCAGGTTTAAATAACCATTCTGTTTTTGCAACTTTTATGGCTTATTCATCCGCAGAAAAGTTTACAGATATTGAGAAGAGAACGCTGATCACCAAACTACGTGATTGTATGGTTAAAGCCGATGCTGAACACAAAGTCAGTGTTACCCAAATACGGCAGTTATTGATCATGCGTTATTTGGGGGAACATGCGGAAGAATGCAAAAACCTTTTTATTCAGTTGTGGCAAATACTAAGGCCTTTATATCTAAATAAAGAGGCAAATATTCCTCGCGTCTGGCATACCTAATCAAAGCTAAGAAATATTCAATTAATACAAAATATAAAACAGATGAGGTTTTATGGATTTATTACCAAGAGAAAAAGACAAGTTACTACTTTTTACTGCTGCGCTATTAGCAGAAAGACGTTTAAGCCGCGGTGTGAAATTAAATTATCCAGAAGCAATGGCCTATATTTCAATGGAAATTGTTGAAGGTGCGCGTGATGGTAGGACCGTTGCACAAATGATGGATTATGGGCGTACATTGTTAACACGTGAACAAGTTATGGAAGGTGTTTCAGAGTTGATTCCTGAAGTTCAAGTTGAAGCAACATTTCCTGACGGTACCAAACTTGTCACAGTGCACAACCCTATAATTTAGTGAACTTTGCTAATAAAAGTCAAACAGAGAAGTGAATATGATCCCCGGTGAAATAAAAACAGACAGTGGCATGCGCGAGCTTAACGTGGGCAGTGAACAGCTAAAGGTAACCGTTGCAAACTCTGGCGATCGCCCAATACAAGTTGGCTCTCATTACCATTTTTACGAAGTAAACCCTGCTTTACGCTTTGATCGAGAATCTACTAGAGGTTATCGCTTAGATATAACGTCAGGTACAGCTGTTCGATTTGAACCAGGGCAAGAACGCGAAGTTTCACTTATTGCTTTTCGTGGTAAACGTCGCGTATTTGGTTTTCGTGGCAACATTCAAGGCAACATAGGAGTGAAAAAGTAACTATGGCTAACATTGATAAAAATTCTTACGCTCATATGTTTGGGCCTACCGTTGGTGACCGTGTTCGTTTAGCCGATACCGATTTATGGTTAGAGGTCGAAAAAGATTTTACTGAATATGGCGAAGAAGTTAAATTTGGTGGTGGTAAAGTTATTCGTGACGGTATGGGACAAAGCCAAGCGTCTTGTTATGAAACGGTAGATTTAGTGATTACCAACGCCCTTATCCTTGATCATTGGGGCATTGTTAAGGCCGATGTTGGTATTAAAAATGGCCGTATAGCCATTATTGGGAAAGCGGGTAATCCTGACATTCAAGATAATATTGATATTGAAGTTGGCGCAGGAACTGAAGTGATTGCGGGTGAAGGACAAATACTTACCGCTGGAGGTATTGATGCGCATATTCATTTTATATGTCCTCAGCAAATTGATGAAGCACTCATGTCTGGCGTTACCACCATGATTGGCGGTGGAACTGGTCCTGCGACGGGTACTAAGGCGACAACTTGTACGCCAGGTCCTTGGAATATCTATAAAATGTTGCAAGCAACAAATGATTTCCCCATGAACTTTGGTTTTTTAGGTAAAGGTAATGCTAGTTTACCTCTGGCACTTGAAGAACAAATTGAAGCGGGTGTATGTGGCTTAAAACTACATGAAGATTGGGGTACGACTCCAGCTGCCATTGATAACTGTTTATCAGTTGCAGAACGTTATGATGTACAAATTGCTATACATACCGATACGTTAAATGAATCAGGTTTTGTTGAAGACACTTTAGGTGCCTTTAAAGGGCGAACAATTCATACTTATCATACTGAAGGTGCGGGTGGTGGACATTCTCCCGACATTATTCGTGCATGTGGTGAAGCTAATGTTTTACCTTCATCAACCAACCCGACACGACCCTATACGATTAATACTATTGACGAACATTTAGATATGCTGATGGTCTGTCATCATTTAGATCCATCTATTCCTGAAGACATTGCCTTTGCTGATTCACGCATTCGTAAAGAGAGTATCGCTGCTGAGGATATAATGCATGATTTAGGCGCTATCAGTATGATCGCCTCTGACTCACAAGCTATGGGACGCGTGGGAGAAATGATCACACGTACCTGGCAAACCGCCCATAAAATGAAACAACAACGTGGGCCATTAGCACCCGATACTGATAGAAATGATAACTTCCGCATAAAACGCTATATTGCTAAATACACAATAAATCCAGCGATAAGTCACGGCATAAGCCATGAAGTGGGTTCTATTGAAGTCGGAAAACTCGCCGATCTAGTCTTATGGAAACCCGCATTTTTCGGGATAAAACCGGCGTTAATTTTAAAATCAGGTTTTATTGCAGCTGCCCCGATGGGCGATGCAAATGCGTCAATTCCAACACCACAGCCAGTTTATTATCGTCCAATGTTCGGCGCCTATGGAAGTGCATCAGCAAAAACGTCGATGACCTTCATGTCAAAAGCTTCAATAGAGGCAAACGTGCCTGAAAAAATAGGTATGACACGTATGATCGGTGTTTGTAAAAACACACGAAATATCGGTAAAGACGACATGATCCACAATAGCTGGCAACCCAAAATTGAAGTTGACGCACAAACTTATGAAGTACGTGCCAATGGTGAGTTATTAACCTGTGAGCCTGCAACGTCACTTCCACTTGCGCAACTTTATTGTCTATTTTAAAAATATTTAGGGGGTTACATGTTACAAGCATATGAGCGTTTTAGTCATATCCACAGTGAAATATCAGACACTATTACGTTAGATCAAGACACACGTAAAAAAGCGCGTATTAAAACTGAAACTGATGGTGGTTTAGACATTGGAATTTTTATGGAACGCGGTCATCCATTATTAGTCGGCGAATTTTTAAAGACCGAATGTGGATTGTTTATTGAAATCAAAGGTCGAGCTGAACCGGTGTCTAATGCTATTGCGACAGATTGGTTAAGTTTTTGTCAGGTTTGTTATCACTTAGGAAATCGTCACACCTCTTTGCAAATAGGAGAGCTATGGGTACGATTCAAACCTGATCATGTTTTAGAAGAGCTAGCGGTGAAATACGGCTTAACAATTGATAATACACCATCAATATTTGAACCTGAAAATGGTGCTTATGGCACTCGCAGTCATGCTCATGCCCACTAAATCCGAACCATTAAAGCTTAATCGACTTTTGCAGCTATGTAGTGCAAATTTACCGGTTGGCGGTTTCTCTTTTTCACAAGGTTTAGAATATGCGGTTGAAATGGGCTGGTTAACGTCACCTGAAACAACGGCGAGTTGGATAACTATCAATCTAGAAGAGTCGATCACTCAAACAGATTTAGCTATTTTAAAAAGATTATATAACGCCTTGTCTGAACATAAACCTAACCAAGCACCCAAGCCAGACTTAGTTGCTTTTGAATATTGGAATACTCATTTAATTGCATGTCGTGAAAGTCATGAATTGTTATTGGCTGATTTGGCAATGGGCAAAGCGTTAATTCGTTTAATCAAACAACTAGAAGAAATCGATGTAGGAATTTACCAACAGATTCTCGATCTCAAAGAAATTAGTTTTGTCAGTGCTTTCGCACTCTGTGCTTACGTCTTCAAACTCGATTTAATTTCAGCGCAAAGTGGTTATTGTTGGACATACATCGATAACCAAGTAGCTGCAGCAACAAAGTTAGTACCGCTTGGGCAAACTCAAGCACAAAACCTATTATTTGAGCTCACAAAAAATACACATCTTATTATTGAGAAATCAAACAATATTATTGATGACGACATCGGAACGAGTTTACCGCACTTAGCCATGGCAAGTGCTTGGCATGAAACACAATACTCGCGACTTTTTCGTTCATGAAGCAACTAAAACCTAATCCATATCAAACAGACTTTAAGTGAAAAAAACATGAAAAAACAAGTATTACGCATTGGTGTTGGTGGCCCTGTTGGGTCAGGAAAAACGGCCTTATTACGCCAATTATGTTTGGCTCTTCGAGATAAATACAATATGGCTGTTGTAACAAACGATATATACACACGAGAAGACGCTGAATTTTTAACTAAAAATGATGCTCTGTCAGCAGACAGAATAATGGGCGTGGAAACAGGTGGATGTCCGCATACTGCGATCCGTGAGGATGCTTCAATGAATTTAGCTGCCATTGACGAACTACAAGAACTACACCCCAACCTAGACTTTGTTTTAATTGAAAGCGGCGGCGATAACTTAAGCGCAACGTTCAGTCCTGAATTGTCTGACTTAACGCTTTACGTTATTGATGTTTCAGCCGGTGACAAAATTCCGCGTAAAGGAGGCCCTGGCATAACAAAGTCTGACTTATTAATCATTAATAAGATAGATGTTGCTGAACTTGTTGGAGCATCGCTTGAAGTAATGGACAGAGATACTAAAAAAATGCGTGGCGACAAACCGTTCATTTTTTCCAATATGAAAACACAACAAGGACTCACTGAAATAATTAAATTTATTGAAAATGAAGGCATGTTGAAGATGTGATTCTTGTCCTCGTCGATAAATCGCTTTAGAACGAATTTACCCATTTAAGAATTAAGGATTTAATATGAAATTTTTAACAGTACTCTTTATCAGCTTTTTCTTTTTTGTAGGAAAAGTATTTGGACATGATGACCACGCTTTAGGTGAAGGTTCGATTCATGCATTTTACCATGCTATTTTTTGGACACTTTTTGCTTTTGTTATTTATAAAGCATATTCATGGTTTAATAATAAAAAAATCCATAAAAGTTAATCACTTTTAAATAATCATTACACCTTAGTGGATTAATTTTTCTAAGGTGTAATACGTTAATATCTGTTTCCACGTCTTCTTTGATTTTCATCACTTCTTAATTAAAATATCTTAGTTACCACCCCTTCATTGGATGAGAATCTAACTGATAATAACGTATCCAGTCATATTGAGTTTTCATTGGATAAACATTACCACTTTTATTTCCGCCAAAAACGTCTTGAATGGCATCATTAGGGATCCAAAAATTGATCATAATATCCGTTGGGTTGTCTGGAATTGGCGTCGGTTTTTTCTGTGGAAATACACAGTCTGGCTTGCAATCAATTGCTGACTGCGAAAGTGTTTTTACTAATTTTCCGTCTATGTACCATTTTATAGCATCTGGCAGCCATTCAATTGCATATACTCGCCATTCATCAACAGGCCCGACGACTATTTTATCTTCCCAGGCGCCATAATCACGCGTTCGACTCCATTCCCAAGTGTTTTCGCCATAGATTAAATTAGCTTGAAATTTATCCGGTCGACTTCCCTCAAGCTCAACATCAATTTCTTCCCATTCGGTCTTGTCTGCCGCAGAGCCATTACGATCAAAGTCATTGGTATAAGCAAATAAAGAAGAAATATAACCAGATGCTTTATCACGAGCAGGTGCTTTCATACGAGCTTCAATCCGTCCGTACCGAATTTTCTTGCTCGCAATAGTACGAAACTCTCCACAAGAAAAGTAGTATACACCCTTGTCTTGTTGATGGTCTTCAGACCAGCTTGGCTGAACTTGTTCCTGACGAACCTCAAGTTCCATTACACCGTTAACTATCTGTACACCTTGATCTTGAAAGCGACACATTGATTCGCCTCCTACTGCGCCATCGCCTTTTCTCCAAACAGCGTCATTAAAATCGTTAAACCGTTCATCCAGTAATAGAGTAAAACCGTCGTAATCCCCTGTATATTCGGGAAAAGCCGTTAAGGGTTCTTCAATGGAGGCAGCTAAATTATCATTACTTGAACAAGACGATAAATTAAAGAATAAAATACTCGATAAAAAAATTAAAAATTTCATTAAAATCTCAACAGATGTCCGAATTAAATATTTGTTACCACAACAATGTAAATGGGTGATGGGTAACTTCTACATAAAAATGCAAATAAAGTGGATGAATATTACTATAATAATAGGAAAATTGTACTCAAACCAGTGTTCAAAGTTAAATTCACAATGCTAACTGACTAATTCACGACTGGTCGAAGAAAATACTTAATATCTAAAACAGCATAATTGGCTATTATTATCGTAAGTACACGTGGGTTATTGAGTTCAGTTGACGTAAACAATTTGATAACTTAATGTTAGATTCATCTTCAACGTTAATATAACTGTCACAATATAGAAATAAACTCACTATAGTTTGACCGTTTAAAGAGATATTATGTCTACTCGTCCTCCGCAACAACTTAATATCATCATTACGATGTACCTCGGTTACGCGGCTATGATGATTTGCCGTCAAATGATCACTATTCTTAGTCCCGCTATGCTTGCCGATGATAGCTTAGGACTCACAAAAACTCATATTGGTGACTTTGCAGCTTATGGTACATTAGGCGCGTTAGTGGGTAAGCTTATTTGGGGCCCTCTTGCTGATAAAATTGGTGGAAGCGTTACTTTTTTAATCGGTATTTTTCTTTCTGCTCTGCTCGTTATCGCCTTTGGCCTTTCTCCTAATGTAATGGCTTTTACTGGTTTTTCATTTTTACTTTATTGTACTAAATCTTCAGGCTGGCCAGGTATGACAAAATTGGTTGGCGAGTGGTATCACCCTCAGCACTACGGCCGAGCGTGGAGCATACTTTCTACGAGCTCTAGACTTAGTGTTGTTTTAGCAACACTGTTCTTCGGTTGGCTATTGAGCTTAATGCATTGGCGAACGGTGGCATTTATTGCCGCCGCTTTTGCCATAGTAATTTTTATCTATTGTTATTTTTACCTGAAGGATAAACCGGAAAACCCTAATTTTTTCAAAGAAAACATCAGTCATGACGAGACGCCTGAACAAGCTATAGCTTCAAAACAGGCACTTGATAATAAATACAATCATCCGCTTAAAGATACTGGTACTGCAGGCGGACTTGTGGCGTTTGCAAAAAGCCCTAGGGTTTGGCTTGTGGTAATCATGCTAATGATGCTTACCTGCATGATGGCCTTCTTAGATTTTGTGTCTGTTTACCTTATGGAGACATATCACTTAACGCCTTCACAGGCCGCCATGGCTTCTACTGTTTTTCCTGTTGGATCTCTGGTGGGGCTTTTAGCTTCAATAGCATTCTACGATCGTTTTTCAAAAGGTGGCATTCGAACCGTATTAACTATCGCTCTATTGCTTAGTTTATTCAGTGTGCTTACGTTGAAGTATTTACCTTTGTTTAATCTCAGTAAAGAATTGAATTACCTAGTCGCGTTAGGCGCAATTTTTATATTCGCTTTTTCAATTTCTCCTGCTTATTACTTACCAATGTCGATATTTTCCATAGAGTATGGTGGCCGACATAGCGCTACCTTAGTGTGTTTAATTGATGCTTTTGGCTTTGCAGCGAGTGCAACGTTTGCTTTCATTGGGGGGAGATTGGCAGATAGTGCGGGTGGTTGGTCAAGCTTTATGAATATGCTAATTTTAATTTCATTTGTTGGCATCATATCAGTTTGGGCATTTATGCATTCAGAATATAAAGCAGCAAATAAATTATCCAACTGACATGGCTAATTTTTCAATACCATGAGATGGCGTCCAACGTTTAAATTCTACAAATCCATGTTTTTTGTATAACTTAATTGCGGGTATATTTACAACCGCTGTTTCTACAATAGCTTCTGAAAAATCATTAATATTTAGAACATAACTTATTAATTTGTTCGCGATACCTTTCCTAAAATACTTAGGATCAACAGTTAAACTGTCAATGCTTAAACATTTATCTTCGAGTGAAATCTCTAATACAGCAGCTAAACAGTTATTTTCACAATAGCCATAAAATGTAGTTTTCGATTTTTCTATATCCTGAGCACTACGTGATAATGGAGGAAAATTTAGAATTCCTATCAACTGAGCTTCTATTTTATATGAGTCCTGAAAGATATTATGAATCTGTTTGGCAACTTCTGGAGCCGTATTATCAAGTATTGTTATCATGGTAACCTTATCATCAATATTTATATTAGTATCCCCAAACACAGCCTCTATCGCCATTACAATAATCCTCACACCCATTATTGGTTGGTAAGAAAAATCTAAAAAGGAATCGTAATTTCCTTTTTGCATAAAGACACAATTGAGTGCTAAAAATAGTGTTAACTATTTTTTCTGAAAAATTCAATAACTGCTTGGTTAAATAATGCAGGTTGCTCCCATTGCGCCGCATGCCCGGCCTCTGAAATCACCAGTGTTTGGCTATTTGGAACTTCTCTTGCTGCAGCTCTCATCATAGAAGGCGGTTGATATAAATCAGCACCACCAGCAATAAAAAATGTAGGTATATTATTTGCCCTAATTTTATCCCAAGTAATAGTGCTTTTAGCTTTCTGACCATGTCTGATGCCATCACCTTTAGATTTTCTTTCCATCACAAGCCATTCTTTAACACCTTCTGGGTGTGCCCAACGATACGAAGGACCCAGCTCTTTAAACTCTGGCGGTAAATCACCAAAAGCTTTCGGGAGGATAAAATCTAATCGTTCATCAATATCTTTATCCCACATCCCAAAGAGACTAAACGCAATAACCATACTAAGTAGTTTATTTGGATATGATACGGCGAAATCCGTAACAGAAAATCCGCCTGCGGCAAGACCTAAAATGTGAAATTTATCTACGTGTAAATGCTCCATTAAAGCATTAATATCGTCAGCATAATTCCCGGTGTCATTTGCAGAGCCTGCAGGAGAAGCGAAATAACCACGCCTTGAATACGCTATAACCCTAAATCCCGCAGCAGAAAAAACAGGTTGCTGATACGGCCAAGTTAACGCACTACCCCTACCTGGGTGAGAAAGTAAAATAGTCGGGCCGTTGCCACCTGTGTCCCAATAATATAATCCTGCTCCGCCAGACAGTGGCAATACACCTTCAGTCACCGGCACTTGTTTAAGACTTGGAAGATAGTTTGACTCTTGCGCCCCCCCTTTATCACCAGATTTTATTATGGTTGCCTGAACATTACTGACTACTGCACTAGCAGTGACTAGTGTTCCTACAGCGACTGTAGCTTTTTTGAGGATGTTTCTTCGACTTGTGTTAATTTTATCTTCTGATCCTATCATTCGACTTTCCCTGTTAAATAAATTGATTTTAATTTGGTGTTAAATTCTGAGTAATGCTTTTTGTTGAATTGAATAGAGACACTTTTTAAAGGTTGTTCTAACAATAGGTAAAAAGTATTAAAACGTTTTTGCTTATTAACATCTAAATGACACCACCTAACTTTAAAATAATTGCAGTTAGTGTTAATAAAGAAGCTCCTGAAAAAACCATTTTTCCAGAATAAGACGCTTTATCCCAATTCATTGCACAATAAACTAATGAGAGTGGAAAACATAAAAACACTGACCAACCAAATAAATGTTGTTTGTTACCCAAGGCAACTACTGCACTGAAAATAGAACCTATAACTAACAACATTAAACCGATCGAACCCGTTAATAATGCCGCTATTATAATATATTGAACCATGCCTAATACTCACCTATATTTTCGATAAGAAAGGGATATTTTTCCCCTGATAATGTCATTACTATTGTCGGTTAATATGTTTACGTTTTCATCTTATTTAATACATATTTTACAAAAGGAGACTTTTTTTTGCCATAAACATCTTGATCAATAAAACCATCGGATAGGATTTTTTTTTTCGAATCTTCGTATGCCTTTCTTGCCGTAAAATTGTCTAACATGTAATTTTTGTATCTTACCAATTCTTTATGCTCATCACTGGAATGAGCGATAACGTGTATATGAAGGTAATATTCTTTTCCATTTACATAAACAGCACCATCTTTTCTAGGGCGTTCTGGAGGAAAGGGCTTTACATTAATTTGGTCTTGAAAACCTAACGTTGATAAATGTTGAATAGCTAACGCTAGATCATTATTTTTATATAAAATCGCTAAGTCTATAATCCCTTTCCCACCAACTTTGAACGATGTTGAGCCAATATGGATAACTTCAAAACGCTCTAAAGATATAAAATTCATAACAGCCAGAGCAACATCAAAATATACTGGAGACCAAGGTGAAAAATTAGCATCAATTTTTTTATATGTTAATATTTTCATACTCATCACTCATGTCTGCCCCGTCTTTAACTACCTTGTAAATTCATGGTCTATTATAACTGACGAACATATAGCTTTAATACTTTACTTTTCAATTCATTCAATCGATTTTTTCTAGCCATTGTTTAGGTGACAAACCTATTTTTTTTCTAAAAACTCGCGCGAGTGCTGAGCCATTCTCATAACCAACAGCATTGGCAACTAATGCCACAGGCTTATTTTTTTGCAATAAACCTTTCGCTACCGCAATACGCCAATCAATTAAATAATCGCCTGGACTTTGGTTCACTATACGTTTGAAAAGCTCTGCAAATTTAGACCTAGACATTAAGGCAAGCTCAGCCATTGATTCTAGCCCCCATTGGTTCTCTGGCGCGTTATGAATGGCGAGTAATACTTTAGACAATTGGGGATGTGCTAAGCCAGCAAGCAAACCATGTTGAATAATATTGTTATTAACGACATGGCGAAGCACATGAATAAGAAATATGTTGGTAAGCAAATTAATCATGGGGAGTCGCCCGTATTGTTCTTGAAATGCTTCATCAAATAAACATAGTGCGTTTTGTTTGAGCTTTTGACAATCACTAAGCTTAAAGCACAGCAGCGCTGGTAAAGCATTAGCAATAGGGTTAGAGGTACTTTCCTTATAATTAATGTTGGCGCATACCAATTCGGGAGGGTTTTCTTCATTGCCAATGAGACGATGCGCATGTGGTGTTGGAAAAAACAGCACTGTAGGCTCATTAATCAATTGAGAATTTCCTTTTTCATCAATAACCGTTAATTCACCACTGCGCAATAAGTGCAAATGTCCTTGATTAGGCTCTCGATTAAAATTACTGATCCCACAGAGATTACCGGTAAAAAATACTTCAGTATTCATCGAAAAGCGCTGCAATATGACTGAAAGCTGATCCATTATTCTCTCCTTTATGCTCATTTTGGACGATTGGGTTCAAAGTTAGGACTATGTCATTCCTTTTGGTTAATTGAAAGCCCTATATTATCAACCAAGGAAAACATCCTTATTCAATAACAAACTTTGAACATTTGAGATTAAGCATCTCAACTTGAACATAAAATACTGGAGCAACCAAATGAAACTTACAACAATTATAAAATCTACACTAGTAACCTCTGCCTTCTTGGTCAGCAGCCTGAGTTTTGCTGCAAACATTGAAGTGAATGCCAACGGCAATGACTTAGCGATTAAAGGTTACGATACTGTGTCTTATTTTACAAAAGGCATGCCAATCAAAGGATCTAACAAATTTACTTCCGCTTATAACGGCGCTATTTATCAATTCTCTAGTGCTGATAATCGCGACTTATTTAAAGCGGAACCAAGTAAGTATGCTCCGCAATACGGTGGATTTTGTGCATTTGGTGTAACGATGAATAAGAAATTTGATACAGATCCTGCTGCGTGGCATATCCGCGAAGGTAAATTATTTCTAAACCTTAATAAAAACGTACAAAAGAAATGGGCAACTGACATTCCTGGCTATATCGAAACTGCTCAAGAAAACTGGGGCGGCATAAAAGGCTTAACCGTTGAGCAAATAGAAAAAGTTTTCGATTAATTCTGAATTATCCATAACAGCATGAGGTATTAATAATGAAACAACTAACTTCAGCTGACTCACTTGACGAGTTACTAACCCAGCAAGAATTTTCACTTTTATATTTTAGTGCCTCGTGGTGTGCGCCTTGTAAGTCAATGACACCGATTGTTGAAGGGGTGTCTGGCATGATGAAGGATCGATTTAATGCCTTAAAAGTTGATGTCGACCAATTACCCACTTTCGCAGCAGATTATGGCATACGCAGTGTGCCTACGCTGGTGTTAGTGAAAAATGACGAAATTATAGATCAACGTGTTGGTGGATTACCACCACAACAATTAATGCAATGGTTAGAGCAACAAACATAGTTGCTCACTTTTAAAATCTAAGGATCAATGATGAACAATAAATTAATAGTAAGCGCAGCATTAGCCGCAGTAATTTCTACAGGGGTGATTGCCCCAGCTGAAGCAGCAGGTAAGAAAGAAAAATGCTATGGCGTAGCAAAAGCCGCTCAAAACGATTGTGCAAATTTAGCGGGTACGCATTCATGTGCTGGCCAGTCAAAAGTCGATAATGACAAAGGCGAGTGGAAGCTTGTTAAAAAAGGCACATGTTCGACATTGGGCGGTTTATCAAAAGCAGAAGCGAAGAAACTTTATAAAGCAACAAAAGGGGTTTAAGAATGACTATGTCGGTAACAAATAACGATGTAATGGTAGGTGTTGGTCTAAGGCATCCGCATTTTACCGACATATTAACCCAGCCTAAGCATGTTGATTTTGTAGAAGTACATTCGGAAAATTTTTTCGGTGAAGGAGGTGCAACACTATCGGTACTCACGCAAGTTAGAGAAATGTATCCGGTTAGTTTGCATTCCACTTCAATGGCGCTTGGATCAATGCAAATTATCCCTATGCATTACTTAGCCTGTTTAAAGACGCTCACGGAAAAAATAAATCCTTTTTTGATGTCGGAACATGCCTGTTTTACTTGGGGACAACAGCAAGGGCAACTTATTCATAGCGGTGATTTATTACCCATTGCACATACCCAGCAAACCTTGACCAAGATGTCTGAACAAGTAGATAAAGTGCAGAACTTCTTAGGACGACAACTGATCATTGAAAATGTTTCAGCTTATATAAGATTTGATGAAAGTTACCTGAGCGAAGCGGATTTTTTAGCTCAGCTTTGCAAACGAACGGGGGCAAAAGTGCTGTTAGATATTAATAATATTGCCGTTAACAGCGTTAACTTTGAAGGTGGCAATATCCAACAATCAGTGGCTGATTATATCAATGAGCTACCTATAGAAAGTGTCTCACAAATCCACTTAGCAGGTTGCACTAAACCTTTAGCGGGAGAGATGACGATTGATGATCATGCTGGCCCTGTTTCATATGATGTTTGGCAAGGTTACAAACAAGCCATAGCACGTTTTGGTGCAGTGCCAACGTTAATTGAATGGGACAATGATTTGCCTCAGTGGTCAGTATTGGTTGATGAAGCGCAAAAAGCACGTGACATAGCACATGCTGTTTTAGCGAGGACAAGTAAATGAATGACTTAAGTCATAATGAAATAGCAACAAATAGACAACACTTGCTATTAGAATCGATTTGGAATGATGACTCGTCAGCCTTAGCGCAGTGCGGTTTTAATACTCAAGGCATTAATATTTATCGACGAAATTTATTGGCTAATGCAGAGCGGGCATTAAATATTAGTTTTCCAACCGTGTTTGCATTACTTGATAGTGACATTAGCGAAAGCCTTGTTTATCAATTTTTACAATTATCGCCACCTAACCGCGGAGATTGGACGCAATGGGGGGAAAATTTTTCTGATTTTTTAACTACCACCGAAGTGGGGGCTGACTATCCGTATATTGCTGACTGTGCAACGCTAGATTGGCATGTGCATTTCGCATTACATGGCATTGATCAAACTTTAGCATCAACGACATTACAGCTGTTTAGTGAGAGTGAACCTGAGCAACTTTTTATCATTTTTAATCGAAATGTAAAAGTATTTAAAACCGTCTATCCATTAACAGAAATTTTTCAGGCACATCATCATAGTGACGAATTTCAAAGAGCTGCTGCGATGAGTGATGCGCAAAAAGCACTATCAAAGGTTTCATTCGAACAAATCGTGATGGTTTATCGTCCTGAATTTTTGCCAAAAGTTACAACAATATCGGCAAGTGAAGGGAAGTTTATGCTTGCTTTATTGGCTGGACAATCGCTATCGCAGTCACTTGATATTGTGAAACATGACAACGAATTTTCATTTGAACAATGGTTGCTTACTGCCATTGAACGTAACTTAATTAATCTTATTAAAGAGAAATAAACATGCACACTTTAAACAATCTAGTGTTACTTACCAATAATTTATATCGTAACCTTGCCAGTAAAATTAGCCAGTTAGAGCCGGTCGTATTATTAGCAGCGCGTTGCTATGTTGCTTGGGCATTTTTCGCTTCAGGGCTGACTAAATTAAGAGACTGGGACAGTACATTAATGCTTTTTGAATATGAATATCAAGTACCAGTCTTGCCGTTTGAATTGGCTGCTTATTTAGGCACTGCTGCAGAAATTGTTTTACCTTTATTATTAATCACCGGTTTAGCGAGCCGTTTTTCAGCGCTAGGACTATTTTTTGTCAATATTGTAGCAGTAATAAGCTTAGAAGAAATAGCCCCTGCAGCCTATGCAGAGCATGTATTGTGGGGAACACTCTTATTACAAGTTGTTATTTTTAGTGGCGGACGTTTCGCGTTAGACCGTGTAGCGGAGAAGCGATTTTTTAATAGTTACTCAGCAAGTAAAGCAGGAAATACTTGAACGTAAATCTAACCCGCTATAATTATCTTTTAATAATAACAAGGAAATAATTTAAATGACCATACCTATACCTCAACGCCCGAGTGGTTTTCTTATTGGTGATGCTGCAGCTAAAATTACGATTGATGCGTTTATCGATATTCAATGTCCTCATTCTCGTAGCATTTGGCCAACGTTACTGGAAGTTTCAGAATATTATAAAGGTAAACCTGTAAGCCTAAAGGTTCATTTGATAACCCTTAGTAATCATCGACAAGCTTGGGATATGAGTCTAGGGCTATTTGCATTAGCTGAAGGCGATGCAAATAAATTTTACGATTTTGCGACATTCGTCTATGAACGCCAATCACAATTTTATAACGGTTCCTTTTTGCATAAAACTCATGACGACCTGCTGCAATTAGTGGCTGATTTTGCTAATCAACATTCAGGCATAGAGCGTAATAACTTCGTGCAAAAAATGAGTGATAGCGATATCTATATTCAAGCACGTACACCCATTCGTTATGCAGCAACAAAAGCTGTGTGGGCAACACCAACATTGTTTATTAATAATGCGGGGAATGTGCCTGTTGATCACAATTCAAGATTGGCGGATTGGCAAACGGTTATTGAACCATTATTACTAGCTTAACGGTCTATAATTTTGGGCAGAACAATAGATAAATAACATTTTTTTATTAAGCAATTAAACATTGAACAACCTTGGTATTCGAGGTGTTTATTACCAACAAAAGATGAAAACAATGAGAACAAAAATAGAATTTCCTAGCCAAGGACAAAACCTTGCTGGCTTACTTGAAACACCTGACACAAAAATTAGAGCCTATGTTTTATTGGCCCACTGTTTTACCTGCGGTAAAGATGTTGCAGCGGCTTCAAGAATTAGCCGTTTTCTTGTACAACATAACTTTGCAGTTTTTCGATTTGACTTCACAGGCTTAGGCAATAGTGACGGCGATTTTGCTAATACTAATTTTTCATCTAATACTGAAGATTTGCTTTCAGCGGCAAAATTTCTAGAGCAGCATTATCAAGCACCACAATTATTAATTGGTCATAGCCTTGGTGGTGCGGCTGTTTTAGCGATGGCAGCACAACTGCCAGAAGTTAAAGCGGTGGTAACTATAGGTGCTCCGTTTGAAGCAAGTCATGTTATACATAACTTTGATGCTCATCTCGACACGATAGAAAAAACGGGTCTAGCAAAAGTTAGTTTGGGGGCTCGTGAATTCACGATTAAAAAACAATTTTTGGATGATTTACGTAACCAAACAACAGAACATATTAAACATCTAAATAAAGCCTTATTAGTATTACATTCTCCTATCGACTTAACTGTAGATATTGCCGATGCAGAGCAAATTTACAAAGCCGCCAAGCATCCTAAAAGTTTTGTTAGCCTAGATACGGCAGATCATCTTTTATCAAAATCAGTAGATAGTGAATATGTAGCGCAAACGATTTCAGGCTGGGCAAGTCGATATATTCCTGTGCAAGAAGTATCTCGCCCTAATCTCACTAAAGGGCACGTGTTGGTGGCCGAAATTGACCATAAATTTCAACAAGATGTTTTTAGTGATCATCATCACTGGAATGCAGATGAACCAGTACAGTTAGGCGGTAAAAATTCAGGCCCCGATCCTTATGAACATTTATTGGCTGCTCTAGGTGCATGTACTGCAATGACTATTCGTATGTACGCTACCCGAAAGGAAATTCCACTCGAGCATGTGGAGGTGTCGTTGTCACATGAGCGTAACTATGTAGAAGATGCCGAAAATGTTACAGAGCAAAAGAAGAACATAGAGGCATTGATTCGCAAAGTTCGGCTACTAGGACCGTTGAGTGATTCAGAAAAGGCTCGGCTAATAGAAATTGCTGAGCGCTGTCCTGTGCATAGAACGCTGCATAATAATCCGCAAGTGTTGACAACATTAATTGAGTAGTCGTTAATTTAGAAATAATTAAGTCTTAAAGGCGTAAACTAACTAGAATATAGATGGTATAAAGCTGCTCATCAGGATCTTCTGGTGGTAGCGGAATATCATATGGCTATAGTTTTCAAATAGAGTCCATAATTCCATTCAAAAAGTATGAACATACATTTGACCGCATTAGTGAAAGGAAAAAAGCTATAAAGTTCGATAACCCGTTAATGAACGGCTGGTATTTTACTTTTAGCTATTCATAGTTTGTCAATTTAAAGGCCGTATCGCATTTCGGGCAAACGGCCTTTAAATAATGGATTCAATATACTAGATCCTCCCAATAGCCTGAGTAAAATTAACTTCTCTATCAAAGATAAATTCTGACTGAATATCCATAGTTATATGGCTAATGGTTTTGGGCCAATAATTGTCTTTACTCATTATTATCAATAAGTATTAATTCTTCAAAAACATCCGCTGTGATATATCCTAAGTTTTTATCTCCATTGATGGGCGTAATTTCGGTAGAGCCTATAAATGCTTCACGTTCCAAACTTCCGTCATTGTCACAATAGGCCAACATAAAGCCTAAGGTTTTTCCTTTTGTAAGTCTTACTCGGCTAGCCGAATTATCAATTTTTGTATCATCAAATTTATCATCAAATATTTTAATTGCTAATTCCCAAATTACCGCATGAGGGGTAAGGTTTGAACGCTTCCATACACTCGATATATGGTCGTTTAATAAAACAAAATTAGTACTGCCATCTTTATTGTTTTCACCTATATCAACAACTTGGTTATCTATAGCAACATGGTAAGCAAAGGCATTGTAATTAAATTGATGATTTCCACCTGACTTGTCTTCGTCTATGAAAACTTCAAAACAATCATCGTCCCAATAAAACTTTAATGGATCAGCGTGTTGATCAAATAAAATATCATCTGTAATTTCTGCCGTTAAATACAAATAGTTTTCATCCCAAAGCAGCTTAAAACGACCTGAAAAGTCATTTTCATTTGATAGGGTTCCTAGTATAAGTTTATCTATTGGATACCAAGTACTTTTTGACCAAGCTTCATCTGTTATACCGTCTACAACTATTTTCCTATCTGTTTTATTAGCTTCAATAGCCATAGTATTTTGGCTAGATAAGATGATCGCAATCAGCATAAATAATATTTTTAGTTTCATATTATGTTTCTTTTTAAATGTAGTTTAGTAGATTAAATTTCTGTTCTTAACAAAAACCGATTGTAAGCATTCTGAAACCACTTCCTCGATCTCATTGTCTATATTGATTTTTATAATATCATTTTCATTCGTCTGAGGTGGTTCCATCGCTTTTAGTTGTCCTGATAAAAATCCTGCCGATACAAAGTGCCCCTTTCGTGAACTTAAACGCTCCGATATTATTTTTTCTTGACCATCAAGCCAAATAAACTGCGTATTAAACAGTAAAGATCTTAACCCTTGTCTATGTTGATGTTTAAGGCCTGAAAACGCTAATATAATATTTTTGTTAGCACTTTTTTTTAAATAATGACGAATTAATTCAAACCAACATTGCCTGACTTCATCTGTTATTGGAATATTATCAGACATACGCTTTTTAGATTCGTCTGTGTGAAAATCATCAGCTTCAACAAAGTGGAAGCCTAAGGAAGCAGATAATTCACTCGCAATATGGGATTTTCCAGTGCCGCTAACACCCATAATTACAATTAATGATGAACGGTTATTTATATGTTTTTCATTATTCATTTGGGTACAGTTATTTTTAATTGATAAGTATGTTTAGGCTGAATATTCGTAATAATATTGCCCGATAATATTTCGCCGTCTAGCTCCAATTTGATCCGTTTAATTGCCGATTTTTCAATAGAAAAATTAAACATAGCGCCTTGAATACTGCGAGTTCCACTTAACGAATCGAAACAATCAGGCAGTTGCGGTGCAACAGTTAGCTCTCCATGGCTACCTTTCAACCCACACAACTCTTCTACTAAACAACGATATAACCATGCGATAGTTCCGGTATTAAATAGTTGGCTTGACCGACCTGCTTGCTCGGGGTGTTGATGATAAGCGCCACGATAATAGTTTGGAACAAATACAGGTAGTTGTCCTTGTTTCAACGCATTTTTGATATTTGGGATCATTTTATAGATAATTTCAAACGCTTTTTGCGACTCTCCTTGCTGGAATAATGCGTAGGCGTAGAATACGGCAGCATGATTATAAACAGAGCCATTTTCAGAAACACCGGGATATTTTTGGGTTATTCGTCCTATGTTTTCATCCATTTTTGTGTAACTTGGGGCCAACATCATTACACCAAAAGGTGTTAACAATTGTTTTTCTACTTCATTGATCAAACTTAATTTCTGGTCCTTATTAGTAATACCACTCAATAAAGCCCAAGACTGAGGGTTTAGGTAAATTCGACCTTCTGTATCAGTATTTACACCAAAAACCTTCCCTTCATCAGTAATACCGCGTGCGAACCAGTTATTACCCCATAAATGTTTGTTAATTGATTTATTGAGCGCTTTGGCTGCATATCGATAATCTTCCAATCGACTTTTATCTATGGTTGACAAATAATGTTGAGAAATGTCACTCCAGCAGTTAAGAGCATAAGCCGTTGCCATTGATAACCAAGCCGAAACGCCCTTTCCTTTATGCCCAACCATATTCATGGGATCACACCAGTCTCCTTGGTTTATATAGCTCAAACCTCTTTCATCAGTTTGTTCAAGTAACCAGTCAAGTGCTAGTTCGATATGCTGATGCACCGTTAATCGTTCTTCAGAGTCAGCGAAGGCTATACGTTCATTAAGAATTGAACCGTCATCTGTTTCATTCAGATACACCAATAAGCAAATAGGCAACCACACACAGTGGTCGGTATGAGGTATTTCATTAATATATTTAAGCGTCGCATCAGGATGTATTAAAATACCATCAGGCATTGCTCCACTTCTCAGTTGTTGTTCTAGTGCTATCAAAAAAGATTGTCGTGCAATATCCGGCTTAATATAGCTCATGCCCATATTATCTTGAAGATAGTTACGTGTTTGGGGATCTGTTGTTAGCCTATTAATATCTCCATGATAGAACATTTGTCTCGGTAGCCAATGATTAACAAAATCATCAAAATTTTCATCATTTGATTGTATGGTTAAACAACCAGAAGCTTGTGACAAATAATCCTTATAACGCGCTTTTTCTGTTGAGAAATTAATTTCACTACTAAGATATCTTTGTTTTATATCAAATATTTCATGCTCATCTTTTGCAGCACCAAAACATAATTTGATTTGTTTTTTACAACCACTACTCAATGATATTTTGTACTGTAAAACCGCAACAGGAACTTCATAACAAGATGATTCACAATTAAGGGTATCTTGATGAATTTCATCAGGACTTTGAAGTCCTCCGCTGCCTTCAAAAGTTGTTTGATTAGCAGACCACGCAGCAGGTAAACAATCAGATACAAGAAAGGCATGATCTTTAAAGTGCTGATTTTTATAATAGTCGTCCACTTTTTGATAAGGCGTTATAGCTTTTGCAACAATGGCATTAAGTTCTACATTGTAAGTTGCTGATTGATTTAGCCATGACATGTACCCTATGGTAAAATAAGGGTAAAAACTCAAGTTACGATCTTTTTTGTTTTTACTCGTATTGGTTATAACAACAGACCAAATTTCAATGGTGCTATCAACACCAAGTGATAACGTAAGTTCGACACAAACATTTAGCGCCTCAACTTTCCATTTAATATCATGGTTGCCTACTGAAAACTCAAAACTATCAAGACAAGATCTTACAGGCTCATAAGGAGCAGAGAATATTTCGCCAGTATCTTCATCTTTTATATAAAAGAAACGCCCTGGGTGGTCTCGATAATAATGATGCTCAGGCTGCATAAAAGTTTTGGCTTCAATACATGGTGCATATGAATATTTTGCAGGCTCTGGCTGTAAAAATTGAGAAATGGCATAACCTTGACAATTCATTTGAATCATCATGTTATTATTCCATAAAAAACCTGCGGCTTTTGGCAATGATGTAGGGCAATTTAAGTTAACCCTTGAGTCATTGCTGCCCGGATTTTCTATTGTATACAAGGGTAATTTAGACACTTTCGCCCTCCAAACATTCCTTATTTTTTGAGGTGTTATTCTTTATAGAATACTGAATTTCGATAAGTTTATTATCTGTTAGCGGGTAAAGCCAAATAACGCCAACCGCTATAAAAGCAAAAATAGCAGGAATAAGTGTCATCAGTAATACAATACCGTGTTCAGAGGCACCATTTTGAACTTGATTAGCAACATAACCTAAAGATGCTAGTAACCATCCCATCATGGCGCCTGCTAATGCCCCGCCCAACTTTTGTGCAAATGCCGCGGCAGAGAAAATCATAGCGGTTGCACGTCGACCTGTTTTCCAAAAAGAATAATCTACCGTATCCGCATACATCGAATAAACTAATGGTGATTTTGGTCCTAACGCCAAACCAATAGCAATTTGTAAGTAATACATGGTGGTAATGTTTTCTTTAGGCACAAAATAGAACCCAAGTGATAAAATACTAACGATAATCATTAACAAAATAAGCAGTTGACGCTTATCAATATACTTAGTTAATAACGGGGTTAACGCCGCTCCCATTGCCAACGACAACATATAAGCCATTGAAAAACTTCCAATGAGATCGGCTCTTCCTACATAATATTTAAAATAAAATGTGCCCGAACTGCCTCGTAATGTAATCGTCATCATGATTATTAACGCTAAAACAAAAAGTACAATCCAAGGTTTATTTTGGGTTAAATCTTTTAGGTCTTGTTTAATCGGCGTTTGTTGGTTTTTGGGCGGTGATATTCTTTCTTTGGTAGAAAGGAAACTAATCACAAAAAGTATCGCTGCAATACCACCATATAAAGCCATGGTCATTTGCCAGCCTCTCACTTCATCAACACCACCAAAGAAACTTACTAATTCAGGTGTGAAATATGCAACCAAACTTCCCCCAGTGAAAGCACCAATAAATCGGAAGCTGGTCAAAGTCGTTCGTTGTTGAGAATCGCCCGTGATCACTCCAAGTAATGCACCGTATGGCACATTGATGAAGGTATAGGCGAGCATCATGAAAATATAAGTACCATATGCCCAAATAAGCTTTCCGCTGTCATCAAAATCAGGCACAGTAAAAGTTAAAACACCGGCTGCAAAAAGCGGAATTATTCCCCAAAGTAAGTAAGGTCTAAATTTACCAAATTTGGTATGAGTCCTGTCAGCTAACGCACCCATAAAAGGGTCTGAAATTGCATCTATTAAACGTGTGACTAACATCATAGTGCCAACAGCTGCAGCAGATAATCCAAATACATCGGTATAAAAGATAAAAAGGAATACATCAAACACTCGCCAATAAAAGTTACTAGCGACATCTCCACAAGCATAGCCGATTTTTTCTTTTAACTTTAATGTAGTACTTTCGTTTTCCATTTTCCCCACCTGTTGCCGACTAAGTAAAAGGTTAATTACTCTATTATTCATCTAACTGTATTTATGCACCTTAATGCTAAGCAAGTTTACAACACCCTTGGTAAGCGCTTACATACAGGTAATGATTTTAATATTCTATTTATAGGAATAGCAAAAAACCCAAACAAATGGAAGCGCTTTCATATAAATTTTATTTGAGTGTTATTTCATGGCTAAAACCACATATTAATTGGCAAATAAATGCAGCCCCTCACACTTTTATTAAAATAAATAAACCTTGAGAAAAGTAAAAGATAAACTCAACATTTACAACAAGATAAAAATAAAAATGCAGGATACAACCTGTATTAGCACACATATATTTTGATAAATATTAAAAATAAAGTTTGACCTTAATTTAAATTTGATTTAGTTTTGATGTAAGCGCTTTCATTTGTTTGTTGATTTTCCCTTACACACGGCAACTTAATTAATGGGTGAAAGCGCTTACTAAAAATATAATTATAAAATGTTTCAATTGGGAGGGATAAATCATGATTAAGAACAAATTCACTAAATCTAAAATAGCCACGAGCTTGTCATTTATATTGGGGGCTACTGCATTACCCGCAATATCGGCTGAAGAAGTGTCTAAACAAGCAACTGAACAAGAAATTGAAGTAATACAAGTAAGTGGCATCCGAGGCAGTAGTAAAGCAAGTATAAATACAAAACGTTTTGCTTCTTCTCAAGTTGACGGTATTTCAGCAGAAGACATCGGTAAATTACCCGATGTTACTATCACTGACTCATTACAACGTATTTCGGGTGTTCAAATTGAACGTGTTGCTGGTGAAGGTGGACCTGTCCAAATTCGTGGTTTGCCTCAAATTGACACAACAATGAATGGCGAAGTATTTCTAAGTGCAACGACCATTGATTCTTCAGGTGCCGATTTAGGAGATTTACCCGCTCAATTGTTCTCTGGTGTCGATGTATATAAAACAGCAACTTCTAGCAATACTGCCGCAGGTATAGCTGGTTCGATTGATTTAAAAACACGTCGTCCTTTTCAACTTGAGGAAGGCTTTACCTTTTCTGGTGGTGCAGAAGTAACACAGGGCTCTATAAGTGATGAAACAGATCCACTTTTAAACGCACTCATTGGTTACAACGCTGAAAAATGGGGAGTCGTGATTTCTGCTGTAACATCAGAAGTTAACTTAGCGACCGATTATAATGGTCACAATGATACATCAGAAAATGGTGGTATTGGCTGGACACAAAATAACTTTGCTTGGGGTGCTCCTGGCGATGGTTCAACAACACACAACATTGTTCCTCATGGTTTTACTGCCTTCAACAAAACTGAAGAAAGAAAACGTGATGCATTACAATTGTCTTTTCAAGCTGACTTAGGTGATGGCTTTGAGTTGACCGCTGATTACTTCTATACCCAACAAGACAGATTTAATGCTCGTCGTGGTTTCAATCATAATAACCGCTGGCAGAATTATAATAACTACGGTTTTGCAACAGGTACCACTGGCGATACTTTTACAGATGCTAATGGTGATGCGTGGCAAGGTGTTAATGCCTTTGCAATGAACCCATACCGCATGCAGACATTTACACAAGCCAACGTAAATGAAGAAAACTCTCAAAATTTTAACTTAGAATTAAATTTTGATAACGGTGGTGCTTTAACAGGTCAAGTTCGTGCAACAACTGCTAGAGCGACCGCTAAAATGCGTCACGCTTATGGCGAAGGCGATATATTAAGCATAGATCAAGGTACACTTGTTACAGGCCCTGGTTGGTTAACACCTGCAGCTTATTGTAATGATGGAGAAGAAATTATTGGCGACCAAGGTGGTTGTAATGGTTCATTTTCTCAAGGTATTGAAGATGATTCATTTTTGATCACTCATGATGCATCAGGTGAATTTCCTGTATTTGGTGGATTTGACCAAATGGTAAATGGTGGCAAAGGCCAAATGAGTGTCGCTGATTACATGGCAGACCTTGATTCATACCATATTGGTGCTTTTTCATCTGAAGGAAATACCGATGATAAAAGTGAAATAACGACTTTCAGTACAAAATGGAACTACTTACTTGATGAAGGTTTTATTACCAGTGTAGATTTTGGTCTTCGCTTAAGCCAAAGGGAAGTAGATCATGATCAATTCACTTACACATCAGATTTTGGTGATGGCTGTGATATCGCGCAATGGAAAGCGGTTGATCAACAATATAATGGCGCTGCTGAAGGTGATCCTTGTTACGAGGTTGAAGGTACTGGTGAAAATGTAGATGGTGTATGGACACCTTATACGCTATTAAACCCTACAGCTTTAGATGAACACACGACGGTTTCGTGGCAGACAGATTTTGGTAATGTTGGTGGTATTCCTGGAATATGGTCAATTGACCCAAGTAATTTTAGAGATCCGAAAGCCTTTCATGAAAAAACCTTTGGTAATGTTGCTCGTACAGAAAATGGTGGTGCAACTTACAATGTCGGTTTAGATGAAATAACTTACTTTGTACAAGCAAATTTCGAATGGGAAGCCTTAACGGGTAACGTCGGTATGAAAGTGGTTGAAACCGATTTAACTGTAAAACAAAACCTTGTAGGTCCTAATTTACCGCATTCAGGTTTAGGCCCAGATATTGGTGATGTATTAACAGAGAGAAGCTATACCGACTACTTACCTTCATTGAACTTAGCTTATGCCGCTACTGAAGAAGTTGTACTTCGAGCAGCGTGGTCTAAAAATATGCAAGCCTTGAATATGGATCAATGGGGTGCTGGTAAAACAGTTGGTACCGTATTTGATAATGACTGTGGTTGTATGCGCGTTGTGAACGGGACATTAAATGGTAACCCAGAACTAGACCCTTGGCGCTCAGAGAACTATTCATTAACAGCTGAATGGTATACAGGTGATGCTTCTATGGCATATGTGTCTACTTATGGCATCGATATAGAGAGTTTTACCGAATCTGATACTATCATGATCGATGAGCCAGATTCAGATGGCGTTAGCCGTGGACCACACCCTTTTACAGCAAACGTACAAGGTGAAGGTGGCGATGTTTCAGGGTATGAAGTTGGTGCCAAAATGGCGTTAAGTGATTTCTTAGGCGACGACAGTATTTTTGCAAACTTTGGTGTTGATGCTAACTATACATTTAGTGAAAGCTCTCAAGACGCTAAAGACATTCATGGTGATGATTTACCCTTTGTTGGCATGTCAAAAGATACTTACAACTTTGTGGTATGGTATGAAAACGAAACGTTTTCTGCTCGTGCTGCATACAATGCTCGTAGCCCACGTCTTATGACGGCAGGTAATGCTAATACAGGTAACCAGTCTCTTTACCAAGATGATTACGCACAGCTTGATGTAAATGTTACTTACAACTGGGATGAAAACGTTAGTCTTTACATTAATGGATCAAACATTACAGAAGAGTATCAGCAAACATATGTAGAGTTTTCAGAGCAAAAAGCTTTTCAAAATGTTTATGAAGCGCGTTGGACTTTCGGTGCCCGTGTAATATTCTAAATGTTGATTATTAACAATTAGTTTAAACCAAATACCGCTGTAGATTTATCTATGGCGGATTTTTTATTTAAAAAACAATGTGACTTTATGAATGCCATCAAAAGAGCAGTAAAAGATATCATTATTGTCGGCGGCGGAACGTCGGGCTGGATGACCGCTGCAACATTAAGCCAACAATTTAAAAATTCGCCTGTTAATATAACACTAATAGATTCCTCAGCGATGGGTACGATAGGCGTGGGGGAGGCAACGATCCCAACACTACGCCGTTTTTATACCAAATTAGGCTTTACCGACATTGAAGTACTTCGTGCAACAAATGCTACGTGTAAATTAGGTATTCAGTTTAAAGGATGGTCTGGTGATGAAAGCTCATTTATTCACCCTTTTGGTTTATTTGGTCAAGAAGTAAATCGTGTTCCATTTCATCATTATTTTACTAAGTTACGGCAAAGTGGTGATACAACGCCGTTTTCTGATTATTCCCTTGGTGTTAAATTAGCCAGAGATAATAAGTTCAAGCATCCCAATATGAAGCCAAAAAACCAATTAGACATATTCGATTGGGCGCTCCATTTTGATGCAGGATTATTTGCCAAGCTTATGCGTGATTATTCAATCAATAACGGCGTAAAGCACATTGACAGTAAAATTGATCATGTGAGTTTAAACAATACAACGGGGAATATAGACTCTCTGCAACTAAATAATGGCCTAACTATTTCTGGCGATCTATTCATTGACTGTTCAGGTTTTAGTGCCTTACTCATTGAAAAAGCTTTAAAAACTGGATATGAAGATTGGAGTGAGTATTTAGTATCTGATACAGCGGCTGCCGTGCAAAGTGAATTAGTGGGAGATCCCGTTCCATATACCATTTCACATGCACAAAAAGCAGGATGGCAATGGCAAATTCCCTTACAAAACCGAATGGGGAATGGCATTGTTTTCAGTCAGGAATTTATCAGTACAGACGAAGCGATCGGTTCTATGTTGAAAAACATAAAAGGTAAGCTCGTTAATGATCCCCGTTCATTTTCATTCACGCCAGGAAGACGTAAAAAATCGTGGAACAAAAACTGTATTGCGGTGGGTCTAACTTCTGGATTTTTAGAGCCTTTAGAAAGTACCAGTATTGCATTGGTAGAAACTGCCATCGAAAAAATTTCATCGTTTTTAGCAAAAGCTGCATACTCACAAGAAGATGCTGACAAGTTTAATTATGCCATGGCCCACGAGTACGAGCGTGTTCGTGATTTCATCATTCTTCATTATAAATTAAATGGTAGAACTGATTCCCCTATGTGGCAACATTGCCGCGATTTGGCAATTCCACAAACATTAAATGATAAAATAGCCGCTTTTAAAACCAAGGGAGATATTATTAAATATCCTTGGGAGATATTTGGAAAAGATAGCTGGTTAGCTATTTTTGATGGACTCAATTTTAGCCCTGATTCTTATGATAAATCTATCGATAAATTCTCTATTGAATTATTATCAAATGAGTTGACAAAAATGCGTAATGGTATCAAACATGAGGTTAAAAACACGCAAACCCACCCTGAGTTTTTAAGACAATACTGCGGTTTTAAGGAATAAAAATGAACACTACTGATGCTCCCATTGAAAAAATAGTCATACTCGGCGGCGGAACCGCAGGTTGGTTAGCTGCGGCAACTATCGGCAATATTTTTAAAGACACATCAATGAAGATTGAAGTTGTTGAATCAGATGACATTGGTATTGTAGGTGTTGGCGAAGCAACAATCCCCCCTTTAATAAACATTTTAGAGAGTTTAGGCATCGACGTTGTAGATTTCATTAAAGAAACGCAGGCTAGTTTCAAATTAGGTATTAAGTTTGAAGACTGGGGTACAGTAGGAGAATCTTATTTTCATCCTTTTGGCACACTAGGGCAAAGTATAGATGGCTTTGATTTTTATCAATGTTGGCTTAAATGTAAAGCTGAGAATGACAACACACCGTTAATGGCGCATTCACCCGAGTCTGTTTTAGCAGAACAAGGTAAGTTTTTTTATCCTCACAAAGCAAAAAACACCCCACTTTCACGTGCATATTATGCCTTACATTTAGATTCATCTTTGGCAGGGAAGTATCTTCGCAAGTTTTCAGAAAACATTGGCGTAAAAAGAACTGAAGGCTTAGTAGAAGAAGTGACGTTACACGATAATGGTAATATCAATAATTTAATATTACAAAACGGGAAACGAATAGCGGCAGACTTTTTTATTGATTGCTCAGGCTTTCACGGAAAACTCATCGAAAAAGCCTTGAATACAGGTTATGAGTCTTGGGCGCATTACCTACCTTGCAATAAAGCAGTTACTGTTCAAACCAAAAATGTCGGTGCTACGGCTCCTTTTACAACATCTACAGCAAAAGAAGCGGGTTGGATGTGGAACATTCCACTTCAACACCGAACGGGAAATGGTTATGTTTATTGCGACAAATATATTAGTGATGATCAAGCTAAAGAAACCCTACTTACTTGTGTAAAAGGTGAAGTGCTTACTGAGCCAAGAGTCATTTCGTTTACGACCGGAATGCGCAAAAAATCTTGGGTTAAAAACTGTTTATCTCTAGGTCTAGCTCAAGGTTTTATTGAACCTCTTGAGTCTACAGCAATTCATTTAGTGTCAAAATCAATAGCCCATTTCATTCAGTTATTTCCTGACAAAAGCTGTAATCCTGCATTGGTCGATCAATTTAATCAAAATGTTAGAGATGATTACGAAGAAATTCGTGACTTTCTCGTGCTGCATTACTGCAAGACTTCACGAACCGACAGTGAATTTTGGCTGTGGTGCAAAAACATGGAACTTCCGGAAACACTTGAACAAAAGCTAAAATTGTTTAAAGCTTCTGGCGCCCTTAACATTAAAGATGAAGAATTGTTTCGCCCTACCAGTTGGTATTCAGTGCTAGAAGGCTTGGGTGTTCAGCCAGACAATTACAATCCGACGTTAAATGTATGGAATACCGGTAAGCTCAAAAGCATTTTGGACCAAGGTCAAAAAGGCTTAACGGCTATAGCAAAAATACAACCTTCACACGATAATTTTATAAATGAATTCTGCAAAGCAGAAAAATTATAATGATATCGTTTACTGCGCTTATCTATCACTCTGAGCACTGCAATGCTTATCAATAAATTGTTGGTGAGTCATTGCTTGTTTTGCCGCTGTAATCATTGAGCTTTTCATTTGAGCTAAGTTTTTCTCAACAACATCTAGCGGGATGTTCTTTGCTCTTACATCGAAGCGTTGTGGATTAATATCAAAACCAGTAAACATACTTAACCAACTTGCCTCTTCGAATGACTCATTGTCATACATAACAATTTGACCTTGGCTTTTATACACTTCAATTTTATGCCGTAAAGCATCACTTATGGGCATATTCTGACAATAACGCCAAAATTCAGTATCATCGCGCTTTGTTAACTTATAATGCAGAGATAAAAAATCTACGGCGCGGTCAAGCTCGGCATTATGTAATCGATTCACCTCGGCCATATCATGTTCATTAAACGACTTATCAGGAAAAAAAGTATAGAGCTTTGATAACCCTGATTGAATTAAGGATAACCCTAAAGATTCAAGTGGTTCAAGAAACCCAGCAGCTAAACCTAAAGCAAAACAGTTTTTATGCCAAATAACTTTTCGTTTGGCTAAGGGTAAATCAAAGTGTCTAACATTATTGATTCTTTCCCCATCTACAGTAGACAACATTTCATCTTCAGCATTTTGAGCACTTGTAAATTGGCTACTATAAATATAGCCATTTCCCATGCGATGCTGCAAAGGTATGCTCCATTGCCATCCGGCGTTATTAGCAGTAGCACGTGTATAAGGTTTAGGTTCTGTTATAAGTTCAGTTTGAACCGCGATGGCTTTATTACAGGGTAACCATTTACTTAAATCATCAAGCCCTACCTTCATTGCCTCATCAATTAATAGCCCTTTAAACCCCGAGCAATCTATAAATAAGTCACCTTCAATTTTTCTCCCATCTTCTAATTGAACCGATTCAATAAAGCCAGATGTTTGATTTATTTGAACATCACAAACATTAGCAGAAATGTGTTCGATACCTTTTTTAACAGAAAATTTCTGTAAAAAATTAGCATAAAGTACGGCATCAAAATGATAAGCATACGAATAATCAGCTAATGGCGATTGAGGATCTGAATTTGCTTGGGCAAATTTACCTTGTTTAGCTAAAACACAGGCAAAACTATAATCTTGCAAGTTGTGGTCATTGCCTGATAATTTTGCACGGTTAACATAATGATGGAAATCAACATTTTGTATTTTAAGACCGTAATCGGCGAAAGGATGAAAAAAACTTTCCCCTTTTTTATGCCAGTTTTCAAATTCAATACCTAACTTAAATGTCGCCTGGATTGCTTTAATTAATTCAACTTCATCGATACCTAAGTCTTTATTAAATCAGACAATATTAGGAATAGTTGCTTCACCAACACCAACAGTACCAATGTTGGGTGATTCAATTAATGTGACAGATATTTCTTTATCAGCAATAAAACGAGAAAGACTTGCAGCTGCCATCCATCCCGTTGTGCCCCCGCCTACAATCACTATTTTTCTAATGGCTTCAGACATAATACGCTCTCTATAAAAATTTATTTATTCAGACATTGTTGCTTGTTTACTACCATACAAAATGTAATAGGCATTCATAGTTTTGATTAATGACTATTTGCTTTATTAACCGTGGATTTAAATAAAAATCATTAATAATGCTTTAAAAGCTGTTGACCTTTTCTGTATAACACATTAACCTAAATGTAAGCGCTTTCACAGTAATTTTTACTCACTTAGCGTTTTTTTTAATATGAACTTGTAAGCGCTTTCAGTGTAAAGATTAGAAAGCCTAAGTAGAAGTTTCCAGTAAGGATTAATAAAAGAATGAATAAGATTTCATTACCGATAAACTCAAAGATGCTAAAAAAAGAATTCATCTATGGCGTTGCAACAGCATCATTTCAAATTGAAGGTGCAGCAGATAAAAGGCTCCCTTGTATTTGGGATACTTTTTGCGCAAAAGAAAATACTGTTGCGGACGGTTCAAACGGTGATATAGCGTGTGATCACTATAATCGCTGGAATGAAGATATTGAGCTCATTGATTCATTAGGTGTAGACGCGTATAGATTATCTATTTCATGGCCTAGAGTGATAACAGAATCTGGTGAACTTAACCCTGAAGGTGTTGAATTTTACTTAAACATTTTGAAAGAACTGAAAAAGCGCAATATTAAGGCATTTGTTACACTTTATCATTGGGATTTGCCTCAACACCTCGAAGATAATGGGGGTTGGCTTAATCGAGAAACCTCGTATAAATTTGCACAATATGTACATTTAATAACAGTAGCTTTTGGAGATCTTGTACATTCATACGCTACGCTTAATGAACCATTTTGCAGTGCCTTTCTAGGTTATGAAATTGGTGTACATGCTCCAGGTAAGGTCGGCAGAGAATTCGGTAAAAAAGCGGCACATCATTTGTTACTTGCACATGGGCTTGCCATGTCAGTGTTAGCGAAAAACAGCCCAAATACTCTCAATGGTATTGTTTTGAATTTTACACCTGCTTATGCGGTAGATGATAAAAATGAAAACATTCTTGCGGCATCATTTGCTGACGATTATTATAATCAGTGGTATATCAAGCCAATTTTTGACGGAAAATATCCTGAAATATTACAAGAACTTCCTGACAATTGTCATCCTGAAATTCATCCCGGAGACATGGAAATAATTTCTCACTCGGTCGACTTTTTGGGTATTAATTTTTATACTCGCTCGGTTTACAAAGCAAGTGATGATGATTATTTTGAAGAACTACCTGCTACAGGAAAACTCACCGATATCGGTTGGGAAGTATATCCACAAGCTTTTACTGAATTATTACAATCATTGAATGAGCGTTATGATTTACCTCCGATATATATCACTGAAAATGGTGCAGCGATTAATGATAAAATTGTTGATAATGAAATCGTAGATCAAGATAGAATTGATTATTATCAAGAACATTTATTAGCGGTAAACGTAGCAATTGAAAGTGGCGTTGACATACAAGGATATTTCGCTTGGAGCTTAATGGATAATTTTGAGTGGGCAGAAGGCTACTTAAAAAGATTCGGTATTGTTTACGTAGATTATGAAAGCCAAATAAGAACCATAAAAAACAGTGGTCATGCGTATAAAACGCTCATCAGTAATCGCTAATTCAGAATAACAATAATAGGAAACGTAATGAATAAATTGCCATATTATGAAAAAGTTGGCTATGCCATGGGAGACGCTGCAGCCAATTTAGTATGGCGTGGGGCTTTGGCCTATTTAGCCGTTTTTTATACAGACACGTTTGGCTTAACTGCGGCAGCTGCCGCTATGTTATTCCTCGTAGTACGTTTAACTGATGGTGTCACTGATATTATCATGGGAATGATTGCCGACAGAACTAACACACCTTGGGGTAAATTTAGACCTTGGATTTTATGGTCGACGCCCTTTTTAGCTTTATTTATGGTGCTTTGTTTTACTACGCCCGAATTCAGTTATACCAACAAGCTTATCTATGCATACGCCACTTATATTGGCTTAACACTCGCTTATACCGTGAATAATGTTCCCTACTCGGCTTTAATGGGTGTAATGACACCAAGCAATACCGAGCGCACTAGCCTATCAGGTTTTCGCTTTGCAGGTGCATTTGCTGGAGGATTACTTGTTATGGGGTTTTTACCCGATTTAGTAGCCTATTTTGGTAATGGTAATGACGCTCAAGGTTATCAGTACACTATGTACCTATTTGCAGCTTTATTGACAGGATTAATGCTCATAACCTTTTTTACCACAAAAGAACGAGTCACGACGCCTGTTGATAGTTCTCATAGTTTAAAGTCAGAGTTAATTGATTTAAGTAAAAACTTACCTTTTATTATTTTACCTTTATTAGCGATAACTTTATTTTTCTATTATCGTAATTTTTATACTGGATTATTCTTCTTTGCTATTGCATTCGTTATGTGGCGACTGATCAAAAAACTATTAAATGAAGACACTAAAAATTTAAGTAGCACACAACAAGATATGATGGATTTATTAACCAACAAGCCTTGGTTAATTTTATTGGGCATGGGTTTTTTAACCATGATGTTCAATGGCATAAAGTATGGCGTAATTGCTTATTACTTTAAATACCAAGTTGGTGATGAATTAATGGCAGGTAAATATTTTATCTGTCTACTTTTAGTGTCAATTTTAGGCGCTTTATGCACTGGCTATTTAGCCAAAAAATTAGGCAAACAAAAACTTTTTATTATTGCTTTATTATCGAGTGGAGCATTAACTGCCGGATTTTATTGGGTACCTGCAGGAAACATAACAGCAATATTTGTTTTAGGTTGTTCTGCTGAATTTTTTGCAGCCATGATGCCAACATTATTTTTCACTATGTTAGGTGATAGTGCTGATTATTCTGAATGGAAAAATGGCCGAAGGGCTACAGGTTTAATATACTCTGCAGGCACTTTTGTTCAAAAAACAGGTGGTGGTTTTGCCGGTGCATTAGTTTTAGTCGTGTTAGCAGGATACGGCTACAATGGCATGGATAAAAGTACGGTTGATGGTGCATTACCCGGTATGCAATTACTGATGAGTTGGATCCCCGCAGCTTTTGCTTTTGCTGGTGCAGCTTTAATGATGTTCTACCCACTTTCCTGTACTAAAAACCAACAAATCACAGAAGACTTAGGGGAAAAACGCAACTTAATGGTAGCTAATTAATGTTGTTACCAGAAAACCCTTTTAAATCTGAGTAACTTTCATCTTCAACTAGTTAATGCATTAATCTATGTGGTATTATTTTCTTAATACCACATTCCCACTATCCTTAATAACAGGACGTTCATGGCTACAATTTACGAAGTTTCAAAACTTGCAGGCGTTTCCTTAGCAACAGTTTCCAGAGTAATGAATAAAAATGCCAAAGTAAGCGATAAGACTCGGATAAAAGTTGAAGGAGCCATGAAAGAGTTGAACTATCGTCCTAACTCTATTGCACAGTCACTTGCTTCAAGTCGCTCTAACAGTATTGGTGTTTTAGTCTCTGAACTTCATGGCCCGTTTTTTGGGCAAATGATGGCAGGTATCGAATCAGAATTAAGAGCTGCTGGAAAACATGTCATTATTACCACGGGTCACAGTGAAGAAGAAAAAGAAAAAGACGGGATTGAATTTCTCATCAGTCGAAATTGTGATGCGTTAATTATTCACGTTGAAGCAGTAAGTGACGAATATCTAATTGAATTAAGCAAAGGTAAAACCCCAGTATACTTGATGAGTAGATATGTGGATAAACTCGTTGATAATTGCATCAGTTTAGATAATGAGATGGGTGGTTATCTTGCGACAAAAGCTTTGATAGATTTAGGCCACAAAGATATTGCTTATATAGCAGGACCTCTATTTAAAACCGATGCTAGCACCCGTTTAACAGGTCATAAAAGAGCGCTTGCAGAGCAGAATATTCCTTTTTATGAAAACCTTCTCTATATCGGCGATTTTAAAGAGACAGGTGGTAAAGAAGGTCTAAAGCACTTTATTGAAAAAAAGGTCTCTTTTTCAGCCATCGTTTGTGCCAATGATGAAATGGCTTCAGGTTCAATGAAATATGCAAGAGAACACGGGTTTAGATTACCTGAAGATTTATCTATCATGGGTTACGATAATGTGAATTTTGCAAATTATCTTTATCCAAAACTTACAACAATCGACAACCCAGTCTATTCAATGGGCAGAATGAGTGCGAAGCTTGTTTTACAAAATGTTTATAAAGTTAAAGATTTACACATTCAACATGTGTTTTCTCCCACTTTATTATCGAGAAAATCAGTGACTCAATTTCAGCCATAAACACCACCGTTTCAAAAATTTATGTAACCGCCTATCATAGATATCTTTATAAGATTTCGGAAAATTATCTACAATGGTTTTGTAACAAAATTAAAAGTGGCTATTCTTCAGCTTCATCACTCTTAATGGTTTTAAAACGAAGGTAAACGACAAAATAATGGAAATTCAATTTACCAACATTATTCAATTTATCTTTGTCTTTCAAATGATATTTGGCCTCTGTCTGATCTGGAAAAATAAGCGTTATCGTGGTTTAAGTTACTTATTAATATTTTCAGGCTTCACGATGGCTTTTAATTTAGCAGAAGAGCTAGCCGGCACGAGAGCATTTATTCTCGTTACTCCTATTTTTCTCCTAGGAAAAGGGCCATTATTCTATTTTTTTGTTTACCAACTAATTTATCCCGATAAAAAAATCACTAAAGCACTATTCATCCACCTCTGCCCAATGTTATGTGCTTTAGCATTTACTCAATGGCCACAATCGGTTATTGCCTTTGGTACCATCAGCCAATTCATTTATGTATGTCTATCCATAAAGTTAATTTCGCTTTACCATAAAGTTTCATTCTCAATGCGCTCTGATGCTGATTCACTTCAACTTTTTTGGTTAATAAAGGTGCTTATAACAGTATTATTAGTTGGTGCCCTAGATCTCATTCGGTTAAACCTACAACCTAACATCACATTGGAATTTAATTTAGCAGGCCAATTATTTGAGAATACCGCTATTTTACTCTTACTCAGTTACCTTATATTTAAAGCCGTTAATCATCATCTACTCTTTAACGGAATGAGTGCCTTTGAGCAATTAGATATAAAAAATAATGAAAAAGAAGCATTAGAAAACGATGGGCTCAGTAAAATAATATTTTTGAATTTAGAAGACGTTATAAAAAACAAATCCTTGCACCATAAAAGCCGTTTATCATTGAATGATCTAGCAGAAGAAACGGGGTTAAATACCCGTGAAATTTCACGCGCAATTAATCTAAGCGCACATTGCAATTTTTGTGATTATATAAATAAGCTAAGAGTTGAAGATTTGAAAGACAAATTACTGATAAAAACTGATGATAAAATTTCTATTCTGGATATGGCTTTTGCTGTCGGTTTCAATTCAAAATCAAGCTTTAATTTAATATTTAAAAGGGAAACAGGTAAAACACCAACACAATTCATAAAAAGCATTTAAATACATTAACCATACAAAACAAAAGGTTAACAAATTACAGAGTGCATTATCACGATATAGGACGCTTTATTAACAACTTTCTGTAAATTATTATTCATTCAAACAATACAGGATTAACCATGAAGCCTTCCCTATTTATACACCCCATAAAAAAAACATTTTATAGCCTCGCTATCTTAATATTACTATTACTCGTAGTAGTTTTTCTTTCCATTTTATCGTTAGACTATAGAAAACCACAGGGCTTATTACCCGTCAATAATACCGACGCCTTAGTGATTAATAACGTCAATATTGTGATGGTAAAAAAACGACAAATTCTTAACAATAAACAAATAGTCATTAAGAATGGACGAATATCAGCCATTAACAATAGTAACACTCCCATAGCAAATAACATTCGAACAGTAAATGGCAATAATAGCTATGTTACGCCGGGATTATTCGACATGCACGTTCATATCCACGATAGAAAATACTTAACACTTAACCTTGCTTATGGTGTAACCAGTGTTCGTAATTTAAATGGCAAAAATATGCATTTACGGTGGAAGAACGAGTTAAAAAATGAAGAGTGGCTTGGAAGTAATTTACATACAAGCTCACCCATATTAGCCGGGCAAGGTACGCATGCTCTGAATCAAGAAGTACTCACAGAGCAAAAAGGAAGAGAAGAAGTTAAAAAAGCGAAAGCAAACGGTTACGATTTTATAAAAATATACGGATACCATAAGCCTGAAATTTTTGAAGCGATTATTGATCAAGCTCAAAAAATAAACATGCCTGTAGCAAAGCATGGTCCACATCCAGCAAAGGATTCTGATTGGAACTACCTCAAAGGTTTACAATCATTAGAGCACGTCGAAGATATTTTTCAGGGACCGTTAAACTATCAGTATGATAACCAAATGCTACGCGTTATTGTAAAAAAAATTAGACAAACAAATGTCCCTGTAGTGCCTACTTTAGAAACTTTCAACCATTTAACTCAACTAAGTAATGGTAAGCATAAATTTATTAATAATTTAACACTCGACTATTTAAACCCACTTTACTTTGATATTGAAAGTCATTACACCGTTTCACGTTGGTTAAACGATAATAAACAACAAAGCAACTATCATCTACAAAAGCAAAAGTTCTTATCTGAGATAGTAAAAGTACTTCATGAGCATAAAGTAAAATTATTAGTCGGCTCTGACGCAGGTACTATGTATACCCTGCCCGGGATATCGACTCACAATGAAATGCAATTATTGCAACAATCTGGCTTATCGAATTATGACGTGTTAAAAGCAGGCACGATTAATGCCGCACAAGCCCTCACCATTGAAGATGATTATGGAAGCGTAGAAGTAGGTAAAATTGCTGACCTTGTACTAGCATCTCAAAACCCATTTATTGATTTACAAACAATGAGAGACCCTTTTGCCGTTGTTAAAGATGGCCAATGGCTCGATAAAGTTCAACTCGAAAAACTTAGAGAAGAAGCTAAAAATACAGAGGGTTATTATTGGAGTGTTATTAACTTACTTGAAGATTTACTTATTAGGTTTTTCCTTTAACAGCTCAATAATAAGTGTTTCAATTTGAAGTATGACTGTAAATTTTTTCAGTCATACTCCCAAGAAGAACACTTTAAAGTCTTCGGAATTCATTCTGTTTACAATTCCGGAGACTAAACACCTCTATAATTTAGTAAAGGCGTTTGACTTAAAAACCCAATAAATACTATTATGTAGTTATTATAGTTTTCGGATGAAAGAAATGGCGAACAAGCGAAGTTATCTAGGCGAATTTGAACATTGCGTTTTACTGAGTATTTTACAACTTAAAGATAACGCTTATGGCGTTAGTATTCGGGCACAACTTAAAAAGGCAATTGATCGAGATGTTTCCTTGGGCGCGATATATTCCACAATTGAACGATTAGAAAATAAAGGCTTAATACAGTCAAAGAAAAGTGAAGCATTACCAGAACGCGGTGGAAAACCTAAACGTCTTGTGAAAGTGACATCCTCAGGACATAAAGAATTGATTGAGACAAAAAAACGCATAGATACCATGTGGGAAAATGTGACTTGTGATGACTTTTATTAAATATAAGGTGGCAATATGAGCATATTAACATGCTGTAAATGGTTGATCCGTTTATGTACTCCCAGTAATTTTTCTGACGATATCTGCGGAGATCTAGAAGAAGAGCATAGTACTATTTCAAAATCCACTAATGGAAAACGTGATGCTGATATCTGGATAATTAAGAACACATCTAAAACTTGTATTCATTTCGTTCTTTCCAAAAGCAACATTTTTTCCTTGCTAATCAGTGTGACGGCAATATCAATTTCATTCACGATGATCGTGTCAGTACTTTGGTTAAGTGCTTTAGAGGATGCTAGCGTGTTAAGTGATGCGTTTTGGCATCAATGGCTGAATGGCAGTACTTATCAAATATTTCTTGAACCGATACTCTGGCAAAGCGCTCCGCAGGTCTTTTCACAAACTATTGATTGGAATCTGTGGTTTTATCCATCCGCCATGATCTATGCGTTAATTGCGTATTATATCCTTTATAAGGTCAGTGTAAATTTCAGCCTTTCAATAACCGAATACTCATTAATCTCTATGTTAACTCTGCTTCTACCTTATTTTATAGGTAGCGCAATGTTTTTCTTTATGGATGTAAAAATGACAGAAGCAGGCCCTATAGTTGCTTTTATGTGGTTAAGCACTCTTTATTTAGTTATGCCAATCAGCTACCAGCTGATCAATGAATTAAAGACAAGTGAACACTGTGTTTTCTAGCAATATAAATAATAAATTCAGATACTTAACTATAATTCGCCTTTTATATAGCTGTGTCTATTTTTTCTGCGTCAGCGTGGTGTCAGCATCTGTTGAAGAATTTAAATTGTCGGATGACATTGTTCCTTCATTTCAAGTCATTGAGCTAAAACTTGATCCGAAATTAGCGCAATATTCAGGAAACACAACAATAGAAATAAATATCACCAAACCGAGTAAAATAATAAAATTATATTCGAAAGGCTTATTAATAAACTCAGTAACTTTAGAAAGGGAAAGTAGCCAACATAGCCCGATAAAATTGGCTGTCGTAGGAACAAATGTCTATGATATTACGTCTTTTTCAGCAAAGAAAATTGTAGATAAAGGTAAATATAAGTTGTCTATATCTTATCAAGGTAAATATATAAACAACGGAAGTGGTTTATTCAAAGTTACTGAAAGTAATGAAAACTATTTGTTTACACAATTTCAAGCAATGCTTGCCCGTACTGTATTTCCATCCTTTGATCAGCCAAACTTCAAAATATCATTTCAATTTAAAATTAGCGTTCCAAAGGGTTATTTAGCCATAAGTAACACCCCAAAAAAGCAGCTGATTTCGCATAACGGTTGGGACACTTTTATGTTCGAACCCACGGCTCCAATATATACCGACGTACTAGCTTTTTCTGTCGGTAAATTTGACTCAATTGATATCCCTCACATGCCCATACCAAGTAAATTATATGTGCTTAAAGGCAAACTCCCACAGACTAACTTTGCTACTAAGCATATAAGTACAATATTTAAAGCTGTTGAATCTTCTTTCTCTATAAAATATCCCTATAAGAAATTAGATATGATTGCTGTGCCCAATTATAGTAATGCGGCTATGGAGCATGTTGGTTTAATCTATTATAAAGAAGACTTAATTTTATTAGACCCTGTACCATCCATCTCAGAGCAGAAATACTCACTAAAACTCATCGCCCATGAAATTTCGCATATGTGGTTTGGCAATTTAGTTACTATGCAATGGTGGAATGATTTGTGGTTAAACGAATCATTTGCCGAATGGCTTGCCCGTAAAGTTGTCATAAATACGTTCCCAACACTTTCTGCATCACTTGATTTACCACAAATAAGATCTTTGTTTGACGATAATGTAGATAACCAATTGCCTATTAGGCGATCCGTTAAATCTAAAGCTGACGCTGATTCAATGGGCGGTATTGCTTACTATAAAGGCAATGCTATTTTAAATATGGTGGAGCAATATATTGGTGAGGATGAATTTCATCAAGCCGTTATCGCTTATCTTTTAGCATATAAAAATACAAATGCTACGTTGCATAATTTTGTTAAACATATCGAAAGAGTAAGTAATAAAGAGCTGTCAGGATTTTTTTCATCATTTCTAGAGCAACCAGGATTCCCTTTATTAACGTTGAAACGAACTGAAGGGAAATTACTTATATATCAATCCCCTTTTGGGGTTAGTGATGAAGCTAATGAGAATATGTTATGGCATATACCTTTACAGCTTAAGTTTTTATCTAAAAACGGCGTTAAAAAACATCGCGTTTTTCTAAAAAATAAAACGCTCGAATTAACTATACCTGATGGTGTAATAGCGATTTTCCCTGATGCTAATGCGGTAGGTTATTATCGTTATGTTCTCCCAGATAAAGATGAAAATTATATTAAGAAGCATATTACTCAGTTAGACGATAACGAAAAACTAGCTTGGCTTAATAACAACGTACACCTCACTAATATTACTCTACGCGAATATACAGATGTGCTTACTACAAAACTGGCTTTACTCTCAGATACATCATTGAACAAAAAAATTGCTACTGACATCATCAGAGATATTGACCATAGCTATACGGAATTCATTCCTGAGGAAATCATCAATGATTATTCACGCTATCTAAAAAAACACCTTAACTTAAGATTAATGGCATTAACTTCTAACTTTTCAAATGGAAAAAAACACAACAATACCAGTAATAATTCAATCACTGATAAAGCTCTAATGGCAAGTTTGTTTAGATTGGCAGGCAGTCGGCTTCGAGATAAAAGCACGATTGAATTTGCTAAAGATCACTATCTGGACATATTGTCAGAGAAGTCTTCAATTGATTCAAGTATATCGAGAGAAGTTCTAAATGTTGTGGCGTCTAATTTTGGCGAAAATGAGTATAGTTTATTTGAAAGCGCATATGTAAAAACAACAAATAGTCGTTTGAAATCAGATATCCTCACATCAATGGGATACTTTGCTTCGCCTAAAATTGTTACGCGTTACTTTGATTTTCTCTTATCTGGAAAAGTTCCTACCGACGAAATTGGTTATCGATTTCAGTACCCGTCTTTTAACCCTGCACTTCGACATCATGTAATTAATTATATTGAAAATAATAAAGATGAAATACTGAAGCGTATTAATGAAAAACAATGGTTTCCCTATAATTTTATTACAAGCTGCGAAGAAGATATCAGAGCAAGGGTTAATCAAGTTTTTTCCAGTTGGACCACCGACACCCCAGGTTTAAAAGAAAAGTTAAATACAGTTAATGAAACAATAAAGCAATGTATTAGTAAACGAGCAAACAATATTCCACAACTTAAACGACTATTATTAATGTGATATTAATTAAGCTTTCACCGCAACTAAAACCCCTGTTGATATCATTATTGTACCTGCTGTTTTATTAATAACTGATGAAGCATGAGGTGATTTAAATGTGTTTCTGGCTTTTACAGCTAGGAATGAGTAAAACATATTTACACTGCCAAATGCCAAGGTAGCCGCTAACATGATTAAACCTGTATCATAAAAAGTAACCTCACTTACATTGATGAAAGCAGGGAAAAAACCAATATAGAATAAAATTGCTTTAGGATTACCTAATGTAATGAATAGCCCTGTTAAGAAATTAGAAATGAGTGATGAATTTTTTGATGCTTCAATGTTAACTGATTCAGTAATCGGGCGTAGAAGCTTAATTCCCAGCCAAATTAAATAAACGGCACTCAGGTATTTAATAATAAAAAAAGTGGTGCCCATTATTTCCGCGAGAGAAGATAAACCAAATAGCGCTAAAACAATAAAGATATAATCCCCTAGGACAATACCTACGGTCATATAAAATGCTTGTAACTTACCCGAGGAAAAAGAACGAGCAATAATGGCAAAAACAGTTGGTCCAGGAACAATGGCCACAATTAACATGGCACAAAACAAAGTAAATATACTATCAATTGACACGAAATTTCCTTTTAGTTCTCATTTGTATGAGCAGATAGCTAAGAAGTGAGATCAAATTCAGAACTAATAAGATCTATTTTTTCGTTGCTATGAATGTTTTATTAATAATACGCCATTCATTATTACGTTTGTACATCACAAGATAGTCAATGTAATGTGTTTTTGGCGTATCAAAATTAAGTTTCACCATAGCCATTTTGCTATCAACAATATCTACAGACAAAATGTTCGCGATCCATTTATCTTTTGTCGCTTTTTTAAAGTAACCCGCAAATTCTTTCAGTGGCACTGTTCTTATTGTTTCTTTACTGGTTTCTTTGTCAACGGTTATCATTTTCACATGACCAAAGTCCAAATCAAACGCTTTTGAAAGAAGTGCTTGGTCTCCGTTTGCAGCGCCATTAAAATAGTTATAAGCCGTTTTTATAACCGCTTGGTGATCCTTACCGGTAATAGATTCGGCATAAATAAATGTAGAGGAAAAAAGGCTAAAAAATACAACAGCGCTTAACATTAATTTTATATTGTTCATTATATTTCTCTTTTTATATGATTTTAGGGGATAATTTAAATTAAAGTGCAATCGTGACTCCATTTGACACAGAAGTAACAAATAAGTAAACCACTAAAATTGTTACAATTTATGAGAGAATGAAATACTGTTTTTTTCAATGAAGATATGGCAATAGCTAAAGACGTTTCGGTTATAAAATTTACCAAAAAAAGAGAACTCACTATTCGTTTTCATTCAAACAATGAGTAAGCTTTACTGTGATATGAAATTATTTTTCATGATGCCGAAGAGAACACTTGCTGATAATTCATTAATAACATATTCGGAAGATGAATAAATATCACCTTCTTTATTACCTAATGCAACCTCTACGACATCAGGTTTATCGTCATGTATCAGCACAACAATTTTTTTCTTCTGGGATATGCAGTCAATGGTAATAGCGTCAGCCTTCATACCTTGATTTCGCAATGTTTTGTCCATTATTCCCATCAATGTATCAATTTTATCAAATTTGCTTGAAAAAAGATCACTCGCTTTTGCAACCATCTCAGAAATACTTTTAAGTCTATTATTCATTTACACTCTCAACAATTGGGGACTGAATTTTAACGGTTGGTATATTTTCTATGTTCGACTACCTTCTGCAACAATGGCAGGCAGATCCATACACCCGTAATCTACACCAAATTGACTGAGTAGACATGTTAACTGTCCACGGTGATGTGTTTGATGATTAAATATATGTTGTGTTATATCGGCCGCAGCCTTAGTTACAGGAAGACCTTCAGTGGTTGTGTAAGTGATAAATTTCTCACAATCTTCATCAGTTAAATGAGCACAATATTGTATGATTAATTCATCAATCATTTTTCTTAACACGGCAATATCTGACAAGTTATTATAATAAATATCTTGTGGTGAAGTCGGTGTTGGGAATGCTGATAAATCTTGTGGTGATAACTGACCTATATGGTTTAACGCTAGTCGACCTCATAAAATTAAATCACCGAATAGAAGATGATTCCAATAACTGATGATATTAGGGAAAAAAGAATGTGTGTCTTTCTCTAAAAGATCATTTGATAAGCCTAAACAACTGACCATTAATTGATCATTAATTCTTTGATTATACAAAGACATCATTTTGAAATTTTTTACCAAACTCATATAAACTCCTTAGAATAAATTAAGAGGGAACAAAAGTAACCTGTCGATAGATATCCCCAAGAACCATGAACTATTTCATTTCCCATATTTGCCACATCGGTAATTTTTGCATTTTAGCTAATGTCATCGCTCGTTCTTGTGATTCTTTAGCAAGTTTAAAGTCTTTTAACCCCGCGAGGGCTAAACTATATTGATGATGCCACAATGCGGATGTCTCTGCTTGAAGCTTAATTTCATCTAAAATATCCTTAGCTTGATTGAATTTATTATTTTTATTCAGCCCGACTGCTAAATAATTAGTTATATTAACGATTGAGTCGGGAAAACGTTTGTTTATTTCAACTAAAATATTTCCAATTTTATCCACCTGTTTTGAACCAAAGACATATTTAGAAAAGTTGTAGGCCTGTAACCACTCCACTCTAAAACCATTGTAGTTCTGCTTTTTATTCTCAAATGTCGATAAAACATCAGAAACATCTTTATGGGCTTTCAACGCATATCCATCTTCATAATAACCTTCAAATAAAAAACTTAAAGCGTCATGAAATGCCGGTAACGCGGTACTAAAATGGTTTTCGTTTGGATATTTTTTGAACGCTAATTTCCAATCATTTAGATTAAGGTGATTTAAACTTTGGTAAACCTTAGCAATGCCCATTCCTTGCTCATTTGCTACAGATAAAAATAACGGTGATGGGAGAGAATTTTTACTTCCATTATTTTTATCAATATATTTTGCAATAGAGTTTTGCGCAGAATAATCATCAAACCAGTAGCTAGGACTCATTGCTAAATAAGCATTAAAAGGGGTCTCTGTTTGTACCATTGCATAGGTTGTAAATAAACCACCTAAAGAGTAACCAGAGAGTATTTTATTACTGTTAGTTCGGTAATTATTATCAATATTAGGAACCAGTTCTTCATTAATATAATTAAAGAACAATTCAGCGCCACCAAAGTCGGGCTCGCCTTGAATGGCCCAAGTTGTTTGATAAACATAATCAGCATTACCTTGATTCGCGATTCCAATGACGATCATTGGCGGTATTTTTCCCATTCTCGTCATATTTTTAATAACAGCTGATACATGTTGAAATTGAAAATCGCTATCAACGACATACAATGTCGGATAATTAAGCTCGTTGTCATGATAATTTTCAGGTAGTGCTACCATAAAGCGTCTTTTTTCTTCTAACACCTTTGAATGATGACTAAAAACATGACCTGAAATTATAGGCTCGTTCGCTTGTACATATGAAGTGAATAATATGACTGAAATTAATAGTAATCGAAGCATTTTGTTCCTTGAAATTATTATTAAAACATTGATTTATAGTACTATTATCTAAAATACATTATGTGTAAAGCACCATTTTAATTTTTCGTGCTAAGAGGTATCATCCCCTCTACTTAATTTAAGTAGGAATAAGAAATAGCAAATTAATGAATAGCGTTGTAGTGAGGCTTAAGTAAAAATCAGTTAATATCCTAGAATATAACGGCTAGTTATGATCTCAGTTCTGGCACTACAAGATCACATTGTACATCTGAAGATGTAGTTAATCTTAAACGGCAAACTCTTGTTACTAAACCTTGAGTTTTCTTTATTTGTAACCATATTAATTTCCTATTCATAATAATTTCGAGTGAACTGTGAGCAAAGAGAATTTAACGGTAGATCAACCGATAACAAACAGTTCCATAACTGAAAATACTAAAAGCACGAATAATAAAGCGTTCGCTAGCCTGGTACCTATTTTTTCATTCATCAAACCTTATAAAATGATGCTAGCACTAGCACTAGTTGCTTTATTACTCACTTCTGCAGTAAGTTTGTCTTTAGGTCAAGGCGTTAAATTTGTTATTGATAGTGGGTTTATTGCCGGTTCTGAAGAACAATTGAAGACGGCAATTTTGGTGTTAATTGGTTTAATCGTATTACTTGCTATAGGCACTTTCAGTCGCTTTTATTTAATGTCTTGGTTAGGCGAGCGAATCAGCGCTGATATTCGTAAAGCAGTATTTGATCGTATTGTCACTTTGCACCCGAGTTATTTTGAAGAAAATAGAAGCGGCGAATTAATGTCTCGGTTAACCACTGACACTGCACTTTTACAGTCAATTATTGGTTCTTCGTTTTCAATGGCATTACGCAGTTTTTTAATGTTGATCGGTGGTTTAATTATGTTATTAATCACCAATTTAAAACTCACCTTGATTGTTATTTTTTGCGTGCCTCTCATTTTATTACCTATGATGATATATGGCAAAAAAGTTAGAAAGCTTGCTGAAAGTTCTCAAGATGCGATCGCTGATATTGGCACTTATGCCGGTGAAATTATTCAAAATATCAAAGTAGTTCAAAGCTATTCGCATGAAGCACGAGAACAGCAGGCGTTTGCAGGAGAAGTTGAAAAAGCTTTTGCTGTGGCCAAACGACGTGTCAAACAACGATCATTTTTAATCGCAATTGTGATTTTCTTAACCTTTGGTGCTATCAGTGGCATGTTATGGGTTGGTGGCATGGATGTCTTACAAGGAAAAATGAGCGGCGGTGAATTAGGCGCTTTTGTTTTTTATGCCATTATGGTGGCTATGTCAGTGGCAACAGTTGCCGAAGTTTATGGTGAATTACAGCGTGCTGCTGGTTCAGCAACTCGCTTATTAGCACTATTAAAAATTAAAAGCGAAATTATTGAGCTTGAAACTCCAAATTCAATTCAAGAGCAAAAAGCAGCGATTATTCAATTTAAAGATGTAAACTTTAGTTACCCATCGAGACCTGATAGCGCGGCGTTAAAAAATATTAACTTAAACATTCCGACCGGAAAAGTTATTGCTTTGGTTGGTCCATCAGGAGCAGGAAAAACAACGCTATTTGAATTATTACAGCGCTTTTATGATCCGCAACAAGGTGTTATTTCATTTAATGAAACTAACATTACTAAGCTCAAGCTTACCGATTTACGTAACGAAATGGGTATGGTGCCACAGCATCCTATTCTTTTTAGTTCAGATGTGTGGCACAACATTCGATACGGTAATCCTGCAGCTAGCGATCAAGATGTAATCAATGCTGCGAAACGTGCGCATGCACATGAATTTATCGAACAATTACCAGAGGGCTATAGCAGTTTTCTTGGTGAGCAAGGTGTACGTTTATCTGGAGGTCAAAAACAACGGATAGCCCTAGCTAGAGCTATTCTTAAAGATCCTAAAGTATTATTGTTAGATGAAGCAACGAGCGCCTTAGATGCACAAAGTGAACATCACGTACAAGCCGCGTTAAACGAGTTAATGGGAAACCGTACGACGTTAATTATTGCACATCGCCTCTCTACGGTTATGCATGCTGATATTATTGTAGTAATGGATCACGGAGAAATAGTTGCGACGGGTGATCATAAATCATTGATGGCAAATTCAACTTTGTACCAGCGTCTTTGTGAATTACAGTTTGATCGTGTTACAGAGCAACAGAATGCCTAAACTATATAATGTAAAGTGAACAAATGGCAAAATCAAAACCTGTATTCAAAATTAAAAGCTTTGGTATTTATAATCAATGGAATGCTAAAGAAAAAAACTTGCCTGAAATTCAAGAGTTCACAACAAATATTAAAGCTATCCTTGATGTTGAATTTGGTTTCATCATAAACATTAAAAAAGCTAAAGGCGAAAAAATTAAATATTCCATTTACCATCCAAACATACCTGATAACAAAGGAACTCCCTTGCCACCTTTTGATGGGGAGGTATATATCACAAATAATGACTGGAACTTTTACCTAGGCGATACCATTTGGCTCCCTATAGAAAATAAACTTGGCCTTTGGCGTATGACTATTGAATTAAAGGGGGTCGTTATTGCTGAAAAGAAATTCTCTCTATGTGATGACTTACCTTCAGCATACATGTACTAAATTGAAAATGGGTTGATAGTACTTGCTTCGAACGCATAAAAATTCATGTATGACTAAGTAAAATAATGGTTTGCCATTTTACCGAATGGCAGTTATATTGACTTACGCCCTTACTTAACCAATTGGTTTTAAAGTAAATTAAACTACATAAAGTCAACACGGAAGACAGAAAATGTTTATATGCTCCTGCGCCCCTTTTTTCACCAATAACCCTCATTTTTTTGTGAGGAATTAGTTTATATGTCTAAATTTTATATCATCCTTCTGGTATTTATTTTTCCTGCTTTTGCAGATGAATTAGAAAGCTGCGGGAATAACGAGCAAGCTCGACTCTTAGTTAAATTGATAACCGAAGATAAAGATCAAAATCGAACCAATATTCGTTGCAATAGCATTTTAACTGAAGCGGCTGTCGCTAAAGCAGAACGAATGGCAGAATTTGGTTTAGTTCTGCATAATTTAGGAGGGAGTCCCAATTCACGTTTAAGGGAAATAGGCTATAAACTTCCTGAACATTATGGAAATGAATTCGATAGTAACCAAGTTGAAGCTATTGCAGGAGGATATTCCAGTGCAGAAGGAGTCTGGGATGCTTTTAAACGCTCAAAATCACATAGAGTGCATTTACTTGGCGAGCATGAATTTTATGTAGAACAAGATGAAATTGGTGTTGCTTTTATAAAAAAATGGAAGTCCCCGCATGTTGAATACTGGGTAGTCTATTTGACAAAAGGCTATCAAAAAAATCAATCTTATTCTGGCAACTCTGATGACATACCCAATAAATCGTTATTTATATTAAAGCAGTCAAAAGAGTAGATTAAACCTCAGGCAGTGTTGATAGTCGAGTTAAGTAACACTTTTTTTCTACGTGCCTTAAATGCTTTAAATATGACTCTATCACTGAGTAACTTATTTACCCATTTAAGTGAGCGATAATAGCTTGCTTAAATGGTGTAACCTCAAAAAAATTTCATGTTCAAGACATACCTATACCTTTTCAAAAAACACTTAATTCACTGACATTATGGTAAATAACAAATCATGAGATGTGTCTGCTGCTCAATTTCAATAATACATATATAGCTTCTGCCCGATCTGCGCCATTGGTTCTGCGAATAGCTTCATTCATCAGTTGCTTATTAACACTTTTTTTAATAACTTCATCGATAGTAGCGTCATAATCCGGATGGTTTTTTATTGCCAAAAAATTGTAATGCTCCATTTTATAGACTCCAAGAATGTTATGTTTCTTAAAAAAACGGGGAAGCTTTCTATTACCGAGGATACAGATAAAATGTGGAGAAATTATGGACAAATATTGAAATGATTAAAATTCAAAAATGAAAGACTCTTCATAACGAGAAGATATATGTGACTTCGATTATAAAAAAACAGTTATAATATGGTCGTTCTATAATGTTTTAGAAAACAACCTAACGCCAAAGAAAATGGCGTTAGGAATAAATAAAATGATGTATTTAATTAGTAATTCTAGTTATATTAAGGCACTTTATAGCTGTGTAAATACGATTGGTTCAGCTATTGTTAACTTTTCATATCCCCTTCCTTTATACCTTCTCAATTGTAACCGCAATCGATTTATAGGTCGGCGTTCCACAGTCATCTGCGATACTTTCTAATGGCACTAACGGGTTAGTTTCAGGGTAATATGCCGCCACACAACCTGAAGGTATTAAGTACTCAATAATTTTAAAATTAGAAACTGAACGTTCAATGCCGTCATTTGATACCGTGGTGATTTTTACATAATCTCCATCCTTCAATGCCTGCTTACTAATGTCAGCTTCACTCATAAAAATGACATTACGCTGACCATAAACACCTCTATAACGATCGTCCATACCATAAATAGTGGTATTATATTGATCATGCGATCGCATGGTTTGCAGAGTTAACACCGGGTTTTCTGTCATTAATTGTGCACGTTCATGGGCGAGTTTTTCAGGTAAGTTAGCATCTGAAAATGCAGCCTTTCTTTCAGGTGTACGCCATTGGCGAAGTGCGGCAGGGTTTTGCAAATAAAAGCCTCTGCCTTCTTTTATGCGTGAGTTATAATTTTCGAAGTTCGGTAAAACTTCACTTATTTCATCACGAATTAACGCGTAGTTATTCGCCAACTTATTCCAATCTACATGTTGAGCGCCTAAAGACGCCATTGCCATACCTGCCACAATAGATGTCTCTGAGCGAAGTTGATCAGATGCTGGTTCATTTTGACCTCTTGAAGCATGTACCATGCTCATTGAATCTTCAACTGTGATACATTGCTCACCGCTTGTTTGCCGATCAATTTCGGTACGACCAAGACAAGGAAGAATTAATGCACGCTTACCTGTTATCACGTGGCTTCGATTGAGCTTAGTACTAATTTGCACGGTTAACTCACATTTTTTCAACGCTTGGTGCGTACGATTAGTATCAGGGGTTGCTGCTGAAAAGTTACCGCCTAATGCTATAAATACTTTAGCTTTACCTACAAGCATGGCATGAATAGATTCCACAGTATTAAAACCAGCGTCACGTGGAACACTAAAAGCGTATCGATTTTCTAACGAGTCAATAAAGTCCATTGATGGGTTTTCGTTGATCCCCATAGTGCGATTGCCTTGTACGTTGGAATGACCACGCACTGGACATGCTCCTGCACCGGCTTTGCCGATATTGCCTCTTAGCATTAATACGTTTACCAACTCTCGAACCGTAGCAACAGAATGGCGGTGTTGGGTGATGCCCATAGCCCAAGTAAAAATAACTTTTTTACTACTGGCGTACAGGGTTGCTATTTGCTCAATTTCTTCTCGAGTTAAACTAGATTGCTCAAGAATTTTGTCCCAATCACTTTCAGCTACACTGCGTTGATAGTCTTCAAAACCATAGCAATGTTCATCAATAAAGTCAGTATCAAGTATCGATTTATCTTGTTTAAAACGCTCAAATAAACATTTAGCTATACCGCGTAATAACGCCATGTCGCCACCTAATCGAGGCGTGAAGTAATATTGACTAATCTCAGTTCCCGTTAAAAATATCATTTCTTTTGGGCTTTGTGGATCTGAAAACTTTTGTAAACCACGTTCTTTTAAATTGTTAATTGAGACAATTTTAGCACCGCGTTTACTTGCCTCACGCAAGGTTCCTAACATGCGAGGATGATTAGTTCCTGGGTTTTGGCCAAATACAAAAATAGCATCTGCTTTTGAGAAGTCGTCCATAGTAACCGTACCTTTACCAACTCCTACGCTTTTAGTCATACCAACGCCTGACGCTTCATGACACATATTCGAGCAGTCGGGAAAGTTATTTGTGCCTAATGCACGACCAAACAGTTGATATAAGTAAGCGACTTCATTACTTGCTCTACCAGAAGTATAAAATAAGGCTTCATTAGGAGAAGAGAGTGCTTTTAAACTGGTACCAATAAGACTAAAAGCAGCTTCCCAGCTAATAGGTTGGTAATGTTCACTTTTACCGTCATAGTACATGGGTTCGGTTAATCGACCGCTTTTCTCTAAAGAATGATCATCCCATTGCTGTAATTCAGTTATGGAATACTGCCTAAAAAAACTGCTATCAACACGTTTACTGGTTGCTTCCCATGCAATAGCTTTAACGCCATTTTCACAAAAATCAACCTTGCCTGCAGTTGGAGAATCACCCCATGCACAACCTGGGCAGTCAAAGCCCCCTGGTTGATTCGCGCGCAGTAAAGCCTTAACACTTTTTGCGGCATTCTCACTTTGAATTAAATGCTTGGCGGAGCTTCTTAATGCTCCCCAACCACCCGCAGGAGAAGAGTAAGGAGGATTATTTTTTGTTGACTTAGACATGTAAATTCTCTTTTAAAGCGTAACGTTTTAGTTGTCCGTATTGAAAGTAAAATCAGACTATAGATTTATCATGAACCAAGTTTAGCGCTATGACTTTTATCGTTATCACCTATATTACCAAAATATTAGACAAAATTTTTGGCTAAAGACGATGAATTAATTAAAAGGCTCATAAACAATCACATATGATTTTTATTTAGTAAGCATCAATCAAAGGAGAAGTTATAGTGTGGATGACCTTTTAACGACTTCAATGACTCTTTTAAAGGCATCTTTGAGTTGTGACCTTGGACACGCTACATTCATACGAATGCGTGTCCCTCCATCTGAAACAAACATTTCCCCTCCTTCGATAATGACCCCTGCTTCCTCTAAAAACAATCGAGTTAAACTTACTGACGCTGGAAAATATGCACTGAGATCAATCCATGCTAGATATGTCGCATCGGGTATTTTAAATATTGCATCAGGTAAATGCGCTTTTAATTCGCTTTCAAGCAGGCTAAAGTTTTCATCAAGATAACCTCTTAGTGTTTCAAGCCATTCATGACCGCTTTCATAAACTCCTTGGGCTGCTGCAAGGCTAATTGGGTTAACAAAGGGTTGGGTTCGCTTTTGCCACATAGCGCGTAGTTCGGGATTAGGAATAATGATGTTGGCGATCATTAATCCGGCTAGATTAAATGTTTTACTTGGCGCCATACAAGTTATGATTTGATTATTGTTAGGAAAGAGTTTTGCCAAAGGCGTGTGTGTTTTATTTGAACGAAGCAGATCGCAATGAATTTCATCGGAAACAATAACAACCTCATTCGCTATGCAAATTTCACCGATCAAACGAAGTTCTTCATCTGTCCATATTCTTCCAGTGGGATTATGGGGATGACACAAAAAAAACAATTTCGATTTCGGATCTGCAGTTTTAATTCGCAAATCGTCAAAGTCGATAAAATACTCTCCATCAACACAGTCAAGCGAACATGAAACAAGTTCATTATGATGATGTTCAGCTGCATGCTTAAAGTAGCCATAGGCTGGAGTGAAAGTAAGTACTTTATCTCCTTTTTTACATATTTGATCAATCAAATTAAATAAAGCAGGAATAACACCTGAAGACAGTTGAAGCGCATCTTGAGAGAAGCTCCAATCATACCGTTTTTCTGTCCAGTTCGAAAATGCGCGATAATAATTCTCATCAAAGTTCATGGTATAACCAAATACAGGATGGGAAATTCGCTTTATCATCGCTTCGGTGGCAGCGGTTGGCACAGCAAATGCCATGTCGGCCACCCACATTGAAATTAAGTCTGTTTTTTTACGGGAAAGTTTTACCTCTTCATCGCCTTTAAAAAGATAATCAACAAAGCCTTCAACCGCTAAAGAATTTGTATTACTACGATTTATAATCCAGTCAAAATCATTCATTGTGTATTTAATTACTCGTTATATCCGTCATGTCTTTTGTAAAGGGAGTTATTGTAGTTACATTAATTTGAAATGTTCCCTGATTAGTGAGGAACGATTGAATGTAATCATTTATAAAATTTTTTATGGATAATCTTTTAATGCACACGCTCGTGCGCTGAACTTATAACCTAATGAGTCGCCTTCAACTTTTTCAGCGACTAAAATAACATCTTCACCAATAATGCTGACTCGTTCAGTATCTGTTTTTTCACAGCGGGAAAGTTGAAAAGTTTCATATTCAAAGACGAAGGCCGCGATAGCTCGATCAAAATCAGTATATTTACCTTGAGTTTTACTGCTATCTGAACCAATAATCACCACGTCACCATTTGACTTAATGTTATCGTTCTCATTAGAGCTAACCGAGGCAGCTAATTGACCTGTGTCTATATTTTCACCTGCAGCGATAACATCTGATTCATTAATTGTATTGTCATCTTCTGCATCAGCTATTTGACCCGTACTAATTCTTACGCCGGGTATTTGAATATTTAATTCACTGTTATACCAATGAAGTGGCTGCATTAAGGTGACCATAACCGGTGATATTAACATTAAGCGTATAAATATAAATAATATTGAAAATCGCTCTTTTGCCCTAATTTTGATCGGATGTAAACGTAAAAGACTGATTATTTTAAGAAATAAAAACCAGAGATTACCTAAGGTAAATAACAGAATTAAGCTCATCGATGTTAGCAATAACAGCCATAAAGGAAGCACTAAGACAGTGGTAAAACCTTGGGCATATATCAATGAATGTGGGTCAACTCCGGTAATGTAATTAACTTTTCTCGCGGCAACGGCAAGGGTAAAATTACCAATAATAACGTATATGATAAAAATAAGACTCTTACCTAGAAGCGTTTGCCACACTCGGGTAAATATATCGAGTAATTCACGTAACATGCCGATCATTGCAATAGAACCCACAATAAGTAAACCTGTACTGGGTTCAAGGAGAGTTTCGCGTGTGAGTGTTTCTTCTTGGGATATTCCGAGTATTACAGCTATAAAATAAAGCTTTTGATTTGAATGAAGGACTTGCCACCAAGAAACCACCTTTTTTGGCAACCAGAGAGCTGTAGTTAAAAACTTTTCAAATGTTACTTTTGGCGACTTTAACGAGGCTTGTAACCTTTCTAGTTGGTTCTTCGGTATTGCTACTTCTTTAGCTAAAGGTTCAAAGTCTTCATCTTGCATAAAATTGCCATATTGGGAAAAATGAATATATAAACATTATCGTATCACTAGTTTTTTATTTTAAACAAGATAAAGTGGCCACGTTCCATATAATAAATATCACGAGCTATTAAAAAACGGTAATTGATGAAAACAACTCGTCTAATTTATTACAGTAAAATTTATACGCTTAATTATTGACGAAAAAAACGCTCATCTATTGCATGCACTTCTAACGGTTTAGACAATAAATATCCTTGTATCCTGTCAACATTAATACTTTGACATAACTTTAAACTTTCTTCTGTTTCAACGCCTTCTGCAACAATTGCCAGATCTAAAGAATGTAACATGTAAGATAAACCTTTAATCAGTCTTACGGTTTTATCTTCAGAAGAAGCTAACAATAATGATTTATCAATTTTTACGGTATCAATTGGAAAGTCTTGAAGATGAGACACTGAAGAGAAACCGGTACCGAAATCATCAAGTGCTATTTTACTACCGAGTTCACGAATAGCATTCATCATCATGATAACCGCATCATTGCTTTCTAACAGTGTGGTTTCGGTTAATTCAAATTCTATATTTTCCGCACTTACATTATACTTAGCCAATGAACGCTCTATACAAGTTAACAATTTCTCATCGACTAATTGTTTCGCTGAAAGGTTAATCGACATGCTAATATTTTGATTACTGACCTGCTGCCAAATCGATAATTGATGAATGGCTTGTTCAATAACCCATCGGCCAATAGTTAAAATAGCCCCCGACTCTTCAGCTATGCCGATAAACTCATCAGGCATAAGCAAGGTGTCATCAACAAACCAACGAATTAAGGCTTCAAAGCCGATCAACTCTCTTTCGTTAGCACTAAATACGGGTTGATAATGCAAGCGAAACTGATTATTAACAATACCATCAACTAAAGCATGTTCAATTTTGTAGCGGTGTAAAAATTGCCTTTGCATTTCACTTTCAAAGTAGCAAATTTGGTTTCGGCCTAATTTTTTTGCTCTATACATCGCAATGTCTGCAAACTTAAAAATCTCATCAGGATTGACCGTATTATCAGGGTAAATAGCAATACCAATGCTAGCACTCACTCCTATTTCAATGCCTTTAATATGGAAGGTTGCTGTCAAAGAATTTAAAATTCGACGAGCAACATTATTGATCAAATATGCATCAAATGTATTACTCAATATAATGGCAAATTCATCGCCGCCAATGCGTGCAAATATTTCATTTTCACGTAGACACTTACTAATTTTTTTTGCTACTTGTCTGAGTAATTCATCACCAGTATCATGACCATGCGTATCATTAATGTATTTAAAGTGATCTAAGTCGAACAATAACAAGGCGATGCTTTCTTGAAAACGAGTGTTTTTGGCAACACGTAATTTTAATGCTTCTTCAAAGGCATATCGGTTATCTAAGCCCGTTAAGGTGTCATGCTCTGCAATGTTTTTTACTAACTTATAACTATTAAATAATTTTTGTTCAAGCTCAAAACGCACTTGCGCTTGTAAAATAGCGCGGTTTAGTTTTGATGCAGTTACCTCAACTTTAAGCAAAAAGTCTTGTGCACCAGCTTTAATACATTCTAGCGCTAAGGCTTCTTCCTCCGAATTACTTAACATAATAATAGCGACGGAATTACCATTTTTTTCACTTTTTAATTCTAATAATAATTCAATACCATCACGCTGTGGCATACGATAATCAAGTAAAACAACATCAAACGATGCGAGCCTAAAAGCTTCTAAACCTTCATTCACCGATTCTGTTTCTACAAAATGACAATTTTGGGCACTTTTACGCAAGGTACGTTTGATATGTTCTCGGTCTACAACATCGTCATCGACTATTAATACATTCATAGCAATATCCTTATCTATATTTTCATCCGTTAGGTGGAAAGTGAACTATTTTCCAATAACCATCCAATACATTAACAATGTCGAGAAACTCGTCTCCAGCAGAATTTTTTAAGAAATAACCTGCCACATTGTGTTTATAACTTGAGATCATATCTTCATCAGCTTTTGAAGTTGTTAAGACGAAAACTATGCTGCTTGCATGTTTTGGGTCTTTTCTCAACGCTTCTAAAAATTCTAACCCGTTCATTCTCGGCATCTGTAAATCAAGCAAAATAATAAAAGGAGAAGCGAGAACAGAGTCATTTAATAATTCAAAGGCCTCTAATCCATCACAAGCTCTCACAATAGTATTACCTATTCTTAATTTTTTGAAAGCACGCTCAATGGTCATCGCATCAACATCATCATCTTCAACTAATAAAATAGTAACTTCTTTATTATCCATTTTTTACTCCAATTAATTTTTGCTGTGCTTTTATCGGTAACATGATGATAATTTTTGTCCCGTGTATTCCATCAGACTCTATGGTTAATTTTCCGTCATAATGCTGAACAATTTTTTTCACTAAAGACAGCCCCATACCACTCCCTTCAACTTTATCTCTAGGTTTTAATGTTTGGAACATTTCTAAGGCTTTATGGAACAACTCTGGAGGAATACCTGGCCCGTCATCTTGAACACCAATACAATGCATGTTCTCAATAATTGAGTATGACATTCTAATATTGATGTTCGCTTTATCATGATGTTTAATAGCGTTCGAAATTAAATTACGCAAAATAATATCTAACGGTACTTTGGGAAAAGTAAGTTCGCCTTCAGCGGCAACAAAAGTGACATTTTCGCCGTGATCTAATAAAGTGAATATATCATTAGCAACAGCCCACAGTTCTAATGTTTCAGGTTGATAATCAAAACGTTCTATTCGAGCATAATTAAGTAAATCGTTTAATAAGTTGCTCATACGTTCGCTTCTATTTTCAAGCAAAGATAGATGTTCTAACGAACTAGCAGGAAGCACATTAATACAATCTTCTTTTATCCAACCCACCAATTTTTGAATTGCATTTAATGGAGACTTAAGATCATGTGAAGCAACATAAGCAAATTGTTCTAAATCTTTATTAGACTTCTCTAAACGTTTAGTTTTACCTCTTAATTTAATGGTCATTGCATCGGCGTAAACCAATGCTTGCCTATTGGCTTTTGAAAGGAATAAAAATAGACCAAGTATCAATATATCAATAAATATACCGCTCAATAATATGATTGTCGGCTGCGATGACACTGATGCGGAACGAAAATCCAAGTTTGAATTTATATTGAAACGCCAAACACGCCCATAAAAAGCTAAATCAACTTCTTTATGAAAAAGTGGCGTGATATCAATATTAGAGATAATGTCGTTATCAGCATCATCATAAAGTACTTCATCTTGATCACTTATTTTTAGAGCCACTAATCGATTTTCAATGGATAATGTCCCTGAAATAAGTTTAGACATGATGAAAGGCGCATAGGTAACGCCTATAATGTTTTTTTGACGAGTATCAATCGAATTGTGTAATGCACCGCCTTTATAAAAAGGGACATAAAAAAGGAAACCTGGTGTTTTTTTCGAATCTTGAACAAGCGTAATTGGTCCTGTTAATTTGGCTAAACCAGAATCCCTCGCTTGTTTTATCGCGGTATAACGATTCGTTTCAAAAGCCATGTCTAATCCAACTGCTTTTTTATTAGGATTAACGGGTTCAATATAAGTAATTGGCCAATGTTCATCTTGTTGATGTCTTGGATGAATTAAGTAGTCAGGTCTGTTGACCCTTTGATTATTTAAGTAGTCATTCAGTTGTTCTGGTTTTATATTATAAATAATCCCAATTCCGTTAATGCCCGGATAAACTTTATCTAGGTGTAAACTTTGAGCATATTTTTTCCACTGTATGTTATCAATATTTTCATCGTTAGCGTTATTAAAGGCTGCAGCCCCCCATAAAGCCTGTTCATACAATTTTATTCGCTCTTGCACATGTTGAATCGCTTGAGCTGTCTCCCTTTCAAACTGCTCTTCAATTTTTTGTGAAACTTGTTCTTTTGAGAAGTACCATGCGGCTGTGGTTAACATGATAGAAAGGCTTAGAATTAGCCAATGAACACTGTGCAATTTCCCTGCATGCACTAATTTCTCACGATCAATATTTTCATTATTTTTAGCTAAATCCATGCTCATTAATATTGGCCTGATAACAATACGAAAGTAATTATATGTAACAATAGTTTATACTTAACTTTAACACCATAGTTACAAGTGAAATTATATTTATCCTTTAATTTTATATTTTAGGTTATGGGCAATTTTGTTAACATTGCTTTTATACCACTCGTTTAATTCTTATAAAACAATCAAACAGAAAATAAATATTAGTCTAAAATACACTTGAGCTTTTTCAAGTGATGCTATTTTATGTTTGAAGTAGGCAGGACTTACTTGAATAGTTAATCACGCCTGTAATTATCATAAAACAAGCGCTAGCATAAAGTATTGGTCTACAAAGTGATTTTTAATCACTATCTCGGGGTGTTTTTACTGTTAGATAAAATGTAATCTAGCTTAAAACTTGATTAGCCCGCTCTGTCCTTAGCAATGGCACCTAATGATGCTGAAATTACTGTTAACTCATCAATTAATTTACGTAACGTTTTTTTGGGAAGTTTTTTAATAATCATCTCACCTACATTCTCAGATTTTCTTGATGCAGCAAAGAATAATAAGTTTTGACCATTACAAGCCACATCACCAAATATAGATCGTATTTTTATACGTTGTGTTTTTAATAAGGATCGCAGTCGTTTTTTATCATCTGCGGCAACGTATTCACAAATGTCTGTAGCTGCATCATAGGCAAGTGACTTTGGAGTATATAATTGCGTCATTAATAATAAAATTACTGTAGTGATACCCGCTATTCTATTTCTCACGATCCGCTCCTTAAAGCTCATAAGTTAATCTGAATGTGCTCCTATAAGTGTAGCCGTTAATTTTTTTATTTCATTTTTAACAGTATATTTTTGTATCAGACTTTTCGTTCTTTGTATTTACAGCGGCTATTTCTATATTTCTAAGCTAGAAAATTTTAGTTCCTTCACATCAATTGGATTACTGAAAACCATGGTACCAGTATAACTTGGCCTCATTAACTTTGATTAAATTCACGATATCATTTGGTGATTTACACAAAGAAAACGAGCAAGAAATATTGTCTGATAAATTTGGGACCAGCCTTGTAGTCGCAATGCGTCCGTGGCATATAGATCTATTTGATAAGTTAAGAAAGCCCGGAGCAAAAAAAGTATTCGTGTAATCGCAAATAAAGGAGATAACTTTTTTCGAATACCTCTGATAAGTCATAATTTTTGAAGTGTATTTTTAACAAAAAATTTGCTGAACTCACGTTCCATCCTCAGATAACTTGTAGTATTCACTTAACAGTTCTTTTATTTTGGTTAGCTCATAAGGTTTACCCAAATGTCCATCCATGCCTATATCACTGTAATAGTTGATTTCTTCTTCAGTAATATTCGCAGTTAAAGCAATGATTTTTAACACTTGATTACTGTATTTTTTGCGTAACGCTATTGTTGCTTCTTTACCGTCCATGATAGGCATTTGAATATCCATTAAGACCACCGAATAATGCCCTTGCTCTATTTTTTCAATAGCGCTTTTACCATCTTCTGCGACATCGACTTTTAGTCCTAAGCTTTGTAATAATTTAGTCGCAACAATTTGATTAATTTTATTATCTTCAACCAACAAAATTGTTTCTAATGCTTTATGCTCTTGTATGTCAATGGGAGGTAAGTCTGCATTTTCCAAATCGCTATTCCGTGAATCGCCACTTGGCTCAACATCTTGATTATGATGTTTATTTAAAGCCTGATTAAAACTCATCAAGGTTAAAGGTTTAGCTAAATATTCAAGTTCAAAATTAACAGGGGTATGCCTTTCAATATAAGCCTTGCTATATGCACTACAAACTACCAGAGATGCAGGGCAAGATTTTTCGTTAATAATGCTAGTGATGAAATCTAACCCATTCTCCTCTTTTAGGTTCCAGTCAACTAGCGCTATATCATATTTGTTATTTTTACAGAGCGCTTTGGCACTTGCTATTGTTGATGTTATATCAATAGTAACATCTAGATATGAGGCCATTTTGTCGATAACATGCTGTGTTATTTCATTATCTTCAAGTAATAAAACACGTGTCCCTGCATGTTGATTAATTAAGGGCACCTCTGCTGGATGGTTGTCTTCTATTAACGGGAAACTCACGTTAAAAATAGAACCTTTGCCTATACTGCTTTCTACCCATATTTCTCCGTGCATTAAATCAACAAGTAACTTAGAAATAGCTAGACCTAAACCTGTGCCTCCATACTTTCTTGTGGTTGACTCGTCTGCTTGTGAAAAGCGCTGAAACAGTTTAGAAATTTGTTCTTGCGACAAACCAATGCCCGTATCTTCAATTTGATACAATATACGATCTGGATTGTCAAAACGTTCATCAAAAACAATCGATGTTCTTAATATTACATGACCTTTTTCAGTGAATTTGAACGCATTAGATAACAAGTTAAGCAGTATCTGATTTAACCTAACAGGATCGCCTATTATGCTAGGTGGTATTTGAGGATCTAAATCAAATATTAACTCAACATTTTTTTCTTCTGCTGTTCTTCCCAACATCATGTTTAAGTTATCAATTAATTTCTGATGTTTTACAGATACTTTTTCAATATGTAATTGCCCAGATTCTATTTTCGAAAAATCAAGAATATCGTTAATAATGGTAAGCAATGATTTCGCTGAAAATTCTACTTTTTCTAAATAATTATATTGTTCGTCATTTAGGGGCGTTTTTAAACAAAGCTCAACTAAACCTATAATACCTGTCATTGGAGTGCGGATTTCATGTGACATATTAGCAAGGAACTGTGTTTTTACTTCAACCGCTTTTTTGTGTGCTTGGGAGGTTTTTTTCAGAGCATGTTGTTGACGCTTCATTATAATCATGAATATTAATAACACGGATATAACACTACCAAAGCCCCCTAAAACCCGATTTCTTTGTGTGCCTTTTATTTCTTGATTTTTACTATTTATACTCATTATTGTTTTATCAATAACAGGTAAATTAATCAGTCTTTGTCGATATTTAGCCGTTCTTTGTAAGTTGTCCATAATAAAAAGTGTATGTAACTTATAGAGCTGCCAGTATTGTTGGTAAACCGTTTCATTACTGTGTAAATCTGCAGATTTAATTAATGTATGAATTTTGTTTTGGGTTTCGTTCGTTGGAGAGGTTATAAATGAAAATAATTGTGTACGAATAGACCCCATGAATAAAGATAGTTCACTTGTTGGTATGGATTCAACTTTACTTACTAATCGTTGAGAAGTTTTAAGCATCGTGACGAGTTGAATATAATTTGAAGAGGTTTTTATATAACTTATTAATAAGCTTTTGAGATCTGGATCATTTCCAAGTTCAAATAAATCATTTTCTATTTGAGACTGCAGTTGAGCAAAATTATCGTAATGTAACTGGTCACTAAAATTGGCATTAAGTAATTGTATTTGGTGTTGAGGTAATGAAGATTCGAGGGATACTAATACATTCAACTCAATTGCTAATGTTTCATGGTGACGAATTGAATTACCCCACAATAAAGAACAGGCAGTAAATAATAATAAACATAATACTTCTGGTACATACTGGAATATATTCACCTTATTTTACCTCAAGCACTTTAGCACTAAAAGAATGTAATAAAGCCACAATGTCTGCAACTTCCTCTTTAGATAATTCACGTCCTAATTGGGATTTAGCCATAATACGAACGGCATCTGGTAGATTATCAATTGAGCCATTATGGAAATAAGGTGCTGTTTCTGCAATATTACGTAGGGTAGGAACTTTAAAAATATACTCATCGATTCTTTCATTTGTAACTTCAAATCGCCCTTTATCTAAAGTAAGGATTTGAGGAATATCATTAATACGACCCAATTTTTGGTAAATATTTCCCCCGATATTTACCCCTTGATGACATGTTGAACAACCATAATTGTTAAATAACGATAAACCGCGTATTTGCTGCTCTGTTAATGCATTTTTATCTCCTAATAAATAGTCATCAATGGGAGAATTAGGGGTAATGAGGGACTCTTCATAAATAGTTATTGCTTTAATGATATTTTCAGCGGTTACACCATCTTCACTTAATCTGTTAAACGTTTCAGTAAAATAATCATCTTCAGATAATTTTACAATGATCTCATTCCATGTAGATCCCATTTCTACAGGGTTGTGTATAGGTCCAATCGCTTGCTCAGCTAAAGAGCTTGCTCGACCGTCCCAAAATTGTCTAAAATTAAAGGTTGCGTTAAGCACTGTAGGTGAATTTCTCTCTCCTTGGCCGTTATTGATCCCAGTAGAAACAGGAAAGCCATCGTCTCCGCCAAAATCAATCATATGGCATGAAGCACAAGAAATGGTGTTATCTTTTGAAAGCAAAGGGCTGTGAAAAAGTGCTTTTCCCAATACTAGCCAATTTTTATCTATGATTAAATTTCTGGGAATAGGCTGAATGGGTCCTTGAACATTCTCAAAAGAATAAACTGTTTTGGTATACACTTTTCCCTCTTTTTTATCAGAAGAAAATATGTAAAAAACACTGGAAAATACTGCACAGAATAAAAATGCACAAACCAATGATATGTAATATTTTTTATTCATTAAATCACAAAAACTATAATTTGATTCATTTAATGATGAGTATAGCTAGAAAAGCAAATATCGCACATTAACTTTAAATATTTAATTGATTGTTAGGCCATAGACACTTGTTGCGGCAATTCCAAAAAAAATCAACCAAGATAGATGTTTACCTCGTGAAAATAACAATGACACCACACCGCTGACAGCAAATACTGCGCCGATTATTATGAGAATTTCAGCGTGAATATTACTGCTAGAGCTAGACAAAAAATATAATATTGCTGCAAACCCCCACCACGCAATGGTGGTTAAATGCCAAGCAAACCTCAGTACACGTTTTGTAAACCAATCGCTGCCAAGTAATGTGGGTAAGTTATCACGTTTAAATAAACGGATTAGAATGAATTTCTCTCCGAAATATGAGTGAATAATTCCAATAAAAATGAGCAAAAATGAGCCTAGTAGCAGCATATTTTCTTCCTATTTTATACTTAATCTGATGTAAGGTTTATTGTCATATAAAAGTAGAGTTAACTAACAATAAGTGGGTATCATGCGTGCCGTATAATTATGTGATGCTCAACCACAAGTGATTTGTTCTTCACCCAAGTGGTAAATATTATTAATCCCTACGTATACACCTGCTACAACTCCAGTAACCGGTAATAAAAGTAAATCACTTATGGAATAAAAAGTATTCAGACCTTCAGTCGCGCTTACCACTTTTAGTGTTTTTCGATCACTAGAAATTTCACATTTGTTAACGTAGGAAACATCGTCACTTGGCACTACAACACACCCAGTTAAAAAAAGCATAAAAATAAGAATCGTAAATTTCATTTAAATATCATCCATGTTTGATTTAGAAAAATCACCTCTTTAGAAGAGGCTAATATTGAAGAGGTCTTTTAAGAATAAACATTAGCTTAATTAATGGCTTGATCTATTTATTTCTTATAATAAATGTAAAATTTTAGCATTTTGATGGACGAAAGAAACCTTTAATTCTTCTCGCAGGAATATTATATTCAACTCGGCAAAGCCTAACGATAACCAACGAAAACTCATGTCGTATGAATGTCGTTAAAATCAGTGAGTATTTCTAATTAAGTTACCTTAAATCGAGCATTTTATTTTGCATATGTGCGAGACTTCATTTACATTACTTAGGTTTATCACTAACATCCATGTTCTTAAAAAATTGACTTTTAGGCGTCTACAAATATATTTAGACATTATTAAAAGGCCAAAATTCAATCTAAACATAAAACTGTTCCCTTTATTTTAAGCGTTATGTGAATTAATGAAACAATCAATTATTGGTTACCATAAAGATGAAGAAAATGATTGGGTGGCAGAATTACGATGCGGACACTTTCAACACGTTAGAGATAACCCACCTTTTATATGCCGACCTTGGGTAACGACAGAAAAGGGTCGATTTTCTATGTTAGATCATCCATTAAATTGTAAAAAATGTGATTCAGGAGAACCCAAAGATATACAGTAATATCGCTGGTGTTTAATTGTAAAAATAACATAGCGTTTCAATAAAAGCGATAATAATGGTCTTTACTCAAGTTTTGTAAACATTACAGCAGAAGAATAAAGCCACTTAACCCCTACGATTAAAGTGCTATAAATTATATCCCTTTATGAGATATCTAACCTCATTTTGACCAACGTTTTATTAAAGCCTAGCTTTTCATAAGCAAGTAACGCAGATTGATTTTGGTCAAAAACATCAAGTCTTATTTCTACAATCCCTTTACTTTTACTCCAATCAATAAGGGATTCTATAATTCTTTTATTCAGTCCTTTTCTCCTGTATTTAGGTACCACAAACATAAAACCAAGATAAGAAAAGTGCTCACGCTTTTCAAAAGGTTTTGAGCCCATAATCAAAGCATATCCTGAAGCGATCAACGCTCCCTCATATTCAGCTACGATGAGTTGTGAGTTATCATTAGTGATTAATTTCTCAAGATTGTAATACGTTATTTTATCCTCTTTAAGGCTTTGATCAAACGGACGTTCTGAAGCAATTACACCTTGTTCGAAGTCAAGTAACGTATCTAAATCATTTAATTGAGCGGGTCTAATATTAACATTCAAAATTTTGGCAACTCCATAAATTCATTTATCATGGGTGTTTATCTTAATGTCTGTCCCATTAACTTAAGTTAGTGTTAATATCACATAACTACTTTACAAACGTTAACATAAGTATCTAAGAAAATATTCAGCTATATCTTTGTTTTGTTTATGAGGTAGTTCCCGATATGTCATCTAATTGAAAAACATAGTAAATATAATAATGTACTGAGTCGATGAGAGTGTGAATGTTAGCTTAATTAATATGACTTTATCCAAGGATTTCCATAATATCTATCTAGTGAATATATAATGCTTTTAGTGTTTGCACTGTAATAAACAATCTGTATTTAAGGCTTTATTATGTCATTAAAAAACAATGTTCCAGGTATTTTTGTTTCAGTAATAACAGGGTTAGCTGCCCTGTTTTTAAGTGAACATTATGGTGCACCAGCGATGTTATTTGCATTACTTTTAGGTATTGCTATGTCTTTTTTGTACCAAGGCCCTTCTTGCGAAGAAGAACCTTATCATACGTCACCATGTAAAGAAGGTATTGAATTTACATCTAGTTTTGTTCTAAGAGTGGGCGTTGCACTACTCGGTTTTCGCCTAGCTTTTAGTGATTTAATGGGTTTAGGTTGGTGGACCATCGCAATTCTTGCAGCATCAATTGGTACTACGATACTTTTGGGTATTTTTTTCGCTAAAAAACTTGGTTTGAGTAAAAGTTTTGGTTCACTTACTGGAGGATCTGTCGCTATTTGTGGTGCTTCTGCAGCCATGGCAATTATTGCAGTATTACCAGATCATGAACACAAAGAACGCGATACCTTATTAACTGTTATTGGAGTCACGTCTTTATCTACAATAGCAATGGTTCTTTACCCAATACTCGCCACATATTTAGGCTTAAATGATGCTCAGTCGGGTTTGTTTTTAGGTGGCACAATACATGATGTAGCTCAAGTCGTTGGTGCTGGTTATTCTGTGTCTGAAACTACAGGCGACATGTCTACATTAGTTAAATTAGTACGGGTTAGTATGTTAATGCCAGTCGTATTAATCATATTAATTATTATAAAACGCTTTAGTGTTGCAGATAGTAGTACTGAAAAAGCTGCAAGTGTTCCGACATTCCTTATTGCTTTCGTTGTACTTATGGTAATAAATTCTTGTTTTGACATTCCGGAGAGCATTACAGAACCAGTAATCAGTTTTTCACGCTTTGCTTTAATTACGTCAATAGCGGCGATAGGTATGAAGTCAAATTTTGCTAAGCTTTCTTGTGTTGGATTTAAACCTATTATACTTATGATAGTTGAAACTATTTGGATAGCTTTATTTATGTTAATTGCAATTTTCTACAGTTAAATTTCAATGATATTTATTTTGAATAATCCCTATTATTTCTATCAATTGGTTTACGCTCTTCCATGCATCGAAATTTTTGTAACTGACTTTACAGAGCCTTCAAAAGTTTTTGTTTTCACTTCATGGTAAGTTTTTTACCAAGAATCGTCCGATTAAATCCTTACTCGGTAAATCTATAGTAAACACTCTGTTTATAGGTTCCTCTGTGACGGCATATAAGCTAATATTTTTATTAATTACACCAACCCTATTCACTGGGTAGTTTATAGCCTATAAAGAAGGTACAAACGCATATATCATCCTTTTAGGTATCAAGCTGTTAATCATTTAATTCATTATCGAACATTTTACTTTTATTTTAAGGATTGTATTTAATAAGTTTAGAGACTCTCTTACCGTTTTCAAATTCATATTCAAACACCGGTAAACTCATCAATATTTTTTTATTTGATATAACATTCTGATTATTGGTTCTTTTTTTCTGCTTTTCTTCCTTATTTCGAAATATTACGTTTATCTCAATCTTCTTTGGATCATTACAAATAATATAAACTGGTGATGATATTTTCTGTGTCCTAAATTTTTTATATATTTCATTTGTTGGATCATCAATTATGCTCTCTTTATATCGAAAGTTCCCATCTATAACTGAGTATGTTTTGTCATAAAAATAGGCAAAGTTTGTATCATCATTATATTTTTCTAAAAAAATCATGTCATCCTGTGCTGTATCACTTTTAATTTTTTTTAATAAAGTTATTATTTCCTGTTTCGTTTTTTTATAAGATGGCCGTGAATTAGTACAACTTAATGATAACCTTTGATAATGATCTTTATGGTGATTTAATCTTCGTTTTATTTGTTTTACATTTGCTCTAGGTCTGCCAATCTCTTTCAGCAGTACTTTATTCACGGGTGTCCACTTTCCATTAATCTTTACTCTTTCATTTACGTATTCTTTTAGTACTAATCCAATATCATTTTTTCGTTGATTAATCTGATTTATTACTGTTAATGTTTCATGAGGTAGAGCTATAACAGCATGAAAAGTCTCTGTCGTTCCAGGAAAACTAGTTATTGATACATTTTCATCGTATTCAATAGCTAACACTTTACTTAATGCTTTTTTAATTTTATACCCATCTGTTAATCTACTCTCTTCTAAAGTAAACCTTTGATCTTGGATATATAATATTTTCCCATCTTTAGATGATTCATCGATAAATTTTTGCTGTAGTATAGCCAAATCAGAAAATTGATTTTTTAGTTTCACCGCTACTCCTTTTAAAAGTAACTCAAATTCTTCATTTTTCATTTTTTTATTCCTAAACCCTTTAGATATTATCCGTTTAGTACAATTATTTATTTACTCTTTGTGAAACTTAAATTATTTTTTACTTTCTAAAATAAGTTAACTATTTTGTTATTAATTATAGTTAATATAGTTATCTATTAAGTTATGGAGTTATAAGGTTACACTTCATCAAACCTCTACTGTGTATGACTATTAGTAACTTTCTGTGTTCAAGAACCCGACCTTCTGTGTTCAGTACCTCATTATGTTGTGTTTAATAGCGTGTTTAATACCACGTTATATTGTGTCTAGTATCACGTGTCTCTTGTGTTCAATGACACGAGGGTGGCGTGTTTAATAACACGTTGTAATTAACAGTTTATCCACAGGTTAACTACAGGTTAGTATGTAACTTCCACTAAATTATTATTATCAATCACCTTTTTCTATTGTGTTTAAAACCCCGAATGTGCTTTTGTGACTATATTCAAAATAACATACCGTATGTTATCTTTTTATTGATCGTTTCTTCGTCAAGTTTTAGACAAACAGGGCTTATATCTCTATCTTTTAAATTAATCCGTGTTTAAAACCCCGTCTTTTATATTCATTTTAACCTTGTTTTCTATTAGTTGTGTTTAAAACCTCGATAATTACCCTTTATTATTATCCAAAAAGTCATGTTTTATTTCGCCAGTTTTGTCTTTAAAAACAATGATTTTTTCAATAGTTCCGGATGTTTTAGCATTTACGTACATTAAGCAGTAGTCAGGTATGGATTGTTTTTTAACTATTTCTTTTATTTTCCTTCTGAATTCTCTTAATGGAGATTTTACACCGAATTTGTTATAAAGATTTTCAAAGCCTATTTCCCATTGTGTTTGGTTACCACAATGTTTTCGGCATAACTCATATAATCTTCTGTCGTAAGGAGACCTCAATGAAAAGTACTCAGAGGAGTATGTCAGTATTTGATTTTTACTTACGGCGTTAAACAATATATTTGGTAGTATCAATTCAACGTATTTCATCCGCCCTGTATTATCATCGGTAATTAAATCATAATCACTGATAAAGCTAAATCCTTTGTCTTTTTTAAAGTTATCCTGTCTGGTTGTTGTATAGACTGTTGTACCTGCTAGCCTCTTTAAAGACTCTAAAACTGACTTATATGCTTTCCCATCAGTTCCTTTGTTTGTAGTTTTAAGGAAGTCGTATAAAGTGACATGAATTTTTTGACCAATTGGAATCCCTCTATTATTTGCTTCAGCTATTTGCCCAAAGCAATAGAGTAATAAATCTTTATCATGAATAGTCGCCCTTCCCTTTTCGTTTGGGACTATTTCTATTGAAGCGCCTGTTTTCTTATTTTGATAATGATAGGTATCGGTATCCCTTTTAGAACTTATACTAAACAAAGGAAATTCCATTGATTGCGTGTCCCCTTTCGGTGCAGCATCAATTATATTTGCTACAAACAATTCTAGCTGTTCAGAAGCTATTAAATCAGAACTCATAGTTTTATTTCCTATATCAGATGCTCAGTTGTTTTTAGTAAGCGTTGTATTATTGCTGTACGTATAATTGAGCTTTTATCTGTATTGTATTTCTCTACCTCTAATACTTCCGAGACTGTAGCCTCTACTTTCCTATATGTTTCATTGCTAATACTTAATGTAACCACTTTAGTTGTACCAGCGGTTATAAATTCTTCAGCAATAAGATTGTGATAGTCAGGCGTCATGAACAATTCATTTATTACGTCTTCAAACCAAAAGAAACGTTGCTTTTTGTTGTAGCCAGATAAGTGTATATTTACCTCGATGCGATCAATCATCCCTAAGGGGATTCTTACGGACATTCTTTTTTTATTCTGTACTGCTGTAGGGTTTTTAATTCGAACCATATGCCCTCCCCTATTTATCTTCAGATAAAAATTTTACTAATAAATTGAATGCTAAATTTATATCTTTTGTTTTACTCAAATCTAAATCTTTCAATAAATCATCAGCATTGTATTCTTTTGTAATTGTCTTAATTATTTTTTTTATAACGTTTGTGTCTACATCTTTGCTTATTTTCACATAGGGTTTTACTACAGCATTAATCGTTGGATTTTTTTTACCGGACAATTTTATTTGCAGTTCTTCTTCCGATAATTTTGAATACTCTTGCGCAAGCTTTATACTTTTTACTTTTCCATCTTTAATTGCATTTATTAGTGTATCTGTTTCGTATTTAATTACGGCTAAATATCTATGTGACTCTGCAACTGATAAGCCTGATATTTTAGCAAGCTTTCTAACAGATATGTTTTTCGATGTTGCAGCTTTTACGAATTTTTGAATTCTTAAGGTTCTCTCATATAAAGACATATCTTCTCGTGAAACATTTTCTTCCCACTGCAATATATCTATTTCGCTTTCATCCGGTTTGGTTTCACATATTTTTGCTGATATATGAGATTCATTTAATTGAGCAAATGCAAGTACTCTTCTTTCTCCTGCTATAAGGTGAAATATACTTTCTTCTCTCCATACTACTATTGGGTGAAGTAATCTATCAGCAGTTTTTAATACAGCTGCAAACTCTACAATTGAAGTAAAATCCCCAATTTGTTTACCCTCAAGATTGTATGCTTTAGTAATTTTTTCTACATATTCTTCAATCCAGTCGTTACATTGTTCATTTCTTATAAATTGTTGAATAGGGTGCTTTTCAACAATTTTTTTAATTAATGCTAAATCTATCGCAAGTTTACGAGGATTGTCTTGATCCGCTTTTATGAAATCAATAGGTATTGTTTTCACGATAACTTCTTTTACTTTGTCTTTATTCAACATTTGAGATGCAATTGCTCCAGCCCATTTTTCAGTATTAGCTGTTGTACTATTATCTTTCTCAATTGAGCCCGTACCTGCTCGGTTTTTAGAACCAAATTTTTTGACCATGATGTTTCCTTAGTGTCTCCCTGGGAGACACTTTTATTTAGCTAATTTTCTTCTGATTACACTTTTTCCGAACATATCATTTAGTATGTAGTTACACAGTGTCTCACTGTGCTTTAATGCAGTGTGATGTTTACTAATTTGAAATATAGATCTGGGGTTAATACCTTTAAGATCTCTTTCTGGAAACGCAGTTGAATGAGGTAGAAACAAGTCATCAGGTAACATGATAGACCCCAATCTTTCCTGAAGCATATCCAATGTTCCCTTATGAAGGTTCGTATTTATACGTACTTTATTAGGAATTAAGCCAATTAACTTAAGCTGTTGGGCAGAATTTCTTGAGAAGTTCTCCGACTGAATAACTTGAACCATAGCATTTATTCCTTGCATACTTTTTTCTTCTGGCTCAAAAGGTATACAAGCGTGAGTTGCACATCGAATAGCGGAACGAAATATTGGGTTCCTAGATGGTCCGGTATCAAGTACAACAAGGTCATACTCACCACCTACGAATTCATTGAATAAGACTTCTTTTAAGCGATTAATTACCTTTTCTTCTATTTGGCCACTTTCATTGGAAAATTCAGTATTAATTTTTTCAAGTAGGGCAGGGTGTCCGAGAAGGCAATCTACTTTTCCCTTAAAACCATTTGCAGGGTTTATATAGGTTTCATATGCTAATACTTCTTTACCATAAAATGTATCTGCAATAGTACTTCTTGCTTCAACATCAGCAAAATCTTCATCACCTTCAATATAATCTGGGTGTATTGGTGGTAATTGGCCACCCGTTGATTGTGGGCTATTTTCCATTCCAACCCAATAATCAGAACTGTTACATTGCATATCAAGATCTACGACCAATACATTCATATCAGCTTTGATTGCAGCATATTCAGCAACTATTGAGGTTACAAGTGACTTACCAACACCACCTTTTTGATTAAATATACCTAAAATTATTGGCATTTTTATAGCCATTTTATAAACTCCAATTGAATAACATACAGTAATAGTATACGTATGTTATTATAAGTCAACCTTTATGAATTTCGATACGATTATTCGTATATATTAGTAGAAATGAATGTTTATGGTAAAAGTGTCTCCCAGGGAGACACCCAAAATATAGTGTGCAATTTTAAGGAAAAATTGTAGATTTACAAAATAAAGTAGAAGGATATGAAATAAATTGATGGTCGAGTTGAGGAATAAAGAAGTAAAAAATAAAATAATTATGGTAGTAGGAAATAGATAAAACGTATTATTATTTAGTAAATTAAAAATGAATGAAATAGTATAACTAAAAATAAGGTTGGGTATGAAATCATATATTAATGGGTAAAATAAAAAGTGTGAAACTTGATTTGAACAAAGAAAATATTTATAAGAATATCTGTTTATAGGGTAAGTGAATAAAAAATATAACTCCTTATAAAAGTGCTGATAATAAAGTAATAGGACCAATTAAAATATTGTAATATGAAATCGAAAGTATTGAGAAAAAAACTTTATTATAAAAGTAGATTACAATACGCAAATATTGTAGAAAATTAAGTATATAATATTCGGTGTGATAAATATTGGACAATACAGTTTATTCTGCATAAACAAATAATATCCTTAAAGACAACTGCGACAAACCAGAAAGAAAACCAAATCACTAAGAGAGTTCTGTTTACTTAACTTGAGTTATGTAAATTTATTGCTGGACTAATTATAATTTAACTTGAGGAAAATACTGTGGGCATATTAATGGAATTATATGTGGATACAGAACAGCATATATACATAAACAATAAAATGTTCACGATTAAATTAAATAAACAAAAATTATTTCTAGCATGATATATAAAAATTAACATATCTAATATAAAACTAAACAAACTAGAAAGTGAAGATAATTATATACGAAAAATAGTTAGTAAGTACTTACGATAAAATAAGTGTATGGTTAATAATTAGTAGTACTCCTGATATTTCATGATTGTACTAAAGAAAACGAACTTCATTTAATTGGCTATCCCTATATTAAAGGAATTTTGTGGAATTGATAAATAATTCACTTATTACAAGTAGGGTAGGGTGGTAAGAAATAATTTTATAAAAAAGATAGATGGTTCTGAAATACTAAATCTAACATATTTCAAAATATAAAAATTATTTACAAAAATACTTAAATTGAAAATAAAAAAAATTGATAAATATAACCATAGTTTTAATGATAAAAATGAACATTGATCTGAGGTTGTAAAAAAGAATTAGTAATTATTGCAGTAGTAATATGATTAAACTTTAATAAAGAAAAAAGTTACAACATGAAAGGCAGATAATAAATTGGGAAAGTACTTATGCAATATAAAACGAATAGGGAAAACTATTATTTAATAGTGAAGAAAATTAATTAGGTTAATGCTATTAAAAGTTTATAAAAACGCAATATAAGGTTAAAACTTAAAGAATTAATATAATTAGTAAATCATAAGCGACATAAGCAAAAATTAATATACATAAAAAACAATAATTTATAAAGCTAGTGCGAAACTAAACCGATTAAACCTAAGCCGAAATATATTTGAGGTTAAATGGAGATCGCTAATAGCGAGGCATATGTTTTGTTTTTATAACTATAGTTACGCGAGAACTTCTAGAGCAACAATACTCAGGTGATATTCGCGATATTTATCAATACATTATTTCGGCTTAGGGTTAATTAAGAGGGTAAAAATATATTACTCCTAAATATTTCACATAAATAATGTAGATATATAAAATATGAGAAAGCGAATTGATAATTAGTAGGGATTTTTTATGGAAGGAGTTAGTAATATGTTATGTCGAAATTATTCTATTGATTAAAACTAGTTTGACCTAAAACTTGTCCATCTAGTAAATATATTTTACGTTTAGCCATTTCAGCATAACGTATATCGTGTGTAACAACACAAAGTGTTGTGCCTTGTTTATTTAACGCTTCGAGCATTGCCATAATTTGATCGCTGCTTATAGAATCTAAGTTACCTGTAGGTTCATCAACTAAAAGGATTAATGGTTCAGAAACTAAAGCACGGGCAATAGCAACACATTGTTGTTGACCACCTGAAAGTTGAGTTGGTTTTCGTTTAGCCATAACGCTAAGGCCAACAACATTTAAACATTGATCAACTTTTTCACGGATTAATTTGTCGCTAATAGGCTGCTTAGCATACTTTAGAGGCAAAGCAATATTATCAAAAACGCTTAATTCATCTATCAGGTTAAATTGTTGAAAGATGAAACCTATTTTTTGATTTCTTATTTCGGCAGCCTGCTCTAAACTTAATTCACTTACATCAACCCCTTCAAAATACAATTTACCTGTAGAAGCGAAATCTAATAGGCCCATAATAGATAACAAAGTAGATTTACCACAACCAGAAGGACCTGATATCGATATATATTCACCTTTATGGATTTCGAGGTCGATTCCTTGCAGGGCGTGGGTCAGCATGTCATCGGTGCTAAAAATTTTGTCTAGTCGTTGTACTTTAATTAAAGGTTTGGACATTTACGTACTCAAAATTTGTTTAGCATTACGAAAGAATTAAATTCGTTGATAATAAAGTTTAAACTATAAAGACTAATTTGTATTTATTGATAAGTATAATGTGAACTTATTGCAATATATAAAAGAAAACAGGTGGGCATTACCCACCTGAATATTGACGAAAGTTCATTTAATAATGACTATAGTTAATTGTAATAATGGAGCGCTAAATTAGTCACTGCCACGTAAACTAAATATCGCAGGTTTGTTAATATACTGCCTTAAAGGCCAATAACAAGCGAACAAAGTAACCATTATAATCAAAAAAAGTGTTGCAATAACCATAGGTAATAGTTGCCAAGTTATAAATGGTTGAATATATTCACTTAACCCTAAATAAGCTAAGGTAAAAAGTATAACACTTCCTATGAAACCGATTAAAACAGGCTTCGTATTATCTTTGATTATCATAGATAATAAATGCTTACGTGTAGCGCCAATTGCCATACGTGCACCTAATTCGAATCGTCTGAGTTGTGTTCCATAGCTCAAAATACCATATAAACCAATTCCAGCAAGTAAAAAAACAAGGCTGGCTAATATCGCAGTAGTTACTGCGGTAGTTATTTCAGCGAACAAGTATTGAGTAAGAATGTCATCCGCAGATTCGTAGCTGAACACAGAATACCTTGAATCTACTTCACCCAATAATTTACCCAGTTGTTGACGACTAACCGTTTGACCGGGTTTTACTTTAATCATGAAATTTTGATTACCAAGCCTATTCGGTACATAAACCCTAGGTACTCCGGCGTCTGCGTTTTCCGCACCTATAGGTGTATCATTAGGAATATTAATATCTTTAACTATACCAATAATTTTTAGTGGTTCAGGCCCTCCAGTAGATATTTGTAACCCTATTACGTCACCACCAGGTTTTAATTGTTCAGCAAAAGATTGGTTTACAATCATTACATTAGTGCTATCTTTTCGATCAACTATTGAAAAATAATCACCTTGTAATAATGGTTGCTCAATCATATTGAAATAAGTATGGGATACACTATTAAAATATGGAGTATATCTTTCATTATTAGCTACGTTTGTTAACGCTCTGACATTAAAGCCATCAAGTGGAGAACGCGTTTGGCTGATAGATTCTACCTGAGGTAATGATTCAAGTTTTTCCATTATTTCTGTCATGATTGGAATTGCTTCTTCTTGAGTTGGAAATTCCGTAGATGAGAAGTTCAATATCAAGGTAGATATATTATTAGTACTAAAACCTATGGGAGCATTTATTGTTTTCACTGCATCTTTTAATAAGCTAAAGTTAGCAAACACTAATACTGTTGCTAATGCTACTTGGCTCGCAATTAATACTTGACGAGTTTTTTTCGAAACCTGTAAACCACTACCTTTACCACTGCTTTGAAGCGTAGTATTTAGCGCTCGATAATTTATCATACGCGTACTCAATTTTGCAAAAAACAATGCAAAAACAACTGTAACCAACAGAGCACTACCAAAGGTTATCGGATTAAGAGACAACTCGTTTACTCTAGGTAATATTGCACCTAAATATTGTTGCATGATATAAAAACCGATCTTGGAAAGAACCAAAGCAAGTATGATAGACATGAACATTAGTAGACTTGTTTCAGCAAACATAGATTTAAATAAATGTTTTTTCGTAGCTCCTATAGCCGCTTGAATAGCCATCTGACGTTGTTTTTCAGCAGTACGCGCCATAAAGAGATTTGAAATATTAGCACAAGCGATTAAAACCAATCCAACTACACCCGCTAACAACATTATAGCAATAGATTCGCTCTGACCAAGGATGATTTCTTTAACAGGTGTTACATCTATAACGATTGACCACCCCTTAAAGAAACCAATATCAACAACACCTTCTTGCCAACGATCACTTACGAGAGGCGTTAAAATCTGTTGCGCCTGACTTTGACTAACCCCTTCTTTCAATTGACCAATAAAATTAAGACCACCATTTATATTGCCAAAACTTTCTCTACCGCGCTGGCCTGTTTGGTTATAATCCCATGGGATCCAAACTTGTGTTTCTCGACCGATGCCACCGAGCTCAGGTTCTACAAAATTTTCAGCAAAAACACCAATAACTCGATAGCTGATACCACTAAGATTAATCTTTTGAGCTAGAATGTCAGCACTACCTTTATAATCATTCTTCCAAGTATTGAAACTAAGCATGGCAACCGGATTATGAGTATCCATGTTTTCGCTATTTTCAAACATTCGTCCAATTGCTAGGGGAGAATCTAATATTTGATGTAATTCGGGTGTTACATAAGCGGTATTAACAAGAGGTTGGTTACTGTGAGAAATAATAACATCTTGACCATAAGACATAATTGCTGCTGTCTCGAATGCTTCCTTACTCTTGTAGAGATGTACTAATCCAGGATAGGTAAAGGCAACACCTTTGGTTTCTTTTTCAGCGCCAATTAACTTATGTTGCGCAACAAAAAGACGATCTTGTTCCGGATAGGGTAAAGGCTCTACAAGTAACAAATAATTAAGTGTTACTGCACATAATAAAGCGCCTAATGTAATTCCCATCGTCATTAAAACGGTTAATACAAAGCCAGGTTTCTTTTTAAGACTAGCCCATGCTTGTTTTTGTCGCAGTATTAATTTCCTCATACTGCCACCTTCAATTCTTCGTCTTTAACAATTTGGCCATCAAGTAATCTAAGTTGTATATTCGCCATGTCTGCATAACGCGCATCGTGAGTTACCATACAAATTGTTGTACCGTTTTTATTAAGTTCAGCCAATACAGCCATAACAGTATCACCACTCTGTGAATCAAGGTTACCCGTTGGCTCGTCGACTAATAGTATTGCAGGATCAGAAACTAAAGCGCGGGCGATAGCAATACGCTGTTGTTGCCCACCAGATAATTGGTTGGGTTTATGGTCAGCTCTATGACTCATTTCTACCATCTTCAAACAAGTTTCAACTCTTTCTTTTATAAAGTCATCTGTTGGAAGTTCTTTCTTGTACTGAAGAGGGAGGGCAACATTGTCAAACACAGAAAGTTCATCAATAAGGTTAAACGATTGAAATACAAATCCTATTTTTTCGTTACGAATAGCAGCAGCTTCATCAAGAGTCAGTGAACTCACATCAAGCCCCTCTATTGTATAAGTGCCTGAACTAGACATATCTAATAAACCTAATAAAGAGAGCAGGGTAGATTTACCACAACCAGACGGGCCAGCAATTGAGACATATTCACCTGCGCGAATTATAATATCTACACCCTTTAGTGCGTGGGTTTCAACATCATCTGTTTCAAAAACTTTACTTATACTCTTCATTTCAATTTTAATTTCGGTCATTTTTTTTTCCTTGAATTAGGTTTGATTTATAATGTGTATGTATTTATGGTTATCTACTAAAAAATAATTAAAAGTTTTCAATCATCACTTCTGGATTTTTCACCAAAGACAAATCTGAAACAATGAATATGTCATTCACTTTAGCTCCCTCAATTATTTCGATATATCTGCCTGCTTCTTTACCAAATTGAACTTGTGTCCTAACGGCAACATTATTTGAATCGTCTAGCCTAAACAAACTACTGTTTGAGTTAGCTTGCCCATTAACAGGCCTTTCCATATAAGTAACATTAGATAAAACATCTGTAATAATAACGGCATCGACACTTAATTGAGGACGAGCACTAGGAGGGAGTTGGTCAGGTAACGCAATTTCAACTTCAACGGTATTGTCTACAACAACAGGGTCGATTCGGGATACCGTACCGATGATTTTGTCTCGTCGAGTATCAATAATAGTTTTTTGTCCGATAAATATTTGCTGTGCTTTGCTTTGTGGAACCCTAACCAAAGCGATAAGATCTTGAACACTACCAATAAGCGCAATTTCTTGACCGGCAGCCAAACTTTGACCCAATTCAACAGATAAACGCTGCAATACACCATCAAATCCTGCTTTTACGGTAAGACGTGCAAGACGGTTTTGTGCTATATCTAACTGACCTTGCTGCTGCAGAATTTGTTCATTTTGAATGTTAATAGCTTCTTGATTGACAAGTTTAAGCGCAATAGTACGCTGCTTGTGTATTTGAATACGTTTATTAAGCTGTGCCTCTTGAACCAAACTATCTTTATAATCAAGAACAGAAACTATTCCAGATTTCACCAATCCAGATTGTGCCTCTAATCTAACTTTAGCTGTTTCGTGGCGAGCTTCTAATTCTGCATAATTACCACTTTCGTTAAGCACTTCTCTTTTTTGATTCAATATAAGTTGACGTAAGTTTGCTTTACGTTGAGAAAGCTCACGAATTGCACTGTCGACTTGTTGCTGTAATTCAGGATTAGCAAGTTGAACAATAATGCTTTCCGCAGTTACTAAAGCTCCAGGTTTTAGAATGATTTCCTGAACAGTAGCACTGGTTAATGAGGTGATAAGCACCTGTTTATCAGAACGTAAAGCACCGTATCCTTCTATTTCAACTTGTAAGTCGCCATGTTTTACCGTGCCAAATAGCATGTCATTACGTTTAACCGACGTACCACCAGTCTTTGTGCTTACGTACCAAGTCAGTAATACGAGTAAACAAATCGAAAACCCAGTAATCATAGGCAGAGTCTTGAATTTACTTTGCTTGGTTTTAACTTTCTTCACATCCATTTAGGAGACACCTTTAACGTGTATTTTACTTATAATAAAAGTACTATAGCGAATACCGTGCCATTATTTATTAATGTTATATATCAGTGACTTGTATTATTTTATATGTGAGTAATCCTATACATAGTCCGTATATGAACTAAGCGGACCGAATGTGAACTACTCAAATATAAAAGTATTTTGGATGGAATAACGGATCAGGAAATATAAATCACCAATTAATTTACAAGACTGAATTTTTTATGTAGTGGGATGGTTTGATCTTATTAAATCTTTTCAGGCATAACGGTGGGTAAGGGGAGTAATATTGACACAGTAACCCCTGGAGAATTTTTATTGTTAATTAAGGTTATTGTGCCTTTATGGTGTTCAATAATATTACGGCAAAAACTAAGCCCTATTCCTTGACCATTTTGTTTAGTTGAATACAAAGGGACAAAAAGATTATCAAGATTAGCAAAACCATGGCCACTATCAATTATTTCAATTGATGACGAATGTAGATTCTGACTAAAGATCAGTTTAATTTTTGATTCTGGTTCAGAGGCCTCAAAAGCATTTTTTATCAAATTTAATAAAACCTGTTCAATAAAAGCAGGATCCGCCCAGAACTTTTCATTATTTACGACCACCTCTAACTCGATATCTTTAAGCAGACCTTGAATACGCTTTGCCATATTTGAGGCTGAAAGCAGCTGACAATTTAAATGAAATGGTTTAGTAATTGATGCATATCTGCTGACAAATTCTTCAAGGTGCTGACACCGCTCAGTGATCACATTTAACGCCTGCTTTTCTCGGTCACCTTCCGCTTTTAAGCTAAGTCCTTGTGCTAATGCTGACACCGGTGTTAAAGAGTTTCTTATTTCATGTCCAAGTACACGAATAAGTTGCTGCCAAGCACTAAGTTGGCTTTGTCTTAACGCTGATTCAATATTAACAAAAACCATAAGATGGTGAGTTTTCCCCTGTTCAATAAATTCGCTGTGTCTAATTTGCCATTTACTGTCGAGTGTTTTTTCTTTAAAGCGCCAATTAGTATCTACAAATTCAAGCCCCAAGAGGCTTGGAGAAGAGTTCCTAAAAATCTGCCAAGGCTGAGGAAACAACTCTTTGAAAGCACTGTTTGCATAGGTGAGCTGAGGTTTTTGATCAAAAACCATTATTGGGCTATCGAGTTGTTCAATTAGCCGATACACAAGAAATATGTTTTGATCGTACCGTGATTTAAGTAATTGTAAATGCGAACTCAAGTTTTTTAGATCATAATGAAATTCGTTTACTTTACCTTGGGTAAAAGCAGGTTTAGCATACTGACAATAGTCGTCATTTCGCACCGCTTCAAGATGCATACTGGCACGTTTAAAAGCAATAACGGTTCTTTTATATATATAAGAAAACAACAGCCAAAAGATAACAGCAACACCAGAACTTGTTAAGCTAATGTTCATCAGCGTCCAATCCTGAATTATTCCAATCACCGACCACAAAATAACTACAACTAAGCCAATGATAATAAAGCAAGTTTTTAAAAGCTGTTCTAAGGATTTAAAGATAAATAATTTCATAACACCCAGCTATATTTTAATGATTTTGTGGCATATTGATTTTGTTCTTAATGCAATTTTGAAAGATACGTCAGTTATTGCTCAGTAGTTAGCATAATATAATTACGTTTCATTGATGCCGTATTTTTCTAATCGGCGATACATCGATGATTTAGTTAACCCGAGTGTAATAGCTGCTTTAGGAACATTATTATGATTTAACTCCAAAGCCTGTTCTATCAATATTTTTTCGGCTTCTTCAAGTGTCATCATCGGTAATTTATTGTTCTGTTTAAGCATAGACAAATGCAAATCTTCATGTCCTAGGCTACTGCTTTGCGCCAACAAAACAGCTCGTTCCATTAAATGACTCATTTCACGAACATTGCCCGGCCAATGATATGTTTCAAGTGCTTTCAGAGCTGAAGCAGTTAAACTTAATTCTTCTCTTTTATATTTTTTTCCATGCACAGCAATAAAATGTTTTGCTAAAGGCACTATATCTTTAAATCTTTCTTGCAATGAAGGTACGCGGAGTTCGATTGTATTGAGGCGAAAATAAAGATCTTCTCGAAAATTACCTTCACTGATTAATTGGGCAATATCTCCATTAGTCGCACAAATAATTCTGCTATCTGCATGCTGTGTTTGGCTCGAACCTAATACTTCATATTCTCCAGATTCTAGTACTCGTAATAATTTTGCTTGTTGTGAGAGAGGGATATTAGCAATTTCATCTAAAAATAAAGTGCCGTGTTTGGCCAACTCAAAACGGCCAATACGATTATTTTTAGCATCAGTGAATGCGCCTTTTTTATGGCCAAATATTTCACTTTCGAATAAAGATTCTGAAATAGCCCCCATATTAACAGAGATAAAAGACTCGCTAGTACGGTGAGACTTCTCGTGAATTCGTTTAGCTAAATGACTTTTCCCTGTACCATTATCACCCGTTAATAAAATACTTGCGTCAGTTGCTGCAACGGAATCAATTTGACGTAATAATTTTTCCATAGATTCTGACCGCCAAGAAAAATCTTGTTCGACAGCGCTCTCTAATTGCTGTTTCAGTTTTTGGTTCTGATCTTGTAAACCAGTCATTTTTAGCTGTTGCCTAATAATCTGAATCAACCTTTGATTATTCCATGGCTTTTCAACAAAATCACAAGCACCAAGACGCATAGCACTAACAGCAAGATCGACATTAGACCAACCGGTCATAGCAATAACGGGGATCACAAAGTCTGATTTGCTTAACCAGGTCAAAAAGCGTAAACCTTCTTCACCTGAAGTGGTGTCTAGGGAGAAGTTCATATCAAGCAAAATCAAATCAACAGTGTTTTCATCCAAGATGGCTTGGGCGTAATGATGATTTTCGGCTTCAAGGATCGAAAAACCTTGGTCTTCAAGGATAAAGGCGGCACTTAAACGGATTTCGGGGCTGTCATCGACAACCAGTATTTGAGGTTTAGACATCACGATTAATGAGAACTCACTGATAATATGACTTGTGATAATAAATTGCCTATCAAGATTGAACAAGACAAATATCGTCACTTAACGTAAATCGTTTTTAAACTATTTACTGTGGATAATAAAAAACCTTCTGATGTGTTGTAAATATAATCGAATTAATCTTATAAAGCATAGGAATCATGCTGTAAGAAAACAGAATCACTATGACCGATACTAAAAAGTATCGGTCATAGTGGTTTGTGATAACTAATTTATTGAGTAAGCATTACCATTGCATTAATAATATTGTTGTATCCGACTTCATCGAAATTACTTGAATGAGAATTCATAAAGCCATGTAAATATTCAACCTGAGTTATATCAACATTCTGTTTTTCGACTAACTTATCAATTAACTCACAAACATCAAAATGTGATTCGTTTTTAGGGAAAACCAAATGAGTTTTAAAGCTAGGTGTAATTTGTGTGTAATTTCTAATTTGCGAGCCATAAAAACAAATCCCTTGCTCAATGAGATCATTTGTATTGTTGTGAGATAAGCGCCAAATAGCAGAAGCTCCAATACTAAAACCGATGAGAGTCGTTTTACATTCAAGATGTGATAAAGCATTTAAGATATTTGAAACGTAACGATCAAGCCCAACCTGATTAACAAAGTACGAATATGCCTCAGCTTCATTCTTAAAGTCCATATATTCACCTTCATATGGGTCAATAATACTGTTTGCCCCGATTTTTTCTTTTAGTATAATTAAAGCTGGTGTAATACCAAAAACATCAGAAAATATAATTGCGTTCATTAAATCTCTCTCACATAACCCTATATTATTTCTTTTTTACAATAGCTTTTATTGTGTTTCAATTTTGCTAAGCACAATGACTATTCTCTTAAAAAAACGGCTAAGACACTAGTCTATTTTTTATATAAAACAAGGGGCTATATCCGTACCATCTTTTAAATGCACGATTAAATGAACTTTGGTCAGAAAAACCAAGTTTAATCGCAATTTCGCTTAATGGGTATTTTCCAATATATAGCAGTACCCGCCTTTTTCGTTCTGATTCATGTAAATGCGCAAATGTTGTGTTCTCAAGTTTTAAATGACGTTGTAAAGTTCGCGCTGTCATATTTAATGCACTCGCCGTGCGGTTCAAACTGCAATCATCCAAATCATATTTAGCGATAAGTATATGATTAATTTGCTCTGTTAATAATTGCTGACTTTTATATCCTGATAATTGCTGGTCTGATACTTGTTTAAGTACAAGATGAATTTGAGTATTATCTGTTTTAAAGGGTAAAGCTAAATAGCTGCTAGGAAAAATTATTTGGTTGAACTTAGCGTCAGCTTCTATTGGGCAATTGAACCAATTAGACAATGTATCTTTTTCATTGTATGACAACGATTGTGTAAAACTAATTGCACTGGGGGATAAATCAGGATTTAGTAATTGCCGAATAACACTCACCCAAGCGGTCATATTCCGTAAGATAACCTGCTGATTACAGTTTGTATCTGGTATCCACCTTATAACTGCAGTGTCATCTTCCTGTTCAAATTCTGTTTGTCCAATATCAGCAACTAAGCTGTCATAGACAAGCAACGCTGAAATTGCGCTTGCCAGATTATTACTCGATTCAATTAAGTATCCTAATACTCCAAAGTCAGCTGTACGAATTTGCTGGCCAAGCCTGAAGCCAAATAAGGGGTCGTTTAAGGTGTTTTTTGCATATTCAAGCAGTGAATTATAACTTTTTAGACTTATTCGAGGTGATAACTGATGAGTTTTATTGTTACTGTATTCATTAAAATTTATAGACAACAAAACAGATTGGCTGTCGAGACTAAGTGTTTCTAGGTAATCAAGGCAACTTGAAAAGTAGTGGTCGGCAAGTGTCTTCATTTGTCGTCTAAAGCTAATTAATGATCGTGTAAAAGCAAGTCTGCCATGGATTTTTTTTATATACTAGTGGAATGTTAAAATAGATCCCGATGTAAAAATGATATCAATAGACGTAAAGCAAATCATTAACGCAACACCTTTGCAAATTAGAGACGTAATGCTTGAACATGAGCAGTTAAACCGTTTTTTTAATGCTGAATTTATGCTCGTTCGAAAACAAAAGGAAGGCGAAATTAAAGGCGGCAAAGGTGCTATTAGACAAATAAGTATGATGGGCGTTAAATTCGAAGAAGAGATTGTCAGCGCAGACATCAATCATATTAGTTATCAAATAATTGGGAATAAACCCGTTTCGGAACATCGTGGTAATATTCATTTTTCTCAAGTTGACAATACAACATCACCGAAAACAGAAATTAACTATAAAATACGTTGTAAAGCTCCTTGGTGGATTCCCACTTTTTTACTCAGTTTCTTCATTAATAAAGATGTTAAAGAAGCACTTAGCAAATTAGCAATCAAATTCAATGGGGAAAAATAATGTCAATAGAAATTATCCTACTTGCGCTAAGTCCAATTTTTATTCTTTTTGTTTCGTATGAGTTTATTAAATACAGACGGTTGTACGATATTAAAGATAGTTTGGCGAATACTGCACTTGCGCTTATGCATCAAGCTTCAGATGCGATTGCCCTATTGGTATTAATGCCATTTTTTTATTGGCTGTATGACTTTCGATTATTTGATGTAGAACTTTCAATAATAACTGTTTTTGGCGCCTTTTTATTACAAGACTTTTTGTACTATTGGTTTCATAAAGCATCCCACCATATTCATTGGTTATGGGCCGCCCATGTTGTTCATCACAGTTCAACAAAAATGAATTTCTCTACCGCTTTTAGACAAAGCTTAATGTACCCTCTGGCAGGAATGTGGGTATTTTGGCTACCGATGATATTAATCGGTTTTGACCCTGTAACTGTATTTACGGTAGTGGCACTTAATTTGGCCTATCAATTTTTTGTACATACACAAATAGTAAACAAGTTGGGTTGGTTTGAAAAAGTGTTCAATACACCTTCACACCACAGAGTGCATCATGCAATTAACGAGGGTTATCTGGATAAAAACTTTGCAGGTGTGCTTATTATTTGGGATAAACTGTTTGGGACTTACGCTGAAGAAACAACCGATAAAATTTGCAAATATGGGATAATTGGACAAATTAAGAGTAATAACCCAATAACAATTACTTTTCATCAATGGCATTATTTAGCGAAAACTATGCTGACAGCTAAAGGGGTCAAGTTGAAACTTAAGGCTTTATTCGGTTACCCCACAAGTTCAGTAAAGAATAAGTAACTTCCTTCGACATTTGATTAATTTAACTATTAATCAAATGTCGAGCGTTAGATTAGACAACAAATAATGATCACTAATACTGAACGCCAAAATACAAACTCAATACTTGTTTTTTAATTTTGAATTGTCTTGTAGAAGTTATCTCATCAACTTCTCCACCACCAAAATTATCAAGTTGAGAGTTAGTGCCATAGCCATCACCAAAATTCATTACAAGCCCTGTAGTAATATTATAGTTAGACGCTTTATGGTTTACAGAAAATGTAACACCAATAAAATCGACATCTTCTTGTGGACGGAACAACATAACACCATCTGCCCACTGTTCATTGAAAGCGTCGAGTGAAATATTACTATTGTCCGTATAAATACCAAAAGCAATTTTTGTTTTATGAGATATTTCTACTTCTATCGCTGCAGACATATTTGTTACTGATTCAAATTCTCTGGTTATATCAATTACGCTTCCATTTTCACTAGCACTTGAGAATTCAATAGGAGAATCCACTTTATTATAATGGTGTATGTCCATCGTAAGCATAATATTATCAAAGGTAACATTAGCGCCAACTTCTATAGCTAAAGGATAATCTTGTTTAGTGTCTATATCAAAACGAGCTGTTCTTCTATCAAACTCATTTTCTTCATCATCACCAAAGTAAAATTCTGACGTTTCTTTAATACCATTTGTCCACTTATCGCTATATTGCAAATCACGTGACAAACTGTATTTTTGAGATATGGTAAACCCTATAGCATAATTGTCTTGATGATAAATAGCACCGAATTTAGGCTCAATTAATACTTCATCATCTAATAGACGTGTGCTTGCTTGAGTAATATCTTCGAAGTAATAATCTGTATCAGCACTAAATTGAAAGTACTGAATTTCACTGACAGTCACTTCTTTTTTCTTTTTAAAAATACCACTAAAGGTAACACCAATATCAATTGATTCATTAAGTTTATAGGCTGAACTGAATCCAAATTGAGTGACTTTGTATTCACTGTCTAATGAGAAATCACGATTTTCTATTACTTCTCCTTGTTCGTTATATTCTATATGTAAATCATCGTCGTCTTCGTCATCTGTATATATAGAAATGGAGCCTTTATAATTGAAGGTGCCATATTCATCAAGCTCTTCATAACTAATATCCGTTGTCGCCAAATAAGCGCCGACAGTAAAATCACCTAACGTAGTGGTATAACCTAAAAAGCCAGGTAATATTGTTTGCGACGTCCGATCTAACGATTCATCAACATAATCAACGTCTCGGTCTCCATCTTCCCAACTTACCGATGTAGGCTTCGGAAAAACATTGCTATATTTAGATTTTTCATATGAATAAGCGTTAATAGTTCCTGATAATGTGTTACCAATACCTTGAATACTCGCAGGATTGTAATGCATACCGTACGATGAATTCATAATTGATGTATATGCCCCAGCCAAGGCTGAAGGCTGATCACCTACAGGAATATTTTCATAATGAAACTCGTTAGCATGAGTAATAAAACAAATTAAAGACACAGGGAAAGCTATAAAAATTTTATGCATAAAGACTCTTTATTTTTCATAAATAATTCATGAATCATACAAATCATAGCGTAAATAACAAAATAAGGTAGTTTGGGCCAAGCTAAATCTCATATAGATATCGAAGTATTATAGACGCTTGTAAAAGTCTTAAGACGAAACATCTGTAAGACATTGGAAGCTTAATAGCGACAAAAGAAAGGCATTTTTCTAAATATAAAACCATTATAGGAATAATGACACAACTCATGTTAAATCTATTCCCCATACATTTATCAAAAATAAAACCCAACAGGTTGCATAACATTTCATATTAGTTTTATGATATATGTATGAATTGCCAAAATTGCCAAATCGAACTTCATAAAAGTGCTCACTTTTGCCCACAGTGTGGACAGAGTAGTGCCAGTCTAAACCGACCGTTTATTCCTGTAGGTAAAGACATGCTTCATGAGTTATTAGATATAGACGGACGACTTTGGCTGACTCTTAGTGTCATGTTAAGTAAACCGGGGAAATTAACACAGGAATTTAATCAAGGAAAACGCGTAAAATATACTCCACCCTTACGCTTATATCTTGTAATCAGTATTCTATTTTTCATCATTTTTTCTAGCATATATAAAGTTTATGACCCTACCCTTGCTTTAACTGAATCAATGAGTAGCTATTATTCTAAAGCGATGTTTATTTTATTCCCTGTATTTGCGTTTATTGTACAACTCTTTTTTCGACAGAGCTTCTTCATCGGAAATTTAGTACTTTCCATGCATCTGCATATCATTACCTATGTAATATTAATGATTATTGCACCACTAGAAGCCTTAGAAAAAACTCATATAGTGTTTCTACTACTTCAAGTTCCTCCTAGCTTATATTTAGGTTGGTATTTATTTAAAGCTTTTAAAACTGTGTACCAGCAGAGTTGGTTGGTAACAATATGGAAAGTATCTGTAATTTATATGATATATTTTTCTATACTAGGTATTGTATTTGATGTGGTGATGGCAATTTTTTTGTGAACTAACAACATTTATATAATATTTAACCTCTTGATATCTTGAACCCATTCTCAGATATTAACTAGTTACTTTAATAAGTTGAATTCATGCGCAACTTATTAAAGTATTCATAACAATTACAGTTGTTTTCATGTTATACAGCTATGTCTAGTTTCATCCCACTTACCTGAATATTGCAAACTAATGATCTACTATTAATAATCCTATGAGTTGTCGCCCCTTTGAAATGTACGATTTTCCGGTTGTTTTTATCAGAAAGATCTTTAATAGCCTCAACGGAAGAAATACCATCTAATTTGCTGTAAAAAATAGAAAGTCGCCCCTGAAACCTATTAATCGATGAAGTAGCGTCAAGTTCTTTCATATTAACTTTATCGACTTTATATATTTCATTAATCAACTTCGACAGTAACATTTTTGGAAGGCTATTTTTGTTCACATAAGCGTCAAGACTATTTTTATAATTAAGTACCGGGGAAATGACGGTTAAATCATGACTATAATTAGAAAACCATCGACTATTTCCTAATACTGATGCACCTAAACCATGCGTAACAACATGTGAGGGGGGTATTATTTTTTGTGTCGCAAAATCAAATGCTTTTATCCATTTTGTGAGTGACATATTTTCATTATCATTAGGATGATATTCTATTGCAATACAAGAGTATCCGTATTTATCAAGGTTTTTCATTAATGGCATTAACTGATAAGCGTTAGACGAACCGTGAACAAGCCAAATACATTTACCTTTCCCATATTTATATGTTTTCACTTGACCAAACTCTGTGTCAATGACCTTTTTTTCGATTTTCTTAGGCCATTGAACTGAAATATTTTTAGATGTAAGTAGATTTTTTTTAAACAATAAGTACGCAAATTTTGGATGAAATATATTCATAACTTTTATACAAAAAACGACTAAGTGATGTTTCATTTTTTTTGCCTGCTTATTAAAATTATTCTGAAAATAGTAAGTGTATATTTCAAATATTCTATTAAATTCAACAACTGTTTAGTTTATAAGTATTGCTTGTCACAGATGTTTTTAATCAGAAATTTAAGCATCAAGTTGGGAGTTCTACATGACGAACAATGAAATGTAAAAGTTCATTCTTTTCATCGCATTCAGGGCTACTTTTAGTCAATTTATATATCTCTAAGGCGAGTAAATAATTCGTTTCACCATATTTTATAAACAATTGCCTTAGTTTTTCTAAGTGGCGTGTTTCAACATTTCCTTGGATGTACTTTAGTGATATTAATTTTTCAAGACTACAGGCAGTATCATCTGAGAGTGTTATCTCCAATACTTTATCTATTAACGTTTTAGAGATGGGAGAATTATCAAACGTTCTACATAATTCGAGTTCTGAGTTGAGAGCAGTAACTTTAGAAACGTTATTGTTTAAGATTCTACGCTGTATAAGGTTAGTTTGGTTGCGACTTTCTACTGTTGAACAAATTTTATTTCTTAAAGAATATTCTTTAATACCAACACGCATATCAGTTTTTTTACTTACATTACGTGAACGACGATAATTTTTCGATAAACAAGCAGTTAATATATAAATAAGTAATAGAATTGTTACCAAGTATATAAACATTAAATTTCCTTATAGTGTTTGTGAAATACCCTAATTGATTTAAGTATTATGATAATGAAATCACTTTCATAATTTTTGATAAAGCAAAGATTACGCCAAATAAATTAACCTTTAATTACAAAAGGTTAGTAAGGGCTTATTAATAAATCACTTAGACTTACTTATAAAAATCTATAAGCGCTTATAGAAATCTCATAGTGTGCTTATAAATATTAATATGAGTCCCCTCTTAGCTTGCGTTTTTGTTATACAAAAAGAAGGGTTTACTAAGGTAAAGTCTGTATTTCATTGAAGACTATTTTTAATGATATTTTTTCCTTTATTTAAAAGCTATTAAAAACAATAGGCTGTCACCGAAAAGGTACTTATACAGGCTAAAGTTATTAAAATTCGATCACAACTCAATCAAAATTTAACATCAAATAATTTTACGATGAATACCCAGTAATTTACTTGGTATAAAAGCTGCTATGTATGATTTAGTTTGATTGTCCAAAAAAATCAAAATACCAGTATGCTCCAATGGACTAAGATTTTGTCCATGCAGTTAACTCCATAAATAAATTTTTACTACTGACAGCAACACGTTGAGGTTTTAAATGAAATTTTACCAACCCTGTTTAATCTTATGTTTGTCCACTTTGCTTATTGCATGTGGAGGAAGTGGCTCAGATACTTCTTCAGATATTGAAACACCAAGCAATACCGCTCCAATAGCAAATGCAGGTAGTGATAATGCAGTTGCAACAGGAGAGACATTTAGTCTTGATGCCACAGCAAGTAGTGATGCTGACAACGATACTTTAGCTTACCTTTGGTCTATGACGTCGGCCCCGAGTGAAAGCCTGGCAACACTCAGTATTACAACGACAGTTCAACCAAACTTTACTGCTGATATTGACGGCAGTTATACTTTCTCACTTACCGTAAATGATGGAACTGTTGATAGTGCAAGTGATGAAGTCATTGTAGTTGCAACCACTGCTGAAATTCCAAACGTAGCTCCCATTGCAAACGCAGGACCTGACAAAGACGTAATCACAGGAGAATCTTTTAGTCTAGATGGCTCTTTAAGTAATGACGCTGATAATGATGCGTTAAGTTTTACATGGGGAGTCTCAGAAGCACCTACTGGGAGTGAAGCCACATTAAGTGACACAACAACTTCCCAACCTAGTTTTATTGCCGATATTGATGGAAATTATACTTTTTCTCTGGTTGTTAATGATGGTACTGAAGATAGTCCAGTCGACCTAGTCAACATAATGGCTTCTTCTGAAAATATTTCCCCTGTTGCTAACGCTGGTGTAGACCAAGAGATTGAAACTGGTGACACTGTGACACTTGATGCAAGCACAAGTAGTGATGCTAACGGAGATACCTTAACTTATCGTTGGACATTAACGACAAAGCCAAGTACCAGTACTGCAGTTATAAATATAACAACGGCTGAAGCTCCTACTTTTGTTGCAGACGAGTCGGGTGAATATGTTGCAACGCTTATCGTTAATGATGGCACAGTAGACAGCCCTTCTGATACCGTAACTATAACAGCATCTACTTCACCAGATTTTTACACGCCAGCACCTATTGTTGAAGCTTTACAGTTAAAACGTGACCATACTTGGTCTGAATTGGCTTTCACTCCCATTAACCTTACTCGTTTTTCAATGGGCCCGGCTGGTGATACAAGTATATTCACGTTAGTTGATGAAAGTAATATTATTAGTAGTGATTTGTTAGAAGTTAATGGCTTAGCCAGTGAGACTTCATCTACTGACGATATATTATTACGCTCAATGTTTCAGTTTGTTGAAGTTGAAGATGATGTATTTCGGATAGTTACCGCTAAGCACAGTAATTACGCATTAGATGTGAATAACCAAGGCATAACTGATAGCCTTATTATTAGAGATTTCAGAAGTATTAATAATATAGATACCAGCACAGCCGGTTATTTAACTTTCACAATAAGTGGTAGTTCCCCAATGTTGTTGTCAGCGAGTGGTCGTAAAATTTATGATACAAGTACTGATACCTATATTGACGATAGTACGTGGACAACAAAAGAAGTATTACTAACATCAGGAGCATTAACATTAAGTTCTAGCGCTGGTACTTCTATGAGCATATATAGCCCTCCAATTAATTTAGAGATCCCTGCTGACTTTAATCCCGATGAAACAGCACGTGTTAATAATGAAGAATTAACACCTATTACTAAAGAAGATGCCATTTCAGGTACTGCGAGTAAAATTGTTAGTGCATATGCAGATCAAGTAACTGCAACTGGAGAAAATGCCGACACTACTGCAGCAGCAGAAGTCATGTTATCAACTATAGAAACAACTTTAGCAGCAGAGGGATCACAACTTCGTTATCCAGCTGATTTTTATATAACCTTTAGATCGGGTCTATTTAGCAGAACAATACAGTCTGCTGATGCAACCGATTCAACATTAGGTCAATCGACCGTTCCTTATGTATTCTTTACTAACGAAGCAGATGCTGATGGTGTTCATCATCAGTTTATGGTTATCGCTAGTTATGGGATACCAGATAGTTTGGCATTACTTTGGGATGTGGCTAAACCTCCTGGAGATGGTGTCGCTGGTGTTGAGTATGAAGACCAATCAGTTACACGTAGTTTTCATCGCGAGTCATTTTTGATGAAAATACCTTTACGTGATTACGGTGAAGTCGAAAGTTTAACTGAAAATGATATGAATAGTGATCTAGCCACCGATGCTGGTGAAACTGAATTAACTCACCATAATTATGCGAGTCTCTCTGCAACGGGTGTCGCTATTGACGGTGTGGTTATATATCCTACTTTTAATAACGCTTTGCATGTCGTTCAAGCAGATGCAGAAATTTCAGCCCACGGTATGCATTCAGGGAAAGGTTTAGGATTGCATTACCATGCTGATGCACACAGTGCGACCAAAGAAGGCTTAAATTTATACAACTCAAGTGATTACATAGGACATTCTCATCCACCCATTGTAAGTATGGGCTTTGATGGTGTTGCTGGTTACGGTATTTATCAAAATGGTGATACAACAAGTGATGGTATAGATATTGATTTAGACAGCTTTGGTGGACATGAGCATGGTAACTATGGGTATCACTATCATTCATTTACCGAAACTGAAAGAACAGCAGCTGGAGTTGGGCCAACAGATCCTGTGGGAGAGATCGAATATACGAAACATATGTTACCACCATTGGGTGCATGGTCAGGACGTATTAATGATATTCCAGAGTTTTGGGACAATACCGTGCCGAACTATGTCGGCGGTAATAGTGTTTATTTAGGAACAGAAGAATAAATATCTATTCATAAATTAATTATAACCTCAGTTCACTTAACGTGAGTTGAGGTTTTCATTTAGATAAGTATCCTGACTCATTTTTAAACCTACATTCCACCGATTTACATTTATCTCTTTTCGATTTGTATTAGTCTAGTTAATATTTTAAACCAATAATACCAGTCTGATCATATGAAGATTAAGTTGGCAGTATAGTTATTTAACTTAATCTACATCGCGAATAACAAGATAAATATTCAAGCTAATATATTCAAGCTAATATATTCATATGTCTCAGCACCATATTGAAAATGATCAAACGAGTGATAATAAATACCACTTAGAGATGGAATTTATAGGAAGCTGTTACACGGAACTTTACATTTATGAAAGTTGTTCAAGCAAATGAAGAAGCTTAGAAAACTGATAATTACGTGCCAAGGGTGTAATTAATTCAACAAATTTCCGGTAATCGTCTTCTTTTTCTAACGTTGTAATTAGCTGACGTATCGCCAATACATTGTGTTTTGCTGCATATTCTTTTAGCTCAAACAATACAGAATGGTCAGGTAAAGTAAGATGCTGATCAAAACTTTCTTTTCTAAGCATACCTTGTTTACTTTCTGCTACTTCGAGTTTGAGAACAACATTCTCGTTTCGCACCAAAGACATAGCATCATTAACCATTGCCTCATTACTAGAAATTTTTTCTTGCATAGCTGGAAGCAACATAGTGGATAAAGTCAGTTCAAAAGAAAAAACACTACCATGCCCCTTTTTACTTTGAACATTAAGTTTTGATCCCATTAATTCGAGTAAATTTTTACTAATCGATAACCCTAAACCAGAACCTTCTGCACTCGTTATAGCATTTTCAACTTGTTGATAGGGTAAAAATATATCTTTAAGCATACTTTGAGGTATACCAACACCTGTATCCGCAATTGAAAATAATAAGCTACATTTCTGTTGATCTTTAGTCGAAAGCTTTGTCGTTATCTCAAAAGTGACAGAGCCTCGATCTGTGAATTTAACAGCATTGTTTAACAAGTTTAGTAAAACTTGTCTTAATCGTTTTTCGTCAATGAATATCTTTTCAGGTAAATCGTTAGAAAACACTGTATTAAGTTTAATGTCTTTCAAATCTGCACGTATTACCGTCATTTCAACCAAGGTATTAATAAATGTTGAAAGATTCACATGTTCGGGAAATAGTTGTAAATGTTCAGACTCAACTCTAGAAAAGTCTAAAATATCATTTATTAAAGCAAGCAGGTGTTCAGCACTTCGATGAATGGTGTGAACGCCTCGGCTCTGGCCGGCCATCAAAGCATCGTCTTTTTTAAATAACTGGGTATAGCCAAGAATTGCATTTAACGGTGTTCTCAACTCATGACTCACATTTGCAATAAACCTTGTTTTAGCCCGATCTGATCTCTCAATATTTCGGCTTACTTTATTGATACGTGACACCAAAAACAAAACTACTATCCAAACTACCGATAAAAGTCCTATCGTAACAAATGCTTGAGATATAAGACCTGATTTTAGATCTGATCCTAACCAGCGATAATACGCATCTGTAACGTTAAAATGTGCAATTGCTAACATTCTCAACTCATCATCAAAGATAGCGACTTCGGTTTTTATGCATAATTCACAATCTGTAACTCCTGCACGTAAGTCAATACTTCCGACAACAGCGTCAACTAACTCATAATCAATTTCCAGCGAGATGCCTTTAATAAACGGTTCATTGATCGAAGGATCTGTTATCAATAGTATTTCTGAAAAAACTTCCTCAAGCGCTTTCTCGCGCTTTTTTTGATCCTTAATCTCTATGGCTTTTAGTAAAGTACCTGATTGAGATTGCGATAATATTTCTGCTTGTGTTTTTGCGGCCAGGCTTAGCCTAGGATCTAGTATATTGCTCCAATATTGAGAAAGTGAAATTAGGAAAACGGCTACCATGATGAAAAACACCACACTTATAACGAGGTTGGTCATAACATGGTGTGAATATTTAAAGTTTAGGCGCATATAATTTCGACACCTTAATAAAAAATGGTTTCATTTTGATATTACTCTGTTCTAGAACAAGTATATTGACATAAGGACGTACTCTAGATTCCACCGATAATCCGGCCATAACACCTTTTTCGACATCACCTTCAAAAGGTGAAAACAAGATATGTTGGTTTATTTGGCCTTTAGCAATAACTTTTTTAAGACTATTTAAATCGAACTTTTCTGTGATAAAAGCACCGATTGAAGATACTTTTGGATGGTTAATATATTGCGCTATAGAAAGTGGTCGAACAATGACAGGTACACCGTTTATTGTAGTGAGCTCTAACGTTAAGCCGCTAGCTAATTTTTTAGCTTGTTCATTGTCATGTTGATAAAGTAAATCAACATAAATACTAGCGTCAGATGAGATATGAGATTTATAATTTAGATTGGCTACCAGCATAGTACGAAAAAGTTTTTGCCCAACAGTTATCCGTCTATCGGTAAAAGCGTCGGCAACAGCAGGTGCAAAGGTTGCGGTGAGCAACCAGAGCATCAATACTATTTTCATCCCTGCTATTCTCATATTACTCAGCGCTAAAAGCGTCCTTTAAATGATTAAACTATTAAAATCCGTATCCAACAGTTATATTCCAATGCCGTTCACCTTGCGTTAGCCCTTCTGGCCATTGCGTAGGAAAGGACTGGCTTTCCCAATGTTCATCTGTGATGTTTTTTACTACGAATCTCATATCCAAATTACGAAACCCAAAAGCATTGCTATAAACCAATGAATAATCAATGGTATTAAACGCTGAAAATATATCGACATGTGGTAAACGTATATTCAGTAACTCAGCCCCTTCTTGCTCTCCAACATATTTGAACAATAAGCTGCTGTGAATATCAGTTGTCATCTGCCATTCAAGTGTCAAATTTGCTAACCAATTAACCGTGCCTGTCAATTCTTCATCTATATCTCGATTTTCTTCAGTATCTACATAAGAGACATTACCCGACATCGTCCAGTCGTCTAGTAACTTCTCTGTCCATTCAAACTCAATACCATTAGCACTAACTTCACTTACGTTTTGGTATGATGGCAGTTGACCTGGGATAATTACATTTTCAATCAAGTTAGAAAATGTAGAATGAAATAGTGTCGCCACTATTTTTCGTTCCGATTGACGAAAAGTATAACTAAGTTCAGACGTTTCTAAATCTTCAGGCTTCAATGTTTTACTTGCAGGTACTACTTCACCATTTCTACTAAAATAGCGCTGGAACAATGTCGGTGGCCTAAAAGCTTCAGCGTATTGAGCTTTTAAAATATGTTCATCGGTTACTCGCCAAACACTCGCTATTCTCGGTGAAACACTACTTCCAACATCGCTATAATGGTCGTATCTTACCCCTGCTGTAATCTCAACATGTTAAAATATCTGCCATTGATCTTGTAAAGCAATACTGGAAAAAGTACGTGCTGAACGGATCATCTCGTATGGGTTATTATCTAAAATTACTGTTTCTACATCATCATCTAATAAATATCTATAGGCATCATCTACATCAAATTTAACGCTTTCAAGTATCAGTAAAAAGTTATGGTCAGTCATCAACTGTCCATTAAATTGAAGGTTTGCTTTTGTGTAAGACTCTTTATTACCTCTAGAATCGAATTTATCAGCGGTATTAATAACCACAGGCCCCCTTCCCGGAAGTCTATTACCTGCAGGGAGAGCGATCATAGGGGCGGAATCAAAAGTTCTATCTTGATATGTTATTGTGAAGGTCGAATTAATATCTTCACCCAGTAGCCAAGACTTACTTAATTCAACATTAATCACTTCTTCAATACTCGGCGAATAATCGCGTTCATTTTTCCCTAAAAGTCCGAAATAACTCCCTCGTTCCGTTTTAATATAATGTGCTTTAGCTGCAATACCTTGATACGTAATATTAAGCGCTAACAAGTTACCTTTATCATGATCAAAAATTGGGCCAGGGGCGTATCCAGTCCCAAGTGGTGAAAAATTATCTTGTCCCGATTCACGACCAGTACCATCAGTTGCCCAGTGACTTGCATTTATATTCCAGCTAATATTATCCTTATTATCTTGATCACTCGTTCCAAACGATATATCTGCTTGACGAGAATTATTAGCGCCTGTTGTGAGCTGGACGGTATTTTCTCCTTGCTCAGTGATGATATTCACTACACCCGAAAAGGCGAATTCACCATACACAGAAGCCCCTGGCCCTCTTATAATTTCTATTCGATCAATTTGGCTAACAGGTAACCTTAATGCTGCATCTCCTGAACCTGTAACCGCACTGTTCACAGATACCCCATTAAGCATAATCTTCAAGTGGGTTGACCCTAAAGACGATCCTACACCTCGAACAACTGAAACAACCTCCCCTGTATTCCCTGCACTTGTATAAAAACCGGGGACAAGTGATAACGCTTCGCCAGCGTTTTGCATACCTAAGCGTTTTAGCGTATCTCCATGTAAAACTGTCACCGTACCTGGCACATAATCAGCGTTCATTTTGCTTTTAGTTGCAATACTTGTTTCTTCATCAAGTAAAGACATTAACTCAGCTAACTCGCCTTCATTTTCTGCAAAAGATTCTGCACAAATACTCATGTTTAACATGATAAAAGTCCAAACCAAGTGGGTGTTTATACGTTTCATAATCGTTCAATCCAAAGTAGCGCTAATCTATATTATTGATTTCAACCGCTATGATAACAAATCTCTGATTATTGAACATAAAATACGTATGATCAGCTAATAAATTTGTACGTTAATAAGGTAATGCTATTAATAAGAGTTACTTTATTATCTATTTATTTTTGCTAATCAATGTTTATCCAAAGTCACATATACTTAGCAATATATTAACCAATAAGTAAAAATCCCCGCAGCAAGCTGTCTCGCTTAGGCTCGTCTTTCACTACGTGAAAGCGGGGTATTAATGAATGACCCTCACCATAGTTGGAATTGATCATCTGTCATTAGTTCTCGCTTAAGTTTT
>Ga0209184_1000088_pt1 | contig 119426 bp, 99 predicted proteins | sample EN8Hudsemesocosm_2_FD_184627 | JGI IMG/M metagenome (GOLD analysis project Ga0209184, IMG submission 184627) | Methane-oxidizing microbial communities from mesocosms in the Hudson Canyon - EN8C Hudson Canyon (SPAdes) (version 2) | ecosystem: Environmental > Aquatic > Marine > Cold seeps... | reverse complement strand
TTACATTGGCTAAAACTGACAGTGTTGCAAATCGTCGTTTAGCATTTGCTCGTACACAAGATAAAGAAGTAGTAGGTATTTTATTCAGCGAACTTGGTGCTCGTTACCAAGAACGTCCAGGTGGTTATACTCGCATTTTAAAATGTGGTTTCCGTACTGGTGATAAAGCGCCTATGGCTTATATTGAGTTAGTAGACCGCCCAGTAGTAGAAGATGCTCCTGAAGTAGTTGAAGAGTCAGCAGAAGCATAAACGAAAGTTTAAGCTTCACTAAAAAAACCGAGCCTAGGCTCGGTTTTTTGTTTTCTAATTGACGGTAAGTTGCATTGAAATGTCGGTTACCTCGGTAAACTTGTCGCTTTCTTACTTGACCTTGATGTTAATTCCCCGTATAAAATAGCTATCTTTTTAACTCACCCTTAGAGTCAGTTTTCATGTCATCACGAAACCCAATTATTGCTGTTACCGGTTCTTCTGGTGCAGGTACTTCTACAACAACAGCAGCGTTTGAACACATGTTTCGAACTTTAGGGATTAATTCTGTTAATGTTGAAGGGGACAGCTTTCATCGTTTTTCTCGTCCGGAAATGGATTTAGAGAAGCGTAAAGCAAAGGAAACGCATACTAATATCAGTTATTTTGGTGACCTTGCCAATGATTTCGGTGCCTTAGAGAAATTATTCAGCAATTATGGTGAGACAGGTAAAGGCATGATGCGTCGCTACTTGCATACTTTTGATGAGGCTGTGCCATATAATCAAATGCCTGGTACTTTTACACCTTGGGAAGAGTTGGGAGATGGAACAGATCTATTGTTCTATGAAGGACTTCATGGTGGCGTAGTAACTGAAGATAATGATGTTGCCAAGCATGTTGATTTGCTCATTGGTATGGTGCCCATTGTTAATTTAGAATGGATCCAAAAAATCGTAAGAGATACTAAAAAACGAGGTCATAGCCGCGAAGCAGTTACTGCCAGTATAGTTCGCAGTATGGAAGATTATATTTCTTTTATTACACCACAATTTTCGCGCACTCATATTAATTTTCAACGTGTACCTACTGTTGATACATCTAATCCATTTAGTGCTAAGGCAATACCAACACTTGATGAAAGCTTCGTCGTTATTCGTTTTCGTGAAGTTAAAAATGTAGATTTTCAATATTATTTACGCATGATTGATGGCTCTTTTATGTCGCGTGTTAGCACACTTGTTGTACCTGGTGGGAAAATGGGCTTAGCCATGGAATTGATATTAACCCCACTTATTCGTGATTTGATCGAACGAAAAACACAAGCAAATAAGCAGCTCGATTGGATGAGTGATCTATAATAAAGTCTGCGTGAAATTAGTAAGAGGTGACCTATTTGGTATTTGTGAATAATTCTTGGATTTCTTTACTAAGTTGCTCGCTTATTGAACGTTGTTCCTTATCAGAAAAATTTTTAGTATCAGCTTCAAAAAAATAGTCAGAGAGTTTTATTTCTTTTTTCCTTAGTTTTGCATGAAATAGATTTTGCTCATTAAAACTATGTTCATTGATGCAAAAGCTATCAGTGATTTCAGGTGAAAGAAAATCGCTGATATTATCTATGTCATCTATATCAAACGTTTTTTTACCTTGTTTATCTCGAGTCATACCACGAATGCGAAAATCAATATCGATAACATCTGCATTAAACTCTTTAATTATATAATTAATTACTTTTAATGGTGAAATTACCCCGCAGGTTGATAATTCAATATCGGCTCTAAAAATAGCAGTGCCGTTTTGAGGTGATTCTTCAGGATAGGTATGAATGCATAGGTGGCTTTTGTCTAAATGTGCTACCAATGACGTTGGTTGGGCCTCTTCCGAAATCATTAAGGTGACACTTGCACCTTGAGGTTGGTAATCCTGTTTGGCTACATTAAGAACGTTACCACCGATCGCTTGGCAAATATTAGTCAGTAATACATTTAACTTATTGGCGGAAAAATATTCATTCACATAAGCGTGATAATTCTGAGTCGCATTAATGTCGCGTAGATAGTGCAATTTATATAACGAAAAGCTTAAGCTTTTCGTTAAGTTATTAAAACCATGCAAAGAAATTTTAGACATTGGTCGGTTCTTTATTTACTAATTATAGAATAATCATGAGTGATTTTAACATTACCATTAAGCATTAGTGCAACAGAACAATACTTGTCCGCAGATAAAGCGACTGCACGCTCAACATGTTTGTCTTTAATAGCATTACCTGTAATAACAAAATGTAAATGAATGTCAGAAAACAACTTAGGAACAGTATCAACACGAGTACCACTGATTTCGACGGTACAGCCGAGAATATCTTGACGAGCTTTCTGTAGAATACTAACAACATCAACAGATGAGCAACCACCTAATGACATTAATACATTCTCTAGGGGGCTTGGTGCTAAGTTTCCAGCATTGGCATCTATCATCAGTGTATGACCACTTTCTGAGGTGCCAAGAAAAAGTTCTTCACCAATCCATTTAACTTGTGCTTTCATTTTTGTAACTCTTAATAATTAATGACGGCTATTGTAGCTAAGTTGTTCGATTGTCACTAGATATTAAAATAAGAAATATACTGGCTGTACGTAAACTAAATATGGCAGACAATTTATCAATGATGAAAAGCTTTATGTTTGTAGTTTGTTCACTTCACTATCAAATAAGTTTTTTATTAATGAAGCAAACTCTTTTATAAATACACTCTGTTGTTCGGTCACCGGATTGTTTATTACCCCAGATAAGATTTCTTCAAGATCATAAACAATAGCATCAACTTCACGAATAATGGCATTACGTTGATTGAAAGTCAGCTGTTGATTTTGACTACAAACAGTAATTATTTGTTCACTTAACTCAACCTCAATTACAGCCATAACCGTTTCTGCATTATTATCGGTAGTGAACGTATTTTCGAACAAACTTAAGTGCTCAGTCAAATATTCAATTATATGAATGTAACCTTCAGTGTCTGTAACCATAATAATGCTTAAAAAACCTTTTATTAAGATAATTAGATTATAGCAGTAACTTTACAATTTATTTGGAGCATAAATCAATAGTTGAATTTATTGATTTATGCTCCCTAATCCGATGCAAATATGATTTTTATTTTCCTATGAATGAAATTATTAGCCTGAATTATGCTCTTGTTCATTTTTCAATACGATCTTCTTGTTAATGAGATGTAATTATTTTGTGTATTTCCTGTTTTTCGTGTTTGTTTTGTTTTAGGGTGTCGATTGAAAATTAAAATAAGACAAATGAACCAATCATTTGCGATGAATGAAATAACAAATATATTTTAGGAGTTTCCATGAATTTAAATAAATCACTAGTTGCAAGCTTTGTCGGTGCTGCGCTATCTGTAACTGCACTAGGAAGTATTGCCGCTAATGTTAATGATGCACAAAACCTTATCGCATCGGCCAAAATCAAGTTGCCAGTGAATACGTTTGCGCAAAAGAATTCCAGCCCAGTTTCTGCTAGCGGTATGACAAATCAATATGATGCTCAATTAGGCAAAAATACTTTTCAATGGGCAGGTATTAATTCGGCAAATCCTGCATTAGGTGCTATTTCTGTTGAGCATCAACTGCAATTTGCAGCTGATTTTCATTTGAATCAGTTAACTGGAAATTCATCTTCTAAGCATAGCTTGGCACAAGCAGTGGTTGCAAATACGCATGCTTTAGGCCGTGGAGCTAAAATAGTTAAATATAAACAAGAGGTTGTAGGGGTTGAAGTATTCAATCGTGAATACAACATCATGATGGACAGTGAATTCAATTTAGTTTCGTCGTCAGGTTATTTTGCTGACAAAAAATCTACACAATCTCTACCTGCAGCCATTAAAGATATCTCAGCTGCTTTTGGCGATTCTTCTACTTCAATAAATGCTGCATTTTTAGCAATGGGTGGTGATACTCGTACGATAAAGCTCTCAGCTAAAAAATCAAAAGATAATTATGAGCGTTTTTCTGTTTCAAATTCATCAGAAAATAAAACAATTGTTGGCGAACCTCGTGCTAAACAGGTGTTTTTTGAACATAAAAATATATTAGTGCCAGCACATTACGTTGAAATTGAAACGAGCTCAATAGATACGGTTGAATCTGAGTATTTTAGCTATATTGTTGCAGCTAAAACTGGTGAGATATTATTTAAAAATAATTTAACGAGTCATGCTAACGATTTTAATTATCGTATTTATGCCGATGAAACTGGTAAACCTTGGGATAGCCCTCATGGCAATGTTGTTCCCGCTCCTGCTGGCAGTGACGTCGATGCTTATTTAACCGCAGAATATTTAACTGCACCTATGATTAGTCAAAGTCATGGCCCTATTAGAACCATGGATCCTTGGCTAGAAGATGATGCTACAACGACAAGCGGCAATAATGTTACCGCCTATGTTGACACTCTTCCGCCACAAGGGTTAACCGATGGCGATTATATGGCTGATATTACTAGCGCCAATACCTTTGATTATAGTTACGATGCAACTTTACCTGAATATTCTGTAAATAACCGCAAAGCCGCCATTGTTAATTTATTTTATCTAAATAATTATTTGCATGATGATTATTATAACCATGGTTTTGATGAAGCTTCTGGTAATGCTCAAGAGTTGAACTTTGGTCGTGGCGGAGAAGAAGGTGACTCTTTGAATGTAGAGGTACAAGACAACTCTGGTTTTAATAATGCCAATATGTCTACGCCTGCTGATGGTGAATCTCCACGTATGCAAATGTATCTATATGATACAACCCCATTTGTAAATGGAGAAGATTACGGTGTAAATATAACATCACACGCTGATATTGGCTTTTTACCTGTTATTCAAGTTTCTAGTTTTGGCGCAGAAAATTTTTCAGTATCTGGTGATGTTGTTCGTATTGACGATTCAACCGATGTTACTACCGATGGTTGCGAATCTGCATCTAATGCTGCAGATCTTGTTGGTAAAATAGTGATAATTGATCGTGGAGCTTGTAACTTTACTGTCAAGGTTAAAAATGCGCAAGATGCTGGCGCTATTGCTGTTTTGATTGCCAATAATACCGATGACGGTACGCCTGCTCCTATGGGGGGCGGTGATGATACAGTGACAATTCCAAATATGGGAATTGATTTTAGCGGCGGAGCACAAATTTATGCTCAATTAGATGCAAATGAAACTGTGTCTATTGATATGTTCGTTAATCAACTTAATCGTACATTTAAAGGTAGTTCTTGGGATAACGGTACTGTTACACACGAATGGGGACATTATATCAGTAACCGTTTAGTGGGTGATGGTTCAGGTTTAAGTAATCAGCAAGGTCGCTCAATGGGCGAAGGTTTTGGCGACTTCCATGCACTTTTACTTCTTTCAGCTGAAGAAGATGCCATGGTTGCGGGTAATGAAATGTACGGAGGAGGTTATTCAGACTCTACTTATACCGCAAGTTTTGTTACCGGTATCCGTCCTTATCCTTATTCCACTGATATGGATATTAACCCATCAACGTTTGCTGATGTTGGCTTGTATCCAGATGAAGTGCATAGCCCAGGTTCAATTTGGGGGAATATGTTGTGGGAGTCTTATGTTGGTTTAATTAATGATGAACGTCACACGTTTGCACAAGCCAATAGCTTAATGAAAGATTACCTTGTCGCTGGTTATAAAATGATACCAATGGCTCCAACTTTTACCGAAGCACGTGATGCTATATTAGCGGCAGCTTACGCAAACGATATTGAAGACTATAACGTTATTCTTGCGTCTTTTGCTAAAAGAGGTATGGGCTTAGGTGCTATTTCCCCAAGCCGTTATGATAAAAACCATACCGGTGTAGTTGAGTCATATAAGACTGAGCTAGCAACTGTTTATGTTACTGAACATGATTTAAATGTTAATTATGAGGGTGTAACAAATGGTTATTGCTCTAGAGATAATATTTTGGATAACGGTGAAACTGGTACGGTAAGTTTTACTGTTAAAAATGTAGGTAGTGAAGCATTAACAGGCGTGACGGGTACCATTGAAGTCACTAGTGGCCATGATGTAATATTTGCAAATGAAGGCATGGTAACTTTTGGTGATGTTGCTCTTTCTGATGAAGCAACAAGCTCACCAATTGAATTTACCCTTAATGGTGCAGGTACAGGTGATGAATTAACATTTAAATTGACCTTCCCTGATTTAGAAGCTGTTGAGAATGCAGACGATTATGTAATCTCTACTACGGTGAATGTTGACTTTGTTGAACGTGAATTGGTTGGATACTCACAATCTGAAGATTTAAATACATTGTCTCGTTTAAATGATTTCACTGAAACTGTTCTGGCGGGTGGTGATGCAGCTATGGGCACCTTTGGCTTAGCTGAATGGGGCGGTGGAGACGGCTTTATCTTTGCGGGAAATAATCCATTCTCTTCAGATGTAACTTATGAAACTCGTGACATGACCGTTGGATATTTTGGTGAGTTTAGCATTAGTTTTTGGACTTACTATGATATTGAAGAAGGTTATGATGGTGGTGTTGTTGAAATTAGCGTTAATGGTGCTGATTGGGTTGACGTAACTGAGATGGGTGGTACTTTTGAGGGTAATAGTGGCTGGGAAGGAAATGGATATTTACAAGAAGCCGAAGTATTAGGAAGACCTGCATACACGGGTAGAAACTCTGCAAATGAAGTGATTAACTTCGGTGAAACATTAAATGGTAATGATGTAAGAGTTCGCTTCCGTATGGTTTCAGATGCCAATTCAAATGAGGACGGATGGTATATTGATGATATGGCATTTACAAATATCCAAAATAGTATATTTACCGATGTAGTTGCCGGTGATAGCTTTGCTTGTGATAACCGTCTACCACTCATAACTATTTCAGATAGTGTTTCATCTCAAACAGTTACTGAAGGTGCTAACGTTGATCTTACTGCACAAGCTAGTGATCCAAATGGTGATGAGTTAACTTATACTTGGGCAGAAACCTCAAGTACAGGTGTTACCATTACAGGAGCTGATACAGCAAATGCGAGTTTTACAGCTCCTCAAGTAGCTTCTGGTTCAACTACTGTTGAGCTAACTTTAACAGTAAATGATGGAACAGATTCTGTTGTTGAAAACATTTCAATAACAGTGAATGATGTTCCACCAGCAGCTGTAGCCCCAACGCCTAAGAAGTCAGGTGGTGGTTCTACTTCGTGGTTAGCATTGTTGTTATTACCGTTAACATTATTACGACGTCGTAAGTAATAAGGTTAAAGGTTAGTAATGGATTATAAAGCCAGCTAATTAGCTGGCTTTTTCAATTTGGAGATAACATATTGTTGAAACAAAATAAGAGTTTAGTTGTTGGATTTTGTCTAAGTGCTTTGGCGGTATCTTGCTCCCAATCAGAGCCTGACAAAGAATCTGAGAGAAAAAAATCGGATGGAAAACTGATTGAATCAGCTGATGAAACTTATATAGATACAAATAAACGAGTGACAAAAAATGGGCTGAAAAAAAATATAGAGCAGTTATCAGTGCTTGGAAAGAAAACGATTTCTTTTAATGGCGGAAAATATTTATTTGATGGAAAAAAACTTAGAAAAGGTAGTCAAGTTCGTCATGTTAATATGTCGGAATCGGGTAGAGTTAAAGGTTCGTTTGTTGTTGTTACAAAGGCTGGCGGAACATTAGGTGTATCATTTAAGAGTAAAACAAAAATAGCCAAGAACACCTTTAGAATTATCCCTGCTCAAACAGATGATCTAATGACTGTTTATAAGGAACTATTGTCAAATCAATCTATTACACTAGTTGAGTTGGAAGTCGTTTATAGTGGAAAAGAAAGTGGTGCTTTAGAATATTAAATGAAGCGATAGATAAGCTCATGGTGAGTTTAGGAGTATATACCAGCACTAAAGTGGTACTGGCATATATAAAAAGTTCACTTAAGCTACATTGGTACTTTCAAAAATTTTATCGGCAGAGGCGGCAACAAAGCCTGTATAAAGCTCACCATCGGCTTGTGGATAACGTTTGGCAAACTCGTAAAAGCAGCTTGGGATTTCTATGCTTTTGTCGGTAAATTCAACTAAAGCTTTATCAGCTAAAGTTGATGATTGTTCTAACTTTACCGTTTCATTACCTTTAATTTCACCACCGGTGTTATTTAAATCATGACCGGCTTCTTTTAGGCAGTCATTAACTGCAACAATACAATCAAAGTTATCTAAGTGATTAATACTGACAGTAAAGTGATTAGCGCGGTAACCCCAAGCGGCAAGCCATGCAGCATATTCACTTTCGACTAACAATGCTTGATAGTCTGTTGAACTAACATTCCAAGCTCGTCCTGAATACAAAAAATTTACTTGATCACTGATGTTTTCTGGTAATTGGTCCACTAATTTTTGAATGATTTGTTGGACATTGTCAGAAAATTCTTCCACGCGCAATTCACTGATAAATACTTTTGGCATCGTATCATTGCTATGCTCGAAGTGTTTTGCCGTTAGCTTTTTAGCAGCAAAGTCATATTGACCACATTCAGTGTAGCCAATAGTAAGCAAGTGGCTAGCAAGTTTTTCTAGGTTTACTTTTTCTAGGTTGAAGGTGCGGTAAGCAACGTGATCATTAATCACATCATTACCATTGCCTAGTAGTTGATGAATATTGTCTGCTGAAGGCGTTACTGCTAGGTATTGTTGCCAAATATTATTAAAAAGTTTGGTTACTTGAGCTGTCATGCGTTTTCCTTTATTTACAAATTATAAATATTTTAAGTGATTAAATAGATTGAAGTTACTGAGGTAGCGGATGACAGTAAAAAATAGCAATGAATTTACGGGTGAAATTACAATGATTTTTTGGTGACAGCAGGCGCTACCACCAAAAATTAGATTTGATCGATACTTTTGAAGAAGCAGGGGCGAAACCCCTCTTCTCTTTTAGTTGCAAAAAGATAAGTATCTTTGAATTGCATGGTTATGTTACTCAGTTAAAGTTTGATACCAGGGCTTAAGGTTGCAGGTAAACTTACTTTTTCTGCTTCTACTGAGGCGATTGGGTATGCACAATAGTCAGCAGCATAAAATGCACTTGCTCTGTGGTTACCACTAGCGCCAATGCCACCAAATGGTGCAGCACTACTTGCGCCAGTAATTGGCTTATTCCAATTAACAATACCTGCACGAATACGGGTAAAGAAGTGGTTATATAATTCTTCACTGTCACTTAATAAGCCGGCAGATAAACCAAAGCCTGTATTGTTCCCTTCGTTGATAGCTTCATCAAAGTCGGTGTAGCGATATACTTTTAACAGTGGACCAAAGTATTCTTCATCGGGTATGTCAGCAACAATGTCTGTAACATCAATAATGCCTGGTGAAATAAAACCAGTGTTTTTTTCTAGGTGCTTTAAGGTAAGCAATGAAGTTGCACCTAGATCAAGTAGTTTTTGCTGAGCATCAACTAAGCTTAAAGCTGCTTTTTCAGAAATCATAGAACCGATAAAAGGCTGATCTTCATCATCATAATAGCCAATGGTTAGTGCTTTAGTCGCTTCAATAAGTTTGTTCATAATGACATCGCCTTGTTCACCTTGTTCGATGAATAAACGACGAGCACAAGTACAGCGCTGACCCGTAGTAACGAAAGCGGACTGAATAATATCGTGAACAACAGCGGTAATGTCAGTAACATCCTTAACAACGAGTGGGTTATTTCCACCCATTTCTAGCGCTAAAATTTTACCCGGTTGGCCACCAAATTGTTCATGTAATAAATGACCTGTTGCAGAGCTACCTGTAAAAAATAGACCATCAATCATTTTATTACTTGCTAAAGCTTTTCCTGTTTCAATTTCGCCTTGCACAAGGTTGATAACGCCATCAGGAAGTCCTGCTGCTTGCCATGTTTTGATCATTTCTTCAGCAACTTTAGGCGTTAACTCACTTGGTTTAAATACTATGGTGTTTCCGGCGATAAGTGCTGGCACAATATGGCCATTAGGCAAATGACCCGGGAAGTTATAAGGACCAAAAACTGCAACAACACCGTGAGGTTTATGACGAATAAAAGCTTTTGCGCCCGGCATAGGATTTTCTACTGTGCCAGTACGCTCATTATAAGCATTTAGAGAGATATTTATTTTACCTATCATCGCGCCGACTTCACCTAAGGTTTCCCAGCGAGGTTTACCTGTTTCAAGTGCAATGGTGTTTGCTAATGCTTCTTTATTCTCGCCAAGTAATTCAGCAAATTTAGTCACTATACTTACACGCTCATCAAAGCTGATGGTTGACCATGTCTCAAAAGCAGTGCGAGCACTACTAATGGCTTGTTCTACTTGTTCTGGAGAGGCCGTTTTACCTTGCCAGATAACTTCATTTCTAGCGGGGTTTAGTGAGTTAACGTCATGACCTAAACCTGCTTGCCATTGACCATTGATAAATTGAACGTTTGACATATATATTCCTATTTAAATTTAGGCTGTTAATTACTTAGAAGACGAACCCAATCGCCTTTTTGTACTTGTAATGCTTGTGCAACATCGCTAGTTATTACCACTTGGTTAGCAGTTTCACGAAGAGTTAACTTGACTTGTGTTGCTCTAAAGTTTTCAACCTTAGTGTTGCAAATAATATATTTTTGGTTGCTTTCTTCGCCGCAACTGTCATCAATGAGTACTTGATATTTATTACTATCGCGAACTGCTCTTATTTGGCTTCGCTCAGCTTCAACAGTGGGTCCTGCATCAAAAATATCAACATAACCACGGCGAGAAAAGCCTTCAGCTTCAAGTAGACGTAAGGCGGGAACAGTATTACTGTGTACTTTGTTAATGACTTGTTGTGCTTCTTTACTCAATAAGCTGACATAGACTGGATATTTAGGCATTAATTCGGCAATAAAGTCTTTGTTGCCTATACCCGTTAAATAGTCTGCTTTGGTGAACTCAATAGATAAAAAATGTTCTTCAAGCCAATCATAAAATGGGGATTTACCATTCTCATCACTCACGCCTCGCATTTCAGCAATAACACAATCAGAGAAACGCTCTGTATGCTCAGCGATAAATAAAAATCGACAGCGAGATAAGAATCTGCCGTTACCGTCTTTGCGATGGCTTTCTTGTAAGAATAGCGTGCAAATTTCAGTTGCGCCTGAATAATCATTGCAAAGTGCAAGTGTTTCAACGGTATTATGAATATTTAATTCGCGGGAGCTATGAACAACCTTACCTAAGTGATAATGATAAAAAGCATTATCTAAACCAACTGCGGCTTCAATACCTGTAGTACCGACAACTTGACCTGTGTGGGTATCTTCCATCACAAACAAATAACCTTGGTTTCCAGGCTGATTTATTTGCGCTTTAACAGACTCTTCTGAGTGGCTAATACGCTTTTTTAACATGTCTTCGTTAACAGGCAAAGAGGTAAAACCATGACCTGATTCAATGGCTATGCGGTATAAATCGTCATAATCAGTCATTCTAATAGGACGGATGATAATCATAAATAGATCTCGATGATTAAAAGAAGTTATTGCTACCTATAAACAAGGTAGCAATAGGTTTAAACAGCGTTAAAAATTAAGACGCTAATTTAGCAACCGCTTTTTCAAAGCGCGCTAAACCTTCAACAATGTCATCATTAGGAATAACTAATGAGGGAGCAAAGCGGATAATGTTAGCGCCAGCAACTAAGGTCATTACACCCTCGCTCATAGCAGCAATTAAAAAGTCTTTTGCTTTGCCTTGGTAGGTGTCATTCAATACGGCACCAATTAATAAACCCTTACCACGTATTTCTTTAAATACATTATATTTAGCATTAATAGCATTTAAACCATCAACATAAAGTTGTGCTTTAGCTTTTACACCATCTTGTACTTCGGGTGTATTAATCACATCAATAACTGCTTCACCAACAGCACAAGCCAGTGGGTTGCCACCGTAAGTACTACCGTGAGTACCAATTTTTAAGTGCTTAGCAATATCAGTAGTTGTTAGCATGGCACCAATTGGAAAACCGCCACCTAAACCTTTTGCCGAAGTTAAAATATCTGGCGTTACACCAAGGTCCATATAGGCATAAAGTGGACCTAAACGACCAGCACCTGTTTGTACTTCATCAAAAATTAATAGCGCGTTATGTTCGTTACATAATTCACGAACACCCTTAATGAATTCATCGGTAGGAGAAACAATACCGCCTTCACCTTGCAATGGCTCAATCATGATGGCACAAGTCTTATCTGAAATAAGTGCTTTTACGCTATCTAAATTGTTATATTCCGCGTGAACAATATCACCAGGTTTTGGACCGAAACCATCAGAATATGCAGCTTGGCCACCAACTGTTACGGTAAAGAAAGTTCGACCGTGAAAACCTTGATTAAAGGCGATAATTTGAGTTTTATCACTACCATGAACATCAAGTGCCCAACGACGAGCTAACTTTAATGCCGCTTCGTTTGATTCTGCGCCAGAGTTTGCAAAGTACACTTTGTCTGCAAAAGTACTATCTACTAACTTTTTAGCTAAACGTAATGCAGGTTCATTGGTCATTACATTGGATAAATGCCAAATTTTTTCACTTTGCTCTTGTATAGCTCCAACAAGTGCTGGATGACAATGACCTAAACAATTCACTGCGATACCACCTGCAAAATCAACATACTCTTTGTCTTGTTGATCCCACACTCGAGAGCCTTGACCGCGTACTGGAATCACTGCTGAAGGTGCGTAGTTTGGCACCATGACATCATCAAATAACTCGCGATTTACAGGAAACTGTTCTGACATTTGAAACTCCTCAAAATTGAATGGTTTTATTTAGTTGGCAACACTGAGTTTAGTGTTTATTTAATATAAAAGGTAATACTTTATTTAGGCTAAAAATAATGCTCAGTGCTTAAATAAGAGAATGCTATTATGTCAGAAAAAAGCAACTTTGTCTTGTTTGAATAGGCTGTAAGCTAGTAAAAACAAAGGGTTGTCAGGTTTTATTCAAATATAATGAATATTTATTGCGATGAAAAAAAGATTATAAAGTGAGTGTTGTTTAATGTAGGTAGTTTGACTCGTAAAAATGTATTTATCGTTGTTTTAATAAATAATCAAAAATAATTTAACAAAAATCAGTAAAAACTAGTTGAATTTTAACTTTATGTGGTCAATATCACTTTTTTTGAGCAGTGATATTTCAGCTTTATTTAATTTTGCAGCCTCAAATAATAAAGCAGATTCTTCATCATTAATTAAGTTTGCTTTTGCTAGGCTACGATAGCTGACATAAACTTTAGCTTTAGTGATAATTTGAGCAATAGGAGACATTTTTTCTATAGTCTCAGTGTAAGCTAAATCAAACATCGCTTCGGTTATTGGCAAGCGATCAAAGTTCATTAGTTCAATTAATTCCGCAGATAACTTACTACTTCGTAAAATCAATTGTTCTAGCAACAATTCAGGTGGATTTTCTATTTTGACTAAAATGTTGTGCAATCGTTTATCTTTAGCATTAAAAGCGTCTCGTACTTCCTGTTTATACATTCGATTATAAGTACTTAAAAAACAACGCGTAATAGCGAGTTTGCCAATGTTAGACATCATGCCTGTAGCGAATGCCATATAGCAATTGGCACCAGTATGTTCAGCGAGTACGCTTGAAGCTAAGGCGATAGATAAACTATCATTCCATAACTTACGTTTCATTAAGCTAAAAGGAGCTGTGCTTGCAGGTAGCCAATGCTTCAAAATGAAGGTTGGCATCACCAGTTTTAAGTTATCTAATCCAATATAGCTAAGGGCAAGCTTAGCATCATTAACTTGAACGTCGGCGCGTTTTCTGTATTGAGGCTTGTTGACTAAACTCACCAAATCCGTCGCGAGCCAAGGAAGTGAGGTTGCCAAAGGTTTAATTTTATTAACTGAGGTTGCTTTTAATGAGAGTAACTCTAAAATTGTAGGTGCAGCATCTTCAATGCTAAGCACGTTGTTATATAGGTAGGCTTTGTTATCAAACACGTCATTTACTTGTTTATTTACTTGGGCAAAAAATGTTGCCATAACCTGTTTACGGAAATGCTCTTCTCCATGAGCCGCGACGATTTTCTCTTGCTGCGCTTTTATTTCAACTGACAATAATTCTCTGCGACGATTTTCTTGCTCGCTACCTTGAAACTCTACTAGGTTTACCTTACCACGGCATTGCTCAGCAAACTCCTTACTAATAGATAAGCTTATAGCCTGTTGGTATATAGCAGAAATTATGTCGTTTTTTTCAAAAAATTGCATAGAATTTAATTATTGTCTCAGGAATTCGTTCTGTTAAATAGAAAGAGCTTAACGCTTACGCTTATTCTAAGGTTATCGGGTTATATTATCAAAGCATTAATATTAATGAGATAAAAGCATTTTCTTTGATTATTTTAAGTTACGTTTCATCGGGGACATTGATAAAAAGTTGTTCAACAGTGCTTGCCCTTGCTCGGTTAAGATAGATTCAGGGTGAAATTGAACACTGCAAAGGGCAAGGTTTTCATGCTGTAAGGCCATGATTTCATCTTCATTACCTTGCTCATCAAGGCTCCAAGCACTCACCATTAGCTCATTAGGAAGAGATTTTCGATCAACAATTAATGAGTGATATCGAGTGACTTGTAGGGTTTGTTTTAGTTGTTCAAATAACCCCGAAGCGTTATGGCTAATGATGCTTGTTTTACCATGCATCAATTTTTTGGCTTTGATCACCTTGGCTCCAAAATGTTGGGCAATGCATTGATGCCCTAGGCAAACACCTAGTAATGGAATTTTCCCTGCAAAATGTTCTACCACAGATAAAGATATACCAGCACAGTCAGGAGTACCTGGGCCAGGAGAAATCACTAAGTAGTCAGGCTCTAGGTTTTCAATCTCGTTTAAGTTAATTTCATCATGTCGAAAAACTTTCACTTCTTGTCCTAGTGCTTGAAAATAATGCACCAAATTAAAAGTAAATGAGTCGTAGTTGTCGATCATTAATAACAATGTAGGTAAGCCTAACCATGAAAACCGCGGCTATTCTAATCCTTCGGCAGGCTCAGGACAATCGGAATTTTTATCAAGAGAAAGAAAAGTAAGGAATTACGGAAATGAAAAAGGGGCTCTCGACGTAAGTCAAGAGCCCCATTTAATTGGTTGCTTATAATTATTTAAAATTTAGCAACAAGTTGTAACCATAATTTGCTTGTGTCAGTTGCATGGTCATCAGCACTGTAGCTAGCAAATTTAGCTAAAACACCATAGTTTTTGTTTACTTTGTAACTAGCAACTAAATCAATTTCACTACCCCAGTCTTTGCTTCCTACATCAGAAGATAAGTCATGGTATGTTGCGGCAAGTTTCACACCTGCAACAGCACCTTTAACGGTTAAGTAAATATCTTGAACACCTTCACCAGGTGTGCCTAAGAACTTATCAGTCCAACCTTGGAACTTATGTAAAGTAGCTAAAGGGGTGCTAAAACCAATACCGTTGTCACTACCTAATACTTCATAACCACCAAGTACAGTCACAGCGCCAAATTTTGAACCTACTTCAGCATTTAAATAATCAGCAGTAAAGCTATTTGGGTTATCACCATTATCACTTTGTGATGCATAGCTAGCATTTACATTAACTGGACCAAATTTACCGTTATAGGTTGCACCATAGGTACTTGACGAGCTAGTTACAGCAGTGTCGTAATCTAAAATATAAGCAAACGCGATAACTTTGTGGTTTTTATTTATTTTGTAATTACCATTAACTAGGTGAAATGCACCTTTGTGATTACCCTTGGCACTTTTGTCGCTAAAAATACGGTTGATATTGTGAACATAACTATAATCTACATTGAAAGCACCAGTATTATACTGAGCGCGAACACCATCATAGGTTTGCTCATTTTGACGCCAGCCAACACCACCAACGAAACGTTGATTGTCATGAAGAATACGTTGACGACCACCCGTAAAGGTGAAGTTTTCAACATTGTACTTTAGAAAAGCTTGGTTAATATCAGTGCCTTCAGGATCGGCTACTACAGGGTATTCTGAGCTACCATTGATAGTGCTGTTGTAGTCGTCGACTAATGCTGTCACATTGTCTACTTCCAAACCAAGTTTAATTCCTTGAAATGCGCCTGTTACCAAGCTCAAACGACTTTTTACGGTTAATGCACTTGCATTTTCATCTATTCCGTCTTGATCAACACCTTCATAACGAGCACGAAATTGTAAATTAACTTTGCTGTCAGCTAGTGCGTCTGTGATGCCTTTACCGTGTGCAGGATCAGCAGCAAAAGCTGATGGTGCAGATAAAATAGCAGCAGTAAGTAAGGAGAGGGCGAATTTATTTGTATTCATATTTTTTGTTTTCATAGTAATATTCCAGTTTTATGTTTTATAAATCAATTAAAAATAAGTGTTAGTACTTTTGTTTCTTTTTGTAATTATTTGTACTTTATGGGCTAATTCTTACATTCAGTTTGGATTGATTAGTTGATTTAAATCAATCTCTCAAATCAACTTTTAAAATTGAAGAGATATGTTGATTTACGTCAAGTTTTTGCGACTTTAGTCTAATGCAAGAGGTTGAATTTATATTTTTTGTAGGTTTTACCTATATTGATTAGCTTGTTTTTCATTTATAGATATCTATTGTCTAAAATAGTATTAAGTTGGAATATTTTCATTATCTTGCTATCTTTGAGTTATATAGTGATAAGGAATAGTCAAATTGGCATTTTTAATGAAATGGAATTTAGTAGGAGTAACAAATGGCAGAAAAAAGACGTAATGTAGAAATAAAAATACAAAAATTACTTAAAGAGTTAAGTGTTGCTCAGCAGTGTTCTTTAAGTGAAATTAGTAGTTTTGGATACACATTATCTTTTGTAAGAGAAACCCCTGAAGGTAAACTAGCCGTTGTACAATTAAATGATACAGCCATTACAATTGATGAAGAGGGAGAAATAGATCACAACTCGTCAATAAAAGTGAGAAATTAATTTTTAACAGATAATAATATCATCCACAACTTATATAATATTTTGATATCATGATGATGCTTGACCCAAATCGGTATAGTATTTGGTTGCTATTATTGGTTTGGAAAATCAACTTTGAATAAACATTTACTGCCCTTATTTACCTCTATTTATTTATCTCTTAACGTTTTTGCTGTGCAAGCAGCAGAAGATGACGTTCACTTATCTGCATTTAAACAAAAATATGATTGGCTTAAACTCTCTTCTGATGAGTGGTTGAAGGGGGATATTTTGGCAATGTATGCAGAGGAGCTTGAATTTGATAGTAAAGAGTTAAACTTACAAATTATTGATTGGCATGATGTTGTAGAGTTACGCAGTAAAGATAAACTTAGTATTCGTATGAATGATGGCACAATTGCTGAAGGTTACCTCGTTGTTAAGGACGGTAAATTAAGTCTAGTGAATAATAATGTTGCGCAATCTTTTATCTTGAGTGATTTGTTGTCTATTTCCGCTTCTACTAAAAGAGAAATTGATTTGTGGAATGGTTACCTCAACCTTGGTGCGAATTTTCGTCGCGGTAATACAGCTCAATTTGATTACACTATCAGCACAGGTATGCAGAGAAGAAGCCCCACGAGTCGTTTAAAAGTTGATTACATTGCAAACTATAGTACATTTGAAGACCAAGAAACGGATGACAAATTCGTTACAGCAGATAGCTCAAGGTTAACTTCCATTTATGATTGGTTTTTCAATCAAAAAGTATTCTTTCGCGCTATGGATTTTGAACATTTTAGTGATGAATTTCTTAATATTGATTATCGAGTAAGTTACGGTGTTGCCGCCGGTTACCATGTAATTGATACTAAAAAGATTTCATGGGATGTGAGTGCAGGTCCTAGCTATCAAAAAACACATTTCAAGGATGTTTCAGCTGATGAGAGTAATAGTGAGACATCGCCTGGCTTAGCTTTAGGGACCGATTTTAGTTATGAAGTAACAAGTGATATTGACTTTGATGCATCATATCAAGTTAAATTTGTTAATGACGTTTCAGGTAAATACATACATCATTTTGAAACTGGTCTAGAGGTTGAATTAACAAGAAAATTTGATTTAGACTTAACCTTTTATATTGATAGGACTGAGATTCCACATGCAGATGACAATGGAAATATTCCAGAGCAGAATGATTATCGGTTTGTGGTTAGTTTAGGTTATGATTTTTAAATTACAGTAGAAGAATTATCTAAAGTTTATGGTTAAATTTTTAATTGTTACTAGTGTGTTGTTTTTTTGTTTGAGTGAAAATGTTTTTGCGCAAACTGTTGAAGCAGATATGCCAGTTTGGGAAAAGCCAACACCTATTTTTAGTCAAGAATTTGATTGGTTAAAACTAACTTCTGATGAATGGTTAAAGGGTGACATCATATCAATGTATGATGATGAACTAGAGTTCGACAGCGATGAGTTTGGCGTAAAATTTTTCGATTGGGAGGATGTTAGCGAACTACGCAGTCGCTTTGATCAGCAAATTCGTTTAGCTGACGATAGTATTGTACAGGGCTTTCTTATTGTAAAAGAGGGTAAGTTAACTTTGATTAGTGATGGTACTGAACAGCACTTTCCATTATCAGAGTTGCTTTCTATTACGTCGGCAGCAGATAAAAGAGTAGATATATGGGATGCAAAAGTTAGTCTTGGAATTGATGTAAGCCAGGGAAACTCTAACCAGATTGATTATTTATTAACAGCAGAAGCTCAACGAAGAACTCCCACTAGTCGACTAAAGGCTGACTTTATTTATAATTACAGTGAGTCATCTGGCGATAGTGCAAAAATAGTAACAGTTGATTCTAGGCGATTTAATACTTATTTTGACTGGTTCTATAGCGCTGATATGTTCTTTCGAGTTATTGAATATGAAAACTATAGTGATTTACAACAAAACATAGAGGAACGCCACAGCATAGGTACGAGTTTAGGTTACCATGCAATGAACACTAAGCGTATAGAATGGGATTTTACTATTGGTCCTAGTTACTTGGGAACACAATACAATAGTGCAGCTGGTGATGATTTTGATAAAAGTGCTGCGCTAAGTTTGAGCACTTTATTTGAATATGAAATTAATAGTAGAATAGACTTTACTTTTGATTATCAAATGCAATTTGTGAGCGAAGAATCAGGCTCTCGTACTCATAATCTTAAAACAGGTTTTGAGTTTGAATTTATCGATGACTTGGATATAGATCTATTATTCTACTTAGATAGAATCGCTAAACCTATAGAGTCTTCAATAGGCATCACACCAGAGGCAAATGACTATCGCTTAGCTTTCAGTATTGGCTATAAATTTTAAAATATTTGAAGTTATTCATGTTTAATCACCACATTGCTTGTTGCTATAGCAGAACAGCATAAAATATAGCCTTCTTGTTTTTCTTGTTCAGTTAAACCATCTAATCCATCCATTGAGGTTTGTCTTACTTCCCCACTTATAAGCTTAGCTTTACAGCGACCACACATTCCTGCTCGACATGAATAAGGTAAAATTAATCCAGCATCCTCTCCGTGTTCTAATAGCGTTTTTGTTTTATCATTTGTTTGTTTGCTTCGGAAAGGAACTTGGTGATTTTTATTCCATTTTTCAAAGAAAATATTTACTTTTTTGTTTACCTTTTTTGCAACTACCTTGTCGCCTTGGGTATTAAGGGGGGAAGTTTGTGTCTCGCTAGTTGAATCTGGAAGGATGAAAATAGGTGGCTTTTGCTGACTAATAATGACTAATTCATCTCCTTGGTGTATTTGTCCACTGTTGAGTGCTATTAAATTTTGACCAAATAATACTTCACCACCTTCGTTTTTTCGAAAAGACTTTAGCGTTCTTAATGGTTCTTGTTGAGGGTGTTTTTCGCCATTTTTTGCATTAACTGTGGTAAATATACAACGCTCACAAGGTTTACTTACCTTAAACTCAACATCACCTATGCGAATATGCTGCCAACTATCTTCAGCAAACGGCAGGCAGTTATTAATAACAATATTCGGTCGAAACTGTGTCATTGAAACACTTTGTTGTTGATTATCTACTAAACGAGAGTTGAGGTTATCTAATGATGCTTGAGAAATTAGTAATAGCGGATATCCGTCAGCAAAAGCGATCTTTCTCGCATTATCAGTATTGGGTTTTCTTTCACGGTATGAATTTTTCCCGAAAAATAGCAACCGACATGGACGTTGCAAGTAATCACTAAACCAAGTGTTAGCTGCATTTGAACATAGCTGTCCGGCAACTTCATCCCCCCAAACGGTCACTTTTTGGTATTGATTTGTAAATTCTTCATACGATAAAGTCAGTGTTGACATATTTGGAGCCGACAATTCTAATCCTTGCTCCATTAAAATCGTTTGCACCAAACATAATCTTGGCTCTGTCCTGGCGGTGATAAACTGCCCAGAAGGATCGCTAACAATAAAGCGGCGGTCGAAGCTTAAACCTAATTCTTCAACTTTTGCCTGAGGGACACTGATTCCCGCAGTAGATTTAACCGGGTAAATATGAATACTGCTAACTTTTTTCACTGACATGTTTTTCCATAGAATTGAATTTTTCTCACCTTGGGTGAGGATTTTACGGCTAAGCTTTAGCTAATAAGGTATATTAACTGCCATCATATTTCAGTACTTTTTCTTGCTCATGACAAATAAAATTCAACATTTACACATTCTTGGTATTTGCGGCACCTTTATGGGCGGCATTGCAGCTTTAGCGAAAGAGCTTGGTTTTCGTGTGACAGGCTGTGATGCGCAAGTTTATCCTCCAATGAGTACACAATTAGAGCAGCTTGGTATTGAATTAAAGCAAGGTTATAAAACAGAGCATTTTGATGAAGAGCCTGATTTAGTTATCGTTGGTAATGCTATGTCTCGGGGCAATGTTATGGTGGAATATATGCTTGATCGTAATATTCCTTATATTTCAGGGCCACAATGGCTATTAGAAAATGTTTTAAAAGATCGTTGGGTACTCGCTGTATCTGGCACTCATGGTAAAACTACTACCAGCAGTATGCTTACTTGGATTTTAGAATATGCTCACTTGTCACCGGGCTTTTTAATTGGTGGTGTACCGCAAAATTTTGATTGTTCGGCGCGTTTAGGTAATGCACCATTTTTTGTGATTGAAGCGGATGAATATGATACTGCTTTTTTTGATAAACGTTCTAAGTTTGTTCATTATCGTCCAAGAACATTGATTATCAATAATTTAGAGTTTGATCATGGCGATATATTTAATGATTTATCAGACATTCAGCGTCAATTTCATCACCTTATTCGTATGTTGCCAAGTAATGGTTTGATCTTATCGCCAAAAAGTGAAGTAGCGATTAATGAAACGCTAGCGATGGGCTGCTGGACACCAACCGAGCAAAGCACCTGTGAAAATGGTTGGCAAGCACAAAAAGTAGTCGCTGATGGTAGTGAGTTTAAAGTCACTTTCAATGGCGTAGAGCAGGGCACAGTTAAGTGGGCACTTATTGGTGATTTTAACATTGATAATGGATTGATGGCGATTGCAGCAGCGCGCCATGCGGGGGTACCTAGTCATATCGCTATTGAAGCCTTGGCTGAATTTATTAATACTAAGCGTCGTTTAGAATTACGAGGCACGGTTAATAACATTAAGGTTTATGATGATTTTGCTCATCACCCAACGGCTATTGCCAAAACGTTAGCGGGCGTTCGGGCAAGTGTTGAACAGGAGTCTGGTGAACATCGGGTTATTGCGGTATTAGAGCCCCGTTCCAATACAATGAAATCGGGGGTGCATAAAGACGCTTTGCCAGCTTCACTACACCAAGCAAATCAAGTGTTTATATTTCAGGGTGAACAAGTTAAATGGTCGGTGAGTGATTTAATTGCCAATTGCCAGCAACCTTGTTTTGTTGAAGATGACATTAGCCAGTTAGTCACTAAAATTACTGATTATGCAAAAGCAGGTGATAGTATTGTCGTTATGAGTAACGGCTCTTTCGATTCAATTCATGAAAAGCTACTAAACAGTCTTAATTTAAATATTCAAATGGATGAAAAGGATCCTAGCTAGGATTAAAGTAAAACAGAGTTAGATCAGTCAATTTCACTTTGTTGAAAATACTTTCCCATAGTTTTATTTTTAATTATGTCTTGTAGAAATGGTGATATTGCCCGTAAATAAGCGCGATTATTGGCGTTGTCGTGACAAGAAATAACAACTTTATCAACTGCTATCGGCTCATTGATGTCGTAGTGCGGCTTAGTTTTATTGAGGTGTTTAATCATACTAAGAAAGTCACCATGATCATGAATTGCAGCGTCAATACGTTGATGGTAAAGCATTTCAACTAGTGACTCTAAATTATTTACTTGGACATACGTGGCATTTTTTATTTGAAAACGTTGATCAAAATTCCAAGTATCTTCATCTCTAAGAATTCCGATAGTTTTTCCTGATAACTCAGTCTTGCTGGTGAACACTTCCTGTTCGGGCGAGGTAAAAGCAACGTATCTAACATTGGCAAAGCTTTCACTGTGAATAACCTTCATGTTTTTATAATATGGCGGATATACAATACCGGGTATCAAGCAGTCACTGCGACCACTAAGAAGCATTTTAGCCCCACGTGCAGGTGAGTAAATTTGGTAGTTATGATTAACCTTGCTGAATTTCGCTAAATCTTTCATCATTAAGTCGAAACCACCTTTACCGTTTTTTTGTATGGAGCCGGTAAATTCAAGCGCAGTAATATCAACACTAATAATACTTTTATTCGTTCTTGGTGATTTTTTAGAAACAGCACTCTGTTCAAAGGCTAAAGAAATATTAGTTATCAATAACAGAGCAATAGAAAAAATTACTAAATAAATAAATGCCTTCCCTTAGATAGATTTAAAACATAACGCTAAAAATGATAATTATTTATATACTAGCTCAATGAAAAAATTTTACTAGCTTGTTTTTATTTCAAGTTGAGAATAATTCCATTATATTGTATGCAATTAAATTATAAAAATGATTAGGGAGCAGTTAGATGCCTCAAAACTTTGCAAAAATATTCCTTATAACAATATCCCTGATGAGTATTTTATTTTCAACCACCCTCCTTGCAAAAAAGAATGATTCAGCTGATAAGGAAGTCAAATGGTCAGTAAACTCCCCTCAAGGTAAATTTAAAGATGCCAAAATTGATGTGACTTCTGGTACATGGATGAATCTTGATATTAGCCCTGATGGTGAAACCTTAGTGTTTGACTTGTTAGGTGATATTTACACTATGCCTATAAAAGGTGGCGAAGCAACGCCTTTAATGACTGATATTGCCTGGCAAATGCAACCGCGTTTTAGTCCTGATGGTAAGCACATTGCTTTTACTTCTGATGAAGATGGTGGCGATAATTTATGGATCATGAATCGTGATGGAAGTAATGGCAAAGCAGTAACGTCCGAAACATTTAGATTATTAAACAGTCCGGCATGGTCACCTGATGGTAATTACTTAATTGGTCGTAAGCATTATACTGGCTCACGTTCATTAGGGGCAGGAGAAGTGTGGCTTTATCATAAAACTGGTGGCGACGGTGTTATGTTAACTAAACGGCCAAATGAGCAAAAAGATTTAGGTGAACCAGCATTTTCACCAGACGGTAAATACGTTTACTTTTCGCAGGATGCCACACCTGGAAAATCGTTTCACTACAGTAAAGATTCAGAAAAAGGTATTTATAAAATAAAGCGCCTTGAATTAGAAACGGGTGAAATTAAGGTGATTATTTCAGGAAAAGGTGGCGCGATAAGACCTACTCCTTCACCTGATGGAAAATACTTGGCATTTATCAGTCGAGATGATTTTCAATCAAACCTTTATCTATACGACTTAGCCAGTGGCGAAGAAACTCAAATTTATCAGGGTTTAGATCGAGATATGCAAGAAACGTGGGCAATACACGGTGTGTATCCTACAATTGCATGGAAACCAAATAGCAAAGGTATTATTTTTTGGGCTGACGGTAAAATAAAACAACTTGATATTAAAAACAAAAATACAAAGACGATTGACTTCCATGTAAAAACCACTAAAAAAATTCAAAGCACGGTACGTTTTCAACAAGACATTGATCAAGAAAAATTTGATGTGAAAATGCTACGTGATATTGAGATTTCACCTAATGGTAAGAGCGTTGTATTTGAGTCGATGGGGCATATATACACACGCACATTACCAAACGGCAAACCGAAACGTGTAACCAAGCAAAAAGATCATTTTGAATTAAATCCAAGCTGGTCTCGTGATGGTAAGAAAATAGTTTACGTGAGCTGGAATGATAATACCCTAGGGAAAGTCAATATTGTTTCCGCGCGAGGTAGTAAAGGGAAGTCTTTATTAAGTGAACCGGGAAAGTATGTTGAGCCAAGCTTTTCTCCCGATGGTAAAACAGTTGTCTTCCGCAAAATTGAGGGCGGTTACATTACCGATCCTAAATGGGGCTTGAACCCAGGTATTTACAGCGTATCGGCTAGAGGAGGAAAAGCTAAGCTGATTACTGAGTCGGGCGTACAGGCTCACTTTGGCAATCATAACGATCGTATTTATGTTATTCGTCAAGGTAAAAAACCGCAATTAGCACGCGTCGATTTAGACGGACAAAACGATAGAACCCTTTATCAAGGTAAATTTGCAACTGAATATAAAGTATCTCCTAATGGTGAATATTTGGCGTTTGCAGAACGTTTTAAAGTGTTTGTTACGCCATTTATTGAGCGGGGCGACGTGGTAGATATTGGTCCTAAAGCTAGCAACTTACCTGTGAAGCAACTCTCAGTGAGAGCAGGAGAGGGCATTAACTGGAATGGCAACTCTGATGAAATTTATTGGAGCTTAGGCGCCGATTTATTTCAAGCCAGTGTGCAAGGACTGTTTGAACTTAACGTAGCTGAAAAAAATAAAAGCAAAGAAGATGAAGAAAAACCTGAGCCAAAAACTACACACTTGGGATTCAAACAAAAAGCCGATAGACCCTCAGGGTTAATTGCTTTTGTTGGTGGCAAAGTTGTCACAATGGAAGGTGATCAGGTTATCGAAAATGGTGTGGTATTAGTTGAAGGTAATAAAATTAAAGCGATTGGTAAGCAAAGTGAAGTTACGCTACCTAAAGGCACTAAAGTAATAGATATTACTGGAAAATCGATTGTGCCAGGTATTGTTGATGCACATGCGCATAACGGTCAAGGTAGTGATGAGATTATTCCTCAAAAAAATTGGATAAACTACGCAGGGCTTGCTTTAGGCGTTACCACGATTCATGACCCTTCAAGTGATACCACTGAATTTTTTGCCGCTAGCGAAATGCAAAGAGCAGGTAAAATAGTTTCCGCACGTTTATTTTCAACAGGTACTATTTTATACGGCGCAACGGTTGCGGGTTACACTGCACATGTTGATAACTTGGAAGATGCTAAATTTCATGTTGAACGTTTGAAGAAAGCCGGCGCTTTTAGTGTTAAAAGCTACAATCAACCAAGAAGAAATCAACGTCAGCAATTTATACAAGCCGCGCGTGAAGCTAAGATGATGGTTGTGCCGGAAGGTGGTTCTTTGTTGCAACACAATTTGACTATGGTGGTTGACGGGCATACAACACTTGAACATTCAATTGCTACAGCTAAGATTTATGATGACATCAAACAATTATGGTCACAATCTGACATGGCGTATACCCCAACCATGGGGGTCGCTTTTGGTGGTATTGCCGGTGAAAATTATTGGTACGAGACTACAGATGTTTGGAAACATCCTCGCTTGAGTAAATATGTACCTAGTGAGTTTTTAGACCCACGTTCGATGCGTCGAACCAAAGCACCACACAATCATTACAACCATATTAATGTAGCAACAGTCGCGAAAGAGATGCAAGATTTAGGTATCAATGTTAATTCAGGTGGTCATGGTCAACGTGAGGGCTTAGCAATGCACTGGGAAATGTGGATGATGGCTCAAGGCGGTATGACACCGTTGCAAGCCTTACGTACCGCAACCATCTCTCCTGCACAAACCTTAGGTTTGGATGAACAACTTGGTTCAATTAAGGCAGGAAAATTAGCTGATTTAATTGTTGTTGATGGTGATATTAGTCAAGATATTCGCTTGAGTGATAAAGTGATATATACCATGATAAATGGTCGTTTATATAATGCTGATACCATGCATGAAATAGGCAATTATGATAACAAACGCACTAAGTTCTATTTTGAAAAGTAGTTTTTTTATGAGTTAAATCAATAAACATACAGCTTTTTATTTATTTGTCGAAAGAGCACTATATCATGCAGATATAGTGCTTTTTTTGTACCAATAATTTGGAAATATTATGCTTCAACATATGTCTTTAGCTAGAAAAATTAATGCAGCCTTAGTTATTATTGCTTTGGTTTTTTTAAGTACAACCATCTTTTTTTTCTATAATGATGAAAAGATATTGGCAGAGCATTTTGTCGAGAAAAATTTAGAAAGTTTGGCGCTTAACTATTTCGACTCTGTAAATGCCATGATGTTGACGGGCACTATTGCTAATAGACAAATTATTCAAGATAAAATTGTTAGTCAAGATGATATTGTAGAAGCACGGATTCTCCGCGCACCCGCTTTAACTGATGTTTTTGGTAAAGGTCACGAAGATCAAAGCGCGAACTCAGCATTTGAACAACAAGGTTTATTAGGCACCAAGGCATTTGAACAGTTCAGTAAAGATGGTAAGCGCATGATGAGCTTTATTATGCCCATTAAAGCGAGTGATAATTATAGAGGGACGAATTGTTTAACTTGTCATCAAGTCGCTAATAATGAAATTCTTGGTGCGGTAAAAATAACCTATGATTTATCTTCTGTTGATAAAACGATAACCAGCTCGATTACTCAAGCTACTATACTACAACTTATTATCACTATTATTAGTTTTGGTTTATTAAGTTACACTTTGAAAAAGCTCGTTTTCTTTAGATTAAAAAGATTACAACGTACTATAAAAAGTGTTGAGGAAAATCTTGATTTAAATAAAGAAATTAAAATTTATCATCATGATGAACTGGGGGCGGTAAGCTCAGCATTGAATGGCATGATGAGTACTTTCAAACAAAGCTTTTTATCTATATCTGATGCGACCCAAAAACTCACTATTTCAGCACAAAATGTTGATGAAATTTCATCATTAACAAGAGCCGCAGTGCTAGAACAAAAAAATGGTACTGACTCTGTGGCTGCTGCCATAAATGAATTAGATGCTTCTGCCAATGAAGTGCAACATAATACTCAAAGTGCTGCTGATAAATCAGTTTCAGCAAGTGAACGAGCATCACAGGGGTTATCCTTGGTAGAACAGGCAAAAGTGGGTATAGATGAGTTACGAGATAAAGTGATTAATAATACCGGTATGATCACCGAACTTAGCAATAAAACGAATGAAGTAAGTACCGTACTTGAAGTTATTACTTCCATTGCAGAGCAAACTAATTTATTAGCGTTAAATGCTGCAATAGAAGCTGCACGAGCAGGAGAGCAAGGGCGTGGTTTTGCTGTTGTTGCTGATGAAGTGCGCTCCTTAGCTACTCGAACTCGTGAGTCTATTGACCAAATACAAATAACTATAGGTGCTTTACAAAAAGATGCTAAAGGCGCAGTAGAGTCTATGAATGATGCGAGCCAACAAGCAAATGAAAAAGCTGAGGATGTGGCCAATGTAGCTGATTTGTTGGTTGATATCACGACAGAAATAAAAGAGTTAGATGAGCTAAATTGTCAAATTTCAGATGCAGCTAAACAGCAAAACTTAGCCGCAGATGAAATCAATGTTAATGTGGTTAATATCAGTGATGTCGCCGAAAAATCAAGTACGGATGCTATTCGAGGCAAAGAAATAAGTGAAAATTTACTTGCCTTAGCAAATGATTTAAATAAGCAACTAGCTAGATTTAAGTTATAACGAGTATTTCTGTACAACACAGAGCTTTTTTATTAGTCCATACTCAAGTGAACTCAAAATACGGATTTCAGGATAACTGAGCGATTCATATTTAAGGCGCATTATTTTATTAATGGTTGTTCCCTTAAAAAAGGATGTAACGAAAAAGATGATTTGCTCAGTTGTCCCCAAAGGGTTGGTTTAGAAACGTTTTATGCTGCGTTATTGATTTTGACAAGGGAATAACCATTCTCTGTAATCAATGCCTTGCCTAAAGACGTTTCTAATTCCAACTGAAACCTGTATTTTGAGTTCACTTGGGTATAGAATTTACTTTATGAGTGAGACTGTGGTGGTTTTACTTATAATTTAAAATTACTAACTTGGTTGGTTTACTATGGATTGTTGTAAAGGCTCTGTCTCCTGTTATATTGCTAATGCTACTAATACTTGCATGAAAGCAAAATATTCTTTGTTGTTAGTAATATCTTTTTTTGTTTTCTCTTTTTCTTTTTCTTTTTCTGTTTCTGCAGCGCAAGACTCTGTATTTTCTTCTAGTAGCATCACCGCATTTTTATTTGGGCTAAGTTTACCCATTCTTGCATTTTTTTGCTGGAGAATGATGAAAAAGCTTACTGATCGAAATGCTGAACCACCACCTGCCCAGCAAATATCTCAAGAAGAGCTATTTAGTTATACCCATGATCCAGCGACTAATCTGCCAATAGCTCAACATGCGTTAAAACAATTTGACCAAGCGCTAAAAAATACTAAAGGCTCCCAGTTAGCCGCTATCGTATTTAAACCAGTGAATTTTCAACAAGTAAATGAAATTTTAGGGCATCATAATTCTGATATTTTATTATTACAGTTAGCCTTTTGTTTGAAAAATAATGTTGAGGAAAATTCAGATTTACTTAATTTTGATCGTGGTTCAAATCCGGTGAGGTTAGCTCGATTGCATGGGTTAGACTTTTTGGTTGTTTTTGACCTGTCTAAGACTAAACATGACACCAAAAGTGTCATTAATAATTTGTGTCAACAGCTAGCCAAAGCCGTTCCTGAGGCTATGAGCTTTAAGAGTTTTTCGTTAAATTTTGAATTGGCTTTCGGTGTGGCTATTAGTGGGGAACATGGTAACAATGTTGACGAGATAGTATCGCATGCAACAGATGCTTTATTAAAAGGGGCAGTTAATGGACAAACTATTCAATATTTTGATAATAGTGATGTTTTATATACGGAGCAACAACTTCGTTTAATGGAACGTTTACGTCAAGATATTTTGTCAGAAGATTTGCGTTGGTATTTGCAGCCTCAGGTTAATGTTAATGATAATTCTATTATTGGCTTTGAGTTAAAGGTGCATTGGTATGCAAACGAAGAAGAGCCACTAGAATTGCTTGATTTTGTTGATTTAGCTGAACACAGTGGCGAAGTTTACCTGTTGACAAAACAAATGTTCAAACAGGCATTCAAGTCTTTATTCTCTTTACATAAGCTAGGCGTATATCAAAGAGTATCAGTTAACCTTTCGAGTAAAAATCTACTTGAACCTGAGCTGGTTGATTACATTGAGCAGCAAATGAAAAACTATAATATTGCTGGTAAGTACTTAATGATAGAGTTAAATGAGCAAGTCATGCTTTCTGCGTGCCAACGAGCGAAGAATACTATTGACCAGTTAAAATCATTTGATATTACCATTGCTATTGATAATTTCTCGGGCAGTTATGAATCACTTCGTTATTTGCGAAAAATGGCTATTCATCAGGTGAAGATAAACTGCCAAGAACTAGGGAATCGTGAAGATAATAGAGCTGATAAAGCTATCATTAATGCCTTAATTACATTAACTCGCAGTATGAAATTACCTTTAATTGGCACTAATATAAATAAACATGAAACAGCCAATAGCTATATAGCAATGGGAGGTAGTTTAGTACAAGGTGATGTTATTAATAAAGGTGTTGTCCCTGATGAATTAGAAATATGGCTTAAACGATGGTTTTCTCAGCACCCAGAAGCTAAGCCTAATTAGTGTTTATTCAATATCTAATGGCTCGGGCGATAAAATAATGCCGGTATTATCCGCGTAAATATGATCGTCAGGTAAAATAGTGACTCCTCCAAAATTGATGGCAATATCACTTTCACCAAATTCATTATCATTAGCACCAACGGGAATAGAAACTAAACCTTGAATTCCTAACTCAATTTCTTCTATAGCATCAACATCGCGAACACTGCCGTAACAAACTATACCCTCCCAACCATTATTTGCCGCAGTTTCTGCAATATTAACATCAATTAATGCACGTCTGGTTGAGCCACCACCGTCAATAACAAGTACTTTACTTTTACCATTTGTCGCTACTATCTTTTCAATTAACCCTGTGCCTTCAAAGCATTTTATGGTGACTACTTTGCCACCAAAAGAATGTCGGCCACCATAATTACTAAAGATAGGATCAATGACATCGACCAAGTCTGCATAAGTATCACATAATTGTGAGGTATCATATTCCATAACAATAATCTTCGATTTAAGGCAAATGTGCCACTAGTATAACTTGTTGTAATGAAAATAAAATAGTGACTTGTATTTTAGGGGAAAACTCTTTTTAATAGGTTAATACCCAAGATACTTCAAAATGCGAGTTTCAGGACTGCTGAGCAAATCATGATCAAGACGCATTTTTTTATTAATGGTTATTCCCTTAAAAATAGATGCAACGACGAGCATGACTTGTTCAGAAGTCCCCAAAGGGCGAGTTTAAAAGGCATACATGCTGCGTTATTGATTTCGGCAAGGGAAGCAACCATTCTCTTCAATCAATGTCTTGCCTCTAAGCCTTTTAATACTCGCTGAATCCTGCATCTTGAGGTAACATGGGTATACTACTTTTTACCAAAATAGAAAACACTTAATGTTTGTAAATGTAGACCCTTCAACATTTTTATTTGCCACACAAGCAATAGTTTTCGCAATTTTGTCGTTTGTATTCTTTATGTATTTTCGTGCTTTTAATCGTGAATATGTGAAATATTGGTTGTTTAGTTTAGTTTCCTTGAGTTGCTATTACGCAAGTAGTGCAGTGCTAGGCAGTCCGGGAACATATGAAATCAGTAGTAACTTACAACTCTTCTATGGGCAAGTGCAGCAAGTTGGGCTCTATCTATTTTTAGCCTTTTTATTAGTTGGCCTTTATAGCGCTAAGGTAAGAAAAAAACCAACAAAACATATTATTATAGCCGTTATGAGTTTAGCTGTACTTGTTGGCTTAAGTTCAGCAACTCTTTTTGTTTTTGATGAAAGCAATGTTTTTAATCGTTTTTATCTTAAGGTTAGTTTACAAAATTTCATTTTTGCTTGTTGCCTTTTAGGAGCTAGTTTTTATCTTTTTGTTGATAAAATACCGCATTTTTCTAGTAAAGTTTTACTCGGTTTCTTCCTCGTTTTAGGTCTTCGTTATTTATTTTATTCTTTTATTTCAATTATTGCTTTAACAGAGCCGTGGTTTAATCAGTTTGCTTTATTTTTATTGTATTTTGATGTCGGTGCTCACAGTATTTTAGGGTTTATCTTGCTTATTTGGATGCAGGGAGCTGAGCGAAATGTAGCTGTACACGCCATTAGCAGAGCGCAATACCTAGGTAAGCATGACTCATTAACCGGTGCCTTGAATCGCAGTCAAGTGATGGAAAAATTATCAGAAACAATGGTTGTTGCTGAGGAAGAGTCATACCAACTTGCTATATTCTTACTTGATATTAAACAGTTTAAGTTTATTAATGACACCTATGGCTTGAAAACAGGAGACTTTATTCTAGGGGAAGTGGCAAAGCGCTTAAATAACAGTATATTAATGCCTAAAGCGGTAGGACGCCTAAGTGGTGATTCTTTTATGTTTGTTATTGAATACCATAATACTTCTTCCATTAACCGAGTACCGGCACACCTCCATCAAATTATTAACCGCCCCTATAGATATAATAATCAAGATGTGAGTATACAAGCCAGTGTTGGTTTTTGTACTTTCCCAGAAGATGGTCAAAAGGCGGAAGACTTATTACAAAATGCTAACCTTGCTTTGCATCATGCAGAAACCAATAATGTGCCTACGGTTGCCTTTGAGTCTGGTATGCAAGCAGAAGGGCGACGTTTATTACTAAAAGAAAAAGAGCTTAAAAAAGCCATTATTAATGATGAATTTGTTTTATATTATCAACCACAATTAAATTTGTTAACGAATCGATTAGAAGGCGTTGAAGCTTTAGTTCGCTGGCAGCATCCAGAAAAAGGTTTGTTGCCCCCTGTTATGTTTTTGGATGATATTGATGCCTTATATATGAATAGTGAGTTTGATAATTACATTTTAAACAAAGCTTGTTCTGCGAATGCACGTTGGTATCAAAAATATAAACGACGAGTTGCAATAGCTGTTAATATTACCGCTGTTGAGTTTCAAGACCCTCAATTAGTTACAAAAATTCAAGAGTTACTGCTAGCAAATAATTTACCATCAAAATATTTAGAGTTAGAGATCACTGAAAATGTAGTGATGACTGATATTGATACTGCTATGGACACTATCACCACCCTTCAAAATATGGGGATTAAAGTGTCTATTGATGATTTTGGAACGGGTTATTCTTCTTTGGCATATTTACGTAAATTACCCATAGATAAAATTAAAATAGATCGTAGTTTTATTAATGAAGTTGCAACGAATGATTCAGATTTGACTATAGTCAAATCGATGATCAAACTCTCTCATGGCTTGGGAAAAAGGGTGCTTGCTGAAGGTGTTGAAAACAGAGATCAACTTAATGTTTTACGCAATTTAGGTTGTGATGCTGTACAAGGTTTTTTTATAGATAAGCCACTGCCGGAAGAAAAACTCGTTACCTACTTAACTAGAAAAAGCCCTTAAGTAAAAATGAAAAAAAGCGATAAAAATCACACAATTCAAAAACCTTTCCTATAATTAACTTACTTATTATTAAACATTTTATAAAATTAGGTTTTTAATTATGCTCATTAAACACAAATTAATTGTTAATGCTGGTATTTTGGCTATTGCGATGGCATTAATGCTTGGCTTGTTAACCTATGAAGGTAATGCACTTCAGCATGATATCAGTGTCGCCACTAATATCGGAAAGATTGAAAGCTCTGTATTGCAGTTAAGGCGCAATGAAAAAGACTTCCTTGCTCGTAAAGATCTTAAGTATTTAGATCAATTTGAAAAGGGTATGAAAGGATTACAGCAGCAAGTTAGCTTCTTACATCAAGACTTAAAAAATTCAGGGTTAGTATTGAATGAATTCACTGCTCTGCAATCGATATTATCTAAATATGATAAACACTTTAAAGACTTAGTAGATAAGCAAAAAATTATTGGCTTACATGCTAAAGATGGCTTGTATGGAGAACTTCGAGGTGCAGTTCAGGATGCTGAAACTTTAATTGGAAATGAAGACTATCAACTTCGAAGTGAAATGTTGCAATTAAGACGTAATGAAAAAGATTTCATGTTACGTCTTGATGATAAATATGTAGATCGTTTGAAAAGCAATGCTGCGATACTTATCTCTAATGTTAATAGCAGTGATTTTGCATCCGATAAAAAATCTCAAATAGTGGATTATTTAGGAGCCTATGAAGCAAGCTTTACAAATTTAGTGGCAGCGCAAAAACAGTTAGGTTATCACTCTAAAATGGGATTGCTTGCTGAAATGAGAGCAACAGTTCATCAAGTTGACAGTATACTTGAACAACTAGTGAGTAAAACTCAGCAAGCTGTTGTCGATGATAGTAACTTTGTAAATACCATGGCCTATGGCTTGTTCTTTGTTGTACTTGCTGTTGGGATGTTTTTAGCTTGGGCTATTAGCAAAAGTATTTTGTCACGTATTACTGATTTGCAAAAAGTGATGGAACATATTGCTAATACTAATGACTTAACGACTAAGGTAGATGTGAGCGGAAAAGATGAATTAGCAATAATGGCAAGTGTGTTTAACCAAATGCTTATTAGTTTTAGAAATTTAATTATTGAAGTGAATAGCTCTGTTGTAACACTCAATAAAGCAACAGGTAGTTTGAGTGAAAATATTCATAATGCTAATGACGGTGTTGAAACCCAAATGCAGCAAACCGATTTAGTTGCTACTGCGGTAACTGAAATGGTGGCTACTGTTGATGAAATAGCTAATAACACACGAGAGGCAGCACAAAAAGCTGAAACAACTAATAATAATGCCGACAAGGGAAAACAAGGTGTTGATCACACCATTAGTCAAATAGCTAATTTATCCGAAAAGTTACTCAGTTCCGAAAATGTTGTTAAAGAGTTAGAAAAAGAAAGTATCACTATTGCTTCTGTACTTGATGTTATTCGCGGCATTGCAGAGCAAACCAATTTGTTAGCATTAAATGCAGCGATAGAAGCTGCAAGGGCAGGAGAGCAGGGTCGAGGCTTTGCTGTTGTTGCTGATGAAGTAAGAACGTTAGCAAGTAGAACTCAAGACTCCACTCAAGAAATTGAAACTATTATTGGTTTATTGCAAAAACGAACTCAAGAAATTGTTGAATTAATGGCGACATGTCGAGATCAAGGTGAAGAAAGCTCTAAACAAGCTAATTCAGCCGGAATGATGTTAGAAGAAATAGCGCAAGATGTCTCACTCATTATGGATATGAATAGTGCTATAGCGACGGCCATTCAAGAACAAACAACAGTTGCTTCAGAAGTGAATGAGCATGTTGTAATGATTAGAGATGTTACTGAACTATCAGGTGAGTCTGCTAAACAAAATGAACATATGAGTGAAGAAATTTCACAGCAAGCTCAAGTGCTTCATAACGAGGTGAGCCGTTTTGCTGTATAGGTTATTTATTTTATACCCAAGCCACTTCAAGATGCGAGTTTCAGGATGACTGAGCGAATCATGATCAAGGCGCATCTTTTTATTAAGGGTTGTTCCCTTAAAAATAGATGTAACGATGAACGTGTTTTGCTCAGGCATCCCTGTAGGGCTGGTTTAGAAACGTTTTATGCTGCGTTATTGATTTCGATAAGGGAACAACCATTATCTTCAATCAATGCCTTGCCTAAAAACGTTTTTAATTCCAGCTGAATCCTGCATCTTGGGGTGGTCTGGGTATAGATAAAGGTCGAATCTAATTCGAGGAAAAATAATATGTACTAGCTACAGTTGAGTAATATCGATCATAGCTTCGCGAGAATGTCCTGAAGCTTTTAATTCTGTTAAGTAATGTTGCCAACGCTGCATATGTTCATTGATGAGTAGTGTAAGGTATTCAATAGAATAGATAGCGCTGTGTTGGTCATCAAAAACAAACCGATAGCCATGTTTACCTACATTTTCTATAGCACTTACCGTTACAGATTTTTTATGAGTAACCAAGGTGTCTTTTTTTGCTGAGTTATGAGTTTTCGGCGTAAAAACGCGTAAATATTCAAAACTTAAACAAGCAGACTCACCATTAATAAAGTTAATGGTGAGTCTTTTTTCATTATTACAGATGATGAATTTTTTAATGTTCATAGCTTCTAAAATTATAAAATAAAACGACTTAAGTCTTCGTCTTTAATCACATCATTCAAGGTTTTATCAACATAGTTTTTATCAATGGTTATGGTATCACCAGAACGTTCATCGGCATGGAAAGATAGCTCTTCGGTTAATCGCTCCATCATAGTATGTAAACGACGCGCACCAATGTTTTCAGTGGTCTCATTTACTTGCCATGCAGCATTTGCAATCGCTTGAACACCATCTTCACTAAATTCAATGTTAACGCCTTCAGTTGCTAATAACGCTATATATTGCTCTGTTAGTGATGCAAAAGGTTCTGTTAATATTCTTACAAAGTCTTCTGTTGTTAATGCTTTTAGTTCAACGCGAATAGGTAAGCGGCCTTGCAGTTCTGGAATCAAATCTGATGGTTTAGACATTTGGAATGCGCCAGAAGCAACAAAAAGGATATGATCTGTTTTAATCATGCCATGTTTAGTGCTAACGGTAGAGCCTTCTACAAGTGGTAATAAATCACGTTGTACACCCTCACGTGATACATCGCCGCCACTGTTGCTGTCAGCACGTTTACAAATCTTGTCTATTTCATCAATAAATACAATGCCATTTTGTTCAACCGCGTAAATAGCTTTTTGCTTGATGTCATCTTGATTAACTATTTTAGCTGCTTCTTCTTCTTGTAGCGCTTTAAAAGCATCTTTGATTTTTAATTTACGCTTTTTAGTTTTATCACTAGACATGTTTTGGAACATACTCTGCAGCTGCGATGTCATGTCTTCCATGCCAGGAGGCGCCATAATTTCAACCCCCATTTGTGTCGCAGCTAAGTCTAGCTCTATCTCTTTATCGTCTAATTTACCTTCACGTAATTTTTTACGGAATATTTGACGGGTATTGCTATTATCACTTTCTGAATCTGTTTTTTCAGCATTACCAAAGCCGTCACGAGCAGGTGGTAGTAAAACATCTAAAATGCGCTCTTCAGCTGCTTCTTCAGCTAAATGCTGCACGCGGCTCATTTCGTCTTCTTTAACCATCTTTATTGCCATATCGGCAAGATCACGAATTATGGTTTCAACTTCTTTACCTACATAACCAACTTCAGTAAATTTTGTCGCTTCAACTTTAATGAAAGGAGCGCGAGCTAACTTCGCTAATCGACGGGCAATTTCAGTTTTACCAACACCAGTAGGACCTATCATTAAGATGTTTTTTGGTGTGACTTCACTGCGTAGATCTTCGTTTAGCTGCATACGGCGCCAGCGGTTTCGTAAAGCAATGGCAACGGCACGTTTAGCATCACTTTGACCAACAATATGGCTGTCTAATTCATGGACAATTTCGCGGGGAGTCATATCTGACATGTTATATTCCTCGTTTGTCTTGGTTTATCAGCAAGACAATAATATTATTCTTGTAACTAAAAGCCTGAAATTAAAAATTCGAAGCTTAAATTTAGATATTTATAATTCATCTATCGTTTGAGATTGATTGGTAAATACACAAATATTGCCAGCAATGGTCAAGGACTTCTCAACAATTTCTTTAGCACTTAAATCGGTGTTTTCTAATAAGGCTGTTGCGGCTGATTGGGCAAAATTGCCACCGCTGCCAATGGCAATTAAATCATTTTCTGGCTGAACTACATCACCATTGCCAGTAATAATTAACGAGGCTGTTTCGTCAGCGACAGCCAGTAAAGCTTCAAGCTTTCTTAAGGCTCGATCGCTACGCCAGTCTTTCGCTAATTCTACTGCTGCTTTTGTTAAGTGACCTTGATGTTGTTCAAGTTTACTCTCAAAGCGTTCAAATAAGGTAAATGCATCAGCAGTGCCGCCAGCAAAACCTGCTAATACTTTATTGTTGTACAAGCGGCGTACTTTTTTGGCATTACCTTTCATTACGGTATTACCAAGTGATACTTGACCATCACCACCAATAGCTACTTTGCCATTGCGTCTAACTGAAACGATAGTAGTCACATTAACTCCAATCTAAAAAATAACTGTTAGCTTGTCGCTATATCGCCCAATTTAGGTGTCAAAAGTACTCATTGACTTGCATCAATTCTGTACATTTTCTTTAAAATTAAACAATAGAGCTTAAAGCTGAACATTTATCGAAATAATTATGTTGTAATTAAAATAGGGGTTAATACTGACTTTTCAAGGATAGAATTGACTTCATTTTAGAAATTTATTTCCACAACCAAATTTGACAGCCATTTATTTTGTTATTTCTCAACTTGTGCTTGTCTTCTTCTGCCATGCGTTTACGTGAATATGGACCTAATACAACTTTATACCAAATGTTGTTTTTGCCTTGAGCGGTTTGAATTTGACTTTCAATACCAGCAAAAGCCATTTTGGCTTTGAGTGCTTCCGCTTGAGATTGTTTTTTAAATGATCCACATTGCATTTTATATGGGCCATTTTGTTTTACTTCGTATTGACCTACTTCAATTTCCTTAGTTTTTAAATTTTCAACGTAAGTCCATTTTTCTTTGGGAGGTTCAGGTAAGTGTTGTTCACTTTTTGTTGCTATTTGCTTTTGAGACTGGATTGGATTCTTTGTAATAGCGCTGGTTTTTAAAAACCATAAACCATAAGCAAAAGCGGTAACTAATAATATAACCAGTGCACCGACAACTTTGGCTTTAGTAGGTAATGTTGGTGTTGGCTCTGCCGATTTTTTTTTATAAGGGCTATTTTTTTTCTTTTTTGAAGGCGTACGAGAAATATAATCTTGGTTTGACATGAACAGGAAATAAATAGCTGGAAGTTCTCGTTATTCTAACGACTCACCAGTTTAAATCAATAGGATCGATATCTAAACTCCAACGAACCTTACTTTGCCATTCGTTATTGGGGATAACGGCAAGCAATTGTAAAATAGCAATGTGCAGCTCTTTTCTTGACTTTGCTTGCAATATCAAATGGTAACGAAATTTCCCAGCCTTTTTTTCCATTGCAGCAGGAACAGGGCCTGCAAATTGACAATTAACGAGTGGAGACTCAGTTAAAGCGCGTAAAAATTTTTCAGGGTAACTAGGATAATTTGCCTCTGCGCGAAATAGTGCTTGAAAGCTAAAAGGTGGCAATAGTGCTTGTTTTCGCTCAACTAAGGCTTGTTTAGCAAAGTGTTGATAGCCGTTATGAACCAAATCTTGTAAAAGTGGATGATCAGGGTAATTGGTTTGTACCAATACTTTACCTGATTTACTAGCTCGACCAGCACGGCCAGCTACTTGAATAAGTAATTGCGCCATCTGTTCGCTAGCACGAAAATCAAAACTAAATAATGCACCATCACCATCAAGTACCGCGACTAAAGTAACATCAGGGAAATGATGACCTTTAGCAAGCATTTGAGTGCCAATTAGTAATTGATGTTTTTTATCTGTTATCTCTTGCAATAATTTAGCTAACTCACCTTTTTTACGGGTACTGTCTCTGTCTATTCTGACCACGCTAACATCAGGGAATATCTCACTAATACGTTGTTCTAGCTGCTCAGTTCCTTGACCAATAGGAGCGATACGAACACTGCCACAACTAGGACATTGCTTAGGAACACGCTTTTGACTTCCGCAATGGTGGCATATTAATAGCTGCTGCTTTTGATGAAAAGTATAAGGCTTGTCGCAACGTTGGCAATCACATAACCAATGGCATTCTTGACAGTTTATTGCGGGAGCATATCCACGACGATTCAAAAAGATTAATACTTGTTCGCCACGTGCTAACGTTTGTTTTATTTCATGTTTCAAGCTGCCAGAAAGACCAAATTCCATTTGCTGCTTGGCAACGTCTATTAACGCTATTTTCGCTTTATTGCTTTTTCCTGCACGCTTGCGTAGCTGGTGGTATTGGTATTTCCCTGACAGAGCATTTTGTAATGATTCAAAACTCGGTGTGGCACTACCTAAAATAATGGGAATATTTAATTGTCTAGCTCGCAAAATTGCAATATCCCGGCTGTGATAACGAAAACTATCTTGTTGCTTTAATGAGCTGTCATGCTCTTCATCAATTATAATCATGCCCAATTGATGCAAAGGGGAGAAAATAGCTGAGCGAGTACCTATTACAATAGCGGCACACCCTTGTTGCGCATTTAGCCAAGTATTTAAGCGTTCATTATCATTGAGGTTTGAATGATGCAAACAAATAGGCACGTTAAAGCGTTGCTCAAAACGCAATAAAGTTTGTGGTGTTAAGCCAATTTCAGGAACGATCACTAAGACTTGCTGATTATTAGCTAGAACGTTTTCCATCGCTTGTAGATAAACTTCGGTTTTACCACTACCTGTAACACCATCGATTAGGTGACAAGAAAACTGCTCAAGTGATTGGCTAATAGCAGCAACAATAATGGCTTGTTCGGTAGATAATATCTGCTGGTTTTCTTGTGCTAAATTTTTATCTTTCCATAAAAACTGACAAGGCTTGTACTTGGTCTCCATTATTAGCTCTTTGGCAACTAATGCATTTAGCTGTGCTTTGCTATAGCCTAAAGTGCGTAATTCAGCCCAACTAATACCCTGATGGTTCGCTATTAATTGATAAAGCGCAAACTGCTTAGGTGCTTTAGTTTCTATTTTAGTTAACTGTTCTTTTAGCTCTTTTTTGGTTGTTTCTGCGCTATGCCAAACCATGGGAGGTTGTAGATCTACTTTTTTTACTTGGCGTAATAATTTAGGCAACGCTTGTTGAAAAACATCACCAATAGGGTGGTGATAATAGTTAGCGCATAATTTTAAATAACTAACTAAAGAGTTGCTTAAGTGAAAACTGTCGTTAAGACGCTTTGAAATGGACTTTATTTTGGCATCTACATTACATTTATCATCTATAGAAATAACAACGGCTATTACTTGTCTTGCGCCAAATGACACAGCAACGCGCTCGCCAACTTTAATTGGTGGAGTTTGCATTTCCTCTGGCACTTGATAAGTAAACAGTTGCCGCATTGGCACAGGCACGGCAACTTGTATGTATTGTTCAGACACTAATTATAGTCAATGTTAATAGATGAGGATTTACGAGGTATCTTATCTCAAATAGTCGAGTTTATTAATAAGTCTTTTTTAATAAATGATCACTGCTTTAGCTTGCAGTTAAAGCAGTGATCATTTATTATTCGCCCCCATTAATTTTAACTACGTATGGTGCTTAGCGTTTCAAGCTTTTATTAGCAAAGCGGCTGAGTGGCGATGCGCCCATTTTCTCGAAAGAGATATAGAGGTCCCCATGAAAGACGGAATTCATCCTAATTATGTTGAGTTTAAAGCAACTTGTTCTTGTGGCAATGTTATTACAACTCGCTCAACTGCTGGTAAAGACGTTCACTTAGACGTATGTTCTGAATGTCACCCATTCTACACTGGCAAGCAAAAAGCTGCTGAAACTGGTGGTCGTGTTGATAAATTCAACAAGCGTTTTGGTGCACTTTCTAAGAAGTAAGTTTTACTTTTTAAGTCTCTTTCCTTTTTCTTTGTGTCACATAAAGTAAAGGTAAAGAAGCATCAGATAAAAAAAGCGCCGATTGGCGCTTTTTTTATTTTTGTATTTTGACCCGTCCTAAATAAGGTTGACACTTTGTCATTATATGTTCATTTTTGTTAAAGAAAAAAGAATGACTTAACATTAGTGCTGTAATTACGATAAAAACGTTTCAGAGTATCGTTATAATCAGGTGTGTATTTTACACCAACTCCCCATTGATGATCACTATCTCGCCCTCCCTCACCATAAGATAAGCTAAATTGCCATTCATTGCCTATATACTCAGGTGCTTGAAAATTTAATGTTGCAGAAATAAGCGAGTTATCACTGGCATCAAGCAGATCTATATCTAGGCGAATATTATCGGTAAAATAAAAATTGGTGTAAATATTAAGATCATTTAATTCTGATAGCTCATCAGACATAACATAAGCGCCCAAGGTCCAGTGAGTAAAGTAGTACTCACCTGTAATACTATATAAACCTTCATTTTCGCCGTCGTTAAATAACTGTTGGTAGGCTAACTCTACTCTGCCATGCTCGGTGCTGCGATAAAAACTACCGACACGTAAGTTTTGAATATTATCTGTTTCATCAGAAAAGTTTAAATTCAGATTATTAGCTCCTACGGTAAAACCAAAACTATCACCTAAAGCAAAAGTAGCATCACCTTGTAAGTAGATAATATCGTAACTGGCAGAGTTGTATTTAGCTGAATAACTGATGGTGTTTTCTTCAACAGCCATACTTGCATGAGCAGTATGCAATAGTGAAGGGATAAAAACGGCAGCACATAGAAGTAGCTTTTTCATAACAAAGTCCTTTTAAGTTTATGATAAGTTTAAAAACATTTTATTTTGCTAATGTATCACAGATATATTAGCAAAATAAAATGTTACTTTTTTAAACCCTTTTTTGACATACTGCATCTAACTATATATCAACAAATTAAGAGAAATTGTTTTTTGAATAATTCACAGGTAATCGATGCTAAAAAATTGTTTGCTACTTCTCAAGAGCAAGAGTGGATTACTCAGGCGAAGAATGGCTCGCAAACAGCTTTTCATAAACTCTATGAAATGCACCATCGACAAGTATATGCGCTGTGTTGGCGCATGCTAGCAGACAAAGATAGTGCTGAAGATGTTTGCCAAGAAGTCTTTGTGGTGTTGTGGCAAAAAATAAATAATTTTCGCGGCGAAAGTAAATTTAGTACTTGGCTGCACAGTGTGGCTAGTAATGTTGTTCTGAGTCATTTACGTAAACAAAAAAATTGGCTACAACGGGTTTTTAGTATTGAGGATCAAGTGAAGCACTCTTTGCCTGAAGAAGCCACGGTATCGTTGGATGATTCATCAGAGCTTGAAGAGCTAGACAAACATATAGCGAAATTACCAGAGCGAGCACGTTTAGTTTTTGTGTTATTTGCTGTGGAAGGATATCGCCACGAAGAAATAGCTAGAATGCTCAATATGGCGATAGGTTCGAGTAAGTCACAATATCACAGGGCAAAAGCTCTATTGAAGGAATCGTTGAAAGAGTCATTAAGTGAAGAGACTCTTGCCGGAGGAAATGATGAATAAGCAGATTTCAGATCAAGTGTTAGCATCTAAAGTAGATAAATTGCCTAAAGAGATGCAACCACAACGAGATTTATGGTCAGGCATCGAACGGGCAATTCAAGACAAAAGCCAACATGAACCTATGGTTAACAAGAAAAGCAATATTGTGCCAATGGCTTGGGCTGCCTCATTCATTGCAGCAGTATTAGTCGCTTGGATTTCTTTTGCGCCAACACCACAATTATCTACACCTTTGACCGCGAGTAATAACAAAGTGTTGCAACCGACCTCTGGGCAATTAGTGAGATCAATGCAGGAAAGCTTTCAACAGCAAAAACAGGCAATGCTCGTGAGCTATGGTCAACCTGATATGACTAACCTGCCTGCTAAAATGCAAACTCAGTTATTAGAACTAGCGCAAGCCCGTAAAACAATCGAAAAAGCGCTAATAAATGATGAGAACAATGTAGATTTGCTTAATTTATTACGTTTTACACAACAGCAAGAGTTGAGTTTATTGCAGAAGCTATATCCGTATATGAACAATAAAAATATCCAATGGCAAACAATTTGACATTTATATTGATGAATATTTTTATCAATAAAAAGTTTTGTAAGTCATTTGTAAGTAAAGAATTTTGAAAAATAGAATGTAGAGGTTTATATGAGCAGTTTTAATAATTTCATGATGGCAACATTAACCAGTGCCAGTTTACTTTTAGCCCCGTTTAGCATTGCCGGAGAGAAAGTTGATGAAACATTAGTTAGCACTGGAGTAAACGCCATTAATATTGAAAACTTGAGTGGTGAAGTCACAATTATTGGCTGGGATAAAGCAAGTGTTACCGTAAAAGGTGAACTTGATGATAAAGCTGAAAAGTTAATATTTAAGCAAGTGGGTAATACTATAAATATTAAAGTTGAATTACCTAATCGTAGAAGTTGGAATTCTGATGGTTCTGAGTTGACTATTCATATGCCGAAAAATATTCGAATGAATTTCGAAAGTGTTTCCAGTGATGTTGAACTAGAAAACTTAACTAATAATGTTGCTGTTAAAACGGTAAGTGGAGATATTAAAGCGACGAAGCTCAGCGAGCGTATTGAGTTAAGTAGCGTTAGCGGTAATATAAGAACAAAAGCACTACAAGGTAAAATTAATTTGGCCACCGTTAGTGGTGATATTGATGACACAAACTCTTCAGGTCGTTTGCAGTTACAGGCAGTGAGCGGTGAAATTAATTCTGACTCACAAGCAAATGAAGTTTTTGTTAATAATGTTTCTGGTAATACCAAGCTAAACTTAGCTAAGGTTGATGAGCTTAGAATTTCTGCTGTTAGTGGTGATACTGTGGTTAGTTTGTTTTTGCAAAGTAATGGTGTGGTGAAAGCCTCTAGTGTTAGTGGTGAAGTAGAGCTTGATTTTCAAAATAATATTGCCGCTGATTTTCGTTTAAAGGCCAATGCGGGTGGTGATTTAATGAATAAGCTGACTAATCATGAAGCAGAAGAAGCTAAATACGGGCCAAGTTCGAAGCTTTATTTCCAAACAGGTGATGGTAGTAGCTCAGTACGTGTGAGTACAGTAAGTGGTGACGTAATAGTTAAATAAATATTATTAGTAAGTACTAGCTAATCATGTTGTATATTAAAAAATCAGGATAAATTTATCCTGATTTTTTATCTACTACCTATACTCTTAACTTTTTTGGCTCAACTTGTCGTTGCTAAAAACCATTCCGAATGTTTTTTCTGTTTTATTACTCTATTTCTTGCGGGCTTTCTGCTACATTAACCAACCTAGAAAAACCTTCTCAAAATTTTACGCTAAGGCTCAGTAAATGGCAGAAAGAAAGCCCGGTAAATTCGCCAAAGAAAGGCAATTTATTAAAGACAAACAAATTGATGATTTAAAAACCCCTCCACACTCTTTAGAAGCAGAGCAGTCTGTGCTGGGCGGTTTGTTACTTGATAATGAAACTTGGGATCGTGTCGCAGAAAAAACTGTAGCAGAAGATTTTTACAGCCGTTCACATCGTCTTATTTTTGAGACGATCGGGGCGCTAATAGAATTAGGTGAGCCTGTTGATTTAATCACACTTTCAGAAGCATTAGAAAACGATCAAAAATTAGATGATGCAGGTGGTTTTGTTTATCTCGCTGAGATGATGAAAAACACCCCAAGTGCTGCGAACATTACTGCTTATGCTGATATTGTTCGTGAACGTGCAGTAACGCGCGAAATGATCAGTGTTGCTAATGAGCTTGCAGAAGCGGGATATGACACGCAGGGAAGATCCAGCGCTGAGTTACTCGACTTTGCTGAGACTAAAGTATTTGCCATTGCAGAAAAACGTGCTAATAAATCAGAAGGTCCTGAAACCCTTCATTCAGTATTAGAAAAAACGGTTGATAGAATTGAAAAGCTTTGTTCAACTGACACCGGTGGTGTTACCGGCGTGCCTAGTGGTTTTTCTGATTTAGATAAAATGACTGCCGGCTTGCAAAAATCAGACTTAATTATTGTTGCTGCACGTCCTTCCATGGGTAAAACAACTTTTGCGATGAACTTGGCAGAGCATGCAGCAATGACTCAAGAGCATCCTGCATTAATATTTAGTTTAGAAATGCCTGCAGATCAAATTATGATGAGAATGCTAGCTTCTCTGGGTCGAATTGATCAAACCAAAATTCGTACGGGGCAGTTAGATGATGAAGATTGGGCTCGTTTGTCTTCTACTATGGGTTTGTTAATTGAAAATGGTAAAATGTTTATTGATGATGCTGCGGGGTTAACACCCACAGAGGTGCGTTCAAGAGCAAGACGTATTCACCGTGATCACGGTGGTATTTCCATGATTATGATCGATTATTTGCAATTAATGCGTGCGCCGCAATTTTCTGATAATCGTACCTTAGAAATAGCTGAAATCTCTCGCTCATTAAAAGCTTTAGCAAAAGAGCTACAAGTGCCAGTTGTTGCTCTTTCTCAGTTAAACCGTGGTTTGGAGCAACGTAGCGATAAACGTCCAATTAATTCAGATTTACGTGAATCAGGTTCAATTGAGCAAGATGCCGATTTGATTATGTTTATCTATCGTGATGAGGTATATCACGATGACAGTGAATTTAAAGGCATGGCTGAAATTATCATTGGTAAGCAGCGTAACGGACCTATTGGCCGTGTGCCTTTGACATTCCAAGGACAATTCTCTCGCTTTGATAATTACGCCGGACCGCATGTACTAGAAGAGGATTAGCCTATTCTCCATGGATGGTAGCAACAACAGTGCGGCTACCACCACAATCTCGATGTTCTCCTAAATATATCCCTTGCCACATACCTAAATTGAGTTGTCCTTTGGTGATGGGGATAGTAATGCTTGAACCAAGTAAACTCGATTTTATATGCGCTGGCATATCATCATCACCCTCATAGATATGTTGATAATAAGAAGCACGTTCAGGTGCCATCACGTTGAAATGTTTTTCCATATCAGTTCGCACAGTGGGGTCTGCATTTTCATTTATGGTTAACGATGCTGAAGAATGTTTAATGAATAAATGTAGTATGCCACATTGTATCTTTTCTAAGCCGATAAGCTGCTTTGTAATTTCATTAGTAATTATAGTAAAACCACGCCTTCTGGCTGTTAATTTAAACTCATGTTGCTTCCACATTATAATTTTCCTTTGAATTTTCATACTTCAACGAAATAAGGCAATAAAAAAGCACTATTTTAAATAGTGCTTATTAGTGGCTAAGATGTTATTCGAAACTCGAAATCTTTATTCTTTGTGGTTTTTTATTTACTCATCAAAAGAAAATTCTATGTAAGCCTTACCTTGTTCACCTCTCAGAGCAATGACGACCACTGGTCCTTTCGATTTATGATGAATACTATGATCTTTACCAGAAACTACAATAGGCGTCGCCATATCAAACTCAATACCTTTTTCACTGAGCATACGCTTTGCACCACCCGTAACCATGTTGGTGATTTCGCCAACTAAATCTGTTATTTCTTCATTTACTTCATCTGGTGCTTCACCAACCATACCTTTCATGGTTGCTAGCGCTAAAGGTCCGTCAAAAGTAATTGATAGAGAGCCTTTGGTTTCTGGACTAACCATGCCTATTAAGCCCGATACATCGCCCATAGAAACTTCATTCTTTTTCAACTTAGGTTTTTCAGGGGTTAATTCCATTTGTGCCATAGTAGACATGACATTTAGCATTGATGATAAAAACGGGTTGATGAACTCTACTCTCATGAAGCCTTCCGAGCCTTAGCTATTTGTAATACTTTGATTTTGCACACTTCTGAATCAAATGTAAATCAAACTATGTTAATTATTTTTATTAGTGTTCTCTTCACTTGGAGTAATAATTGCAACTCTGAGTGAATGATCAAAAGTCAAACTACCTTGAACTTTGTCGGTTGGACTTAAGTTTTGATAGTTTACTGTGTTCACTTGTTTGTCATAAGTATCGACGAGTATTGCATTTTTTACCACTAAATTAGTTAAAAAGTTTTTTGAAGTACTTTCTTGATAAGCAAATAATCGGCCTCTTTTTATTTCAAAGCCAATCCAATTCATTTTAATCACTTTATTATTTCGCACTAAAACAAAATGTTCTTCAATATAGTTTTGTATAAATTTATCATATTGAGGGTGCTCAGCAGAGAAATGAACTTGTTGTATTTCAGCAATAGCATTTTCTATGTCATGTGCAGTAAGTTGATGAATGACTTCGATATGGTTACTTGTGCTATTAATATTTAGTTCAGTAACACCAAAGAAGTAGGTATGGGCAGCAGTGGATGTAGCTACCCCACTGAGTAAAATACACAATAGTATTTTACTCAGTGGTTTTTTACTAAATAAGGAATTTGAAAAAATAAACATTAATTGTCAATTTCTTCTTTCTCTTCATCAGCAGATTTCAATTTTTTATTGTAATCACGCATCATGTCTTTTTTCTTACGCTTATAAAGCTCAAAACGAGATTTAATAGGTTTAGCAGGCCAGTAGTTGTTGTTCACGTCTACGTCAGCTGTTTCCCATTTCGCATCTATCGCTAGTGCAGTGATTTCTTTATCACGAATTAATAGTTTTGAGGCTTTTTTTGAATTTGAACGCCAGATCTCAGCAGGTATTTTCATGTGTTCAGTGCTGCCATCAGCGTAAGTGATATCCAAAAGAACTGGCATGACTAAACCGCCTTTATTTTCAAAATCAATTAAATAAAAGTTACTTTGGTTAAGTAATAAGTCTTTTTGCCATTGTTCAAGTTTTTTATTGCTAGCATTGTATTTATTTCGGGCTGCGTTAGTGGCCGTAAATTTATCATGCTCGTTATAAAAGTCTAATAATTCAGGTTTGTCTTGTGTGCGAACCCATTGATCTTTATTCAAAAGACTAGAGATATATTCAGGTTTCTCATTATCTAATGCACGAAGCCAAACTTCTTCAGTATCAGGGTTTTGGCTATCAGCGGTATAAAGGTGAATGTTACCAAGGGCAATATCTACATGATCAGTTGTGTAAAACCAGCCGCGGAAGAACCAGTCTAGATCAACCGCAGAGGCATCTTCCATGGTACGGAAAAAATCAGCAGGGGTAGGACGTTTGAACTTCCAACGTTGAGCATACTCTTTAAAAGCAAAATCAAACAGTTCACGACCCATAATAGTTTCACGTAAAATATTGAGTGCTGTTGCCGGTTTACCATAGGCGTTGTTGCCAAATTGCAATATAGACTCAGAGTTAGTCATGATTGGCACTTGGTTATCACTTTTCATATAGCTAGTAATATCGGCAGCATTTCCACGGCGAGATGGGTAGCCTTCTTCCCACGCTTGTTCAGCTAAAAACTGTAAGTAAGTATTTAAACCTTCATCCATCCAAGTCCATTGACGCTCATCTGAGTTAACTATCATCGGGAAATAGTTATGACCAACTTCATGGATAATTACACCAACTAAACCGTATTTAGTGCGACGAGAATAGGTTTTTTCACCAGTCTTTTTATCAAGCGTTGGGCGAGGACCATTGAACGTGATCATTGGGTATTCCATGCCACCAACAGGACCATTTACCGAAATTGATACTGGGTATGGGTAAGCAAAAGTGTATTTGTTGTATTGCTCCATCGTATGAATAATGGCTTCAGTGGAATATTTTTCCCATAATGGGTTACCTTCATTTGGGTAGAACGACATTGCCATAGTGTCAGTGTCACCTTCTTGGTAACCTTGCGCATCCCAAATAAATTTACGGCTTGAAGCAAAAGCGAAATCGCGAACATTTTTGGCTTTAAAGTGCCAAGTTTTGTTTTTCGTTGCGCGAGATTTCTCATTTTCTAATGCTTCGTCAACAGTTACGATAAGCACTGGTTTTTTTGCTGTTTTTGCTTTTTCTAAACGCTTACGTTGAGTTTTAGTTAGTACATTTTTTGGGTTTTGCAATACACCCGTAGCAGCAACAATATGGTCACTCGGTACGGTAATTTTCACATCATAATCACCAAATTCTAGAGTGAATTCGCCACGACCCAAAAATTGTTTGTTCTGCCACCCCATAACATCGTAATAGGCAACAGCACGAGGAAACCAGCTGGCTATTTCGTAAAGATAGTTATCATCTTCTTTAAAGTACTCGTAACCTGAACGGCCACCTAATACTTTCTGCTCATGTAATTGGTAATTCCATTCAACATTGAATTCAGTGTCATCACCTGATTTAAGTGGTTTTGGTAAATCAATGCGCAACATAGTGCCGTTAATAACATAGTGTAAAGGTTTGCCATTACTACCTGTTACTTTAGTTATGTTGTAACCACCTTCAAATTTTGGTGATTCAATCATATTGCGAACACCACTATAGGTTACTTTTTTAAGTGGTGCAGTTGATTTTGACAACTTGGCATCTGAGTTACGTGTTAATTTGTTTTGATCAAGTTGTAGCCAGATATAACGTAACGTGTCAGGTGAATTATTTTGATAGCTTAGGGTTTCAGAGCCCGTTAATTGTTGAGTTTTATCATCAAGTTTGATTTCAATATCGTAATCAACTTGTTGTTGCCAGTATTTGTGTCCAGGTGCGCCTGATGCTGTGCGGTACACGTTTGGCGTTGGTAAAACTTCTTCTAACTGACGGAATTTGTCGTCAGCAATAGTGCTTTTAGCAAAAGCATTTGTTGTATATAAACTGCTAGTAAAAGCAACCGATAAACAAATGATTGCAGATGAGATAGAGTATTTCATAGCCTTCCAATGAGATAAGTAATAATTATTTTTGTATAAAAATTGTATACAAAATAAATTTTTAGTCAGACTTTATATCATATTGAGGGGAGGCTTGGTAACAATGAAATGTTTTTTGAGATAAAAGGTGTAATTAATGGGTTCAACGGTAATTATAACTGACAGGCTTTACAATGGCCGTGTGCTTCAACAATTTGGTGGCTAATGGTAAAACCATTGGCATCAGCCATTGATCTTAGTGCCAAATCAAAATTATTTGACTGTATTTCTTCAACATGACCGCATTGGTCACAAATAAGTAATTGCACAGGGTGGTCACAATCACCAAAGTGATGACACATAACAAAGGCATTAATCGATTCAATTTTGTGAACAAAGCCTTGTTTAGATAAAAAATCCAAAGCGCGATAGATAGTTGCAGGTTTTGCTGCAGGGTCTAACTTTTTAAGTTCATCTAATAGATCATATGCGCCCACTGCACCTTTGTGCTTCGCAAGTAGCACAAAAACTTGTTCGCGTGCTTTAGTTAAACGAGCGCCTTTCTTTTGGCAAACTTGTTGAGCTTGGGCTAGTAACTTTACATGTGAAGTGTCACGTGAGATGTCATTTGATGAAGTTGGTGCAGGCATCTTTGTTTTCATGTTGATTTATTGATAATTTTCTCAGTGTACCATCATTGTTATTTATTGCACGCATGTGATGATTTTTATTATCAGATGAAATTATTTTTATTTATGGTGGTTTTATGTTACTTTGTTATTTCGATATGACAGCGCTGTCATGCGTATGCTTTAATCTTTGGATGTTTTTATGACCCGATACCTTGCCCTTGATGCCTTTAGAGGTATAACTATTGCCTTGATGATTTTAGTCAATACTCCCGGTACTTGGTCGAAAGTGTATGCGCCTTTATTACATGCTGACTGGCATGGTGCTACACCAACTGACTTAGTTTTTCCGTTCTTTTTATTTATTATTGGTTCGGCAATGTTCTTCTCATTTAAAAAGAGTAATTTTGTTGCTACCCCAGATCAGTTTGCAAGAATTATCAAACGTGGTTTTATCATGTTTTTTATTGGTTTTATGCTTAATGTCATTCCGTTTAATACACCGATTGAAACATGGCGCATTATGGGCGTTTTACAGCGCATTGGTATAGCTTATGCGATAGCAGCATGTTTGGTTTTATTATTAAACCGTCGTGGAATTTTTACTGTCTCAGCTATTATTTTATTAGCTTACTGGGGGCTATTACTGAGTGTAGGCGAAGCAGGCTTAACCTTAGAAGGTAATATTATTCGAGAGATTGATTTAGCTATTTTAGGCGCTAACCATATGTATACTATGCGTGGGGTAAGTTTTGATCCTGAAGGTTTACTCAGTACCATCCCTGCAGTGGTGAATATGCTACTAGGCTTTGAGTTAACACGTTACTTGACTAGCATAAAAGATAAAAACTCTAGTGTAATCAAGCTTATAATTATTGGTGGACTCGCCATCGGTTTTGGTGCTTTATGGAGCTTAGTTTTACCTATTAATAAATCTTTATGGACAAGCTCTTACGTTATTTATACTACAGGTTTTGCTTGTCTTTTATTAGCAGCTTTTGTTTGGTTAATTGATATAAAAGGGCAAAACAAACTAGTAGAGCCATTACTGGTTTATGGGACAAATCCTTTGTTTGTTTATGTTTTATCATTTTTATTTGTCACTGTTTATTTAAATATTCCCGTTGGTGACAGCACTTTATATCGCTGGTTGTATGAACAATTTAAGTTGATTGCAGATCCAACGTTAGCGTCATTTTTATTTGCTTTTTCTCATGTTGCCTTATTTTGGTTTGTTTCACTAAAACTTTATCAGCGTAAGATATTCATAAAAATTTAATAATTATTTGCAAGAGTTTGGATAAACAAAGCGTCCTATTGCTATCTTTGAATTTATACTATTGTTATGCTTGAAGTGTAAGAAAGATACTAATAAGGAGAAGTAATAGGGCGTGAATAAAGTAAAATTATCTCAAGACGAAAATTTATCCATTAAAATAAGTCATCAATTATTGCCACAAGCTATGCAGCGTATTGATCTTTATTTCTCGTTGCCTGTTGAAATGGGTATAAGCCCAAGTACCTTAAATGCAGAAGATTATTTTTATAGTAATATAAAAAGCCATAGTGCTTATTATTCAGATCAACTGCATCTTCCTTTAGTACGAAGCCGCTTTATTAGTCAACGCTTTGAAGGTGAAAATAAAGATGGTCAAAGCGATTATCGGCTTAACTTAAACCTATATTCTTACCAATTAAAAATAGCGCTTGATGCTGATATAAAGCAAGCGTTGAAGTTAAAAAATGCCGAAGAGTTTTATCCTGCTGCTATTGAGTTGGCAGATCAAATAGCAAACTTAGTAAAAAAACTGCGTCGCTATACCCCATCAGACAGCAAGTTAAGCTCTTTTTTTGAAAATGCAGATAATTATTTAAGTTGGCATATTGAACAATCATTTTTAAAACTCTTGTCGAAAGGGCCTAAAAGTAGTGACTTTGCTGCTGAACGAGAGTTTTTATTTGCTTTTTGTCGTGAAGAAAATAATTATCGCATCGAATGTAAATACAATTCTCAAGTAACCCTAGACGATCCTAATCGTATAACCAATAAGATGAGATTATTGCAGCGCTTAATTGAATACGGTGTGGTTTTTCAAAAACAAACCCGTTATTTAGATTTAAATTTAAAACGTTTAGTTCGAGGGGGCGTTACTGCCGTGATAATGGCTTTTGTGATGGTGTTAGTGCTTAATGCCCGTTCAAGTTTCACCGAAGTCACTGTCGCATTAATTGCTTTTTTAGGGTTGATTTATGGTTTACGAGAAACGTTTAAAGAAGATCTTACTGGTCTTATTTGGCGTAAAATTCAAAAAGGTCGGCCAAAATGGCAAAACTTATTTCGACACAGTGTTAACCAAAAGCGCATTCTAAGCCAAATTTTGTGGCTAGAGCATATAAATAGCAAAGACTTGCCCAAAACGGTGAATGAGTTATTCCAACAACGTCGACAACAAAATAAACAAGCGGCGCGTTTGTTACATTTTCGTTGTGATAATAAAGTAATCGCCAAAGACTTTTTACCGGGCTACGACGAAATTCAACAGCAAATCTTTTTTAACTTAACGCCTTTTGTACGTTTTTTGAAAAAAGGTGCAGGTCGTTTATATAGTTTGGAAGGACAAAAAATATCGAGCCAAGCCGTTGAACGCCGTTATCAAATTAATCTTATTCTTCGTAATGTAGACAAGCAAGGTGAACATTTACAGCGATTTAAAATCACTTTAAACCGTAGTGAAATAGTTAATATTGAAGCAATGCAGGTGTCTGATGATTAATGCGTGTGTTAAACAAAAACACTTTCTTTGATAAAAAACACTTTTGCTAAGATAAGTTAATGATATGGTTATATCAAATTGGCTATCTATAGGAAAAGATAAATGCCCAAGGCCTCTGCCATAACTGCTCAAGAAGATTCAAACAAGCTTACTGAAGGTGCTTGGCTTGAAGTGATCGAGCAAATGGAACATGCCTATACGCAACTCATTAATCATCAAGTTGAATTAGAACAGAAAAATCGAGAGTTAGAAGAAGTAAATCAGTTAATTTCCAGTGTACAACGCTCAATGACAGAAGTGTTACTGGTGACCGATTTATCTGGCAAAGTTATTCAAGTAAATCACTCGTTAGAACAACTAGCTAATGAAAAATCATCTCAATTAAATCATCAAGATGTCAGTGTTTTTTTTAGTGATGAGGATCAAACTACCATTTCCTATGTGCATCAACAAAAAGAATTTAGTCAACGCGAAGTAACGTTTAAATTCAATAATAGCAACTATCCCATTATATTAAATGGTTCACGATTATTAGATGCTAATCAGCAAGTGCAGGGAATGGTGTTGGTTGGCCGTGAAATATCAGATTTACGTTTAGCATATAAGAAGCTAGCAGAGAGCCATCAGGCACTTAAAACAACCCAAGAACAGCTCGTAAATGCTGAAAAAATGGCTTCGCTTGGTCGACTTGTAGCAGGAGTTGCCCATGAACTTAATAACCCCATCAGTTTTATTTATGGCAACACTCATGCATTAATGAGCTACGCGCAAAAGTTAATTCCGTACCTAACGAAAATACAGCGTGAGAATGCCACAAATTCACAAAGAAATAATGATATATCAGAAAGCGAGCACCACAAAATAACTAAAATTTTAGCAGACTTACCTTCACTATTAGACGGTACGCTAGAAGGAGTTGAGCGGGTACGCGATATCGTGCTTGATCTACTTCAGTTCTCTTCTGGTCAGCAATATGAATTTAAACGCTTTGATCTTATTCATGCCATTACTACAACGCTTCGGTGGGTGAATAAAGAACATAATGTAAAAGTGAATTGTCAACTGCCAGAGCACTTTGAAATTGAAGGACAGCCAGGGCGAATTCAACAAGTTATTATGAACTTAATTCAAAATGCCTTAGATGCACTTGAAGAAATTGAAAATGCCCAACTCAGTGTTTCATTAACTCATAATAATGAGTACTTTGAATTATCAATTAAAGATAATGGTTTAGGTATTGATGAAAGTATTCTTCCTCATATTTTTGAACCTTTTGTTACCACGAAAGATACAGGTAAAGGAACAGGCTTAGGTTTGTCTTTAAGTTACCGTTTTATAAATGATCATGGTGGTAGTTTAACTGCGAAGAATCACAGCGATGGTGGTGCTGAATTTATATTGAAATTACCTTTAACACTAGCAGTATCAACAATACAGAGTGACAATGATAATGCCTAAACAACTTAATTTATTATGGTTACAATCAGGCGGCTGTGGTGGTTGTACTATGTCCTTACTTAATGCTGAACAACCCAACGTATTTGATGCTTTTAAAAATAGTCACATTAATTTGCTCTGGCATGCGTCGTTATCTGCAAACCCAAGCAATGATTTCGCCCAAATTATTGATGATATTAGATCAAATAAAGTTCAGTTAGATATATTGTGTGTTGAGGGTGCTGCTGTAACTGGCCCTGATGGTACAGGCGGGTTTCATATGGTTTCTGGTATGGACATACCTATGATGACGCTAATTGATCAGCTAGCACAAAAATCCCTATACACATTAGCTATTGGTAGTTGTACGGCTTATGGTGGTATGACACGCAGTAACAAAAATCAAACCGATGTAAAAGGTTTGCAATATGTAGCAGAGCAAAAAGGCGGATTATTGGGTAGTGACTATGTAAGCAAAAGCAATATGCCGGTAATAAATATTGCAGGGTGTCCTGCTCACCCTGAGTGGATACTGCATACCATACAAGCGATAGCATTAGAAAGGTTTGATGAAAATGAACTAGATACAGTTCAAAGGCCTAAGTTTTATACTGAACATCTTGCTCATCACGCCTGTCCTAAAAATGAATATTATGAATACAAAGCAAGTGCAGCCACCCCTGGGCAAGCAGGCTGCTTAATGGAGAATTTAGGCTGTAAAGCTACACAAGCCGCTGCTGATTGTAATATTAGATTATGGAATGGTCATGGCTCTTGCCCCAAGGCTGGCTACGCTTGTATTAATTGCACAGCTCCGGGGTTTGAAGAACCAGGACATGCCTTTTCAGAAACACCAAAACTTGCAGGTATTCCTATTGGTTTACCTACAGATATGCCAAAAGCATGGTTTATCGCTTTATCTTCTTTATCAAAAGCGGCAACACCTGAACGAATTAAAACAAATGCCAGAAGTGAAACAATTAAAATATCACCTGATATGGCTAAAAACAAAGGCAATGCCAAAAAATAACCATGAGTAAGTATTAATGACTAGGAAAATATCATTAGGTCCATTAAACCGTGTTGAAGGTGATTTAGATATTCAACTAAGCCTCGATGAAAATGAGCACTTCATTAAAGAAGCGCAAGTAAAGTCTACTTTATATCGAGGTTTTGAAAATCTCCTAACAGGTAAAGCTGTAATGGATGCGCTAGCAATCACTCCACGTGTTTGTGGTATTTGTTCTATTTCGCAATCGGTGGCTGCGGCAAAAGCAATTGCTGATTTTGCTAAAACGCCTATGGCTGAAAATGGTCAAAAGGTTACTAATATACTCTTAGCCAGCGAAATGGTTGCAGATATTCTGACTCATTTCTATTTGTTTTTTATGCCTGATTTTACGCAACCGGCCTATAGCAAAAAGGCTTGGTCTGACGAGGTCAATTCAAGCTTTACTGCTGTATCTGGGAAACAACACGGCTTAATGTTAAAAGCACGTGCTGAATTTTTACATATTATGGGAATCCTTGCAGGAAAGTGGCCACATTCAATGGTGTTTCAACCAGGGGGCGTTAGCAAGACAGTATCACTATCAGAACAGATCAAACTACTAGGCATAATGGCCAACTTTAAAAGTTATCTTGAACAGGTTGTTTTTGGTGATAAGTTAGAAAACATAGCAAATTTACAAAACCAAACTGAGCTTGAAAATTGGCAACACAGACATTCTTTTAGTCATAGTGATTTCTCAATGTTTTTAGGGATTTCTAATGATCTAAGTTTATCTGAATTCGGTGCCAGTAGCGGGCAGCTATTAGCATTTCCTGCGTTTGAACAAGATAATAACAACTATTATCGAGGCGGTGTTTTTTTAGATAATCAAATACAAGCTTTGGCGACTAGCAACATTGTTGAGCACCATGATTTTGCAAAGCTATACGGAGATAAATTCTCACCTGTTAGTGGTTTAACTCAGCCTGATATCAATAAAAAGGATGCTTACACTTGGTGTAAAGCACCCAGATATGACAATAAGGTTATGGAAACAGGATCACTTGCTAGACAGTTTATTAATGGCGAATCGTTAGCACTGTCGCTAGTAAATAGTACAGGCACTAATATTCATAATCGCATGATATTACGATTAGTTGAGTTGGCAAAACTAACTTTGCAAATTGAAAACTGGATAAAAGACATTGAGCCAAAAAATACCTTTTGCCATCAAATTAAGATGCCTAAAGAAGGACAGGGTATAGGGTTGTCAGAGGCAGCTCGTGGCTCTCTTGGCCATTGGTTAACGGTGGAAAACGGTAAAATAAGTAATTATCAGTTAGTGGCGCCAACTAGTTGGAACTTTTCACCACGAGATAATCAAGGTATTCCGGGAGCACTAGAGCAATCATTAGCTAAATTGCCTTATCAAAGTGAGCAAGATAAACAGATGCTTCAACATATTATTCGATCTTTTGACCCTTGCATGTTGTGCACGGTTCATTAGTACACCGAAAGTCTCATCCTATATAATCTAAAAACTAGCAATCTACGAGAGACAACTTTGTTTGCACTCACCTTGTTTCTGCAAACAAAGTTTCATCTCTTTTAAATGATAACTATTATCACAAGGCTGTAAGCTAGAAAAACTGTACAAAATTACTTTTTCCTTCCTCTGGCATACTGTTTGCTCTACTAGCTACATCTAAAAACAATAAAACAGTTAAGAGTCCATAAAAATTTCAGGACTTTAAGGTGCTAGGGGTAACAAGTATGACAAATATAACCGATAAACAATTGGATGATCTCGCTGACCGACTCGGCCTAAACCGACGAAGTTTCTTAAAGTTTTGTACTGGTGTAGCAGCTACTTTAGGGCTTGCATCAACTGCTGGTATACAAATGGCACATGCTGTAGCGCAGCAACGTCGACCATCAGTTATTTGGTTAAGTGGTCAGGAATGTACTGGCTGTACCGAATCGTTATTGCGCTCTACTCATCCGACCCTAGAAACACTCATTTTAGATATGATTTCACTTGATTACTCTGAGGCGCTAATGGCAGCCGCAGGGTATCAAGCTGAAAAAGCTAAGCATAATGCCATGGAAGAAAATAAAGGCAAATATGTATTAGTTATTGAAGGCTCTACGCCAACTAAAGATGGCGGTATTTACTGTAAAATAGCTGGAAAAACCATGCTGGAGCATGTTAGAGAAGCTGCGGAAAATGCTGCAGCCATTATTGCTATTGGTTCTTGTGCTTCATGGGGTGGGGTGCCTTCTGCGGGTATGAACCCAACGGGCGCAAAACCGGTACATGAAATTCTACCAGGTAAAAATATTATCAATATTCCTGGTTGTCCGCCCAACCCATACAACTTTTTAGCGACTGTTTTGCAATACGTTACTTTTGGTACCTTACCTGCACTTGATGATAAGAATCGTCCGAAATTTGCATACGGTAGAATTATTCATGAGAACTGTGAACGACGTCCTCATTTTGATGCCGGTCGCTTTGCGACAGAATTTGGTGATGAAGGCCATAGAAAGGGCTACTGCCTTTATAAGCTTGGTTGTAAAGGCCCTGAAACTTACGCTAACTGTTCAACGCAAGAATTTGGTGATGTTGGTGGCGGTGCTTGGCCTGTTGGTGTTGGCGCGCCGTGTTTTGGTTGTACTGAACAGGGCGTTGGTTTTACCAAAGCACTTCATGAAAAAGCTGATGTGACAACGCATACTCCCCCTGAGTTATTTCCTGATGTAAATGCACAATCTGGTGAGGGAGCTACTGCCTTATCTGCAGGTATTTTAGGTGCCGTTATAGGTACTGCTGTTGGTGCGGCGGCGATGACTGTGAAACAGCTATCTCAAGCAGAAAAAGCAGAAACAGATAAGTCAGAAGACTCTCAATCGTCAGAAAACTCTCACTCTTCCGAAAGAAATGCAGGAGAGTAATCATGGATAGACGAAATTTTTTAAAGATGGCGGGCTCCGGCGCCGTCATTGCCACCAGTAGTGTTAGTGGCACCGTTCAAGCTCGGGGAAACTTACCTATATCAGATCAAGCTGTTGGTATGCTTTTCGATGCCACGCGTTGCATTGGTTGTCGAGCTTGTGTTGTTGAGTGCAAGGATATTAATGGTATGCCACCTGTTGATGCTACTGCTGATGCGCCTTGGGATAATGCCCAAGACTTATCGGCTGACACGCTCAATATCATTAAAGCTCACAAAGCGGAAGACAGCGATGAATTTTCATTCATAAAACGTAACTGTATGCATTGTGTCGATGCCGGTTGTGTTTCAGTTTGTCCTGTTACAGCAATGCAGAAAGATCCCGTCACTGGCATCGTTAGTCATGATCCTGATGTGTGTATTGGTTGTCGTTATTGTGTTGCAGCATGTCCCTATAACATTCCTAAATATGAATACGATGACGCCATGGGGCAAATTCAAAAGTGCCAATTGTGTAATCAAAAAGGTGTTGAACGTATTGATAACAATCAACTACCAGGTTGTGCTGAAGTATGCCCAACGGGCGCAAATATTTACGGTACTCGTGAAGAGTTACTCGCTGAAGCTAAACGACGCTTAGCGGCAAAACCGGGTGATAGGTACGATTACAAACTTAACTCTATGGACTCTACTCATTTCCAAGAAGGAACTGTGGCGGAGTATCAACCACGCGTATATGGCGAGTTTGAAGGTGGTGGAACACAAGTATTATTACTCGCAGGCACAAGCTTTGAAACTTTAGGTATGCCTGATTTACCCGAAAAATCTTATGCGGCGGTATCTGAGACCGTACAACACTCTATTTACGGAGGCTTTGCGGCACCTGCAGCTGTGTTGGGTGGTTTACTCTTTTTAGCGCGTCGTAACATTAATGCCGAAAAAAAGAACGCTGAAAAAGATAAAGCCGATAAGGCAATGCAGGATAAAGAGGAGGATAAATCATGAGTGAACATCAAGCACTATCAAATAGAAAACTCTTTACCCTACCGACATTTATTTTAGCGGTTATATCGTTTATTGCTTTAGTTATCTTAGCTAAACGTTTTATGTACGGTTTAGGCGCAGTAACTAACTTAAATGATGGCTACCCGTGGGGTATATGGGTTGTTTACGATGTTGTTGTAGGTACTGGGCTAGCTTGTGGCGGTTATGCGCTTGCTTTAGTTGTTTATATTGCTAATAAAGGCAAATATCACCCATTAGTACGTCCCGCGTTATTAGCCAGTTTGTTTGGCTACACCTTAGGTGGCATTTCAGCGTTTATTGATATGGGACGCTATTGGAACTTCTACAATATGTTTCTGCCGAGTCAAATGAACCTAAACTCTGTGATGTTAGAGGTTGGCCTTTGTGTTACAGCTTACTGCATTGTGCTGTTTTTAGAGTTTGCGCCAACATTGCTTGAGCGCTTTAAAATGTATGGCCTAAAAGAGAAACTAGACAAGTTACTTTTTGTCTTTATCGCTATTGGTGTTTTACTGCCAACCATGCATCAAAGCTCACTTGGTTCATTATTGATAGCCATGGGTTATAAAGTCGATATCTTATGGCAATCAAGCTACTTAATGCCACTTTTTGCTATTTTAACTGCCATGGCAATGGGCTTTTCAATCGTTATTTTTGAAGCCTCAATGGTCACCGTTGGCTTTAAACGTCACAGCGAAACTCATCTACTAAAAGGTTTGGGCAAAGTAATCCAAGCTTTACTCGCAGTGTTCTTAATTTTGCGTTTTGGTGACCTAATCATGCGTGATGCCTTAAGCAGTGCTTTCACTGGTACTTTCAAAGCAAATATGTTCTTACTTGAAAGCCTATTGTTTATTGTGCCGCTGGTTATTTTGTCATCGAGCAAACATAAAAACAAAGGCAGCAGCTTATTTATTGCGGGCTTTACCATGTTGTGCGCTGGTGCTTTATATCGCTTTAATGCCTTTTTAATTGGCTGGACACCCAATGCAACTGACACCGTTATTTACTTCCCATCCTCACAAGAGTTAATGGTTTCTATTGGCATAATCGCCATGGAGATTTTAGGTTACATCTTGTTTGTGAAGTTACTACCTGTGTTACCGAAAGAAGAGCATGCGTAGGTACTGTTTAATAACGAAATTAATAATTAAAAATGTTTATAACATTATAAAAATAAAGAATTAGATCCTAGGAGAATAGCTGTGGCTAAACGAATTATAGTAGATCCGGTAACACGAATTGAAGGTCATTTACGTATCGACGTAGAAGTGGAAGAAGGTAAAGTGTCAAAAGCTTGGTCGTCAGGGCAAATGTGGCGTGGTATTGAAAATATTTTAAAAGGGCGCGATCCTCGTGATGCATGGGCTTTTACGCAACGTATTTGTGGTGTTTGTACTACAGTTCATGCCCTAGCGTCAGTGCGAGCTGTTGAAAATGCACTCGAACTAGAAGTGCCACTCAATGCGCAGTATATACGTAATATTATGGTGTCGGCTCATGCCTTACATGATCATATTGTGCACTTTTATCATTTAAGTGCGTTAGATTGGGTTGATATAGTTTCAGCCCTTGAAGCAGATCCTAAAGAAGCGGCAAAGCTAGCAGAAAGTTTATCTAGCTGGAAACTTAACAGCGTGCACGAGCTTACTGCAGTACAAAACAAACTTAAAAGTTTTGTTGCTAGTGGCCAGTTAGGTATTTTTGCCAATGGCTATTGGGGTCATCAAGCAATGAAGTTACCACCTGAGGTCAACTTAATTGCAGCAGCTCATTACTTACAAGCATTAGAAATTCAACGTGAAGCAAACCGTATTGTCACTATTATGGGCGGTAAGTCTCCTCATGTGCAGAACTTAACGGTTGGCGGTGTAACTAATTCAATTAATCTTGATAGCCAAGCAGTCATGAACATGGAACGCTTAATGTTCATCAAGACCTTAATTGAGAAAATGGAAGATTTTGTTAAAAATGCTTACATGGTTGATGTTTCAATTATTGGCGCCTTCTATCTTGACTGGGCTGGTTATGGTAAAGGGGTTACAGATTACTTATCAGTACCTGAAATGCCTCTTGATACTAAGGGTGAAAAATTTGCCCTTTCAGGTGGTTATATTTCAGGGGGAGATCTATCAACCTTTAAACCAATTACTGGTTTTAACGATAAATACTTTATTGATGGCGTTAAAGAAAGCTCTAAACATTCTTGGTATCACGGTGAAGAAGCTTTACATCCTTGGGTTGGAGAAACCGAGCCAAACTATGATGACTTTAATGATGAAGGTCAGTATTCATGGATTAAATCTCCCACCTTTAATGGTAAACCTGCACAGGTTGGTCCGTTAGCTAACGTACTTTGTTTGGCTGCTCAAGGGCATGAGTCTACATTGAAACACCTTAACTTTGTTCTTGATACGGTATCGGCCGTATCAGGTACCAAAATTGGCGTTCCAGCGCTGCATTCAACTATTGGTCGTCATGCAGCTCGTGCAGTTCGTTCAGGCGTATTACTTGACGAAATGAATGTGCAGTGGGATTTATTGGTCGCTAATATTGGCCGTGGTGATACTGATACCTTCAACCAACCGGTATTTCCAAAAGGTGAGATTCGCGGCGTTGGTTTTCACGAAGCACCTCGTGGCGTGCTTTCTCATTGGGTTGTTATTAATGATGGTAAAATTGATAATTATCAAGCGGTTGTGCCAAGTACATGGAATGCTGGCCCTCGTAATGCAGAGGATGTTCCAGGTCCATATGAAGCATCATTAATGGGTAACCCTATTGCTGATCCAGAGCGACCGTTGGAGGTGTTACGTACAGTACATTCATTTGACCCTTGCATCGCTTGTGCAATCCATTTAATGGATACCGAGCATAAAGAAATTGTAAAAGTTAAAGCACTTTAAATTTAAATAAGAAAGTTGTGCTTATTTAAAGGGCGTTGTGCTTACGCCGATGATTCTTGATGGGAGCATCGGCGTTTTTTATTTCAACTGCTGTAATGACAGTTGAACGTGTAGATAATGAATTGATTGAGTAAACGAGGTTGTATATGAGTATATTGGTATTAGGTGTTGGCAATGTGTTACTCACTGATGAGGGCATTGGTGTTCGCACTGTAGAAACACTGTTAGAGGAATATCAGTTTCCTGACAATGTCGAGGTAGTTGATGGTGGCACCGCGGGTATGGAACTTGTAGAAATAATAGCTAACAAAGAGCATGTTATTTTAATTGATGCGGTAAATACTGGTGCTGATGTTGGAACCATTGTCACTCTGGTCGATGAAGAAGTGCCAGCACTATTTCGAAGCCGTATATCACCCCATCAGTTAGGTATTTCTGACTTGCTTGGTGTGATGGCATTAACTGGAGAAACACCCAGACATTTCACCTTATTCGGTGTTGTGCCTTTTTCTATGGCAACAGGTGTTGAGCTTTCACCTCAAATGTTACCGTTGAAAGATATTCTGGTTGAAAATGTTGTTAGTAAGCTTGAAGAACTTGGCTGTAATGTAATTAAAGAAAAGTCAAAACTTACCACGAAGCAGGTTGCCTAATGTGTATCGGTATTCCTTCAAAAGTTATTCAATTAAATGATCAAATGGCTGAAGTTGATGCCTTAGGCGAAAAACGTTGGGTGAGCTTAATTTTAATGGCAGAAGAGGTTAGCTTAGGTGATTACTTACTGATTCAAGTAGGGAATTTTGCAGTTGAAATCATAGAGCCTGAACGAGCGAAATCATCGCTGCTTTATTTACAACAAATTGCACAAGAGGAATTTAATTAATGCATTTAGGATTTTCAACTAGCCCCGCACCGGTATTAGAAGCGCTATATCAAAAAGTTTATCAAAACGAAATGCAAGGATTGCCGATCTGCAATGAAAAAATCAAGGTCGAAGCTGTTGACTTTAAGCTGTATCAAGATCAATGGCTAGGCGTTTTGGTTACGCCTTGGTTTACCAATTTGTTAATTATCCGTCAACAAGGACAAGATTGGCCTGAGTTGAAATTAGCAAAAGGCAATGAGCAATTTTTTAGCTTTCCTGCTGGAGAAATTAAATTCACGCCACGATTTGAGCCAGAATTAGGCAGTTATCTATGCTGTTCATTGGTGTCACCTATGAATGAGGTTAGTTCTCATCAACAAGCTATCACTGATGCTAAACAGGCGATGAGACAGTTAACGCAAATTCCTATAGATATAAAACTTATCGATACAAACGAGAGTAATGCTACTGCTGATAAAGAAAGTCTCAATGAAGCGCAGCAATCTCGTCGTAGTTTTTTCAGTGGTAAACGTCAAGTAGCGCTATGAGTTTAAATGGAGAGCTTTCAATCCAATTAACGCTTGCTAAGCAAGGTGAACATTTTCATCTTAATAAAATTGATATCAACTTAGCTCGCCCTAATTTAGCCAAAAAAATGCTCATTGGGCAAACGCCAGAAAATGCCATCAAACGGATAAGCCAGCTGATGACAGTTTGCCAACATGCGCAAAGTGCAGCAGCAAAACTTGCTTTAGGCTATCAGTTAACTGATGAAGAAGTATTAGCGATCGAACATGAAAATATTGAACAAGGCTTTTGGCGTTTAATTATTGATTTACCTCAGTTACTTGAAATTGAATTGCCATTATCAGTATTCATCAACCTTAGGCGAGTAATTGCGCAGCAAAATAGTGCTGGAATTATTGAGTTTGCTGAACAACTTTTTCAACAACTCTGTCAATTATGCTCTAATGACTTTGCCAATTTATCAAGTTCAGCACTGCAACTTTGGTTGAATGAAAATAACTCGCCAATGGCATCTTGTTTGCGAGAAGTAAACGAAATTATGCCAACCGTTGTTGGTAACAGCAGTAAAGATAATAAGCCTACTTTACTAGCAGATTTACCTAATGACGCATTGTTAGCAATGTTAGGGAAACTGTTACAAACAGATGATTGTTTCTATCAAAAACCGCACCTAAATAAGCAAAGTTGCGAAACGGGATCTTTGTCAATAATACAAAATCATTCTTTATTTTCATTGCTTTCAACACAGGGAACCGTAGGGCGATTCATTAGTCGTTTGTTGTATCTTGCACAAAAAATTAATGAATTAGAAAACAATCTATTAGGAAGCAATGTATTAAAAAGCAATATATCAGGTTGTTTTTCTTTACAGCAAAGTGAAGACATCACTGGAAAAAGTACGTCATTAGGTTGGGTGCAAACAGCGAGAGGCTTACTTATACATTTGGCTAATATACAGCAAAGTAAAATTAGCCAATACTCTATTGTAGCGCCAACAGAGTGGAACTTTCATCCTCAAGGCTCATTAAATAAAATATTAGTTAATTCAAATTTTAGTTCACCACAGGTTGCTGAAAAGTCTGTGAAGCTGGCGATTTTAGCCCTTGACCCTTGTATCGAATTTAACTTAGGAGTCGCTTATGCATGAAATGTCATTAGCAGAAGGAATCATTCAATTAATTGAACAACACGCACAAGAGCAAAATTTTAGCGAAGTAACGCTGGTTCATTTAGAAATAGGCAAACTTTCCAACGTAGAAGTAGAGTCAATGCGCTTTTGTTTTGATGCTGTGTGTGAAAATACCATTGCGAGTGGGACGAAATTACAAATAACAGAATCGCCCGGTGTTGGCTGGTGTATGGATTGTGAGAAACAGATTAGCTATCAGGCTTTATATCAACCTTGTCCTGATTGTGATGGACATAAGATACAGGTAACTGGTGGAAATGAGATGTTGATCAAAGAACTGGAAGTCAATTAATTTTAATATCAAAGCATATTAAATAATAGAAAATTATTAGCAGACAACTATAGATAAAAAACAGGTCAAATATTATGTGTACAAGTTGCGGTTGCAGTCATGGCGAAGCCAGAGTTGAAGGTGGTGCCATAAGCCATGAAGAAAATCATGAAAGCACTCATGATCATAAGCACTCTCATAAGAGCAGTCATGACCATAGTCATGGGCACTCCCACACCCATGAACATTCCCATAGTCATGTAAATAGTCAAGGTAATGATATTCACTATGGTAAAGGCGCGGCTCGAAGTCATGCTCCGGGCATGAGCCAACAGCGTATGGTGCAGATCGAGCAAAGCATTCTCTCTAAAAATGATCAATATGCAGCAACCAATCGAGCCCTTTTTGCCAAACAAAATATTTTTGCTTTAAATCTTGTTTCCAGTCCGGGCTCAGGAAAAACCACCTTACTTACCACCACATTAAATGCGTTAAAAAATAGCATTAGCCTTGGCGTTATTGAAGGTGATCAAGAAACCGCTAATGATGCTGACAGAATTCGTGAAACAGGTGTTAGTGCTGTTCAAGTTAATACAGGTAAAGGGTGTCATTTAGATGCTCACATGATTGGTCATGCTTTAGAAAAATTAAGTTTTGAAGAGCAGGGGCTGCTATTTATTGAAAATGTAGGCAACCTAGTTTGTCCTGCAGGTTTTGATTTAGGTGAAGCCCATAAAGTTGCTATTTTGTCTGTGACAGAAGGTGAAGATAAACCACTAAAATACCCTGATATGTTCCATGCCGCTGATGTATTGCTACTTAATAAAGTTGATTTACTCCCTTATCTTGATTTTGATGTTGAGCTTTGCATTGAAAATGCAAAGAAGGTAAATCCAACTATTGAGGTGATTCGTTGTTCAGCCACAACAGGTGAGGGCATGCAAGAATGGTATCAGTGGTTAGAATCAAACCGTATAAATTTACTTAAAGAACAACTTGAACCATTGAAAGTACAAATAGCTGCAATTGAAAAAGTATTAGCACAAAAAATATTGACGAAAAAAGTAACCACCGGAGCTGCCCACTAATGAAGCCTTGTGTACTGGTTGTTGATGATGAAGTTCGTTCAACTGAAACCATCAATCGTATTCTTGATGATGATTACCACGTTATTTGTGCATACAGCGCAGATGAAGCGGAAGTCATTCTTAAAGAAAAATCAGTACAAGTGATTTTATGTGATCAACGTATGCCGGGTCGAAGTGGCGTTGATTTTTTAGCCAGTGTTAGAGAGCTTTGGCCAGATATTTTGCGCATTATTATTTCTGGTTACACTGATAGTGAAAATATTATCAATGCTATCAATCAAGCAGGTATATTTCATTATATTACAAAGCCTTGGCATCCAGAACAATTACTAATGGTAGTAAAAAATGCTGCCAGTATGTATCAGTTACAACAACAAAATCGTTACCTCGCCAATGAGCTGAAATTTAGTGAAGGTTCATTGCAAAATCAGCTGACGGATCAACGTCAAAAATTACAGGATCAATACCAACTCGACAATATAATTCGCGCTGATAATAGCCCAATGAATAAAGTGCTTGATCAATTAAAAGATATTGCCCACTTTGATATTTCGGTGATGATCACAGGAGAATCAGGTACGGGTAAAGAGTTACTTGCAAGAGCCATGCATTACAATAGTCAGCGTGCTGAACAACCCTTTGTTATTGAAAACTGTGGTGCCATGCATGACGAGTTATTATCAAGTGAATTATTTGGTCATAAGAAAGGTGCGTTTACTGGGGCTATTGGTGATCATATTGGTTTATTCGAAAAGGCGGATGGCGGCACAATTTTTCTTGATGAGATAGGTGATATTTCGCCTAGTTTTCAGGTGAAGCTACTTAGAGTATTACAAGAGGGTGAAATACGACCGTTAGGCTCTAACCAAACCAAAAAAATCAATGTTCGCGTTATAGCTGCGACTAATAGAGATTTACAAAATGAAGTCAGTCAAAAGCGTTTTCGTGCTGATTTATATTATCGATTAACAACAGTGAACTTACACGTACCACCTTTACGTGAACGAGTTATGGATATTATTCCAATTAGTAAATCACTGCTTGCCAATTATAGCTCAACCTTTGAGCAAGCGAATGGAGAATTAGATCAACAAACGCAAGCTTACCTAACAAGTTACCCTTGGCCGGGCAATGTTCGTGAATTACAAAATGAAATTCAGCGTTTGCTAGTGTTTAGTCATGGCAAAAAGATCATTAAAGAAACCTTATCACCACAACTTCAAGCTTCTTATCATGCTAAACATCAAAATCTTAGCCAGCTTAGCGCTTCATTGAACAGTGCGTCACTTTCGCAAGGCTTAACACTTAAAGAACGCGTAGAACTATTAGAGCAGGCACTGATTCAAGAAGCACTTGATAAATATCAGTGGAATAAAAGTAAAGCTGCTGCAGAGCTAGGTCTTTCACGTGTTGGTTTAAGCAACAAATTAGCAAGATATGACATCAAAGATATCTGCCAATCACAGGAGAATAACAATGATGGTTGAAAAGATACTAGTGCTGGCTGTTTCGAGTTGGGAGGCTAATCATGACTGTTGAAAACACACTTTTGCTAGCGTTCTCTCTTGGTTTATTACATGCATTAGATGCAGATCACATCATGGCTGTTTCGGGCTTATCTGCTAAAAAGCCAAGTTTTAAAAGCTGTTTAAGATTTTGCTCTCATTGGGCAAGTGGTCATGGTTTGGCGTTAGTAGTTATATCTAGTTGTGTTTATCTTTTTGGTTTAGCTATTCCAGAACAACTAAGTTCAGTTGCTGAATCTTTAGTAGGACTTGTGTTGATAATTATCGGTGCGTGGACGCTTTGGCAAATCTATAGAAAGGATTTACATTTAAGTTTTCATCACCATGATCCCGATATTAACCATGCTCATTGGCATGAAAAAAACCATAAAAAAGCGCAAGATCATTCTGCTATGTTAGTTGGTGTTCTTCATGGTATTGCGGGTAGTGCTCCGTTATTGGTACTTATTCCGCTGAGTAAAATGGGCTCTGCAAGTATGGCGATGGGTTACGTTTTGCTCTTTGGTCTTGGCGTTATTGTTTCAATGGTTATTTTTGGCGGCTTAATGGCACAAGGTTATAAGCAGTTAGAAAAGGCGGGTAATAGGTTTGTCACGGCTATAAGAGCTATCGTCGCATTTAGCTCTATAGGTTTAGGTAGCCATTTGATTTATGGATACCTATAGTTGTGACTGATCGTTGTCAATTTTTTCAAATTGATATCACTGGCCAAGTGCAAGGGGTTGGTTTTCGCCCCTATGTTTATCAAGTTGCGAGTGATTATAAACTTATCGGCGCGGTTTATAATCATGGGCAAGGGGTGACGGCATTTGTTAAAGCTACTCAGGTGATCATTAAAGAATTTGTTGAAAAACTGAGAGCTAACTTACCACCCTTAGCAAGTATTGAAGCCTTGAAAACTCATTTATTAAGTGATGAAAAAGTAAAAACGATTAAGCTATCATCTGTTGCATCAGTCAATGAAGAAATAGTGTTGGGGCATTTATCGGGTTTTATTATTGCTGAAAGTAAACAGGGAAAAATAGATACTCAAATAGCGAGTGATGCTGCTACCTGCTCTGCTTGTTTAAGCGAATTACTTGATAGTGGTAATAGGCGATTTCGATACCCTTTCATTAACTGCACCCATTGTGGACCTCGTTATAGCATTATTGAAAAGCTACCCTATGATCGTCCCTATACAACCATGAAGCATTTTCAAATGTGCTCAAGTTGTCAACGTGAATATGATACGGCCAGTGACAGACGATTTCATGCTCAACCTAATGCATGTTCTGGGTGCGGGCCTTCTTTACTGCTCTTTAAAACTATTGAACAACAAAAAGTAAAAGCATTAAATTTACTTGAATCTCCAGACCAAGATCTTATTCAACTAGCAAGTGATTTAATAAAACAGGGCAAGATAATCGCGATTAAAGGTTTGGGTGGTTACCACCTAGTTTGCGATGCCAATAATGATAAAGCCGTTAAGCGGTTAAGAGATAAAAAACAGCGAGAAACTAAGCCATTATCGTTAATGATGGCAAATGTTAACGCGCTAAAAAGTATTGTTGAAATATCTATACAGGCGAATAAATATTTAACGAGCAATAGTGCGCCAATAACCTTGCTAAAAAGAAAGAATAATAAGCAAGCAAATCAGCTTGACCACCTTGCCCCCAACATGAATAGTTTAGGTGTTATGCTGCCCTATACTCCGCTGCATCATTTGTTGTTTCAGCAACAAGACAGTAGTGGAAATTTTGCTGTTGACGAATCACTGTGCTTAGTGATGACTAGTGCTAATTTACGTGGTGCACCACTTATTTATCAAGAGCAAGAATTACATCAATTAGCCTCTTTAAGTGATTATGTTTTAAGCCATAACAGAGAAATAGCAAGGCGTATCGATGATTCTATTGTAAATTGTGTAAACGCTACTGACATGGAAGACGACGTTATTATAATTCGCCGTGCCAGAGGTATGGCACCTAAAGCGATCAGCCTTAATATAGACTCAATACAAAATAACAAAACTACGCTGGCAGTTGGTGGCTTTTTAAAGAATAGTATTTGTTTAACCAAAGGCAATAAAGCTTATTTATCCCAATATATCGGTGATTTAAGTAATCCAGATAATTGTCGCTACTTACAGCAAAGCGTTCAGCATTTAATGGATGTTTTACAAATAAAACCTGAACAAGTGGCCTGCGATTTACATCCTAATTTTTATAGTAGTCAATTTGCACAACAATTTGCACAGCAACATAATATTCCGTTAATAAGTATTCAGCACCATCATGCGCATTGCGCAGCGATTGCTTGTGAACATCAACTTAATAATCCCTATTTAGCTCTAAGCTTAGATGGTGTTGGCTTAGGAAATGATGGTAATGCTTGGGGCGGGGAGTGCTTGTATATAGAACAGGGGGAATTTCAGCGTTTAGCCCATTTTAAAAATATTTCTCTTCCTGGATCTGATATCGCAGCCAAACAACCTTGGCGGATAGCCATGGCATTTTTAATCAAGCATAACTTAGCAGAATTAGCTGAAGATATGTTTTCTGATCAGCAAGGCTTTAGCTTAGTAAAGCAAATGATCACTAAAGAAATCAACTGCCCTACCACAAGCAGTGCCGGACGATTGTTTGATCTTGCTGCTGCCTTATTAGGGCTTTGTGATGTAAACAGCTTTGAAGCCGAAGCCGCCATGTTGCTTGAATCAGCAGCGGCAAGTGGCCAAGTGGTTTGCACTGAAAAATTATTCATGATTTCAGATCATGAAGGTGGTGAGGATGATTTAGTTAATCAATTAGATTTTACCCCGTTATTACTCGCCTTACCTGAAATGAAGCCGAATGATGGCGCGGCAACCTTTCATTATCAGCTCGCTTTAGGCTTAACTGAATGGCTGGTTGACTTAGCAAAAACTAGTTTGGCAAAAACGAATAATCAAAATGAATGCAAAAAAGTGGTTCTTTCTGGTGGCTGTTTCTTAAATGCACAGTTAACTACTAGTGTGAAAAAAATGCTATCTGAGCAGGGTTTTACGGTATTTACCGCTAAGCAAGTATCACCCAATGACTCTTCATTAGCGCTAGGACAGGCTTGGATAGCTATTGAGAAATTAGCACCAAATGAAAAAGAACCTAAAGAAAATAGCAAACTGAATAAAGAGTTCAATCAACATAAGAGTACCAATCAAGAAGGGGACGCAGTATGTGTCTAGCTATTCCAGTAAAAGTAGAGAAAATTTTAGCTGATGACACAGCCATTGTTGATATTGGTGGGGTTAAAAAAGAGATCTCAGTTGCCCTTATCGAAGATTTGGCTATAGGAGACTACGTTATTATGCACGTGGGTTACGCCTTGAATAAAATTGACCCCGAAGAAGCGATAAAAACCTTAGCGCTGTTTAATGAGATGGGCGTACTTGAACAAGCAATTGATGATCATAAGACACATGATCATAAGGTACAAGAATGAAATACGTTGATGAATATCGCGATGGTAAAATGGCCAAGCAAATTGCTGAAAATATATGCCAAGCTGTTGATGCTGATAAAGTTTATCATTTTATGGAATTTTGCGGTGGTCACACTCATGCTATTTTCCGTTATGGTATCCCCGACTTATTGCCTGAAAATATTAAAATGATCCACGGGCCGGGTTGTCCAGTCTGCATTTTGCCTATTGCTAGAATAGACTCAGCGATAGAGCTTGCCGTTGAGCATGGTGTTATTTTATGTAGTTATGGCGATATGATGCGCGTACCGGGGTCCAGACGTCGAAGTTTATTAAAAGCCAAAGCAGAAGGCGCTGATATTCGTATGGTTTACTCTTGCTCTGATGCACTCACCATTGCAAAAGATAATCCAGATAAACAAGTAGTATTTTTTGCTATTGGCTTTGAAACCACCACGCCACCTACAGCGCTTATAATCCAGTTAGCTGAAAAACAACAAGTAAAAAACTTCTCTGTTTTTTGTAATCATGTACTCACACCTTCTGCTATTAGTACTATTTTAGAGTCTCCTGAAGTACGTGATATGGGACTAGTACCACTTGATGGCTTTATTGGCCCAGCGCATGTAAGCACTATTATTGGTTCACAACCTTATGAATATTTTTCCCAAGAATATCAAAAGCCTGTTGTTATTGCCGGATTCGAACCCCTAGATGTTTTACAAGCTATTTTAATGTTGGTGCAGCAAGTAAATAATGGTACAGCAACAGTAGAAAATGAATTTACCCGAGCAGTAACTCCCAATGGAAATGAAAAAGCTAAAAGCTTGGTTGCTGATATTTTTGAAATGCGCCGAGAGTTTGAATGGCGAGGCTTAGGTTTAGTGCCATATTCAGGTTTAAGAATAAAAGCCAAGTATGCTGAATTTGATGCGGAAAAGCGGTTTACGCTAACGCCGTCAAAAGGAAAAGACAACAAAGCCTGCGAATGTCCGAAAATATTACGCGGCGTGAAGACTCCAAAAGATTGCAAGCTTTTTGGTACAAAATGCACTCCAGAAAATCCTGTAGGTTCATGTATGGTTTCTTCCGAAGGCGCTTGCGCTGCTTATTACAGTTATGGTCGTTATCAATTGAAATAACGTATTTTTACAAACGGTAAGTATCAGTTCAATAAAGAATGATTTAGGTAAATAAAATGAAAAAGAACCCATATTCTCAAGCTCTCGATTTAAAAAATGGTCGCGTTGAAATGATCCACGGTGCTGGCGGCAAAGCTATGTCACAGCTTATTGAACAATTATTTGTTTCACGTTTCGATAACCCCATTTTGAATGAACAAAACGATCAAGCCAGCTTAGAAATACCAGCAAGCAAGATAGTGATGGCAACAGATAGCCATGTAATTACTCCAATATTTTTCCCCGGTGGAGATATTGGCTCTTTATCGGTGCATGGCACGGTAAATGATGTGGTAATGTCAGGCGCCAAAGCCTTGTATTTATCTTGTGGTTTTATCCTAGAAGAAGGATATCCGCTATGTGACCTTGTTAAAATTATTGACTCAATGGCAAAATCGGCCCAAGAGGCTGGTGTAAAAATAGTCACCGGCGACACTAAAGTAGTGGAAAAAGGTAAAGGTGACGGTGTTTTTATTAATACCACCGGCATTGGTGTGTTAACCGATGGCGTAGAGCGTGGCGCTAACAAAATTAAGCCCAGCGATAAAATTATTGTCAGCGGAACTCTAGGTGATCACGGCGTTGCCATTATGTCACTTCGTGAAAACTTAACCTTTGAAACCACAATTGAATCTGACTCTCAAAGCTTACATGATTTGGTTAAAATCATGACTGAACACACCCCTGAAATTTGCTGCATGCGCGACCCTACTCGCGGTGGTTTAGCTGCCACATTAAACGAAATAGCACTACAAGCTGATGTGGGTATTCAGCTATATGAAGACGATATACCAATTAAACAACAAGTAAAATCAGCATGTGAGTTCTTAGGACTTGACCCTTTATATGTCGCTAATGAAGGAAAATTAATTGCATTTTGTCCTGCTGATAAAGCGGACGAGTTGCTTGCTACTATGCAATCACACCCACAAGGAAAAGATGCCGCTATAGTTGGTGAAGTTTTTATGGATGATAATAACTTTGTGCAACTAAAAACGAGTTTCGGTGGCATGCGCATGGTGGACTGGATAAATGGTGAACAGCTTCCAAGGATCTGCTAACAATGAAAATATTATTACTCACGCACGCATATAACTGTTTATGCCAACGTTTACACATAGAGCTAAGCCAATTAGGTCATGATATTTCAGTTGAATTCGATATCAATGACGACGTCTGCATTAATGCCGTAGAGCGCTTCAAACCAGAGTTAATTATTGCTCCTTTTTTAAAGCGAGCGATCCCTGCGCAAGTTTGGCAGAAAAACCTTTGTTGGATAGTACATCCAGGAATTATTGGCGATAGAGGGCCAAGTTCACTTGATTGGGCAATACTAAATCAAGAAAAATCATGGGGTGTTACGGTATTACAAGCCAATGAAGAAATGGACGGTGGTGATATTTGGGCAAGTGAAAGCTTTGATATGCGCATTGCCAGTAAATCGAGTATCTATCGCCAAGAAGTAACCACAGCAACTATTAAAGCAGTAAAATCAGCCTTAGATAACCTAGCTACGAATGCTTTTTCGGCAAAACCTTTAGCTAGTCATACGTTAGCGGATAACGCTAAATGGCGCTGCTTGGTGAAACAAAGTGATCGTGCTATTGATTGGCAAGAAGACGACAGTGAAACTATTTTACGAAAAATAAATAGTAGTGACGGTAATCCTGGTCTGTTAACTTCATTGCTAAATGAAGAGTTAACTAGCAGAGAATTTTACTTATACAATTCATCAATTGATCATGGTTTATCGGGTCTAGCGGGACACGTTATAGCGCAAAAAAATGATGCTATTGCCATTGCTACCATTGATAGTGCTATTTGGGTATCTCACCTTTGTGAAAGCATGGCTACAGCTAATAACGATACAGAAATTCTTCCACATCAAAAACGCAGTTTAAAGTTACCTGCAGGATTATTGCTAAAAGATGAATTAGCTAAAATCTCATTACAGTGTGCAGGCTCTTTAGGTTATAAAGAAGTGTGGCATCATGTACAAACTTGCCAGACTCCTTTAGGCCAAAATAAGTCAGGTAAAAACAAAATAGCTTACTTATATTTTAATTTTTATAACGGCGCAATGAGTACTAAGCAGTGCCAAGCATTGCTAACTGAATATCAGCAACTTGCCACGTCAGATGCTGACGTTATTATGCTGATGGGCGGTAATGATTTCTTCTCAAACGGTATTCACCTTAATGTGATAGAACACAATGACAGCGCCGCCGATGAATCATGGCGAAATATCAATGCCATGAACGATATATGCCAAGCCATCATTGAAACTACCGATAAACTTACCGTTGCAGCGATTAACGGCAATGTTGGCGCTGGCGGTGTATTCCTTGCGTTAGCATGTGATCTTGTCGCCGCAAATGATGAAATAGTCTTAAATCCGCATTACAAATCGATGGGTAACCTGTATGGCTCTGAATATTGGACTTATACGCTACCAGAAAGGATAGGTTTGAGCCAAGCAACCCAAATAATGGAAAACCGTTTACCATTAGGTGCTATTCAAGCACGAGAGTTAGGTTTAATAGACTTCACGTTTAGCAAAGAATTATTTTTATCTGAGCTGATAAACACCGTTAAAAACATTATCAGCAATAGTGAATTTGATGATTTTATTAACGCTAAAAAAGAAAAACGTCAGCAAGATGAACAGCAAAAACCTTTAGCGCAATATCGCGTTGAAGAATTAGCTAAAATGAAATTAAACTTCTATGGCTTTGATCCAAGTTACCATGTTGCTCGCTATCATTTTGTTTATAAACTTGCCAAAGCAAGAACACCTTCATATTTAGCAAAACATCGACAAGCAGGGTTTAGCTAGTTTTGGTACTATTGTCTAGCTTGCTGATGTTAAAAAACTCTACTAGAATTAGGTTAATTGAACTTTTTATTTAAATAGTAAATTGTTTTACGAAGCCTTTTTTTAATAATAAATAGAGGTAAGTCGGTAATCTTGTAGGTAGTTGTTATGCCGGAAAATGCTTCTCAAATTGAAAACTCTATCTATCGTCTCTTCGAAATAACGCCTATTCCAATCGCTTTATCATTTCCTGATGGTAAATTAGAATATGTAAACCCTGCTTTTAATCGCTTATTGGGTTACTCAGCCGAAGACATTTACGCAGATGATGTCATTATTACTCATCATAATGATATTAAAGTTAACAAAATTATAAGAAAAAGCCTGAAAGAAAATCCTTTTTCACCTGTCCAAATAGAAAAACGCTATAAACATAAGTTGGGTCATACCATTTATGCGCAATTGAATATTGTTGCTCAACCAAATGAAGACGGTAGTATTAAAAGGTATATTTCTCAATTAGTTGATTTAACTAAAATCAAGCAATCGGATGCAGCAGAAATATTACTTAATCACTTAGTTAACCAATCTAATGATGCTATTTATGTAATTGACCCTAAATTTGGTCAAATACTCAACTGTAATCAACTGGCTTACCGTAGATTAGGTTATACAAAAAGTGAATTACTAAAATTAACCGTGGCTCACCTTAACCCTAGACTCCAACCGGATGAAAAATGGCAGAAGTATTGTGAAGAAGTTAAGACTAATGGAAGTTTGATTGTTGAGTCTTCACATACTCGTAAAGATGATACCGAATTTCCAATTGAAGCCAACATCAGCTTTATAGACTATAACGGAACAGGTTATTTTTTAGCAATTGTTCGAGATATTGCGCGGCGGAAAAAGAGAGAACAAGAGGCGTTAGAATACGCTAACTTGGATCCGCTTACTAAATTACCTAATAGGAGCATATTAGAAACCAAGTTAAAGGAAATGCTTGCAAAGGCAGAGAAGCAACACAAATTGATTGCGTTTTTGTATATTGATTTAGATAAATTTAAACAAATAAATGATAACTACGGACATGCTGTTGGAGATGGTGTACTTATAGGTACGGCGAATAGACTCAAACATTGCGTGCGTAAATCTGATGTTGTCATTCGTTTGGGGGGCGATGAATTTCTTGTGGTTATGAACGGTATGAAAAGTAACGAATTGCTAGAATCAGTTGCCAAAAAACTATTAAGTGAATTTAATTCTCCTTTTCATATTCAATCCCAAAACATTAAAGTAGAAGCCAGTATTGGTGTTTCTGTTTATACGGATAACAATATGGATGTTCATACCCTGATTCAATTGGCAGATGAAGCTATGTATCAAGCAAAGGAAAAAACAGGCTCATCTATCTATTTTATATGATCAATGAAACTTTTAGTTGATTGCTATAGTTTTTAGCTGTTCAGAAAAATATCGTTTAGGGAGATGATATGCTTGAGAAAGAAGATTGCGGATTAATACTTGTTGATGTGCAGGGTAGTTTAGCTAGAATTGTTCAACATAGTGACTTATTTATTGCTAATACGATAAAGCTAATTCAATGTTGCAAGTTGTTATCGATACCTGTTGTTTGGCTTGAGCAAAATCCTAAAGGCCTAGGTGCTACCATCCCAGAAATATCTGAGCTATTGAAGGACTCTACTGTTAATGAGAAAGTTCACTTTAACGCTCTTTTTGAAGAGTCTATCAAGGAAGTAATTAAAGCGACAGATAAGAAGCGGTGGTTAGTTGCTGGCATTGAAGCTCATATTTGTGTTTATCAAACAGTGTTGGGGCTGTTAGATGAAGGTTTTGAAGTAGATGTGGTGTCAGATTGTATTTCATCTCGTTTACAAACAAATATAGATTTAGCGTTATTAAAAATGAGAGATCATGGCGCCAGTATAACGAGCTTAGAAATGTGTATTTTTGAGCTAATGAAAAGCTCAAAAATCAATAACTTTAGAGAAATCCTATCGGTCATAAAGTAAGCTTTATACAGTGATAGTGTATGCAATCACTTGTTGTTCTTTTTTGTTTAAACTTTATGATTTCTCATAAACTCTCCATTTCGCCCCAATGCTTCTCTGTGTGCGTCATATATAAAGGGCTGTAGCGAAAGCTGTTTTTGAATAGTTTTATTTTTGTTTTCAATTTTTCTATTGTGAGATATTATTGATAGGTATTATTGAGAAATAACGGGTGTTATGGCGCACTTATTACTCAGCAGTTAATAATAGAGGTAGTAAAATGATGAAAGCGTTTCGCACAGTAAGTATTTTGGAAGGATTGTCGTATCTAGTTATTTTGAGTGTTACGCTTGGCTTTATTGGTAGAGAATGGGTTTTTTCTCTAGGTATGGTTCATGGTGTTTTATTCGTTCTTTACCTAATTTTATCTCTAATAGTCTCAGGTAAGAATGAGTGGTCTATTTTGGAGTGGCTAATACTATTCATAGCTTCAGTGGTACCGTTTGCATTTTTACTTGTGGAAGTCTACTTGAAAAAAATCGATCAGGATGTTCCTCAAAATCTAGAAACGGTGATGTAATATTTGTTTAAACAGGTGTATTAGTCTTTTTCTTTAATGAATTTATTATGTAATTTATGAGGAAATAGTTGCGTATAAACCGGCCATAAAATGTTTAAGTTTCTATGGCCAGTGACTTGGGCTACTTCAACTGCTATATCAAATGATCCTCCCACAATAATAGTTTTATGCTCTCGGTTTAAATCTTCCGATTTCAATTTACATACCATTCTCAATTTCTTGTACTCTTTTTTACCAAATGTTCTGGCGAGCTCTTTTTGCGGAATGTTTTAGATTCTCGGTGTATAATCTGACTGTTTTATTAAACCATTATTTATTGCACAACGATAACTGAAGTCACAGTTTGCCTTCCGGCGTTTGGTAATTGTGAATGAAGCCATTAGAAATCCTACTCATTTATGGTGTACTATAAATAGAAATTGGCGGCAATTAAAAGCAACCCATGGTAATTTATACAGTGTTACTTTCAAGGTCATAGAATGTCAAACCCAGCAAAACCGTTAAACTCAGCAAAATCAATAGATCACCGCCTTTCCGTTGCACCCATGCTCGACTGGACTGATAGTCACTGTCGTTACTTCTATCGAGTATTGTCAGCTCATACCGTGCTTTATACTGAAATGGTAACCACGGGTGCTATTTTACATGGCAAGGGTGATTACCTTTCTTATAATGATGCTGAGCATCCGCTGGTTCTTCAGCTTGGTGGTAGTAATGTTAAAGATATGACTGAGTGCGCCCAAATTGCCGAGCAGCACGGTTATGATGAAATAAATATTAATGTCGGTTGCCCGTCTGATCGAGTTCAGAACGGTCGCTTTGGTGCTTGTTTAATGGCAGAGCCACAACTGGTAGCAGATTGTGTTAGCGAAATGCAAGCAGCAACAAATGTACCTGTTACGGTGAAATCTCGACTTGGTATTGATGATTTAGACTCTTATGAATTTCTACATACGTTTATTGAACAAGTTGCGCAAGCGGGTTGTCAGCATTTTGTTATTCATGCTCGCAAAGCTTGGCTGAGTGGTTTAAGTCCGAAGCAAAACCGTGATATTCCTCCCCTTGATTATTCAAGGGTTTATCAAATCAAGCAGGATTTCCAACAGTTAGAAATATCTATCAATGGCGGAATTAAATCTTTAGCTGAAACATCAGAGCATTTACAGCATATTGATGGTGTGATGATTGGGCGTGAAATCTATAATAGTCCTTATCTGTTATCAGAAGCCGATCAACAAATTTATAGTATTGATAAACCAGCAATTTCTCGCGAACAGGTTATTAATTCAATGGCTGAATATGTCGATACATACATAAGTACTACACCAGAGCATGGCAATAACAGAGCGTGGCATGTACTTCGCCACATGTTAGGGCTTTGTAATGGCTTAGCTGGCGCCCGTCAATATCGTCGGTATTTAAGTGAGTGTGCAGGTAATGCTGATGCCAATGGTGATACCTTAAAACAGGCATTTGCTAAAGTTGTTATGCCAGAGTAGTAGTGTACTCGTTGTTTAGATGATTTATTTGATATCTATTTATCAAGCACTTTAGCTAACATTGATTTTCGACGTGCATTATTTTCATTTGACCATATTTCTTTGAAATCATAAAACTCTTCGAAAACTAAGCTGTTTGGCGGTAGGTTTACCCATGGCTGTTTGGAAGCTGTGTATATATGCACATCTGGAGGGAGTTTGTTTGGATTATCAAGTGTGCCAACACGAATGAATCGTATCGAATCTGTTATTCCACCCATAAAATAGTTACTCCAAATAGCTACTTCGCATTTTGGACAGCGTGCAATTATTTGTCCTCTACCACTTGGAGATGGTGTCATAATTTCATCTACAGTGCCGCTTAAAATGTGAACTTGGCTTGCATCAAATAAAGCATTTAAAGCGAATGCTGTTCCCGTTTGTCGTTGGCAATAACGGCAATGACAACAATGAGTGATAAACGGTTCAGATTCAATTTTGTATCTAACGTATCCACAGGCACATCCACCTTCACAAGTTCCGTTAATTTCACTCATACCTAGTCATCCTATTGTGCAAATTTATTTCACTTCTACAATATCTTCTTTTAAGCTTAGCACAAATTCAGAAACGTCCATTTGCTCTTGTTGGGGAACGTTTAAAGCTGCCATAGTGGCACCTGCATGTTCTAAAAATACTTGCCAGTCACTCTCGCTTATTTTCATACCTTGATGAGATAACTTCATATCTCGCCCAGAGTAATATACTTGGCCGCCTGCATTTGTGCATAAATAGTCAATGAGCAATTGTTTTTCTTGCTCAAGCCTATCTGTTCCTCTGTGATCCCAAAAACGTCTTAATTGGCTATCTTCTTGTAATCGAGGTAGTAAGTCATTGACAAATCCGGCTACACCATCATAACCGCCAAGACGTTCATACAATGTTTTTTCAGTCATATTTTAACCCTTTAGTTAGTTGTTTAAATTAGCTTTAGTAAAATTGTTCAACATTTGAAAGCTTATGTTGAATTTTTTACATTATCAATTGGCGAAAAAATGACACATAATGTGCATATATGCACAGAGGGAGAAGTACAATGAATTGGGATGATCTAAAATTATTTTTAGCTGTTTCTCGCTGTGGCACTATAACGGGTGCAGCAAAACAGTTAAACGTTCAACACTCTACTGTCTCTAGACGTATTAAGGTGTTAGAGCAAAGTTTAGGTGTCAGTTTATTCATACGTGTCAAAAATGTTTATGAATTAACTGAAGAGGGAGCCAAGATTAAGTCTGCAGCAATTAGCATGGAAAGTGAAGTAACAGGACTTGATGGAGCGCTTTCAGGTAAAAATGACTCATTAATTGGTCAGCTACGTGTCACCACTATTAGTAGTATGGCAACAACAATACTAATGCCTATATTTAAAGGTTTTTGTGAGATTTATCCCCAAATTGATTTACATATTATCGTGTCAAACGATACTGTTAGCCTTGCAAACCGGGAAGCTGATATTGCCGTTCGGTTGACTAACTCCCCACCGGAAATGCTCATTGGAAAACGTATTACAACGGTTGCATCTACTATTTATGGAAGTAGCAACTATCTTAAACATCAGCAGCAGAAAAGGGATAGTTTAAAGTGGATAGGAGCAGAGTGTTGTGATTTTCATAAATCATGGACTAAACAATCATGTGAAAATAAACTACATCAGTTCAACAGTAACGATGCTATAACTATTCTAGCGGCTGTTCAGGCTGATTTAGGTGTAACTTTTCTCCCCTGCTTTATAGGCGATGTAGATCCTCTACTTGAACGATACTGCGAACCAGAGCCAAAGTTTGAATTAGGTTTATGGGTGTTGTCGCACCCTGAGTTGAAACATAACGCCCGTGTATTAGCCTTTCGTAGTTATTTAATTCAGTCTATCAATGAGCAACGTCAGCTGATTGAAGGAAAAACTTACAAACAATAAAAGTTGCTAATATTCACTTTTCTATTTAAGAGAGAATGAGCAATTTGATTATTAATACTTAGCATGAGATTCAGTAGTTTGTCCCGATTTAAGGAATGTTAATCCCTAAATCGAGAAAGCTAATAATGTAGGTTTATTAGGGGATGTTTCTAAATAACTATTTTGTTACAAAATTCACTAAATAATAGTTATTTAAGCCAGTTTTGGCTTGTTTAAAGTTTGTTAAATTTTATATAAAAAGAATATAAAAATAAAACCAAACAATATCAATTGGTTAGTAAAAACTTCAAAGTTTGGCACAACCTTTGTAATAGTTATTGCGACTTATTACTAAAGCTTACAATTTTAAGCTTTAGTTTAGGCGGTCTTAAACTGTCGAATATTTTGTAATATAACTAAAAGGAACATTTCATGTTAACGTCTACTTCTTTATTAGCTTTGATGATGGTGCCAGCTTTTTCTATGCTTGCTTGCTCTTTACTTGTTGGCTTCTTCGAACAAAGAAACTTATAAAATAGGCAGATCTTTTCTGCCAATTGACATGCCCAGGCTCACTAAGTTGGTAGCGACTCACCAATCTAATCGTTAAGTTTTAACTTTACCTCATCACAGTTCTTTCCTTTTTAAACTAATCAGCAGTTGTAGGCTTTCTTTCTGCTATTTATTTCTCATTCTAAAAAACAGTCATTAAATTCATATAGCCAAATGATCAAAATCCACATTTTTAGATCGATTGGGCACTGATGTAGTTCGTAAAATTTAATATCTAATTAAAGAGAAATTATTATGCGAATCCTGCTTACTATTTTTCTTGGTCAATTTGACCACTGGCATGGTTAATTTAACTATTTTGTCGTGTGACATATTATGTCTTCTGGGTTGTTAGATATTTGCCTTTTGAATTTAACTCTTAAAAATCAACATGATAAAAAATATCAATCAATTGGCACGGCACTTGTAATAGTTATGTCACAAATGATAACAACGTAAATGTTGTTAGTGATTTAAACAAATTTATATACATAACTAATACATTAAGAAGGAATTTCAAAATGAAAACTTTAAACCGTAAAACTATCAGTGTTGCTTTATTAATTACTTTAGGTTCAATTTTTAGCATCAATGCAAATGCAACTGAAACAACTAACCTTGAAAATTCAATCAGTGAAATGGTAATAGCACAAGGCCAACAAGTAATGAGTGATCTTACAGTGCAATTACAACAGTCTATTACAGAAGAGATTAATAGTTTTAGTATCGACTTTTCTTTTGATGAGCCAGTTACCCAGTCTTTAGCTTGGTTAAGAGAGGAAGTAACAACACCAATGGTAGATGACACGAAAGAAAGTAAAAAATAGAAGAAAGCTGAACAACTGAAATTAAATTATTTAAATAGTAGGAGAAAAAAATGGGATTATTTACACGTTTTACAGATATCGTTAATGCTAATTTAAATAGCATGCTTGATAAAGCTGAGCAGCCAGAAAAGATGATTCGCTTGATTATTCAAGAAATGGAAGAAACGTTAGTTGAGGTTCGTGCTACTGCAGCAAAGAATATTGCCGAGCAGAAAACTCAAACGCGTAGAGTGAAATCAGCAAAGGCGAGCATGGAGCATTGGCATAGTAAAGCAGAGCTAGCGATATCAAAAGATAGAGAAGATCTTGCTAAATCTGCATTAACGCAAAAGCATAAGTATCAAACTGAGTTAGACATGCTTGAGCAAGAAAGCGACCAGCTAGCTGAATTTTTGGCCAAAATACAAGATGATGCATCACGTTTGCAAGAAAAGTTGTCAGAAGCTAGGCGTCGTCAAGAAGCATACACTTTACGCCAAGAGTCAGCACAAGTTAGGTTAAAAGTGCGTGAACAAGCTGCCATTTATAATATTGATGAAGCGATGAGCAAGTTTGAGCGTTATCAACAAAAAATAGATAGAGTTGAAGCCCAAGTAGAAGCTTATGACTTGATGGAAGTTAGCGGAGAAGGGCAAAGTTTAAATGCGCAATTTGCAGATTTAGAAAAGGATGAAACCATTGAACAAGAATTAGCGCTAATTAAGAAAAAATTAGCAGCGGCTTAGTTAGTATTAACTATAAGTAACCAATATTAGTGTAGCTAAAAACGTCATGTGTGCTGGGTCAATTCAAACATTGCTCAGTATCACAAGTAAAGAAAAGGAAAAGAACATGAAATACGAAAGAGAATATTCAGCGAGTCGCAGTATTAATAGCAAATTGTCGAAAGACAGCGTGCATAAAAAATTGTCAGGTGTTTGTGCCGGTATTGCTAAACACTATGACCTTCCTCGAGTAGTAGTGAGAGTTGCAGCTATTGGTGCATTAATATTAGTACCTGTAGCTACAGGTGTGGCATATGTAGTAGCAAGTGTTTTACTGTCAGAAAGCAAATATTAGTAGCGAAAGTATCAGCTAGCAAACAAGGAGAAACATAATGACATTTTTCAAATCTTTATTATTAGCAATATTTGCAACCTTATTTTTAACGTATGTTTTAGGGATAAGTTTTTTAGAGCTACTTGATATTAATGTCTATATGGATGGTGAATTAATTGAGCCATTGAAAGCAATAGGAGTTTCAGCTGTGGCGACTGTTCTTTTAGTTTTAATAGCATTAGCAATTGTATTAAGTGTTTTTGGTTCGCTAATTTTTGTTGGATTATTAATTGCGGGCTCTTTAGTTATGGTAGTTATAGGTGTTTTTTGGCCTGTACTCCTAATTGCTGTAATTATTTGGTTAGTTACTAGAAATAGAAGTGGCACAAATGAGAACCAACAATATAGCTAACCTCATACTTTAAAGCTCAAAACTGAGATTAGTTTGAATATTAGTATAACCTAGGATCTAAACAACAACCCTAAAATAGCCTTGCACTAAAGCGACTAAGTCATCATTTTCTGAGCTTTCAACAAAGTCTTGTAGGTCATTGCCCGCGAAAAAGCAGCTTTCATCGCCCTGAATTAAAACACAGAGTATATGAACATTATTTTTAGCACAGTCAATATGCTGGCAAAGTTGCTGATACATATGTGTGTTGAGCTCATTTTTTATCAAAACAATTTAAAATAACCGTAAAAACGCCATTGTTTTCTTTGGTAATTTTTAAGTCAGTTATTTTGTTACTTTGCTAAGGATGATAAAGTTAAGCTTTAAGGGTTATCAAAAAGGATGTATAACATCAAATGAAGAAGATCTATTTATTTTGTTTATTATTACTATGTAATTTTATTTGTTTTTTTGGGCAAGCAAATACCATATTAGAAAATAAAAAATCAATGCTTTCGGTTGAACATGCATATATGCGTGCGACAATTCCGGGCACTTCAAATTCTTCAGCCTATATGGAAATAGAAAATAAAGGCGATAAAACAGTTACGTTACTGAGTGCTAACAGTAATATTTCACCACGTATCGAGATTCATCAACACACTATGGTGGATGGCATGATGCGTATGGGTAAACTAAATTCAATTGATATCAAGCCCAAAGAGCGCATGAAACTACAGCCATTTGGTCTACATTTAATGGTATTTGACGTTAAAAGTCCGCTCAAACCTCAACAAGCTGTTGAGTTAACATTAAATTTTTCTAATAATGAGTCTATTACTATGCAAATACCTGTTTATAGTCTTACTCAAGAACAATCAGCTAAAAAATCAGTGTCGAAGATGCATGAGCATCATCACTAGGAGTAAAATATGAAAATGAATTTCTCAGCAAAAACCATTGGCTATACAGTCGCAGGTGTTTTTTTACTTTTTTATATTGTTGGCGTTTATTGGAGTTTCGATGTAGAGCCATTTGATATCCATCAAGAGGTTACAACTGCGGCAACTGCAGATAATGTCGCTCCTGTTGTCGGTTACACCACTACTACAACGTTAATAAAAGTAGCATCAAGTATTTTAGATAAACCAGGTGGATATATATCTAACGATGCATTACCACCAGGTGTCTTTTTAGATAATATGCCTGCATGGGAATTTGGTGTTTTAGAGATGGTGCGAGATATGGCCTTGGTCTTACGGAAAGATTTTAGCCGTTCTCAATCGCAATCTTTAGAAAATGACCATATTAAAAAAGCGCAGCCGAAATTTAATATTGATAATAAAAGCTGGGCGATGCCAAGTGCAGAGTCAGAATATAGAAAAGCTATTGATAGTTTACATAAATATAGAGATGCTTTAGTGGGTATTAGTAAAGTTAAAGACGATCATGCTCAGTTCTACGCTAGAGCAGACAATTTAACTTCGTATCTAGATGAAATACAAAAACGTTTAGGAAGTTATTCGCAAAAGTTAAGTGCCAGCGTTGGTAAAGACAAAATTAATACGGACTTGGCAGGTGATAGTGTCGCAACGCAGTCAACTTATGAAGGGGCCCACTCACAATTAAGAACTAGTTGGTGGAAACTTGATGATGTTTTCTACGAGTCACGTGGCGCAGCATGGGCGTTACTACACTTTTTAAAAGCAATAGAGATTGACTTTGATAGTGTCTTAAAAAATAAAAATGCGACTATCAGTTTGCAACAAATAATTCGTGAATTAGAAGCTAGTCAGCAAACACTTTGGAGCCCAATGGTTTTAAATGGCGATGGTTTTGGCGTGTTAGCTAACCATTCTTTAGTTATGGCAAATTATATTTCACGCGCAAATGCAGCATTAATTGATTTAAATGAACTACTAAGAAAAGGGTAATAAGAATGAAGAAAGCAATCATAGCAACAAGTTTGGCGGCAGCACTTTGCACTAGCGCACAAGCTGATACGTTATTGGGGCTTTATATCGGTGGGCACGTTTGGGCAAACCAAGCGGAAGGTTCGTTTGGTGAAGGAGAAGTAGATCAAGCAGCATTTAATTTCAATGATGAAAACCAAGGAAGTTATTTTGTAGCGCTTGAACATCCAATTCCATTAATTCCTAATGTTAAAATTGCTTCCACAACACTTGATACGGTAGGTGGTGCCACTATTGATACTAGTTTCTCTATTGGCGGGGAAACTTATATTGCAAATTCACAAGTAAACTCACAACTAGATACTACTTTTGATGCTAGCTATGTCGATTACACTTTTTATTATGAATTATTTGATAATGATTTATTAACCTTTGATTTTGGTTTAACTGCGCGTGATCTTGATAGCAAAATTGGCGTTGTTGAGCAAACAAGTTCTAAAAGTAGTGACTTGTCAGTTTCTGGCATTTTCCCTTTGCTTTATGTAAATACGATTATTGGTTTACCATTTACTGGTTTTAATGTGTTTGCTGAAGCCAATTTCTTATCTTACGATGATAATACTGTTTATGATTACCAGATTGGTGTTAGTTATTCTGTACTTGATAATTTAGCGGTCGATCTTGATTTAACTTTGGGTTATCGGGGGGTGAAATTAGATTTAAATGATATCGATGATTTATATTCTGATTTAACATTTGATGGTGTGTTTGCTGGCGCAACGTTACATTTTTAGAAGTTATACCAATTTGATTACATTTTCTGAAATCCCAGTTAACTCATACTAACTGGGAATTTTAGTTTATTACTTCATGATAGTTTAGATTTTAGTGGCTTGTTGATAGCGTCTGTGTAGAATTTCAACTCGCTCAACATACACTTGGGTTTCTGCAAAGGGTGGTATACCAGAAAACTTCTTCACTGCTCCTTCGCCAGCGTTATAAGCTGCGGAAGCTAGTTGATTATTGCCATTATACTTTTTTAATAAATGAGCTAAGTGTTTTACTCCTCCTTCTATATTTTGCTTAGCAACAAAAGCATTTTTCACCCCCAAAGATTGTGCGGTACTTGGCATTAATTGCATTAACCCCTGTGCGCCTTGCTTTGATATTGCGTGCCTATCAAAATGAGATTCAGCGTGGATAATAGCTCGAACAAAGGCAGGGTCAATTTTATGAAGATAAGCGGCTTGATTAATATATTGACTAAACTCAGTTAAATATAACTTTGCCCTATGCCAGTTAACGCTTGAATCTAACTCACAGGCATAACAACCTATCTTGATTTTTTGAGAATTAACACCGATTGGTTCAATGTCTGAAAAGGAAGTAACGCCTTTGGCAGATTGATACTTGTACACACGTGTTGTTTCATTTGAAAAGCTGACAAAACTGTAAATGGAATGAGATAAAATAAATAATATCTGTAAAGAAAGCTTTAATTGAGCCTTTATAATCATCATAACCGAACTCATATTTTTTTAAGTCACTAATAAGAACTGGTTTTTATTAACATAGTTCGATAATTTCTGTTTGTCTAAATTTTCTTATTAATTCGTGTTTACTCATATATTCTTTTTTGGTATAAAAAATCGTTATCTATTCTTTTTGGTTTAGTTTGTTTTCGTCTATCATTTACGCATAAATTGTTATGGGTGAATATTCTATGCCACAAGAGCAGCTATCTTTACAGCAAAATTCAAATACAGCACCAAGTTCACTTGATGCTAATCAACTTTTATTATTACAGCAGGTTACGTCTAATTTTTCACCATTGCAACTTGCGTGGGCAAGTGGTTATCTTGCAGCAAAAAGTGAATCAGGGCAAAGTGTGCCATTATCTGTTGCATCAGCAGTCGTTGCAGCTAAAACGCTAACCATTTTATATGCTTCGCAAACAGGTAATGCTAAAGGTGTAGCAAGCAAACTTGCAGAAAGTGCAAAAGCTGCAGGCATTACAGTAACACTTAAAAATACTGCTGATTATAAAGCGAAGTCATTAAAAAATGAAACTCACTTATTAATTGTAGCAAGCACCAATGGTGAAGGTGAAGCACCCGATGATGCTATAGAGTTTCATGAATTTTTATTAGGTAAAAAAGCGCCTAAATTGCCTAACTTAAGCTATAGCGTATTAGCGCTTGGTGACAGCAGTTATGAGTTTTTCTGTCAAACAGGCAAAGATTTTGATGAGCGTTTGAAAGCATTAGGTGCAAAGCAAGTTGCTCCTCGTGTTGATTGTGATGTTGATTATGATAGTGAGAGTGAAAGCTGGACGTTAAAAGTTGTTGAAACGTTAAAAGAAGAGCTTACTCAAACAGATGCAGTTTTGGCTCCGGTTGTTGACTTACCAACAGCAGGTGCAGCAAGCCAATACACTAAACAAAACCCTTATGCGGCAGAATTTTCTTTAAGCCAAAAAATTACCGGAAGAGATTCGGCTAAAGATGTTCGTCACATTGAAATTGATTTAGGTGAGTCAGGCTTAACATATCAAGTTGGCGATGCGTTAGGTGTTTGGTTTGAGAATGACGTTAGCCTAGTGGCTGACTTAGTTGCAACGTTAAAATTGACTGGCGACGAAAAAGTTAAGCTAAAAGTTAATGGCGCAAATCAAGTATTCACGCTGACTGATGCGTTAACTTCAGAATTAGAAATTACGCAAACAGCACCAACATTTGTTGAGTTTTGGGCAAAAATTTCTGGTGATAAAGCGCTTACTGCTATTGCAGCAGATAAAAATACCGCCAGAGTGTACGCAGGTGAGCATCAAATTATAGATGTGATAAAAGCTGCTAAAACTGAAATTGAACCACAGTTTTTTGTTGATGCATTACGCAAAATTACCCCGCGTTTATATTCAATTGCTTCAGCTCAAGCCGAGGTTGAAGAAGAAGTTCACCTAACGTTAGGTGTTGTTAGTTATGAAGTTGACGGACAACAACGTTCTGGTGGTGCTTCAAGTTATCTAGCTGAGCGCCTTGAAGAAGGACAAACTGTTAAAGTTTTTGTTGAGCACAATGACAATTTTCGTTTACCACACAATAATGACACACCAGTAATAATGGTTGGTCCAGGTACAGGTGTTGCACCATTTAGAGCTTTCATGCAACAACGTGAAGCTGATGAAGCGACGGGTGATAACTGGATGTTCTTTGGTGACCAAACCTTTACTCAAGACTTCCTTTATCAAGTTGAGTGGCAAAACTATTTGAAATCAGGTTTGTTAACGCGCATGGATGTTGCTTTTTCTCGTGATCAAGCAGAAAAAATATACGTACAAGACCGATTGAAAGAGCAAGCCGCAGAAGTATTTGCATGGCTTGAACGTGGCGCACATATATATATATGTGGCGATATGAGTCGTATGGCGAAAGATGTAGAAACAACATTATTAGAAATTATTAGCGAGCAAGGCAAACTTAGTGCAGAGCAAGCTGAGCAATATTTGAAAGATTTAAGAAGTAATAAACGTTACCAGAAGGATGTTTACTAATGACAACAGAACTAATTGTAAAAGGTAAGTTATCTGATAACGAACGCCTTAAAAGTGAGAGTGACTTCTTACGTGGCACTATTGCACAAGATTTAAAAGACAGAATTACTGGTGGCTTTACCGCAGATAATTTTCATTTAATTCGCCTTCATGGCATGTATCAGCAAGATGATCGTGATATTCGTGCCGAGCGTCAAAAGCAAAAACTTGAGCCATTACATAATGTAATGCTTAGAGCTCGTTTACCCGGTGGTATTGTCAAACCATCTCAGTGGTTGGCCATTGATAAATTTGCTGAGGAAAACACCTCATATGGCAGCATACGTTTAACGACTAGACAAACGTTTCAATACCATGGCGTGTTGAAACCATTTATCAAGCCAATGCATCAAATGCTAAATAGTGTTGGTATCGATGCTATTGCTACTGCAGGTGATGTAAACCGAAATGTATTATGTACGCCAAACCCAATAGAATCTGAAGTACATCAGGAAGCTTATGAATGGGCCAAAAAAATAAGTGAACATTTACTTCCTAAAACTCGTGCCTATGCTGAGATTTGGCTTGATGAGGAAAAAGTTGAAACAACAGAACATGATGAGCCTATTTTAGGCAGCGCTTATTTACCGCGGAAGTTTAAAACAACGGTTGTAGTTCCACCTCAAAATGATATTGATGTACATGCCAATGACTTAAACTTTGTTGCTATTAGTGAAAATGGTCAATTAACTGGTTTTAATGTATTAGTTGGTGGTGGCTTAGCCATGACGCATGGTGATAAAGCAACTTATCCTCGTAAAGCTGATGACTTTGGTTTTATTTCAGCTGAGCACACTTTGGCAGTTGCCGAAGCGGTTGTCACTACTCAAAGAGACTGGGGTAACCGTGTAAACCGTAAAAATGCTAAAACAAAATACACCTTAGATCGTGTTGGTATTGATGTTTTCAAAGCAGAAGTTGAAAAACGTGCTGGCGTGAGCTTTGGTGAATCTCGTCCATATGAATTTACTGACCGTGGCGATCGTATTGGTTGGGTTAAGGGTATTGATAATAAACATCATTTAACGGTATTTATTGAAAACGGCCGTATTTTAGATTTCACCAATGATAATGGTGTAAATAAGTTATTGAAAACAGGTATGAAAAAAATCGCTGAGATTCATAAAGGTGATTTCAGATTAACAGCAAATCAAAACTTAATCATTGCTGGTGTTGCTGAGCAAGATAAAGCCGAAATTGAAAAAATAGCCCGTGAAAGTGGTTTAATTGATGATGGGGTATCGAACCAACGTAAAAACTCAATGGCTTGTGTTGCTTTTCCAACTTGCCCATTAGCGATGGCTGAAGCAGAGCGTTATTTACCTGGTTTAGTTGATGATGTTGAGACGATTTTAGCTAAAAATGGTTTAGCTGATGAGTCTATTATTTTACGTGTAACAGGCTGCCCTAATGGTTGTGGTCGAGCAATGTTGGCTGAAATTGGTTTAGTGGGCAAAGGTCCAGGTAAATATAATATGTATTTGGGCAGTAACTTAGGTGGTACTCGTATTCCTAAGCTGTACAAAGAGAACCTAGGTGAACAGGATATCTTAAACGAAATTGATAGTTTAAGTGCTCGTTGGGCAACTGAGCGCAATAAAGATGAAGCTTTTGGTGATTTTGCTATTCGAGCAGGTATTGTCAGTGAAGTAAAAATTAGTGTAAGAGACTTTTACGATGATTAGCTCATTAATTCCGGGTAAATCGGGAGAGTTAGCTACGGTAAGCCAAACAACAGGGCTAGTGAAAGTTGAACAAGCGCCTATTAATAATCGCTTTCCAGCATCACTACCTAAACCATGGCTTGCCCAGTGGAATGAATCTTTAGAACAGCAATCTCCTGTAGCCCGCATTGAGTGGACAATGGAGAATTTGCCAAGTCAGTTTGTATTATCATCAAGTTTTGGTATTCAGTCTGCAGTTATGTTGCATATGATGACTCAAATCGACCCGAATATTCCTGTCTTAATAACAGATACGGGTCACTTGTTTCCAGAAACTTACCGCTTTATTGAACAAATGACAGAAAGGTTAAAGCTTAATCTTCATGTTTATAGTGCGAAAGAAAGTGCGGCGTGGCAATTGGCAAAATATGGCGAACAATGGGCGCAAGATGATGATTCTTTAAAAGAATACAACCGTAAGAATAAGGTTGAACCTTTAGAGCGAGGTTTATCTGAGTTAAATAGTGGTACTTGGTTTTCTGGTGTTCGTCGCCAGCAAACTGAACATAGACAAGGATTGCCTGTCGTTACTATTTTACGTGGTCGTTTTAAAGTGCACCCTATTATTGATTGGAGTAATAGAGATATTCATCAATATTTAACTAAGCACAATTTACCTTACCATCCACTATGGGATGAAGGTTATGTGTCTGTTGGCGATGTGCATAGTACAAAGCCATTAACGTTAGGTATGGATGAAAGTGAAACTCGCTTTGGGCCTGGACAAAGAGAATGTGGCTTACATACTGATGGTGATGGGATATAAGTATCGAGCACTTCGACAGCCGCGCACCTCACGCTCAGTATGAGCATAGTCGCCGTTTATCCTGAGCTTGTCGAAGGGGGTGTTACGCTTATTTCAAAGTGATGTTTCAATTGTTGTTTCAAAGCGGCAAAAAAATCATCATTGGGTTTGTCACTAATTAAATTTGCTAGCTCAGTGCCAATGGGGGTGAATTTATAAAACTGTATAGCAATATTCGCTTTTTTGCAGCTTAATTTTAAGGGTAAACCATTATAAAAGAAGTTCAGTGATTCTCCATTTTCCATCATGCTTGACTCACTTTCTTGCTTAAAAATTAAGTTATTATCAGCTAGTGATAAAATATCAGCGTAATTCAAACCAAAGTGACTTAAATTAATATGTTGCTGTCTACCCTTATTAAAAAAATTGAGCAATCCTGGTTGTTGGTATGTACCCGAAAGAATGCGAATGTTTTTCTTACTTTGATCTTTTACTGCTAATGAACATGCCTTTGCCAATAACTTGGCATCTACAATACTCATGTCGCGAAAAACCTTTAATGCTTTAAGTGAATATAAGCCAGGGCGAGATAATTCTCCTGCTAATATCTTTGCCCATAAATCTTGCATTGTTTTATTACTTACATCTTCAGCTAGTGTGATATAGCGATTAAACCAATCTAAATCAGGCCTTTTATCAATAGATTTACTTGAACAAAAGGCAAAGGTTTTTTCCATGATTTTTTCAATATTCTCTTGCTTACGCAGGCTCGCTAATCTTTCACGTTTACTACTACGATCTTCAAGGGGCATTTGCTTTTCTACAGGGAGCAACGGGGCTTCAAGACCAAAGAGTTGGGTGATTTTGAAAAACTGTTTATGTGCTGCTGACTCTGCATTGTTATTCTGTTGCTCTTCTCTTTCGATAGGGAGACTATTGTCTTTGTCGTCAGATTGGTCAATGACAATTACTGATGTTTTATCTGTTTTCACCGTAACACCCCGTACTAAAAATTACTTTAATATTATCAATGAATAAAGTTAAAATGAATAATTACTGATTCGTTTCAACTTTATTCAGTCCGACATCTTGAAATGGTTTAGATATAACTTAATTGTATGGATTTATTGAAAATTGTCAAAACCACTTTTACAATGTAATAGTAAAAGAAGAAAAGTATGAAAGAATGAAGTAAAAAAGTAGCAATAAGGTATAGTTCAGTTATAGTTATATTATAAGTTAGATCCATAACAAAAATTCAAATTTAATTAGTTTGAAAAAACTAATTACTTGAGGAAAGTATGCAAGCATCAGAAAATTCACATGATGATTTTCTATTTATCGATGATAGTGATGAAGAGGAAATATTAGAAGGTAATGAAAGCGAAGCTTGGCGAGTTCTTATTGTTGACGATGATCCTGAAATTCATTCTGTTACTCAATTAGCGCTATCAGATTTGGTAGTATTAGGCCGTCGTTTAGAATACCTTCATGCTTATTCTGGTCAAGATGCTTGTCAGTTGCTTGCAAGCAATCCAGATGTAGTTTTAGTGCTGCTTGATGTAGTAATGGAAACTGATGATGCGGGTTTAAACGTTGTAAAACATATTCGCGAAGTACTAGGCCGACAAGATATTCGTATAGTTTTAAGAACAGGGCAACCTGGATATGCTCCAGAAGAAAGTGTTATAAAAGAATATGATATTAATGATTATAAAACAAAAACTGAACTAACACGTCGCAAACTGGTTACGACAGTTTATGCTGCAATTCGCTCTTACCAACAAATAGCTACTGTTACAGAAAGTCGTAAAGGCTTGGAAAAAATAGTATCAGGCTCTTCTAGCCTTCTTGAATTACATTCTATTGCCGAATATAGCCAAGGCACTCTAAAACAATTAGCCCAGCTTATAGATCAAGATATTGAGTGTTTATTTTGTGCTCGAGGGCAAGGTATTATAGAAGGTGCCGATGATTTAAGTTTTTATATTATTGCACAGCAAGGTTTTTCATCGCTACTGTCTAATCAAAAGTTAGAAACGATAAAAGATGAGCACATCAGTAAGCAGGTTAAAACTTGCTTTACTCAAAAGTCCCATCAATATTTTGATAATTCTTTATATTTATATATAGCTAGAGGTGGATATCGCGCTGTTGTTTACCTCACGTTAACGGAACCTCTTAGTGATATTCAAAAGCAATTATTAGAAGTGTTTTTAACAGGGGTTGCTATAGGATATGAAAATGTTCACTTATTTCAAAAGCTCAGTAATGCAGCTTACAAGGATTGGCTAACCAATTTACCTAATCGACTAGAATTTGTTCGGATGCTTGATACCTTTTCTAAAGATGGCTCTGAAAATGAAGTTGCAGCATTGATTGATTTAAATCACTTTAGTGACGTTAATGATGCACTCGGTCAAGATATAGGTAATCAATTACTTGCTGCTGTTGCTCAACGTCTAAAAACCTTAAGTTGTAGTTGTAAAGTAGCCCGTGTAGGAGCCGATGTTTTCGGCATGATTGGCTCTCAAGATTGTTTGACACCTGATACTCTAATTGCTTTGTTTGAACAGCCCTTTATTGCAGGTGAGCAAAAGTTACCTATTAATGCTTGTTTTGGCTTTTGTAACAAAGAGCACGCAAACAGTAGTGGCGTGAAAGTTTTAAACCAAATTAATATTGCTTTAAACTTGGCTAAGAAAAAGCGTGAAGAACATTTTGCTTATTATAATCCTGAGATGGAAGATGAAACGCAATGGCGATTGAATATGATTCGTCAGTTGCGTAATGACTTTGCAGAGAACCGTCTTGAGTTATGGTATCAACCACAACTTTCATTAAGTTCTGGTAAAGTGATTGGTGCCGAAGCTCTATTACGTTGGCGCACAATTGATGGTAATTTTATTTCTCCTGCAGTATTTATTCCCTTAGCAGAATATTCAGGCTTGATTGTTGAAATTGGTGATTGGGTTGTTAATCAAGCTTGTTCACAAATTAAAACTCTTGAAGAAAAGGCATTCGACAATATTACAATCTCAGTTAATGTCTCAATACCTCAATTTAGACGTGGAAACTTTGTTGATACAGTATTAAGTGCCATTCAGAATCACCACGTTTTACCTGAAAAATTAGAGTTAGAAATTACTGAAAATATCTTAATGGATGACCCTCAAGTTGTTATTGACGCTTTAGTTGAATTGAAAAGTAAAGGTATCAGTATTGCGCTTGATGATTTTGGAACTGGTTTTTCATCAATGAGTTATTTGCAAAAACTACCATTAGATCGCCTTAAGGTTGATCGTGCTTTTATTAGTGATATAACTCAAGAAGGTCAATCAGTTATTGCTGAAACTATCATTGACTTAGGCAAAAAAATGAACTTAAAAGTGATTGCTGAGGGTATTGAAGAAATTGAACAGCAAGAGCGTTTACTTGAACTTGGTTGTGATGAGGTACAAGGTTTTTATTACGCTAAACCTATGCCTCAAGATGACTTTCTACACTTTCTTAAAGACAATAATTAAAACCAAATATTTAGTTTCAACAAGTCTTTAATTTCAAATTGCAATAACGAGTAACGAAGGAATTTATTTCTGTGTTACTCGTGTCTCATTCCCTTGCGCAGGTTTCTCAGGAATAAGCAGTGCTAAAAAGAAAGAGCACAGCGCAAATCCTGCTCCAATATAAAATACCCATGACGGCTGTAGAATCCATAGCATACCTAACAATGCTGGTATAACTACGGCAGCAATATGATTGATAGAAAAACTAACTCCGGCTGTGGCAGCGATATCCTCAGGTTGAGCAATTTTTTGAAAATACGTTTTAATAGCAATGGCTAGAGCAAAAAACAAATGATCTATTACATATAATGCAGCGGCAAGATTGGCATTTTCAACTAGACCATAACAAATAAAAATAATAATTAAACCAATATACTCAAACCGTAAAACAGAACGCTCACCTATTATGCCAATTAACTTGCCAACTTTGGCTGCAAATAACCAATTAAAAACATAGTTAATAAGAAATAAAGCACTGATATCGGCAACACTGTAGTGAAATTTTTCTACCATTAAAAAACCGGCAAAAACGACAAAAATCTGTCTGCGCGCACCGCTAAAAAAAGTTAGCGAATAAAATAGCCAATAACGTTTTCTTAATACGATTTTTTTAGTTTGCTCAGTTTTTTCTTTAAAGTGTTTAAAAGATAAGGCTAATAATAAAGTGAATAGTAAACCTATCCCCCCAAATAAAGCATAAGTTAGTTGATATGACCAACTAAACTGCTTCATTAACAGCCATATACTAGAAAAAGCTAAGAGCGAAGCAATAGCTTTAACAGACAACATTCTACCTAAGAAATGTGCTGTTTTATCTTTATCAACCCATTGTAAAGTGAGTGACTGGCTCAGAGTTTCATAGTAATGAAATCCAACCGACATAAGCATAGTAGTGAGATATAAGCCAGTAATACTAGGGAAAAAACCTGTTAGCAATACGCCCAAACTGGTGACCGCTAAAGAGATTAATGCTAGTCGCTGCTCTTTAATAAATAGTAATGCATATATTACGGTAAAAGCTAAAAATCCTGGGATTTCACGTAAGCTTTGCAATATACCAATTTCAACACCGGTAAAATTGGCCTTTTCTATAACAAAGTTATTTAACAATACCATCCATACTGAAAATACTAACGGCATGGTAAAAGCCATGGCTAATAATAAGTGTTCAGGTTGGTTAAAGCGTTTAATTAATTTTATCATTAGTTAACTTTGTATGGTTCAAAATAGAGCAGAAGGAAACATTTTACGCGATTTAACATTCATTAACAAATTGTTCATGTCAATAGTGTGCTAATTTATTTATAATAAAAAACAGCGCCTTATGTTAAAAAACTCAATATTAATACAGGTAATTAAAACGCTTGTTTAAATAAATTTGCTATTCATTATCATTCAAGGCACACTCAGTCAGCTATTATTAGTTATCTATGTTTTTTAGCGTGAAAAATTTGCACTAAAATATCTAGGTTAAACATCAAAAATCATCAAAACATCAACACCACTTATAGGTGAAGGAGACAAAGCATGATATATCAAGGCAAAAGCCTTTCAGCCCAATTACTAGAAGACGGCATTGTAGAACTCAAATTCGATGCTCAGGGATCAGTAAACAAATTCGATCAAGCAACTTTTGAAGAATATAGAGCCGTAGTTGCGGCAATTAACAACTGCAGTGATGCTAAAGGCGTTATGGTAACGTCTGCAAAATCAACATTTATTGTTGGTGCTGACATCACTGAATTTTTAGTTTCATTTAATCAACCAGAAGATTCATTAGCTTCTTGGGCGAAAAGTGCATCAGACGTTTTCGACTCATTTGAAGATATTCAATTACCCACTATCGCTGCTATTAATGGCATTGCTTTAGGCGGAGGTTGTGAAATGACCTTAGTATGTGACTACCGTGTTGCTGATACAAATGCCAGCATCGGGTTGCCAGAAGTTAAACTAGGCTTGATGCCTGGTTTTGGTGGAACTGTTAGACTACCTCGACTCATTGGTTTTGATAATGCGGCTACTTGGATGTCTACAGGTAAAGCGTTTAAACCTGCGGCGGCACTTGCTCAAGGCGTTATTGATGCGGTTGTTGAGCCAGAAAATTTACGCGTTTCAGCTATCAATATGCTTAAATTGGCAATTGATGGAAAATTAGATTGGCGCGCGAAACGTCAACCTAAATTAGAACCATTAAATTTATCTGAAACAGAATTAATCATGTCATCGACGACATGTAAAGGCATGATTGCTGCAAAAGCAGGTAAGCATTACCCTGCACCAATGGTGATGATAAACACTTTAATTGCTGCTGCTAAATTAGATCGTACTGGCGCAATGGCTGCTGAGAATGCGGGTTTTGCCAAATTAGCAAAAACTGATGCGGCTACAGCGCAAATTGGTTTATTCATGGCTGATCAAGTGATTAAAGGCAAAGCGAAAAAAGCCGGCAAACTTGCAACTAAAAGAGTTAATAAAGCTGCGGTACTAGGCGCGGGAATTATGGGTGGCGGTATTGCATATCAATCTGCTTATAAAGGCACGCCGATCATTATGAAAGATATTAATGATCAAGCACTTGATTTAGGTTTAACTACTGCTACTGGCATTTTAGCAAAACAAGTTGAACGTGGTCGTATGAATGCTAAGAAAATGGCAGGTGTGTTAAATAACATCACGCCGTCGCTTAGCTATGACAGTGTTAAAGATGTTGATATTGTTGTTGAAGCCGTTGTTGAAAATCCTAAAGTCAAAGGTATTGTGTTAGCCGAAGTTGAAAGTGTTATCAGCGAAGATGCTATTCTTACTTCAAACACGTCTACTATCTCAATTGATTTATTAGCTCAAAGCGTAAAACGTCCTGAAAACTTCTGTGGAATGCATTTTTTCAACCCTGTAAATAAAATGCCATTAGTTGAAGTTATTCGTGGCAAAGACACTTCAGATGAAACGGTTGCTGCAGTCGTTGCTTATGCAGCGAAAATGGGTAAATCACCTATTGTTGTTAATGACTGCCCTGGCTTTTACGTTAACCGTGTTTTATTCCCATACTTTGCTGGTTTTAGTCAATTAGTACTTGAAGGTGCTGATTTTACAGCTATTGATAAGGTTATGGAAAAACAATTTGGCTGGCCTATGGGTCCTGCTTATTTGCTTGATGTTGTTGGTGTTGATACTGCTGATCACTGTACTGGTGTAATGTCTGCTGGTTTCCCAACTCGAATGAAGAAAATAGGTAATGATCCGGTAAGTACTTTGTATGCTAATGAACGTTTTGGCCAGAAAAATGGTAAAGGCTTCTATGACCATATTAAAGACAAACGTGGTCGTCCAATGAAAGTGCCAGCGCCTGTTGCTTATGAGTTACTTGCACAGCATTGTGCCGATAAAAAAGACTTTAGCAGTGAAGAGATTATTGCTCGCATGATGATCCCTATGGTTAATGAAGTGGTTCGTTGTTTAGAAGAAGGTGTTGTTGATACTGCTGCAGAAGCTGATATGGGCTTAATCTACGGTGTTGGTTTCCCTCCATTTAGAGGTGGTGCAATTCGCTATTTAGAAACACTTGGTTTAGATAATTTCATCGTAATGGCAGATAAATACGCTGATTTAGGCGAAATTTATCACGTAACTGACGGTCTTCGTGAGATGGCTAAAGCAGGTAAATCTTATTTCACTACTGATGTTAAATCAGCTTAAGCCGAGGAGAAGAAAATGAATGAAGTTGTAATTGTAGATTGCATACGAACTCCAATGGGTCGCTCTAAGGCCGGTGTTTTTCGTAATGTTCGTGCTGAAGCATTATCAGCACACTTAATGAAACAAATTTTAGTACGTAACCCTGCACTAGACCCAAACGACATTGAAGATGTTATTTGGGGCTGTGTTAAGCAAACTAAAGAGCAAGGTTTTAACATTGCACGTAATGCATCATTACTTGCTGGTTTACCAAAGTCTATTGGTGGCGTAACGGTTAACCGTTTGTGTGGTTCTTCTATGGAAGCGTTACATCAGGCAAGCACCAGTATTATGTCTGGACAGGGCGATGTATTCCTTATTGGTGGTGTTGAGCACATGGGCCATGTACCTATGATGTATGACATTGATTTTGATCCAGCATTGAATAAACATATTGCATTAGCCTCTGGAAACATGGGCTTAACAGCAGAATTGTTAGGTAAACAACACGGTATTACTCGTGAAATGCAAGACGCCTTTGGTGCTCGTTCACATCAAAAAGCGCATGAAGCTACTTTAGCAGGCCGTTGGGACAATGAAATTGTTGCCACACAAGGGCATGATGCATCAGGTGCGCTTACCTTAGTTGAGCATGATGAAGTAATTCGTCCAGAAACTACTGCTGAAGGCTTATCAAAACTACGTCCAGTATTTGACCCAGTTAACGGTACAGTAACTGCTGCTACCTCTTCGGCGCTTTCTGATGGTGCTTCGGCAATGTTAGTCATGTCAGCTGATAAAGCGAAAGAGTTAGGGTTAACCGCTCGCGCTAAAATTCGTGGTATGGCTGTTGCTGGTTGCGATCCATCAACTATGGGCTTTGGCCCAGTACCTGCAACGAAAAAAGCATTAAAACGTGCTGGTTTATCTATTGAAGATATTGAGTTGTTTGAATTTAACGAAGCCTTTGCAGCGCAAGCACTTTCTTGTGTAAGAGCATTAAAAGTTGAAGATAAGATGGACCAGATTAACTTAAATGGTGGCGCTATTGCATTAGGTCATCCATTAGGTTGTTCAGGGTCACGTATTTCTGGCACGCTAATTAACTTAATGGAAGGCGAAGATGTGAATATTGGTTTAGCCACTATGTGTATAGGGTTAGGGCAGGGTATTGCAACTGTATTCGAAAGAGTTTAATCTTTTTGCTGAAATTCTTTATTAGCTTCGTTGAAAGTACTCATTGACTAGCGTCAACTCTGTGCTTTCGCCTTGCTACTATAGTTTTCATCTTCAATATTCGAACTCTTTAATTAGCTTCGAGAAAAGTGATTAATACTTACTATATTTCAAGTAATAAAAAACCAGCAACTTTGCTGGTTTTTTTATGTTCGGTTGAACGATATGTCACAAAGACAAGAAATGCTGGTTAAGCAAACACTTCTTGTAAAGGTGGTACTATTTGTTTCTTACGGCTAAGTACGCCATCAAGCCATACTTTGCCATCGGTCGTTGCTTTGCCAAAAGCACCTTGTGCTAAATTATCATTATCACTCACTACTAGAAGCTCTGAACCTTCTTTCATTATATCTGTTAATAATAATAAGACACTATGGCGGTCACCTTCAGCTTTTAGTTTTGCGATATCAGCTTCTAAATCAGCTTTCATGTCATCAAAAATAGCTAAATCTATGACTTCTAATTGACCAATACCCACAAGATTACCGTTCATGTTGAAGTCTTTAAAATCACGTAATACTAAATCTCGAACAGGTGTACCTTCAACTGCTGATTTTACCTTGAACATTTCCATGCCTAAATCGGCAGGGTTATCAATGCCCGCAATTTCTGCTAAGGCTTCAACACATTTAATATCGGCAGTTGTACAGGTTGGCGATTTAAAAATAACGGTATCGCTTAAAATAGCGCACATCATGGCACCAGCGATGTTTTTAGGGATTTCTACGTTATGAAAGTCATACATCATTTTAATAATTGTGTTAGTACAACCTACTGGTCTAACCCAGATTTCTAGTGGTGTTGAGGTGGTGATATCACCTAATTTATGATGATCAACAATACCTAAAATGGTGGCGTCATCTATATCATCAGGACCTTGTGTTCGTTCGGAGTGGTCAACAATGTATAGGTTTTCACCAGCGTAGCTAGTTTTAAGTTCAGGTTGTTCAAAACCAAACTTATCTAAAATAAATAAAGTTTCCGGACTAAGTTCACCTAAACGGGCAGGAACAGTTTCCTCTCCTAAGGTGGTTTTTAAATACGACAACGCGATTGCTGAACAGATAGAATCTGAGTCAGGGATCTTGTGACCAACAACATAATTTGGCATGAAAAAGTACTCTCCTTTAATTTGTCTCTATTCTACCAAACTCTTTATTGCTTGTGTATATAGCAAAAAGTCTAGTTAATAAAATTTTTAGAGCTAAAAAATATTTATAGTTTAATTTTATGTTTTATAGCGAGTTAATGGCAGTTTTGGTAACAAAGGTGAAAAACATTGGATTTCAGATTAAAAGAAAATAATTTTTTGCACTAGGCTTAAGTTTATACCCAAGTGTCGCTCATCTTTTAGCTGTTAACAAGGAGCAAATAATGTTTAAGAAACTACTGTTTTATTCATTAATGGCAATTGTTACTTTAGCTGTGGTTATCGCTAGCTTTAATTGGCTATCGCCTACAGAGCCTTATGTACTTCGACAAGTTAAAAATATTGCGCCAGTCACTGAAAATCAATTACTTCTAATCGACAAACATATTAGTTTACATTCACGACCTGAAGACACCTTTCCTTTTCCATTCAAACTTGGCCAGCATGGACCTGTACAAAGCTTATATTCAGGGAATACTCAATACCCATTTTATTGTATGACGGTAGACTCTGGCTTAGGTCAACCTTTAGTTGATAATCAAGCAGGTTATGGTGTACCTGTTTTTGAGGATATATCAACCCAGTCAAAAATTATTGGCTACAGTAAAGACTGTAGCCTAGCGGCAAAATTACAATATTACTCAGTTAATCAAAACGGTAAAATTCAAAAGTTATCTTTATTGGATATCGAGAACTTGGCTGATAAAAATACTGATTTGAGTTTGTTAAGAGTTGAACAGGGCACTATAAATCGCTTTATTTATACGCTAGTTATGCCAATCAAAGTCGATGAAGTCGGTCAACGCTTGTCTAAATCTCGTTGGAATAAACGCCTGATTTATCAATTTAATGGTGGCTCTGGCATTGGTTATCGTCAAGGAAAGCAAAAAGCAAAACGGGTGATTGCCAGACAAAAACAGCAACTGTTAGATGGTTATGCGGTTATTAGTTCAAGCGGCAATAAAACCAGTTATACCTATAACATGTTGCTGGCTGAAGATACCGCCCGGCGGGTGAAAAAGCATTTTGTTAGTTTATATGGACAGCCGCTTTATACTGTTGGTATAGGAGGCTCAGGAGGTGGGTTAGCGCAATATTTAATTGCCCAAAATAGTACAGGAATATTAGATGGCTTGATCCCGCTTTATTCATATCCAGATATGATCAGCCAAACCACTTATGCGTTAGATTGTGATTTACTGAACAACTATTTTACTTTTCGAGCCAAAAAAAAGTCCCATTGGCTTGATTGGCAAAAACGGCAAGCCGTTGAAGGAATGAATGCATTAAACAATTTCCCACAACGTGCAGGTTACTTACAGCCAGTAAATCAAATAATGGCTGGATTTGTGCCGTCATTACCCAGTGGGAATAGCGAATGTATCAATGGCTACTTTGGTTTATCAAGTTTTATTAACAACCCTAGACAAGGATTTTTAAGAAATTTTTTCCATGATGATGTAGTTAAGCAGGTTAAATGGAGTTTTTGGCAAGATCTAGTCAGTGTACTCGGCGCCGATCAGCAAGGTTTTGGTTTGTCTACTTGGGACAATATTGGTGTTCAGTATGGTTTATTGGCATTGAAAAATGAGGCGATAACGATAAATGAATTCATCGACCTCAATAGCAAAATTGGTAGCTGGAAGCCGCAAAGTGAAATGGAAGCAGAGAATATCTGGTTACCTTTTGGTCGAAAAATACCATTTTGGTTGTCTTTATGGGGAAATCAAAATATTACTAAAATTACTGACGGTGTTGCTGGCCGACATAAGGGCTCAATTGAAGCAATGCAAGCAGCTTATAAAGCTGGCCAGGTTTTTATCGGTAAAATTTCTCTGCCGGTAATTGATGTTCGTCATTATTTAGAAGAGGATTTAGATATGCATCATGTTTCCGCTTCTTTTTATTCCAGATTAAGAATAATTGAGCACAGTGGTCATAGTGACAACCATGTTATTTGGATTTCAGATAAAAACTACAATCCGGCAGTTTTGGCTTTTAAGCAAATGGATGAATGGTTATTAAAGCTAAAAGGTAATTTAGAAATAACAGTACTCGCAGCTAAGCCAAAGTTATTATCTGATAGTTGTTTTTCAGCCACGGGTGAGGTGCTTTTTCATGGGGAAAACATTTGGGATGGCGAATGGAATAATAAGGATGAAGGACAGTGTCAAAAAATATATCCCATGTATAGTACCAGTCGAATTCAGGCCGGTGGAACCTGGTCTGGCGATATATTTAAATGCCAAACGATGAGTGTAAATCAGGCTATTAATCAAGGCATTTATGGGCTAGCCGATATGCGACCTTATCAACAGCAACTTGAACAAATATTTCCTCAAGGTGTGTGTGATTACAGTGAACAGGATCAGGGACGGCCTAGTGATTTATAAGTTTAGTAAATGATTACGTAAACAGATATGAGTATTTGAAAGATTGTTCACATATTGTAAGTTACTTCCGTGGTACGCTAGCAATGTTTTGGCTATTTACAAGATAGCAAGTTTCTAAAATTCATGTTAAAACAGTGTAATATTAGAAAGATTACTAAGAACAAAACTAATAGAACACTCAAAAGGGAATACGATGAAATACTCATATCTAGCTGTATTTATCTCTGCACTGGCTATGCAAGGATGTGAACAACCAACAAAAACACAAAACAAGGCTGCTGAAAATAAACCTGTCGCAACAAAAAGCGTCAAGACAATAGCCAAGGTTAGTCCGAAAAAGCAGTATCCACAGCAAGCCTATTTTGGTGATACTCATCTACATACAGACCTTTCGTTAGATGCAGGAGCTTTTGGAAACCGCATTGGCTTAGAAGAAGCTTATCGTTTTGCCAAAGGTGAAGAGGTTACTTCTTCCACAGGTCAGAGAGCCAAACTATCAAGACCACTAGACTTTATTGTTGTTGCCGACCACTCCGACGGCATGGGTTTTTTTCCCGACATAATCGGTGGAAGCGGCCCCATCATGGATACCGAAGAAGGTAAGAAGTGGCATCAATGGCTTAAAGAAGGTAAAGCTACCGAAACAGCCATTGATATGATCACTCGATTTAGTCAAAGAACGCTTACTTTTAGCACTGCAGAGCCTGAAATGATGACTCCGGTTTGGAAGAGCACGGTAGATGCTGCTGAGCGCTATAATGAACCGGGTAAATTTACCGCCTTTATCGGTTATGAGTGGACATCATTAATTGAAGGTAACAACTTACATCGCGTGGTTGTTTATCGAGATGATGCAGATAAGGTCATCAACACTTTGCCATTTACCAACGAAGAAAGCTCAGATCCTGAAAAACTTTGGCAGCATATGGCCGCCTATGAAAAAAACACTGGTGGCAAGGTTTTAGCTATTCCTCACAATGGAAATTTAAGCAACGGTATGATGTTTATGGAAACAACCATAGACGGAAAACCATTTGATCAAGCATACACTCAAAAGCGAATAAAATGGGAGCCATTATACGAGGTCACACAAATTAAAGGTGATGGTGAGGCACATTCTTTCTTATCACCTGATGACGAGTTTGCTGATTATGAAAATTGGGATAAAACCAATTTAGATTATTCGCAAGTAAAAAGCCAAGATATGCTTGAATATGAATATGGCCGCTCTGCACTTAAGTTAGGTTTAAAACTGAAAGAGCAGTTAGGCACTAATCCATATAAATTTGGCATGATTGGCAGTACTGACTCGCATACCTCACTGGCGACCGCTGATGACGATAATTTCTTTGGCAAAGCCAGTAATGCTGAACCATCAGCAGAACGTGCTATGCACCCCTTTATGCAGTCAAAAAATGGCACTATCTACACCCATGAAACTTTAGCATCAGGTTATGCTGCAGTTTGGTCAACAGACAATACCCGTAAAGCGCTTTGGGATGCCATGGCTCGAAAAGAAACCTACGCAACAACTGGCTCTAGAATGACAGTGCGCTTTTTTGGTGGCTGGCATTATACCGAGCAAGATATAAATAATAATCTTGCTGAAAATGGTTATAGCAAAGGTGTTCCAATGGGAGGCACATTAACTGCGAAAACTAGTGAAACTCCTTCATTTATTATTGCCGCAATGCAAGATCCTGAAGGTGGCTCACTTGACCGTGTACAAGTTGTTAAAGGTTGGTTGAATATAGATGGTAGCTTAGATGAAAAAGTTTATGACGTTGCTTGGGCTGGTGATCGCAAAATTAATGCCCAAGGTAAGGTGCCATCGGTTGGCAATACGGTTAACTTAACAGATGCAAGTTGGGATAATAGTATTGGTGCTACAGAGTTAACAGCCACTTGGCAAGATCCTGATTTTAGTCCCGAGCAAGAAGCATTTTATTATGTGCGAGTTATAGAAATTCCAACACCAAGATGGACTTTATATGACAAAGTACGCTTTGATGCTAAATTTGACGAAACAGTCAAGCTAACCAATACCGAAAGAGCCTATACTTCACCAATTTGGTATAGCCCCAAATAACCTCTTCGAATAGAAAAAACAAATAACGCTACGTTTATTTGAATTACATAAAGTCTGCTTAACTAATTTAAGCAGACTTTATGTTGCAAATTTAATTTGCCCGCATCATGATTGTGATCATGACACTGATGATCAATAAACCTTCACCCCCGTTGTCTTTACAATATTGTTGATAAGTACAGTTATTTACAGAACTCGAATTTTAGGCAAGACCAAAACCCTAAACATTATTGTAGTAATAAAATAAAAGTTTTGTTGGAAGTATATAATCTGCCATACAAAATGAGTGAGTATTTGATATTATCGACTTAATAGTCGACAATCCATTTTCAATTAACACCTTTTTAGACGATGAACATTTATGGCACGAAGACTACCGCCCTTGCATTTACTACAACTATTTGAAGCGGCTGGGCGTCATTCAAGTTTCAAAAAAGCAGCGGAAGAGCTTTTCTTGACACCGTCAGCTATTAGTCATCAAATAAAATTACTGGAAGAAAACCTAGACATAGAATTATTCAAACGAGTAACAAGAGGCGTGAAACTCACGCCTGCGGGTGAGAAATATATTGCGACCGTGCAAGAGATATTTCACTTACTGGATGATGGCACGACAGCGCTCAAACAAGAGTTTTCTGCACAAGCACAATCAACATTACTGAGAATATCAACGATATCAACTATCGCAAGTAATATTATCATTCCCAATTTGGGACTATTTCAGCAAGAATTCCCATCAATTGAACTCAGAATAGAAACGTCAATGGATCTGATTGATTTGCGCTATGATGATTTTGACTTAGCGTTAAGGCTTGGCGATGGCAATTATCCCAAGGTGATATCTGAAAAAATATTTGACTTACAAGTGACTCCTTTGTGCTCGCCAGAGTTTGCTAAGAAACATAACTTGTCCAATATTGAGCAAATCCAGTCGGTGCCGTTAATTCAACACGCTAATATGAAGGATAGCTGGTCAGAATGGGGTAACAGCGTTGGCATTGCTAATGTAGAGTCAAAATCTAGTCTAAGTATTGGCTCGTATGATGGTGTGATTCAAGCTGCGCAGCAAGGGTTGGGTTTGGCGTTAGGTGCTGTTCCCCTTGAAAATCCGGCGTTAAAAAGTGGAGTGTTGGTTCAGCCATTTAAAGAAAAAAGTGACTTTTTACCTGCGTGTTTTGCTGTTTATCGTCCTCGAGATAAACAGCGCTATGACATTCATTCGTTTATTGGTTGGTTCAAACAGTTAGTTGAAAAAAGTATGGGTGAATAGCATTCACTCATATCGTTAATATTTTACGTTTGTGGGAGGCAACGTGTATCAATATAGTAGTAACTCAAGAAATAAAGGAGATTACTATGAACATTCACAACATTTTTTATAACTGCATTCGTACAATAAGTATTGTATCTATTTTTGCCATAACAAGTATCGGATTCATTCTTCCCATTTCTTTCGTGCAGGCATTGGTAATCAATCCAATAATATTAGTTTCCTTGATGGTTATTTTTGCTGTATCGAATGAAAAACTTAAATCGGTTACACAGGTAGCTGAAGTTGTTCGTTTGCCGAACAACTCAAAATGCAAGCTATGTGTTGTAAGCAAAGCCGCTTAAAACAACAAAGTTAAGGTTAGAATTTTTCATTGTGCTCATTTGTCAGAACTTCAACTCTTTATTCACTAAAGAGTTGAATAGGTGAGCGAGATTTCCTATTTATAATAACTTAAACAAGTTTCCACTTCGTTTTTAGAACCCATGATCACTTCAACTCGTTGATGGATACTCGTTGGTTCAATATCCATAATACGACCTTCACTTGTCATAGCCGCTCCGCCTGCTTGTTCTATTAAAAACGACATTGGGTTAGCTTCATACATTAAACGTAACTTATAAGGTTGTTCGGCTTTTTTGTTATCAGTTGGATAAGTGAAAATGCCACCGCGACACAGTACACGATGAATATCACCAACCATGGCTGCAATCCAACGCATATTAAAGTTTTTACCACGCGGTCCTGTATCACCGGCAACTAAATCATTAATATAGTTTTTCATTGGTTCTTGCCAAAAACGTTGGTTAGACATGTTAATAGCGAATTCTTGGGTATCCTCAGGTACACGTACACAGCGCTCTACTAGAAGGTAACCACCGTGAGTTCGATCAAGTACATAAAAATGTGTTCCGCTACCCGTTGTCATTACTAACATAGTAGCTGGACCATATAACACATAACCGGCACAAACTTGTTTGTCGCCAGACTGTTTAAACATGTCAGGGTTAGAAGCTTCCATGTGTTCAGGTGCTTCATGAATAGAAAAAATTGTCCCTATTAGCGAATTAATATCAATATTTGAACTACCGTCTAATGGGTCGAAAGAAACGATATACTTGCCAACGGCATTACCTGCAACAGACGTATCTTCTTCTTCTGAAGAAATAGCTTTAACAAATCCTGATTCAAGTACAATATCTTTAAACAATTCATTGGCAACTACATCTAATTTCTTTTGTACTTCACCTTGAATATTTTCATCTAAGGTTGACCCCATTAAGCCACTCATGTGAGCTTGGCTTACACGGAATGAAATCTCTTTAGTTGCCGCTAATATGGTTTTGATCAGCGCAATAAGATCTAAAGGAACATTGTCTTGGCGTAGAGCAGGTGCGAGTCGTTGCATTGGGTTACCTAATAACGTTAAAGTTGTATACTTTATAATATAAGTTAATAATGGCTATTAATGAGGGTGCATTCTTGTTAATAGCGGTTCATTGCCTGAAAGTTTATAGCTAATTTATAGTAAGTTTTTTGTAATCATTTATTTTTACTTCCACCTAATTATAACAAGTTTAACTTTGCTTTCTAAAGCCCTAACTTATATTTATTGAGAGATTATTAAGTAATCATTCAAATTTGTTTCAATTAATAGGAAAAAAGATGAATTTTATCAATCGTCTACTGTTTATATTTCTGTGTTTTAGTTCAACAATGAGTTTTGCTGAAAAGGCGCCGGTAAATTTTACTGATTTTATAAAGGGTAAAACCCTACAGCAGGGATATTTTTCGTTTTATCATGATAAAAGCCAAGGTAAAGTCTATTTGCAAATAGATAAGTTTGACCAAGAATTTTTATTTCTATCAAGTTTGCCTCATGGTGTTGGTTCAAACGATATAGGTTTAGACAGAGGCCAGCTTGGTGATACCCGTTTGGTGAAGTTTGAACGAGTAGGAAATAAAGTTTTTCTTAAACAGTTAAATACTTATTATCGTGCAGGTTCTGACAATCCTCTTGAGCAACAAGCGATAAATGAAGCGTTTGCTAGTTCAATTATTTGGGGTTTTACAGTGGCTAGTGAAATAGTAGATACCAATAAAAACACTCAAAAAGTATTAATAGATTACACGCCTTTTTTACTGTCAGATATTCATAATATTAGCCAGAAACTAAAATCTAAAAAGCAAGGGGATTTTAAGGTTGATAGCAGTCGTAGTGCTTTATATGCCAAACGTACTAAGGCTTTTCCTGAAAATACTGAACTAGAAGCTATGGTCACTTTTAAAGGTAAAGGTGCAGGTGATTATTTGAAATCAGTAACGCCAGATCCTAGTGCAGTGACAGTACATTTACATCATTCTTTGATTAAATTACCTGATAATAATTATCAAACGAGAGAGTTTCATCCTTATAGTGGTTTTTGGTCTATTGAGTATGCAGATTATGCTAGCAAAATAGACGAGCCTTTAATTAAGCGCTTGATCCCACGTCATCGTTTGGCTAAGAAAAATGGCAACAGTGTTGACAGTGGCGATAAGAAAAGCGGCAAGGATAGCAAAGCAGTTGAGCCAATTATTTATTATCTTGATGCGGGTGTACCAGAGCCAATCCGCAGTGCACTTATTGATGGTGCAATGTGGTGGCAACAAGCCTTTGCAGCCATAGGGTATAGCGATGCTTTTCAAGTAAAAATGCTACCTGTGGATGCAGATCCTATGGATGTTCGATATAACGTTATTCAATGGGTACATAGAGCTACTCGTGGTTGGTCATACGGTTCTTCGGTAATTGATCCTCGCACAGGGGAGATTATTAAAGGTCATGTAACGCTTGGCTCTTTACGAGTGCGACAAGATTATTTGATAGCACTAGGGCTAACTTCTCCATTTACTGATAATAATGCTGATACAAGTGCTATGAAAGCTATGGCTTTAGCTCGCATTCGCCAATTGTCGGCTCATGAAGTTGGTCATACCTTAGGTATTGCTCATAATTTTGCCGCTAGTGTTAATGACAGGGCTTCTGTTATGGATTATCCGCATCCTTATGTAACACTCGATGATAACGGTGAAATTGATTTATCAAATGCTTATAAAGAGAATATTGGACTTTGGGATAAATACGTAATTGCTTATGGTTATGGCGACTATGGTAAAGGCAAAGATAAAGGGGATAGCAAAAGTGAGCATAAGCAGTTAATCGACTTAGTTGCCGATACACAAGCAAAAGGATTATTGTATGCTTCAGATCCCGATGCCCGCTCTGCCTCAAGCGCACATAGTGCCGGTCATTTGTGGGACAACGGTAGCAATGCCGCAGCTGAATTAACGCGTGTGATGCAAGTACGTGAAAAAGCCTTGTCTGATTTTGGCTTGAATTCAATCTCAACGGGCACGCCACTGTCAGAATTAGAGCAAACTTTGGTCCCTATTTATAACTTTCATCGTTATCAAGTGGAAGCTGCGGTTAAGTTAATCGCCGGCATTGACTATGGTTACGATGTAAAAAGTAATAATTTGAAAATCATGAGTAAGCAAGGCGTGCAATCGGTTTCTGCAACGATTCAACAACAGGCCTTATCATCTTTGTTGGCAACGCTTGATGCAAGTTTTCTCACTATTTCAGAAGATATTATTAGCTTAATTCCACCTAAAGCCTACGGCTACCATCGCACACGGGAAAGCTTTAGTTCACAAACAGGGCTAACTTTTGACCCTGTTTCTGCAGCGCAAGCAAGTGCTAAGCATACTTTAGCTTTATTATTAAATGAAGAACGTTTAGCGCGTTTACAACAACAAGCTAGTCGTTCTCCTATGTCAAATAGAAAAGGAGATAGTGAAAAAAGAGTCATCTCTGTTCATGAGTTAATTTCTCAGATAACTGAAAAAACGTTAAAACAGCGCCCTGAAAGTGGTTTGAAATTATTGGTGCAACAGCGGGTGAATCAACAAGTAATTGAACAACTTCTTGAGCTTTGGCATTCGAAAAAATCGGTTCCAGAAGTGCGAAGTGAAGTTTTTACTAGTTTGAAAAGCATTGCAGGGTGGTTAGATGGTAATAATGACAACCGCAAATACAAGCCGTTATCAGCACATTTTAAATTACTTGAACAGAAAATAGAGTTTAGTTTAGAGCAAGGAAAGCAAGTAGTTATACCCAAAAAAGTAAATATGCCGCCAGGTTCTCCTATAGGTGGATGATTATTCCAGGAAGTTTTAGCGTAAAAGTATAAAAAACGACATAGCAGGAAGGAACTGCTATGTCGTATGCTATTGGCTATTATCTTTGGTAAATACCATAGGTGATAATGTCGTAAGCATTAAACTTTTTCTGGTCGCAACTTAGGAGTAAACCAGCGTCTTAAAGTTGTTGCTTTAGTTAACACCACTAAGTTACCTAATAAAACGAAACTTAGGCCGATAACCGTGTACTCACTCCAAGTAAATCCTTCAACTACCGTTGAAATCAGTACGGCAATAGCCGGAAAGATAATATTGGCGTAGGAAGTTTTATGGGAGCCAATACGAGTCATCAAACTTAGATAACAACCAAAAGCGATCACTGATCCAAAAAGTGATAAATAAATTAATGAGCTCAAATAAGCGGGTTCAAATGAAAAAGTAAACTGCTTTCCTTGAACTATCACGGCTATGCTTGTAAATATTGCGCCATATAGCATTCCCCATGCATTGGCTTGAACAATAGGAACGTTATTTTTCTGGTTTTTTATTGATAACATATTGCCGATAGAAGCAGAAAAAGTTCCAAGTAAACAAAGTCCTAATCCTAAGAAAGTTGCGGCACCTAACTCTATATCTGTCAACTGTGGCCAAAAAAGAGTCACTATGCCAAATAATCCAAAAGCACCGCCAATATAAACTTGTTTGGTTATATTGGTTTTAAAAAATACTTTCGCATTAACAATGTTCATCAACATTAAAGTTGAAAAGGCGATACAAGCTAAAGCTGAGTTAATATGCTGCTGTGCGTTATAAAGTAATAAATAGTTTAGTCCAAATAAACAAATACCAAAGGCAGCAAACAAGCCATGTTGCTTAATAGAAAAGAGCATAGGTAATTGCTTTATTTTAGCAAAGACAAACAAAATCAAAGCCGCAAGAGCAAATCGATATGATACCGAAGCTTCGGGTGCTACATCACCAAGTTGATAATTAATGGCGATCCAAGTAGATCCCCAGATAAGGACTGTGATCAGATATAGAAAACTATTGCTCATTGTTTACCTCCTTTTGTTTGGTATTTATACCAAATGATTTAATTCTAGTTGAAGATAGCTAATGACAGTGTAGAGATTATTTGTTTTAATAACATATACAGAATTATGAAAATGAAACCTATACAGTTTGGCTGGTGAAGCCTAAACTCTAGAGATTTACACTATGCGATTACTTGATAAAACATCACCGGCTTTTTTATATCAGCAAGTGATTGATTTTGTTGGACACCAACAAAAAACAGGTGCTTTATCACCTGGCGATAAATTACCTAGTTTACGGAAATTAAGCCGTCAGTTTGAAATAAGTGTACCTACGGTAAAGCAAGCCTATATTGAATTAGAGCGCCAAGGTCGTGTTTGTGCCCGTCCACAATCAGGTTATTACTTAACAGCGCAGCAAGCGCGAACATTAAAACCAAGACCAACAAAATGGTCTCATTGCGCACCCGCAACTGTGCAATGTCGTAATATGATTGAACAAGTATACGAGGCAGTGCATATTCCTGATACTGTTGCCTTGGGTATTTCAAACCCTATTCTAGCGAATCCGCCAGATAAAACGCTGGCAAGGTTAATGCGCTCAGTTATATCAAAAGTATCAGAAAAAGCAGTAAGTTATGGCCCTGTAACGGGTGATCCAAAATTGCGCATGCAGCTAGCCTTTCGTTATCAAGATCAAGGTGTAGCAATTAATCCCGATGAAATAGTTATTACCAATGGCGCGCAAGAAGCTTTGTCTATTGCGCTACAGTGTGTTGCTCAACGAGGCGACATTATTGCCGTAGAGTCTCCCTGTTTCTTTGGCATGATTGAGTTAATTGAAACTTTAGGCATGAAGGCTTTAGAGATTTATACCTGTACAGAAGACGGTGTTTGCTTAGATGAGTTAACTATTGCATTACAACAGCACCCGATCAAAGCATGCTTATTTTCTACCGCTATAAATAATCCTTTGGGCTCAATGAAAACAGATGCACAACGACAAGCTATGGTTAGCTTGCTTGAGCAATATGATATCCCTTTAATTGAAGATGATGTTTATAGCGAGTTGTTTTTTACTGAACAAAAACCAAAACCCGCTCAATTATACTCAGAAAAGGGCTTGGTGATGACTTGTTCTTCATTTTCAAAAACGGCTGCGCCAGGCTATAGAACTGGTTGGCTATTGCCGGGAAAATATGAAGAGCAAGCCAAACGAATAAAACGAGCCCAGTCATGTTCTACTCCAATGTTACAACAATGGACATTAAACGAATATATTCAAAGTGGTGATTATGACCGTCATTTGAGCGTATTACGTAAGAAATTAATTTATAACTGTGAACGAATGCGAGCCTTAATTGCAGAGCACTTTCCTAGCGAAGTATGCATATCTAAACCTCAAGGAGGCAGTGTACTTTGGGTTAGGTGTCAGTCGCATGTCAATACGGGTGAATTCTTTCAAGATGCAATTGAACAAGGCGTTAGCTTTGCTCCTGGAATAATATTCTCGCCTTCAGGAAAATATGCCAACTACATGCGTATTAGTTTTGGTGTGCAGTGGAATACGCAAGTGGAAAATGCAATAAAAACCTTGGGTAAGCTAGTGTTTGATTATTCATATAAACAACTCGAACAAAAGAGTCAATTATAATGAAGTCTGAGAACTCAATACAAGTATCACTTAAATTACTCTTACCTTTACTCGCATCAATAATAGCAGTGTCGCCATTAGCTATTGATATGTATTTACCTGCGATGCCTGCTTTAGCAGAACACTTAGGCACGGACATGCCAATGGTACAAAACTCATTGAGCATTTACTTATTGGGATATGCTTTAGGTCTAATTTTATTTGGTCCTATGGCAGATAAATATTCGCGCAGAAAAATGGTGTTATTTGGTGTTAGTGGCTTTTTGGTTATGAGTTTATTATTGCCTTTTGTTACTAATATCGAGCAATTTTTATCATTACGCTTTATCCAAGCCTTTATAAGTAGTGCTGCAACAGTTGTTGTTCCTGGAACCATTCGAGAATATTATCAAAAGGATACTGCGAAGGGACTGTCATATGTTTCAATGATCATGATGCTAGCCCCGATGATAGCTCCCACTATTGGTAGTGTGCTATTAGTTGCTCATAGTTGGCAGATGATTTTTTATGTTTTGGGCTTTTATAGTGTGATCGTATTGCTACTTGTTGCAAAATATTTACCCGAAGTAGCTAGAAGTGGTGATTCGCAAGATAAACAAATTAGTTTTTTAGCTCGGTATAAAATTGTATTTTCTAATAGTGAAGCACGGCTAGATATTCTTAGCTCTATGATTATATCACTGGCTTTCTTTGCGTACATTACGGCAATTCCTTTTGTTTATTTAACCGTTTATAAAGTCTCAGAATTTAGTTTCAGTGTTTTGTTCGGTATTACTGTGGTGGCATTAATGACGGCACATTTTATCAATACCCGTTTAGTGACTCGTAAAGGTTCAAGAAAAATGTTGTGGTACGGATTAACCCTATCTGTGCTTTCTTCAGCCTCCTTATTTATAGTAAATCTGTTGTCAATGTCACTTGTTTTTACTGTGGTATTGATATTGCCACTGATGGGAAGTATCTCAATGGTTGCTGTTAATTCAGATGCTTTAGTGTTAACTAAGTTTCCAGAGCAGTCGGGCACAGCAACTGCTGTAATAGGAACTTTGCGTTTTGGTATTGGTGCATTGGCAGGGCCAATATTGGCGTATTTTTATGATGGAAGCGCATTACCCTTTGCAGGATTGATGTTTTCTTGCGTGTTGTTGGTGCTACTTTGTCAATTTTTCATATTAAAAAAGACTTATACCAATCCGCATAAGAAAGTGACCACTTAGCGAGAGTTTAAAGGCTAATAGGCAAGGCCTTGATTGTAGGTAATGGTTATTCAGGAGAATATGCTCCTGCATTCTCTAATAAGCTACATCCATGTAGCGTCCTTATTAAAATCAATAACGCAGCATATAAGCCTTTAAAACTCGCCCTTGGGAATGCATGGAACACCATGATAACTTCACAAAATTAATAAAATATAGAATAACTATATCTTGACTAATTTTGCTTGTTCTAATGTCGTCCATGTCATTCTAAGTGGTCACTTCTTTATACGGAATGGTATTAATTTTAGTTTGAATAAAGAACTAAAATTTATTTTAATTCTGGTGGAAATAGCTTGAATGGCTTGAATAGTTAAGCTTATTATTGAATACACTTACAAATTATTAACATTGCCAGTTAAAAGAGAGTTTAAAGTGCGCCCTTATCTTAAAATATTCATGATTTTTTTCGTTTTTATTTGCGGTTCAACTTTTGGCAATAATTTTTCAGCAACTTATCAAACCTCTGAAACGGTTGTTGCTATAGGAGATATTCATGGTGCGCATAAGCAATTTCAAGCGCTGCTTGAGGAACTCAAACTTATTGATGAGCAGGAAAACTGGACAGGAGGCAAAACTACACTGATAAGTTTAGGTGATTTACTTGATAGAGGTGCAGAGTCAAGAAAAGTCATCGACCTAGTGATTAAACTACAGCAACAAGCCAAAAGCGTGGGCGGGCAAGTAATTCAAGTTCTAGGAAATCACGAGCTTATGGTAACTACTGGTGATTTAGAATATGTATCTAAAGAAGAATTTTCAGCTTTTGCCAATAAGGACAATAGTGAAGAGCGAGCATTGCTGTTAAATGATTATAAGCTGCAACACCAAGAATTAAGTGCCCAAGCAGTAGAAGATGATTTCAATCAAAAGTACCCATTAGGTTACATCGGGTTTGTAAAGGCATTTTCCCCTGAGGGTAAATATGGAAAATGGTTGCGCTCTGCTATGCCAGTGGTGAAAGTTAACGATTCAATATTTGTTCATGGTGGTTTATCGTCAAGTTTATGGGATTTAAGTATAGAAAATATAAACAAAACAGTTGAAGAGGTTTGGGAATATCAAGATATAGTGCAAAGCTTAACTGAACAAAATGTACTGCCTATAACCAATAATTATTGGAATAGGGCAGCATATTTAAATGCAGAATTAGAGAAATACGTACTAAAGATTAAGAATAAGAACAAAAGTAAACATAGAAATAAGAACAAGCAAATCACCCCCCCTAGCTGGTATCCCGATTTTCTCCGTTTAAGTGAATTAAACAACAGTCATGCTTTTCAAGATACCAGTCCAATGTGGTATAGAGGCAATGTTTATTGTCATCCCTATAGTGAATCCTTTAGTGTTGAAAGAATATTAAAAAAATTGGATGCAACAAGAATTGTGGTTGGACACACCCCTTTATATAAAAATATTTTATCTCGTATGGATAACCAAATTGTGATGGCTGACACAGGTATGCTTGTTGAAGTGTATCGTGGTAATGCTACAGCGCTAATCATCAATGGTGATGAAATTACCACTCATACTTTAAAAGGTAGTAACCCTTCATCATTAACGAAAGAAAAATATAAGTATGGTGTTGGCTCAAAATCTATGACCGACGCCGAAATAGAAGATATTTTGTTGACTGGTGACGTTATAGCCTCAAAAAAAATTGGTACAGGAACTACTAAGCCCAGTGTGGTGACTCTTGAGAAGAACGGCAAAAAAATCAGAGCTATTCATAAAGTATATAAAGCAGACAAGATTGAGCACAGAGGTAGAAATGAGAGAGGGGTTATAATAGATAGCTATATCAATGAAATAGCGGCCTTTCGGCTAGATAGGTTGCTTGGGGTTAATTTAGTGCCAATTGCTGTTGAAAGACAGTTACCTGGCTCAGAAATGGGATTGTTGCAGTTTTGGATAGAGGGGGTTAGTAATAAAACTGAAAGAGAAGAAAACAATACAGAGTTCAACAGCACTTGCCCAAAAGTTGAGCAATACATTACTCGATACATTTTTGATGTGTTAATTTATAATGACGATAGGAATCAAGGAAATCTAGTTTTTTCGCAAGATAAAAACATGCTATACCTAATCGATCATTCTATTGCTTTTAGTACTTCAAAACGTGCGCCGAGAATGTATCGAAAAACAACATTACGATTATCTAATCATTTTAGAAAAAAATTAGAAAACCTTTCCCTTGAATCACTTAATCAACACCTTTCAAGTTATCTGAATGATATACAAATTAAAGCTATTTTAATGCGCAGAGATTTCATTTTAAAATCGGCAGAATCACCTTGAAAATATTAATCCAGTAGATGAATAATAACCAAGAAACAAATACCTCTTCTTTGGGTTTATCTCAAGTAGAAAAGTTACTTTGCTTTAGTGCAGATGTGGAAGCGGGTGAAGGAAAAAATATACTTTTATTAATGTTTTCACTTTTTTTCTTATTAGTCACTGCTTATTTGCTAAAGCCTGTTAAAGAAGCACTCATTCTTACTCAAGGCAGTGCTGAGCTTAGAAGTTATACTATAGCGCTTCAAGTTGTGGTTATATTTTTAATTCTTCCCGCTTACGGCTATTTTTCTAAGTCAATAAACAGTAAAAAATTTATGATTTACTGTAGCTTGTTTTTTTCTGGCAACCTTTTCATTTTTTATTTGTTGGGATTACTCGGTGTTAATTTTTCAATCGTGTTTTTTATTTGGCTGGGATCATTTGGCATTCTGATGATTTCACAATTTTGGGCATTTGCTTCTCAAGTGTTTAGTGGTGTTTCTGGAGAAAGACTATTTCCACTTATCGCTATTGGAGCAAGTTTAGGCGGCTGGGCTGGCTCTGCTATAGCTAAGATTTTATTAACCTCATATACCCCATACGATCTTATTTTAATAAGCAGTATTCCTCTATTACTGGCATTATTTTTAGCATGTCAAATTCATGCGAAAGTACCAGCGTTAGTTTCTATTAAATCTGATTCTTTAGACACACTTGCAGGTGGTTTTAAGCTTATTGTAAAAAATAGATATTTAATCTTAATTGCTATTTTTGTGATATTGATTAATTGGTGCATAAGCACTAGTGACTACTTGTTAGCTCTTCTTGTTGAAAAACATTACCTTAAGGAAATAAATGCAGGAACAATTTTAGTTAGCAAAGAAAGTTATATAGGAATGTTTTACAGTAATTTTTATTTTTGGGTGAACTGTTTAGGTTTATTTATTCAAACTTTTTTTGTTGCTCGATTAATTAAATTTTTTGGATTTCATATTGCTTTTGTGATTACGCCAGTACTCTTGTTTTTGGGGTATAGCTTTTTAGCTTTTTACCCTATTATTTCTTTATTTAGACTATTCAAAGTAACAGAAAATGGATTAAATTACTCTCTTCAAAGTACTACGTTACAAATACTTTATACACCAACTTCACGTAGAGAAAAGTATGAAGCAAGAGCATTTATTGATTCAGTCTGTTGGAAAACAGGCGACTTATTACAAGCAATTACGGTATTTGTCGCAATTAACTATTTGAACTTTATACCAAAAGATTTTGTCTTTCTAAATATTTCCCTAGCCTTAGTC
>Ga0209184_1000086_pt1 | contig 120087 bp, 84 predicted proteins | sample EN8Hudsemesocosm_2_FD_184627 | JGI IMG/M metagenome (GOLD analysis project Ga0209184, IMG submission 184627) | Methane-oxidizing microbial communities from mesocosms in the Hudson Canyon - EN8C Hudson Canyon (SPAdes) (version 2) | ecosystem: Environmental > Aquatic > Marine > Cold seeps... | reverse complement strand
CCCGACTAACCCCCTTGCCCCCATGCAACTGAACCGCCGCATCAATCACCTGCTGTGCAGTTTCAGTAGAGTGCAACTTAGCCATAGCCGCTTCACGAGTGACCCTTTCCGCAAAACAGTCCTTAGTCCAGGCCGAGCGATACACCAACAGCGCACTGCTATCCACGCCAAGAGCCATGTCCGAAAGCTTGCCCTTAACCAATTGCAAATCTCCCAAAACCCCACCAAATAACTTCCGCTGAGATACCTGGCTTAGAGTCTCATCCATAGCGCGCCGCGCCATGCCGAGAGCAGCCGCGGCCACCGTCGAGCGAAATACATCTAACGTTGCCATGGCCAAACCAAAGCCGCGCCCAGAGTCACCCACAAGATTTTCTTTTGGTATGCGGCAGTTCTTAAAGGACAGTGTTCCCAGTGGGTGAGGCGCTACCAGATCTATGCGCTCGCTCACCTCAAACCCCGGAGTATTTGCCTCCACAATAAAACAGCTAATTCCCTTAGCGCCGGCCGCTTCTCCGGTTCTTGCAAATACAGTATAAAAATCAGCGATGCCCGCGTTGGATATCCAGGTTTTCTCGCCGTTCAATACATAGCAATCCCCGTCCTCTTCAGCGCTGGTTGTCATAGCGGCAACATCGCTGCCGGCCTCTGGTTCTGAAAGTGCAAATGCCGACAAGCACTGTCCACTAGCCACTTTACTTAAGTATTTTTGCTGTTGTGCGTCTGTCCCTTGTAGTGAAATAGGGCCGCTGCCCAGCCCCTGCATCGCAAATGCAAAATCGGCCAAAGCATGGTACTTCGCCAGTGTTTCACGAATAATACACAGGCTGCGCACATCCAGTTTTTCTGTTTTACCACCCGCACTTGCGGGTACAGCGTATTGAGTGATGCCACTTTTTCCCAGGGCCCGCACAATATCGATGCAGGTTTGATCTAGGTTCTCATGTTCGTCGGCAACGAGTGATTCAATATTTTCACTTGCCCATGCCTCCACTTCACTAGCCAGTGCGCGATGTCTATCTTCAAAAAATGGCCAATGTTGGTAAGTTTTGTCACTCATAATTTTTTCTCGCAAAAATTAATTTATCGGAATTCTCTAAGGGCATTAGTCATTCTTCTAAATTAGTCGCCCTTAAAAACCGGTGATTCTTTTTTTACAAAGGCATTATAGGCGCGGCTAAAGTCCTCAGTTTGCATGCAAATGGCTTGCGCTTGGGCTTCCGCCTCTATCGCTTGGTCCACAGACATATTCCACTCTTGTTGTAATTGCATCTTGGTGATGCCGTTTGCAAAAGTAGGGCCTTGAGTAATTCGCTTCGCGAACTCTGCAGCGGTTTGATAAGGGTCATCACTGATGGCGTTAAAAAATCCCCAGCGCTCTCCTTCTTCTGCTTTTAGTGAGCGGCCAAGGAAAAGTAACTCACTGGCGCGGCCTTGACCAATTATTCTGGGTAGCATGGCGCAGGCCCCCATATCGCAACCTGCAAGGCCGACGCGGTTAAAAAGAAAGGACACTTTTGCATCGCTCGAGGCGTATCGCAAATCACTGCTCATAACGATAATGGCACCGGCACCTGCACAGACACCCTCCACCGCTGAGATAATAGGCTGGCGGCATGCGCGCATGGCTTTTACTAAATCGCCGGTCATGCGGGTAAAAGCTAACAGCTCTTTCATAGACATTTCTGTAAGAGGGCCAATTATCTCATGCACATCGCCGCCAGAGCAGAAATTGCCGCCGGCACCACGAATTACCACAGCGTCAATGTCTGAGCTGTAGTTGAGAGAGCGAAATAAATCTCGCAATTCCGCATAAGATTCGAAGGTCAAAGGGTTCTTTCGCTCTGGCCTATTCAGGGTGATAGTGGCCGTACTTCCATCGACGTCCCAAAGAAAATTCTTTGCTTTATAATCCGCTAAATTCATTGTTTGCATGTGTATATTTCCATTTTTTTCATGAGCTTACATTACCTCGCCGCCACTAATAGAGATGGCCTGGCCGGTTATTGAGCCGCTGTTTTCAGAGCATAGCCATAAAAGCGAAGACGCGATTTCCGAAGGCGCAATAAGCCGGCCTTGAGGGTTTGTTTTGGTGAATGTCTGTAAGGCCTGCTCTTCCGTTCGGCTGGTAGTGGCGGCAATGTTGGTGACGGCGTTTCTGATGATGTCTGTATCAGTGTAACCCGGACAAATTGCATTGACGGTAATACCGTGCTGCGCGGTTTCAAGTGCGAGGGCGCGTGTCATGCCTAAAACACCGTGTTTGGCCGCGCAATAAGCGCTGACGTATCCATAGCCCTTAAGTGCTGCGGTGCTGGCAATATTGATAATGCGGCCAGACTTTCTTTCGCGCATTGATTGAATCACGGCTGAGGTGCAGTGAAAAACCCCGGTTAAGTTAACCGCGATAATATCGTTCCACTCTTTGGCTGTGAGCTTGTGGAAGGCTTGTGTGGGGGCAGCGCCAGCACAATTGACAAGCACGTCCACAGGTCCAAAACCTTTAAGGGCTTGAGAGAATGCCTGATTGACCGCGCTTTCGTCTGTAACATCACAGGTAATTGTTTGCACCTTGTCACTCTTATTCAACTGTTCTGCAACGCTGTCTAGTTTACTGAGGCTGCGACCCATTAAGCTGACTCTGGCACCCTGAGCGATAAGTGCAGAGGCAATCTCTGCACCAATACCACTTCCGCCTCCAGTTACAACAGCGTGTATCTCTTGAAGATTCATTGAGCCTCTCGCTGAGCCAGGGTATGAAGCTGCCTGTGACCCATGAAGTACTGCTTCTGCTCATGAACGCCAATTCCCATGTGGGCCGTTTGGGCCGAGGCGCGCAAGGTCCAATTGGGATCTGCCAGGTGAGGTCGTGCTAGGCAGACAAGGTCGGCGCGGCCAGCCGCGACAATACTATTTACATGATCGACTTCGTAAATATTGCCCACTGCCATGGTCGCTATATTACCCTCGTTGCGGATAAGATCTGATAGTGGGGTTTGAAACATACGTCCTGGTCGTGGTTTAGCACTGTGTGAGGTCATGCCGCTGGACACATCGATGATATCCGCACCGGCCTTAGAGAAGGCCTTGGCAATGGCCAGTGAATCTTTCTCGGTTATGCCTTCGTCGCCCATCCAATCATGTGCTGAAACACGGACCGAAAGTGGACGGTCTGATGGCCAAACTTCTTTAATTGCCCGGAAAACCTCCAGTGGATAGCGCAAACGGTTTTCCAGAGATCCACCGTATTCATCTTCGCGTTTGTTCAGAATGGGCGTGATGAACGATGCGATCAAATAACCATGAGCGGCATGGAATTCAAGTAAATCAAAGCCGGCTCGTGCAGCGCGAACTGCAGCGTCTACAAACTGTTGTTTTATTAAGTCCATGTCCTCTCGGTCCATGGCTTTGGGTACTGGGCTGTAGGTATCAAAGGGCAGGGCACTGGCCGCTAATAGAGGCCATTGATCAGCTTCGTCCAATGGGTCATCCAAGCGATCGGGGTGCCAGTCCCATGGGGCTTTTGTTGAACCCTTTGCGCCGGCATGTCCCAACTGCAGAGCAAACTTCGCGGCGGTATGTGTATGTACGAAATTGACAATACGGGTCCAGCTCGCTTCTTGCTCATCATTCCAGATGCCTGTGCAACCCGGTGTAATGCGGGCGTCTGCTGATATGTCAGTCATCTCGGTGTAGATAAGGCCTGCGCCACCTTTGGCGAGCGCACCGTAATGAACAAGATGCCAGTCATCGGGTAAGCCGTCTTTAGCGCAGTACATAGACATGGGTGAGACAACTACGCGGTTCTCTACTTTCATGTTACCGACTTGGAAAGGCAAGAACATGGGCGGAATGGCTTTATCGAAATCTTCGCCAAGTGTCTTTTTGGCAAGGTGCTTTTCCATGCCCTCAAGCCAGTCTTTGTCGCGCAGGCGCAAATTTTCATGACTTACACGTTCACTGCGTGTGAGCATGGAATAGTTAAACTGTTTTAAATCAAAAGCTTCGGCATAGCGGGGCGTATTTTCAAACCAAACCATGGCGTTGATGGCGGCATTTTGAAGGCGTAACGCTTCAAGCTCTCGTTCGTCTTGGTAGGCTCTTAGTGCGTCTTTGATGGGCAGGTCACTGCTCACGTGCTTGGCGAGGGAAATTGCATCTTCCAGGCCAAGCTTGGTGCCTGAACCAATCGAGAAATGCGCGGTATGAGCGGCGTCGCCGATCAAGACAACGCGATCATCTTTGATCCAGTTGCGGCAGAGAACCTGTGGGAAGCTAATCCATGCGGAACCACGGATATGAGCAGAGTTTGTTAGCAGTTCATGTCCGCCCAAGTATTTTTCAAAGATTTTGCGACAAGTTTCTGCGCTTTCTTCATGACTCATGTGTTCGAAACCAAAGGCTTCGTAAACATCCGGGTTACACTCAACAATAAAGGTCGATGTCTCTTCGTCGAACTGATAAGCATGCACCCATATCCAGCCATGCTCGGTATTTTCAAAAATGAAGGTAAATGCATCGCGAAAACGCTGCTTGGTCCCCAACCAAACAAATTTGTTGGGCCTTGTTTCTATCTCACACTCAAATTCCTCTAAATGCGCATTGCGAACTTTCGAGTTTAAGCCGTCGGCGGCCACTACCAAATCAGCATCGGCAAATTTCCCGTCGATGTCGGCAACCTCAAATTCTTGCTCGAAATGGATATTTACATCCAGCTCATAGGCCCTTTCATGTAAGAGCTGCAGCATACGTTTACGACCGAGACCGATAAAACCGTGGCCGTCAGAGCGCTCAACCTCGCCGTTCATAAAACAATCAATCATGTCCCAGTGGATAAATTCATTCTTAATGGATTCTGCGCTAATAGGATCGTTCTCTTGAAGGTTTTCGAGAGTTTGGTCCGAGAAAACGACTCCCCAGCCAAAGGTATCGCCAGGTTTGTTGCGCTCGTAAACATGAACTTCATGCGATGGGTCTTTCAACTTCATTGAAATGGCCAGATATAGGCCCGCGGGTCCGGCACCTAAACAAACAATTTTCATATAAGCCATCCTTATTTGTGATAGAGCAAAAAGTAGTGAGAAGGATCGGCTGTTCCTCCAATGATGTTGATTATTTTAAGCTTAAAATATATTATGTCAAACAATAATAGATGTTATTTTACATTTAAAATAATTGCTTTAGACTAAGCCCAATATTTAATTAGGATTTTTATAAAGATGAAGCCTTCAGTTGGTCAAGCCCAAAAACAGACCTCAGCTAGAAAGTCAGATATGGAAACTCGCTTACAAGAGGACGATCACCACTCGATTAAACTCTGGTTAAGACTCCTCACGTGTTCGAGCCTAATCGAAAAATATTTACGTGATAAATTGCGTGATGAATTTGATACCACATTGCCACGTTTCGATCTTATGGCTCAGCTACAAAGAAACCCGCAAGGCTTGATGATGGGTGAGCTTTCAGAGTTGATGATGGTCTCTGGGGGCAATATCTCCGGAATAGCCTCTCAGCTTGTCAAGGAAAAGCTGATTACCCGCACAGCGCTGCCGACCGATGGCCGGGTATTTGTGGTGAAGCTGACAGCTGCGGGCGCAAAGACCTTCTTGAAGATGGCTAAGCGCCATGAAGAGTGGGTCATTGAAGCGCTTGGCCAATTGCAGCAAAAAGACATTGTGCAGTTGACCGAGAAGCTGGGTTATTTAAAAGACGCTGTTTCGGGCGTGTGTGATACCTAAGCAGTTCTGAGTTGTTATGGGGTATTGGGTTTTTTGATCGATTTGACGCAGTGGTGTCTTAAGTAGATGGGTGATCAATATGTGGAAACCGGCAGAGCGAATCAAATATAAAGCCGTGGTTGACGAGTGGCCGACGCCACTCGAGGTGGAAAGGAGTCTCATGTTTTCGCCCTTGCAGGTGGGGCCAATGTCGATAGAGCAGCGTACTTGGGTTCCCGCGATGGTGCCTTGGCGTTCTAATGATTTGGGGGAAGTTACGGATGATGTTCTTAACTGGTATCGGCGTTTTGCTGAAGGCAAGCCGGGTGTCATTGTGGTTGAAGCCACGGGTATTCGCGATGTACCAAGCGGTCCACTGCTGCGCATCGGTGACGATCGATATATCGAAGGTTTAAAAAAACTGGCGGATACGGTGCGCGAGGCGAGCGGCGGAAAAACCCGTTTATTGATTCAGCTCATCGATTTCCTGACCATTCGCAAGCGCCCAGATCGTGAAAAGTTTTTATCACGATTCCTCACTATCTCTCCCCTTCATCGTCAGCGTCTTGAGATGTTATCTGCATCTGAGGCTGAGATAAGAAACAGTATGTTGGGTCTGGATGATGAGGCATTACAGAAAATTCTCAGCCCAAAAGAATGGGAAGATTTGACTTGCGGTTACCGTGAACGAGTAGCGGATACCCATATTGAAGACATCGCCAATTTACCAAATACTTTGCCTAATCTGTTTTCCGAAGCGGCGCTTCGAGCCCAAAAAGCCGGTTTTGATGGTGTTGAATTACATTATGCCCATGCCTACACCATGGCTTCATTTTTGTCGGCGACCAATTCCCGAATAGACGGTTACGGTGGTGATATACAAGCTCGATTGCGATTACCTCTAAAGGTCTTCAACTCAGTTAAGCAGGCCGTTCGTGCTGATTTCGTAGTGGGTTGTCGTTTCTTGAGTGATGAGATTATTGATGGCGGCAGTAGGCTCGAAGATGCCGTGTTTTTTGCGACCGAGTTTGCTCGCGCCGGCATGGATTTTCTTTCTCTGTCTCGGGGTGGAAAGTTTGATGACGCAAAACAACCTAGAGTGGGGAGTACCTCATACCCCTACACTGGGCCGAGTGGCTATGAATGCATGCCGGGTTATATCTCAGACGCCCAAGGCCCTTTTGGTCGTAATATTGATCCTGTAGCAATGATTCGAAATGCCCTACGTGAGCAAGGTTTTAACACGCCATGTGTTGTCGCGGGTGGCTTGTACAGTTTTTACCAAGCTGAGGACGTTCTGCAGGCCGAGCAGGCCGATATTATTGGTTTTGCTCGCCAGGCCCTAGCGGATCCAGATTGGTTCGAAAAGGTTCGCTCTGGTTTTGGGGCGGAGGTTCGAGTTTGCCAATATAGCAATTATTGCGAAGGGCTTGATCAAAAGCACAAGCAGGTAACTTGTGAGCTATGGGACAGAGAGCGCTTGCAAGAAGAGGGCGTTGATCTGAGTATTGATGGCCGTCGTCGTCTGGTCGCGCCCTCATGGAGCGGTGGGCATAGTTTGTAACTGCCCCCTCCCTAGGTTTTGCTGTCTTCTTCTGGGCCTAAGTGGCAGGCGGCAATGCTCGCCGCTTGGTCGTAAATCCCCGATAAAAGGCTTAGCGTGCGGGTTACCTGTTCCATATTCTCTTCGCTGTCGGAAATTTTCTGTGTCAGTGGTACCAGAAGCTCGCGACGATAGGCGGCGTATCGCTCTGTTGCGGCTATGCCTTGATCTGAGACTTGATACCTAATTCCTCGCTTATGATTTGTATTCCCGTGTTTTTCTATCAGCCCGGCCTTCATAAGCTTCCTGGTGGAGTACTGGATATTGGAAATATCATCACGATTCATGAGTCGGGCGATATCAGAGATACTCTTAGGTCGCTCGTGCAGTCGTATTAGGTTGAGCATCGCATAATCTTGACCATTACAGTTTTCCGAGGCGGTATGGCTACAAGCGGCGCAGTCCTCCATCCAGCGAGAAAACGCCGCGTAGCCTCTAAATAGCGCTAGTTCGAATTCTGTAAGGCTAATCTCATGGTCATTTCTAGCCATGTGCCAGTGCTTATCTAAGATTTCTTCTTGATCTGGCGTTTTCTTCGATGCCACTTGTTTAAACCTCCTCTGGAAAATCGACTTCTAAGCTCCATTATGCAATTTAACGCTTAAATTGTGTATACATTTATTAATTTAAAGAGTAAATTAAGTCAAATATTACTTTAGGTCTAAAATACTTTGCTTGAGAGTTAGCAGATTTGAAGGGAGAGGGTGAAGGTTTTCAGGAGCAGTTAACTAATAAACCATAACGAGGAGCTATAAAAATGAATAAAAAAATACTCACTAGCTGTATTGCGGTTGTGACAGCGGGCCTGATTAGCCCGCTTGCGTTCTCAAGCATTATGCTTGAAGAGGTGATTGTTACAGCACAAAAGCGCGAACAGAATTTGCAGGACGTCGGAATTTCGGTAACGGCCTTTACAGGTGACCAAATGAAGGCGATGGGAGTGACCCAGAGCTTTGACGTGGCGGCTTTTACGCCGGGCGTTCATATTAGCGGCAACCTCGCAGGGCAAAACACCCAATTTGCGATTCGTGGCGTTACCCAAAATGACTTTAACGATATTGTTGAAGCGCCTAATGCGGTTTACCTCGATGAAGGTTACTTGGCGATTGCTCAGGCCCAATCATTTGCTGTTTTTGATATAGAGAGGGTAGAAATACTGAAGGGCCCTCAGGGAACATTATTTGGGCGCAACGCTACGGGTGGCCTGGCTCATTACATTTCCAATAAACCTAGTTTCGACGCAGTAGAAGGTTTTGTGGATATTACAGCGGGGGAATACGATACGCCCGCCAATGCTAGCGTTTTCACCGTAGAGGCTGCAATCGGTGGGCCGATATCGGATACGGTCGCTGGTAGGATTGCGTTTCGCAAAAACGTGCAAGACGGCTATTTAAAAAACCTTTATCCAGAAAGTGCGTCCTTCAATTCATCTCCGGGTGATGGTGCTGGTGCTGATCTTGGTGATGACGACACAGAAGCGGCGCGTTTTAGCCTAGCGTTCAAACCCAGCGACACTCTAGATATTAATCTCTCTGCCAACTATGCAAGTTCAGAAGTGGGAACGGGTCCCTACCAATCAAAATCAAGCATTGCAGTACTTGATGCTAACGGCGAAATTATCAACGTTATCGATACTCCCGCCAATGAAACTCGTTTGAGTATTCAAGGTGATGGAGACGGCGGAGCGAATGCGATTGACGGTAGTCAATTATCTCCTGGTGGCGGCATCGGCTTGGGTGGGCGCTCCACTCCCGGCGGTGATTTCTTTGGATACTTAGATCCCGACGGAGACGATTTCACATTCTCTAGTGATTTTGCGTTTAAAGACCAAGGAACCACAGACACCTGGGGTTTGAACCTAAATGTGCAGTGGGATGTTAGTGAAGATGTCACGTTTACTTCTATTACCGACTATAAGGAATATGAGAAGTTATTGTTCATTGATGTTGATGCAGCCCCTGTCAATCAACTGGCAAACTATGCGGGTGTAGACGCTAGCAGCTTTACTCAAGAATTTCGTCTTAACGGTGGAGATGAGAACAGCCGCTGGGTAGCAGGTTTTTTCTTACTCAATATCGATAACCATTCAGATAATGGTTTAAAGGGACCGGTGAATAGCATCGTGGGTTCAGCGCCTAATGCACCCATTGATATTGGTGTGGCGGCTGAGCTAGACACAGACTCATACAGTCTATTTGGTCAGTATGAATATGACTTTACTGAGGACCTTACATTGATTGCTGGCCTGCGGGTCATTCAGGAAGAAAAAGACTTCGAAGTGGCTATTGGTGTATATCCGTCCTTTAGTAACTTCAGTGTTAATCAGGGGGAATTGCTTAGTAACCCCTTTGGTGCGGGCTCTCCGTTCCATGAAACCGATGAAACTTCAGATACCTTATGGGCCGGCAAGTTACAACTAGACTATCGACTTAACGATGACACTTTAGTCTATGCCGGTGTTAATCGAGGTGTAAAGTCGGGCAGTTTTAACGCGCCTTTGCTGGGTTCATTTTTGGGTTCTGGTGGGGCAGAGGCACTACCTTATGGCGAAGAAGTTTTGATCTCCTATGAAATGGGAATTAAAACCACTTTCCATGATGGGCGAACTCGTTTTAACGCCAATGCTTTTTACTATGACTACAGTGACTATCAGGCCTTTTTGTTTATCGGTGTTGGCGGTGTCGTAATCAATGCCGATGCAGAAAACTATGGTGTTGAGTTCGAGCTAAAAACCAATCCTATAGACGGTTTGGATATTATGCTCAGTGCTGGTTGGTTTGACGCAACGGTTAAAGATATTCCCTTGCGAAATGGTTCGCCGCTGCCTCCTCGGGATGTTGACCCTACTTACGCGCCAGAGCTACAAGCTACAGCTTTAATTCGTTACGAATGGGCCTCTTTTGCCGAAGGCACGATGGCCGTCCAAGCTGATGTGAGTTACTCCGATGAGTATTACTACAATTTGCGCAACTTTGATGCAGACAAATTTGACAGTTATGTTATGTCGAATGCACGTGTTAGTTGGTTGTCGGTTGAAGAAGATTGGGAATTGGTTTTGGCCGTTCGAAATATCACTGATGAACGAGCGGGTATCCAGGGCTTTGATTTAGCGACTTTGTGTGGTTGTAATGAAGTGTCTTATCGAGCGCCCCGTATCTATGCTGTGAATGTGAAATACTCTTTCTAATTGTTGTTGCTTAGCGGAGGCGTACCTAGGTATGTCTCCGTTTTTTTCTTGTAACCATTGATGTTTCACTATGAATACAACTCGTCGTAAATTTTTAAAGTCTTCAAGCTTAGTTTTGTCATTTGCTGTTGGCGGAAAAACCTTCTTGTTATCTCCTGCCGAAGCGTATGCGCAGAGCGTCCCTTTAGCGGTACTCAATGAATCTGATGCTACTACTTTGGAAGTTTTGGTCGAGGCCATTGTGCCGGGTGCTCGGGTAGCAGGTATTCGGAATTTTATTGATAGCCAGCTTAGTGCTGATTCTGAAAATAGCCTCTTAATGATTCGCTATTTAGGTGTGCCTGCCCCTTTTGCTGGGTTTTATACCGCTGCTTTACGAAGCGCTGAAAAGCTGGCAAAAACAAGACATCAGAAACACATAGCCGCGCTAAATTCCGAGGAACTGTCACAGATTATCGATGATATGGCTCAAGGAAAAGTAAAGGACTGGCAAGGCCCGCCCGCTGAGTTCTTCTTTTTCGTCTTAAGGTCTGATGCCGCCGACATTGTCTACGGCACTCTTGATGGCTTTGAGCGTTTGGATATTCCTTATATGCCACATATTAAACCTGAACAGTCTTGGTAAGTAATGATGAATAATGCGATTAATAGTTTGGACAAAGTTGATTTGCTTATTGTGGGTTCAGGTGCGGCTGCCAGTATCATTGCGGCTAAAGCGGCACAGGCAGGCAAGCATGTGTTGATGCTTGAGGCGGGGCCTGAGCGAAGCAATAAAGATCTTGTTAGTTCGCAGTTGTGGGCCCGACGCCTTAAGTGGGGTGGTTCACCTGTTGAAGAAGAAGGCAATCTAAAAATCGGGCATGGCTTCAATGCAGGTTGGGGGACGGGCGGCAGTAGTATGCATCACTACGGTGTTTGGCCTCGATTACATGCCAATGATTTTAAGATCAAGAGTCTTTATGGTAAAGGCAAGGACTGGCCAATTGACTATGAAGATTTACGCCCTTTTTACGATAGAGTGCAAAGCGAAGTTGGCATTAGCGGCGACGAAAAATTGGAAAAGTGGCGTCCAGAGGGCGCTGCTTACCCAATGCCAGGCCTGCCAGTTTTCAAGCAGGGCGAGCTAATTGCCAGAGGGTTTACAGCCTTGGGGCGCGATACCGCTCCGATTCCTCTAGCGGTTAACAGCCAGCCTTACAAGGGTCGTAACCCATGCAATTACGACGGGTGGTGTGATGCGGGTTGTCCTACAGGTGCTTTGGCCAATGCTCAAACGGTCTACCTACCACAAGCAAAAGTCGCGAAAGCTAATATCATTCACCGCGCTACGGTCACACGTATTTTAACGAATCAAAAGGGTGATAAAGTAGTCGGGGTCGAATATTGTGACGAGGCTGGTCAATCACATAAACAGATGGCCGATGTCGTAGTGTTGGCGGCCTTTGCGGTAGAGAACCCCCGCTTATTATTAGCTTCAGCTACTCAGGCGCAGCCACAGGGCTTGGCCAATTCCAGTGGTCTGGTTGGCAAATATCTAATGACCCATCCGGCAGGAAATATCTATGGATTGTTCAAGGAAGCCACGCAACCCTATTATGGCGCTACGGGCGGCCAGCTGATCAATCAAGATAATTATGATGATAAGGCTGCCCGCAAAGGTGCGTTTGGAGGCTATCAATGGTTGATCGCTAACGCATTAAAGCCAAATGGTTTGTTAGGAATTGCGAACACTCGTCCTGATATCTACGGCCCAAAGCTAGATGCATTTATGAAACAAGCCGCTAAACATATGGCGACAATGGTTTTTGTTGGTGACGATCTGCCTCTTGCCGAAAACCGCGTGGAACTAAGTCCGAACAAGGACAAATATGGCGTTCCTCTGGCTAAGGTCATTCATAATGTTCAAGCCGAAACAGATTTAATGTGCCAGCATGCTGTAGAGGAAGGTAAAGCTGTTTTCAAGGCCGCGGGCGCTGAGCAGGTCTGGTCTGGGCCTCGAGTGGGGATGCATATTTTGGGCGGGACTATCATGGGCACAAGCAGAGATAATTCCGTCACAAACCGCTATGGTCAATGCCATGATATTCCCAATTTATTTATCGCCGGCACTGGGCTCTTTCCATCCAGCGGTGCGGTTAACCCAACATTCAGCTTGCACGCGCTGGGCTTGCAAGCGGTAGAGTATTTACTGAGTGAGTGGGCTGGAATTGTTTAGAATCTGTCGTTCAGGCTCTATGGTTTAGAGCCTGTCGAGCGCCCTAGGGCGCGACCAGGCTAGTGTAAAATATCAAGCCAATGGCGACCGGCGCGATATATCTCATGGTGAACAACCAATACTTGAATAACTTTCCATCATTGAATCCAAACTGATCAAGCATCGTTTTGCGAGACAATGCCCAGCCGGCGAAAAGGGCGATGAGTAGTCCATTCAGCGGCAGTAAGAGATTCGAGACGAAGAAATCCATAAGATCGAAGATCGTTTTCTCACTGAGAAGCGGAATGAAATCCATGGGTTTGAAATCTTGCCAGACATTAAACGAAAGGGCCGCTAAGGCGCCAAGTACCCAGGCCGTGAAACCGGCCGCAAAAGCCATCGAAGCTCGCCCTCTACCTTTATTCTCAGACAGCCAAGAAACCACGGGTTCTAACATGCCTATTGCGGTAGAGAAGGCCGCGAAGAATAGCAACAAGAAAAACAGAAAACCAAGCACAGAACCCCCTGGCATTTGTCCAAATGCTACGGGTAATGTCACAAAAATTAGTCCCGGTCCGCCGCTTGGGCTTAAACCGTAGGTAAAAACTAAAGGGAAAATTGCCAGCCCAGCTAACAGTGCGACGCCCGTGTCAATGATTGCGATGGAAAAGGCAGAGCGGGGTATCGATATGTCTTTAGGTAAGTAAGCGCTGTATGTCATTAGTACGCCAACACCAATCGCAACCGAGAAAAACGCTTGTCCCAAAGCCATAAACACAACTTGGGTAGTTAGTTTGCTAAAGTCCGGCTTGAATAAAAAACTTAGGCCCTCTCGAATATCCGCAAAAAATATCGAGTTTGCAACCATAATAAGTAGCAATATAAACAAAGCTGGCATCATGAATTTGGCAATCCATTCAATTCCCTTGCTAAGCCCGCGAGCGACAATGAACGTTGAAGTGCCGAGAAAAACCGTATGTATCAGCAATAGCTTTACAGGCGAGGCCAGTAATTCATTAAACGTTGCCTGTGATTGGTTTGCATCAAAGCCCGCGAAGGCCCCATTGGCGGCATTCATCACATAGCCCACAGCCCAGCCTCCAACCACACTGTAGAAACTCAGGCCGATGAGAGGAATGAAAATACTCAGCCAACCGATGATTTTCCAATTCGGGTGCAGTGATTCTTTCTTGACCAAATTGCGCATTGTTTGCACGGGGCTTGCGCCACCCTGTCGGCCAATGGCCATCTCCGCCATCATTATGGGCACGCCCAATAATATGACAAAACCCAGATAAAGAATTACAAAAGCACCACCGCCATTTTCACCGGCAATAAAGGGAAAGCGCCATAGGTTACCAAGCCCGACGGCCGCGCCGGCTGTGCCAAGTAAGAACGCAGATTTCGATGACCAGGTTTCATGATTGGTAGCAGAGGATTGCGGCATGATTTTATTATTTCCTTTACGGCATGTTTTTATAATACAAATAAACGATCAGAGTTCTGATTGCGTTCTAGCGTAAGCTACGTGCCGTATTATAGTCTGACAATTGGGCCTATTTCTGCCCTTGTTTTAGGGGTTATACCCTAATCAATACCTGATTGCCTAGCTATCAGAAATACCTCAGATCCCATATCGCAAGGCCTGTAAACCGTTAGTGCCTTAAGGGGCCTTGTTGGCTTAGGTATTCAGCGGAATAATAAGTGGATTTGTTAAAACTATCAGGCAAACGTATCGGTGAGTTTAGGGTTCTAAGCCTAAAGCTTTTTCCTCCGACGAACTAAAAAAAGCTATGATTTGTACAGTTTCCGGATGTCCGCAGTTTCAACCGGAGATAGCATATGGATATCACGCTGGATTTATTGCAGGAATGCGCAGCGACGTTTGGCGTCGGCAGTGGATTCAATGCTTGAATAGAATTGGACGCTATAAAAAAATAATATCGTACTAAAAATAACAGGCTTTATTAGCCGTCAATCTCAAGGTAAAACTGGAGCGTCAACATGAAAAATTTACGCAACATCCTGACTGGATGTCTCTCTGTACCTTTAAGTCTGCCAATGTACTCCGCAATTGCCGCAGAGAATATGCTTGTACTGGAAGAAGTAATTGTTACCGCTACCAAGCGTGGCGATGCTGGACTTCAATCAGTTTCTGCGGCTATTTTTGCTGTTGGTGGGGATGACCTGGCGGCTAAAGGGCAATTGGATTTTGAGCAGTTTGCGGGCAGCGTGCCTGGCTTGCAGTTTCAGGACCTGGGACCTGGCGATAAAGAATATATTATTAGAGGCATCAACGGTAATGGTCCTGCGGTGGTTGGGGCCTATTTTGGTGAATATGTTATCACCGCTACCGACTCCCAAGACGGCGGCGGTAAAAATGCGCCCATTAAACTGATCGACCTAGAACGAATTGAAGTATTAAACGGTCCACAGGGTACTTTGTACGGCGCTAACTCAATGGCGGGTGCCATTCGTTTTATTCCTCGTGGCGCTGATGCGAACGAATTCGATGCTTTTGTTGATGTGGACGCTTCCGATACCAACGAAGGCGGTGAGAACAATACCCTGAGCGGTGGAGTGAATATCCCGCTTATTGACGACGTTTTGGGTGTTCGATTGACGGCTTGGAGTTCTGATAACTCCGGTTGGGTTGATCAGCCAAGATTGCAAACGGGCGCCAATTCATATGATGGTAATGCCAGCGATGTAAACAGTGAAGAAACCACCGGTGGTCGGATGATGGTGCATTGGAATATACAAGAGAATGCAAGCTTGGATTTAATGTATCTGACTCAGGACCTTGAGGTTGGCGGTTCATCACGCTACACCAAAAAGGGCGTCAGCGCCTGGCCGAACGTGAGCCCAGGGGTGCAGGCAATTATCGATGCAGACCCCGCTGATGGTATCGGCAATTTTACCCCCTTGGCCGGCTTGCCAAACTTGACGCCGAGTGATGATTATGTGAATACCGACATCATCAGAAGTACTCGTGATGATCAGGTGGATTTGTTGGGGTTAACCTTTCAGCTTGAATTGGACAAAGGTAATTTGACAGCGGCATACTCGAATTATCAGCATGATATTGACTTCCTATTTGACAGCACGCCAATTCTGCTGTTTTTTGGCGTTGATGCTCCAGGGGTAACTGCGCAACCGCAGAGCGTTGAAATTGATATGCTCGAAGTGCGCTTTGCTTCAAGCCTTGATGGCCCAGTTAATTTCTTGGCTGGGTATTATCGCCAAGACGAAAAAAGTGAATTCAGTGCGCACGTTACTTCTACCGACGGTCACGGCAATCCGATGCCATGGAATGAACTCAATTCTAACGACTTTTTCGGTGGCGGCACTGCATTTTTTGGACGTTATCGCGAGGACGAAATTAATCAATGGGCACTTTTCAGTGAGGTCTATATTGACCTAAATGATCAGTGGGAATTGTTAGTGGGTTGGCGTCACTTTGATTCGGAGATCGATTCTATTCAGGCGACCACCCATAATTTCGGCGCATCAATCAGCAATCCCGCCGGCGAAATTATAGGCACAACGCTAAACGGCAATGGTATTGGTCTTGTCGAGCTTGAAGAAGACAATGATTCCTTTAAAGTTTCGCTTTCTTACAACCCGCGCCAAGACCTTATGATGTATGCGACTTACGCTCAAGGCTTCAGAGTGGGTGGTGTCAATAATGCGAACCAACCCTTTGCTCCTGGCATCCCATCAACCTATGGTTCTGATTCGCTGGACAATATAGAGCTGGGTATAAAATCCCGTTTCTTGGATGGTCGTTTACAGCTGAATGCCGCGTTATTTCAGATTGATTGGGATAATATTCAAGTTGAACCCCGCGACCCCGCGGGCAATATTCCTTTCACGACAAATGGCGGAGCCGCGGCCGTGAGTGGCGTTGAGTGGGCGATAAGTGCCTTGCTAAACGATAGCTTAAAATGGGACTTTACCGGCACCTGGTTAATCGACCACGAATTAACTGAAGATCAGCCGGTATTACCCGGGGCGTCTATTGCGGTTATAAATGGTCAGGATGGTGATGAGATGCCGAATGTTCCAGAGTGGCAGCTTTATACCTCTCTGGAATATAACGTTGATCTCGGTGGCCGACCTTTGGCACTTATCGGTGATGTAACCTACCGAGGTGAAACTAATACTGAGTTCAGAACCAATAGTGCGTTTAACATCGCCATTGATTCCCACATAATGGCGAATCTCTACGCTAACTACGAAGTCACTGACAATATCACCGCAGGCTTATATGTAAAAAATGCGACGAACGAAGAGGCGATTGTCGACGGCATTGGTGCTTTCCAAGACCCTGCCGCTGTTGTGTCAGCTCGCCCGCGTACCATAGGAGCTTCGTTTAGCTGGAGAATGTAGTGGTATAGCTTTAATAGGGCACTGCCGAATACCCAGGATAATAATCATCATTATTTTCCTGGGTATTTTTGTATGGTACCGGCGGTGTTTCTTATTGTTTAATTCTAATGTCTACCCTTATCTGCATTGTGCTCGTGAATATGAGTGGTTTGAGCAGGGTATTATGACAACTTGAGCAAAGCATGATAGAAAACAAAAACAAAGGTGCAATATTAGCCATTGTATCGATTTTGAGCTGGGGATTAATGCCTGTTAGTGCTAAAGGACTGACGGGAGTACTGGATGCGTACACGCTCAATTTTTCCCGATTTCTTGCGGCGATTATTCCACTATTACTTTATTTGTTGATTAAAAACCGCAAAGCAATATACCAACCCTTAAGCAAAAAAACACTGGTAATAATACTGTTCGCGATTGCGGGTTTACTGACAAACCATATCTTGTTCATGCTTGCATTAAAGGATATTCCCGCGGGAACTAGTCAGGTCATTATGCAGATTGGCCCTTTGTTATTATTGATCTCCAGTGTGTTCTTGTTTAAAGAGTCGTTTACCCACTGGCAGTGGCTTGGCGTGGTTCTGTTACTCGCAGGTTTAGCGATTTTCTTTAATAAAGATATAGTGGAAATTTTCAAGCTGAGAGGCGCCTATGGCCGCGGGGTGCTGACCATGGCCTTTGCCGCGGCAATTTGGGTGATTTATGGTTTGGCGCAAAAACTCCTAATCAAGGTGATGTCACCGGTGATTATAATGCTGTGCTGTTATATAGGAGGGGGGCTTATACTGTATCCTTTAGCCGATATAGATTCTTTGCTGGCCTTGAGAGGGGCGGAGATAATACTGTTATTCATGTGTGCTTTTAGTTCACTGTTCGCTTATATAGCATTTGCTGAATCAATGAGTTACTGGGAAGCGTCGAAAAGCAGTGCATTGCTGGCCCTTATTCCGCTAATCTCAATTGTTTTTGAAATGTTTTTTTCGAGAATATTCCCTACGCATATAGTCTTTGAAGCGCTGGGAAGGTCAGCCCTTGTGGGGGTGCTTATCGTTGTTTCTGGAACCATAATAATTACTATAGGCGGTGGTATTAAACCCCTGGTGAAGAAAAATAAGCTCGAATAGAAACGGGTGGTTTTTGGGCGCTTGGAATCTTGAGGTGTGCGGCTGGTATCACGTTAGTGGCTGTGATCGCTTAAGCATGATTTCTTGATTTTCCGCAATTGCCTTTGCCGTGAAATAGGGTTGGAATATATCCAGTAGTAGATCGAAGCCCCTACTAATATTCTCTTCGTTTAAAACCATTTCGTTGATGGCAAGATACTGAGGCCACTGGTCGCTCACCAACCATGAGGTTAAGAGTAAGGATTCCAAGGTATCGGGATCGTCGGCTAAATTGATATAGCCTTGCTGAATCATTGCTTCAAAAAAGATCTTAACTTCCTTTACCCGCTTACTCCTATTATCAAAAAATAGAACTTTTAAGCGAGCGTCGTTTTGCAGCAGTGAATTCAGTTCTAGATAAAAAAAACGGTATTGCCAGATGAGCTTCATTTGTCGGTCAAACATGGCGTGCATGTATTCCATGGTGGGATGAAGATGGTCATCGCTCCAATTCTGTTCCATTTCACGGTCTATTTGCTGAAAAATGGTTTGAATAATCTCTTCTTTAGTTCGGAAGTGATAGTGCAGATTACCTCGACTAACGCCGCACTCGTCTGCAATACGATTCGTAGAGATGGCTTTGGTACCCAAGTCATTAAATAACACCAGGGCAGTGTTGATGATTCGGTCTTGAGTTTCTCTGGTTGCCATAGCTGTACTCGGGCTTATTATAATAGGGGGCCGTTCGGGCGCTGCTGATAGTAGCTGATTGTAGCATTTTTTTGGGGTTTTTTGTACTGTGCGATTTAGGGCGCATTCCCTAAAATTTGCGGCGAATAATTGAGCGTAAATCGATAAAATGGCGTGATTACACTGATGATAAATAATTCTGCCTAGGAGTAATGGCGTGGAAGAGCTGCCCAAAGTCGCAAGATACAAACCCTATTATCACGAGTTGGAGAAAGGTAAACGTTACCGCTGGTGCAGTTGCGGCCTCAGTAAAAAACAACCCTTTTGTGATGGTTCTCATAAAGGCACCGATTTTCTGCCTGTTGTTTATGAAGCAGTAGAAGAAGGTGAGGAGGTGCTGTTTTGTGGTTGTAAACACAGCGCCGACCAGCCTTTTTGTGACGGCGCCCATAATGACTTACAGGACGTTTATGAAGAGGACGACCCGAACAGTGAGGCGAACCTTCTAATCCCTGTGGTTGCTGCAGATGCCCAAGGTCGAGCGGTTTTGGATGGTGGCTGTTGCGTTATTCAGGTGAGTCGAATCGCGAAGCGTGAAGAGGGCGTGATGAAGTTGGGCGAGTTGATATCTCGTGCTAGCGGGGCTCAGCATCAGTCACAGTTTTATGCGGAAGTAGCTAAGGGGCAGTCGCCAATACTGAGTTTCGGCGATTCAGACGTAATTATCTTTGTTGCGCAGGGCAATGGTGAGCTGTCGATATCTGGGCGACCTTTTGCTGTCAATCCAGAGCAGGGGGTGTATATACGGCCACAGGAAGCCTTTAGCCTGCACAACCCCCATGATGAGCCAATGCATCTATACATTTCAGTGTGTCCACTCGATGTTGCTCCGAAGTACCTTGCAGAAATGCCGGGTAATTTTAATGATGATTTCCCCGAGAGAACCATTGGCATCGATCCTGATAAGCGGCAAACCATGTCGAATCGGTTCTTTCAAATGCTAGTGGATAAAACCATGGGTTCTAAGGTTGTTACACAGTTTATTGGTGATATTCCCAAGTCAAAAGCGGCTATGCACCGACATCTCTATGAAGAATCAATAGTAGTGTTGAAGGGGGAGGGTTATATGTGGACTGAAAATTTAAAAACTAAAGTGACACCGGGTGATGTTATTTTCTTACCTAGAAAACAGATTCACTCGCTGGAGTGCACCAGTGCAGATGGCATGATGCTAGTTGGGGTGATTTATCCAGGAGACAATCCTTCAATAAATTATTGATGGTGTTGATGCCTGACGTCGAAAATTTACGTAGCAGTCTATCATCTAGCTCAGGGATGAGTGAGGGTAGGCCGCTTGTACGTAAAATCCGTTTGAGCACTTTAACAAGCTAAGTATTTTTATTTGGTTTTGTGCGATTTTTAGAATTTTTAGTGGTGATGACCGTGCCTAACAGCAGCGCATGAACGCTGATGTAGGCAAAGTGTTATAAAGGGGTGTTTGAAATGGAAACGTTCGAACCTAAACGAGCAGATCTTTATACTTCGTCATAGCATTCAGTAAATACTCAATGTCTTCCATATTGTTATAGATGTGTGGTGATACTCGTAAATTGCCATCGCGGCAAGAAGTACCAATATTTTCGCTCATTAAGGCGGCAACAAGTTTGTCCATATCTGTTGACTTAATAGCGATCATTGCGCCATGTTTGTCGGCGTCAAGGTGGGTTGAAATTTTGAACCCCCGGTGTAATGCACCTTCTTTTAACGCGCCGGTTAGCTCTCTGACGTGAGCTTCAATAGTGTCTAGGCCAATTGATTGAATGAGCTTGATACCTGCTATTGCGGCGTATAGATTAGGGATGTTGGGCGTTCCCGCCTCAAAGCGTCTGGCATCTAAGGCGGGTTCATTTTGGTAGATGTTCATGGCGTGAACATCGGACTGGGCAAACCATCCGCTGCTGGTCGGTATCTTAGCGGAAGATTGATCGTCTTTAACGTACATAAACCCTGTGCCACTAGAGCCTAAAAGGTATTTTTGCAAGCCTCCGACTAGAAAGTCGGGTGCCAGTGCACTGGCATCGATCGCACAAGTGCCAACAGCTTGATAGCTGTCCAGCAATACCATGGCGCCTCTACTGTGGGCTAAATCGATAATCGGTTTAACATCCAGTTTGGCACCATTTCGATAACAAACATGGGGGATCGACACCAGTTTGGTGCGCTCATCTATTGCTTCTATAAAATTCTCAAACGGAATCGTATTGCCATCCGGTGACTGCTTTACATGAATAACTTCCGCGCCGCGAGATTCTTGCGCATGCCATATTTGTGCCGTGGAAGGAAAATCAAAATCGGTCGCAACAATTCGATTGCGTTCACCGCTAAAATCCATTGTGCCGGCTATTCCGTTGACGGCAGCGCTTACCGAGGAGGTTACGGCTATTCTATCCACTGGACTGTTTAAAAGTCCTGCAATCAGCGAGCGTGCTTCCTCGAGCTGCTCAACCCAATATCCCCAGGGAGCACCATAGCGATCTCTATCATTCAAGTAATCTTCATAGGCCTTGCGAACACCAAGGGACAACGCACCGTGAGAGCAACTATTAATATGCCTAAAGTGTTGGAAGATAGGAAATTGTTCACGAATATTCATAAAGGTCTCATATAGTTCAATTTTAAGGTGCTTTGTTGCGCTTTTATTTCGCCTCTCGCGAGGGTGTGTCTCAGGGTGAAAAATCGCAGAATTGACTATCTTTGTAAAGTTTAATAATAGGTTAAGAGCCCTATAATAACTTGTAGCTAAGGTGGTTTTGGCACTTGTGGATAAGGAGGTATTGGCATTCTTGGCCGCGCTGATTTTTTCCTAATCTGGGTATATACATAACCACGGCTTGTTCAACTAATCTTCGTTGCGATGTTGCTGTATATTTGATTTATACTAGATGTTTGCGCTGGGTAAAAATTCGGGGACACTGAGGGAGATTGGTATCAGATAAGCTTATTTGGTATTGCGGTCTCGATGGGAGAGGTTCCCTATTAAATGCTAGTCCAGAAATGATAAAATGGCTTATGCTGTTGTGGGAGTGTTTGTTTTAAGTAGGACTGTTCCTTAACTAAGTGGAACCGAGGCTTGTCGTGTATTGCGTTGTTTTTCCCGCTCAGGTAATTTTTACCTTATGATAAATACATCAAATTAAAACGGCCTACCATTATGAGTAAACAATATGTAATTTCTGACTTGGCCGCTCCCATAGATGCGCTTTATTCTGACGGCTTTTTTCCGTCGCTGGTTAATCTATTGGACAGAGATGGAGCTTTCACTGACCCTCTAATAATCTTATATTCTAGTTCGAAACCGCCACAAATTCTTTTTCACCGCTACGATAAAGCGGACTACAAGCGGCACATTAAAGCTTATGTTGAAACGGGAATATATTGCTTAGACCCATTTTTTCAGGCGAGCTTCATCGGTGGCAGGGAAGGTTTGGTCTCACTGGATGACGTGGCTCCCGATCATTTCCGCGACACAGAATTTTATCTTAAATACTATGAAAGCTTGAAACTGGAAGGCGAATTAACGCTGATGGTATCGCTCAGCCCTCGCGCCTGCCTGCATTTGTCCCTGGCGCCAAAGAACCAAAAAAAATTTCCCCAAGCTCACAGTATTCTAAGAAATCTACAATCTGTCCTTAGCCCGCTGCTAAAACAGCAGGGAAACTATTTATTGCAGAAAGAACCCAAACAAGCCCTGTATCATGGTATTCAGCAGGCCATGCTGCACTTTGGTAAAAGCCTGTTAACGGCCCGAGAGCAAGAAGTTGTGCAGTTAATTTTACAAGGGCATTCCAGTCAAAGTGTGGCGAATAGATTGAATGTTGCTATTTCAACCGTGAAAACTCACCGCAAAAGCGCCTACCAAAAATTGGATATCAGCACCCAATCTGAGCTGTTTTACCTATTTTTAGATTCTGTTTCACTGTATGAAGCGTCGACAGAAAACGATCCACTCCTACAGTACCAACCCCCCCAAGCTTAATCTTTATCCTCCTTAAGGAGGATGTCGCTCAAATTATCTTCGCCATACACTGGGCTCTCGCTATTTTTGAATGAGAGTATTGATATGAGCCGACCGACAGATTTTGCTATTACACGTGAGACATTGATGGGCACGGATATAGAGCCCACCTATGCCGGTGTTTTAAGCTTTATGCGGAGAAAATACAGCCGAGATTTAGAGGGCGTCGATGTCGCCGTTACCGGGATACCCTTTGATCTAGCGGTCTCGAATCGCGCGGGCGCGCGTATGGGCCCCAGGGCCATTCGTGCGGCCTCGTCGAATCTTGCTTGGGGCACCGTAAGTCACTGGGGTTTCGACCCTTTTGAGCAACTGGCTGTAGTGGACTATGGCGATTGTGGTTTTGACAGCAGTTCTCCTAGTGAGGTGCCGAGTGTAATTGAAGCACATATTGAAAAGATCATAGAGCAAGACGTGGCAACCCTCGCCCTTGGAGGGGATCACTTCATCACTTATCCGGCCATAAAAGCCTACGCAAAAAAATACGGGCCCCTTTCTTTGATACATTTCGACGCACATTATGATACTTGGAATGACAGTAGAGGTACGATCGATCACGGAACAATGTTCTATCACGCCGTGCAAGAGGGCCTGATTGACCCAAGCCGTTCTATTCAGATAGGTATGAGAACCGCCATTGACGACACCATTGGCTTTCAAGTTTTGGATGCTCACTGGGTGCACTCCAATGGTATAGAGGCTGTGGTAGAAGCCATTAAATCTCGTGTTGGAGACCAGCCGAGTTACCTAACGTTTGATATAGATTGTTTAGACCCCAGTGTTGCCCCAGGGACCGGCACGCCCGTTGTGGGCGGTTTAAGCAGCTATCAAGCACAGCGAATTTTGCGAGGCCTGGAAGGTATTAACTTGGTTGGCATGGACCAGGTTGAAGTAGCTCCCGCCTATGACCACGCTGAAATCACGGCCTTAGCTGGTGCAAGCCTGGCACTGGATATGCTGTGTTTGTTTGCGAGCAATAAAAAGAGAAAAAGTGGCTTGCCAACACCTTAGGAAAGCACTCGACTACCTACATAGTGTTATTCCCCCCAGACCTCAAGCAACAGTACTCTACTGCGACGATGCCCGTATTGGATATCGTCTGCACATGCAAATTTGAAGTATCAATAGAATACTCACTCCCAGGAGAGTCATAATGATGAACACTAGAACCTTTCAGAAACAGTTCCTAGTTGCCTCCATCGGTGTCGCAACGCTTGCTTCGGTTAATGTCGCCTTTGCTCAATACCAGTTAGAAGAAGTGGTGGTAACCGCGCAAAAACGAGCCCAGAGCGTAAACGATATCGGTGTGTCTGCCTCCGCGTTTGGTGGTGAAGACATTAAAAACCTAAACATGGAAAGCGCGGTTGATTTGGGTGCTCATACACCAGGGTTGTCCACCGCCAACGCCACCTCGGGCGGAACCCCTATTTTCGCTATTCGCGGTATTGGCCTGGACGATTTCAGTCCCAACAATAACAGTGGTGTGGGTGTATACACTGATGAGGTCTTCGCCAGTGCACCAGCCCTTCTTGGCGGCCAGTTGTTTGACCTTGAGCGTGTGGAGGTACTTAAAGGACCGCAGGGCACACTTTATGGGAAAAACACCACAGGTGGAGCGATCAATTTTATCAGCAATAAACCCACGGATGAATTTGAAGCTTATCTCGAGGCCGATTACAGTCGCTGGAATACCGTTGAAATCACCAGCGCCCTTAGCGGGGCCTTGAGCGACACTGTTCGTGGCCGTGTGGCCGTCAACTATGTTGAGCAGGGCGAGGGTTGGCAGAAAGACATCAACACCGGTAAAGAATTTGGTAAAGCCGACAGCAAAGCCATTCGCGGCCTATTGGATTTTGATTTTTCAGATACTACAACAGGCCTGCTGAAAGTCTATTACAGCAAAGACGACTCAACACCACTGTCTCCCGATGCGGAGCAACACGAGTTGTGGGGTTATCCGGAGCTCAACAGCCCAAAAGACCCCAGTAAAGTTACCGTAGGCGATTTGGATGTGAGCCGAGACGAAGAAGGTTACGGAGTTGCCTTAACGCTGAACACAGACTTTGACCTCTTCACTTTGACCTCCATTACTGCCTGGGACACCTATGACCAAGCTGTGGTGGACAATTATGGTGGCACCAGCGAGCGAATTACCGACTTCATTCAAGACAATAAGATTGACCAAGTTTCCCAAGAGCTGCGCCTGACAGGCAATACTGAAGGGGCTTTCAGTTGGATTCTAGGTTTCAATTATTCTCAGGAAACTGTTGATGCCTATGGAATATTTGACGACTCTTTTGTGGCCTATGAAACCTTCGGTGATGTAGGGACTGATTTAATCATCGCTGACTATGAGCAGGAAACCGAGTCTTTTGGTGTTTATCTACACACAGAAACCGAATTGAATGAAGAGCTTAAGTTAACCGTAGGCTTGCGTTACTCAAAAGACGAACGTGCCTTTGACGGAATCGATTCGAATACAGATCTCGAAGGTTCGTTTAACGACATATTGAATGATCTAGACGAAACACACACAGAAGATGATGTTACCGGTAAAATCGGCCTCGACTGGATACCCAACAACGACTGGTTATTTTATGCCAACGTTGCCACTAGCTATAAGAGTGGTTTGTTTTACGGAGCGCCGGTACTAGATCCTGATCCTGGTGTTGCTTGGGGGTATGTTTCTCCAGAAGAAATAACCAGTTACGAAATGGGCTTCAAGGCCACATTGCTAGACAGCACCTTGCAGATTAATGGTGCACTTTTCTTCATGGATTATAAAAATCGTCAGTCTTTGATTACCTACTTGGAAGATGACTTTAGTGTGTTCCTCGGTTTAGATGTTTACGATACCACGATGATTGGTATTCCAGAGTCGGAAACTGAAGGCGCAGAATTGGACATTCATTGGTTGCCCATGGAAGGTTTGGACATTCGTTTGGGTGCTGCCTACTTGAACAGTAAAGTGACGAAGGCGCCTACCACCGCCGATATGCGAGGCATATCCGATGACTCCAGCTTGCCTTCTAACGTCGATCACATTGCCAACGACATCAATGAAGGCCAGGTTTTGGCGCAGTCTCCAGAATGGAGCTACAACGGCCTTGTGGCTTATGAGTGGGGAATGGGTGACAAGTTGATTGCCCGAGCTCAGCTCAGTGCCAGTTGGACCGATGAACAGTTCGCGGCGCTGGGTGACCCCAATACGGGTTATGGTCCTGTAGGCAGTGTTGATACTGTGCTAACCATTCGCGATGCAGCCGACGTTTGGTCTGTCTCAGTCTGGGGCAAGAACCTTGAAGATAATGACGCAGAAACTTATGCATTTACCGGTTTTGCGGGTCGTGTAGTTTACCGTCAAATGAAAACCAGCTACGGCATGAGTTTGAACTATAACTTCTAGAGAAGTGTTAGCCCCGCTTTTAAGAAGAGGCGCATAAAAAAGCCCCCGCATTCTAAGTTAGAGTACGGGGGCTTTTTCTTTCCTTTCGCGACTAATCTGCGCGAATGATCTATCTCCTAATCATCTTAATCGGCAACATCGGGCGCAATTTTTTTCAGCTTGGCATATACCACACAGTAAATTATGAAGGCACCAACGGAACCCGCCGCACCTAACATCATCACCGATCCATAGCCTGCATTCTGAGCCAGCATATACCCAGCAATAGAAGGGGCCGCTGTTTGGGCTAGGCCTTGGGCACCGGGAATTAACGCGGCATAGCGCCCGCTGGGATCTAGATTACTGATGGTGCCCAGTTGGAAAATATCGACGAAGAGCCACATAAGATTGAAAGCAAAATTGCCAATAATAAATACAATCGGATTGATACCCATTGCCAATAAAGACAATGCGCCGGTCATGCAAGTTAACGCGGCCAATAGTGGTTTGGATTGTCCTGCGCGCCTACTCAACCAAGTTGCAACAACACAGCCCAAAAGAGTAAAGAGTGTACCTGCGGTTAAGGTATTGGTAATAAATTCATCACTTAAGCCGGCGTCGACACCCGCGCGCTCAATGTAGGCCCAAAATGAACCGATCGTTATGTAAAAGCTGCACACTGCGGCCAGACAGAGTTTTGGCAAATAAGAGGGTATTTTTATGGAAGAGCTAGGTGACGCTTCCGCACTCACGCTACTAGACTCTTCTTTGAAACTCGGTAATTTTGGTATAGCAAGCAGGCACAGGCTGAACGCCAGGCAGAAAGTATAATAGATCCCGTTGATACCCCAAGCATCTGACAAGATAGGGAAGGTATAAAGCTCAATGGCATTGATGGCGACCAGCGCAAACATCAAAATACTGAAGTTCCGGGCGGTGTGATGGGTGCCCGCCAAACACCCCACACCGAGCGAGTAACAAATTCCCCCGCCAATGCCGGCAATGACACGAGTGTAAAACAAGGTATTGAAATCGTGAAACTGGGCGGACAACAAGTTGGCGATGATAGCGATGGCAATGCCCGCCAAAGCCAGATGACGTCGATTGACTCGAGTTATCACCATCGATGTCATGATAGAGGCCAGAAACATGCCGCCTAAGTCGGCGGAAGCTAGCCAGCCAAGCTGCTGCTCACTAAAATCCAAGTTGTCGGCTAGGGCGCCCACCAACATTGGCATGCCTATGACCACGGCATTGCCGACAAAGCTGATGATGATTGCGGCCGCGATCGCCATGGGGGTGTCAAAGGCACTGAGTTTTATCAGTGGGTCTGCATGTGGAAGAGCTTGCTCGATGCTACTAATTGTCATTGTTCACCTGGCTATGTTCAATCAGGCTCCAGAGAGTTGCGTCTGGAGCGATATGTAGGAGAATAGCCAATGGCTATCTGCGAGTCTAAGATATGAACCCATAAGGCTAAAACCCTTTTAAAAAGCGAGCTATAACCCTATTGTGGTAGTGATCTTCGCCGGGTATGTATTCGCCTAGCGCATTCTGGCACTATGAGGTTTATCCAACAGACGGTATAGACACGGTGCTTATTCCCGATAGCAATACAGAAGTCCTCTTTGCCGCTATGGCGGATGCTACCCGCTGTCTTGGTGGCGACCTTTTCAGCGCCGCCTTGATAAAGATGATTCGAACTCAGGTCCCCGTTGACAGTATGGCCGCGGTTGGCTTTCCAGAGCAGGCTCGCCCGCTGTTTTTGAGTGAGGAAACACGCCAAGATGTGTTTACCAAAGAAGGTGACCTGGCCAACTATGTTGGTGGAGCCTATTTATTAGACCCCTTTTATCGCGCCACACTAGAGCAGGCACCTTCAGGGTTCTATCGCTTAAAGGATATTGCGCCGGATAATTTTTACGACAGTGAGTACTTTCGTCAATACTATCAGTTTTCCAATTTGACCGATGAAGTGGGTTATTTATTGGCGAGAGAGGGAGGCGCTTATTTGCATTTATCTCTGGCGAGGATTGAGCCCTACACGTCAGATGAGTTGAAACTGCTTGAATGGATGACGCCTTGGTTGCTGGTGATGGTAGAGAGGCAGTGGCAAAACTCCTTGAGTCGACCTGAGTTGAGTTCGCTAGAAGTGACCATGCACGGCCAACTCAGCAAGGCCTTTGAAAATTTTGGTCGTTCCGTGTTAACAGACCGAGAGTGCGAGGTCGCTCATTTAATACTTCACGGTCACTCCACCAAATCTATGGCGAGTAAGTTGGACATCTCCGTGGAGACTATCAAAGTGCATCGGCGAAACCTTTACTCCAAACTCGATATATCTTCACAGCCAGAGTTATTTTCCCTGTTTCTGAGCTCCTTGTCTCTGGTGGAGGCAATGTCAGAGTCAGACCCCTTAGTTGCCTACCATTCTATCGGTCGCGGGCCTCAATAAAATACGTGCAACATTCCATTAATTTTCAAGTAGCCGTGTCGAAGAGGCCACGCATCACCCAATAGAGGTATGGCGACAAATTGGTAAGACTCATACCCTGTAGGCCTAAGTAATCACAAGGGGCCTAAAGGTCGCCCCATGAGAGACAAGAGGAACTAGGCATGAGTGAATTCGATCAATACGATACCAAAGCCATTATCGAAAAGGATAAAGCGCATCATCTACACCCCTGGCAAATTTTTGATGTTTTCCGTGATGAAGGCGCTCTGGCCATTGCCAAAGGGGAAGGCTGTTATATTTACGATACGGACGGCGGCAAATATTTTGATGCCGTGGGTGGCCTGTGGTGTAACAACATAGGCCTTGGTCGCAGAGAGATGGCAGAGGCCATTGCCGAGCAAGCCTACAAAATGTCATACGCCAGCCCCTTTGTTGATTTAACCAACGTGCCAGCGGCAGAGCTGGCCGAAAAACTGGCTCAGTTAGCCCCCAAAACTTTAAACCATGTATTTTTTACCTGTGGCGGATCAACGGCTGTAGATACTGCTTTTCGGATGATTCACTACTATCAGAATTGTCGTGGTAAACATGAGAAGAAACACATAATTTCTCGTAAAAATTCCTATCACGGTACTACCTTTGCCTCTATGTCTATCGGTGGCAAACCGGGTGATCATCCGCCAGAGTTCGATTTCATCAGCGATATTATTCACCACCTTTCCTACCCAAATTATTACCGTTGCGCGGCAGTGGGTATGAGTGAGGGTGAGTTTGTAGACTCGCTTGTACAGGAATTTGAAGACAAGATTTTAGACCTAGGGGGCGCCGATAAAGTGGCGGCGTTTTTCGCCGAACCCATTATGGGGGCAGGCGGTGTGATCGTTGCGCCAGACGGTTATCTGAAGCGCATGTACGATGTGTGCAAGAAAAACGACATTCTCTATGTTTCTGACGAGGTGGTTACGGCCTTCGGTCGTCTGGGGCACTGGTTTGCCTCTGAAGATGAATTTGGCATTATGCCCGATATGATTACTTCCGCAAAAGGCTTAACCTCAGGGTATCAACCTCTAGGTGCTTTATTGTTTTCTGATGATATTTGGGATGTGCTGAACGAGCGGGATTCTGGGCGCTGCTTTGCCCATGGGTTTACCTACTCTGGTCACCCAGTTGCCTGTGCCGCGGCACTAAAAAATATCGAGATCATGGAGAAAGAAAAACTGCTGGAAAATGTTAAGGAGGTTGGTCCTTACTTCGAGCAGCAGTTGAAAACACTTGAGGACTTGCCCATTGTGGGGCAGGTGCGCGGTCGAAAATTTATGGCTTGTGTTGAATATGTTGCAGATAAAACTAGCAAAGAATTATTCCCGGAAGAGTTAGATATTGGTAAACGTATTTCCAATCACGCCGACAAATTAGGTTTAATTTGTCGGGCCATTGTGCATCTCAACGTAATGTCACCGCCGCTTATTATGACTCGTGATGACGTTGACTTTATTGTCAGCACACTGCGCAAAAGTATTGAGCTGACCATTGTTGAGCTGAAGAGCGAAGGCAGCTTCTAGGGCGCATCAGCCTTTAGATTTCGAGGAAAATAGATATGAGTAACGAAGACTACAATCAACCACTAGGTGGTAATGATATGCCACGCTTCGCTGGGCCAGGCACTATGTTCCGCTTGCCTTCACAGCAGGGTGCGGAAGGCTTGGATATTGCCATTGTTGGCGTGCCTTTGGATATTGGTACCAGTTTGCGTCCCGGTGCGCGCTTCGGGCCGCGGGAAATTCGCGCTGAGTCAGTGATGACTCGCCCATACGGAATGCATACACGTGCCGCACCTTTTGATTCGTTTCAAATCGCCGATGTTGGCGATGTTGCACTTAATACCTTCAATTTAATGGACTCAGTAAAAATCATTGAAGAGTATTATCATGGTCTATTAGAACACGATGTTAAAACCGTCACTTTGGGAGGTGATCATACAATTGCTTTACCCATTTTACGTGCCGTGGCGAAGAAGCACGGCCCTGTAGCATTGGTGCACGTCGATGCTCACGCTGATACTAACGACCATATGTTTGGGGAACCCATTGCTCATGGCACCATCTTCCGGCGCGCAATTGAAGAGGGCTTAGTCGACGGCAATAAAATGGTTCAAATCGGTTTGCGGACCACGGGTTATTCGGCCGATGATTTTGATTGGGCGCGAGAGCAAGGAGCCCGTGTTGTCACGGCCGAAGACTGTTGGTATAAGTCCTTAGGGCCCTTGATGGCAGAAGTTAGACAGCAGATTGGCAGTGAAACCCCTGTCTATTTAAGCTTTGATATTGACGGCATAGACCCAGCATTTGCGCCGGGCACAGGCACCCCGGAGCCTGGCGGGCTCACCAATACACAGGCCATTGAAATAATCCGTGGCTGTCATGGCTTAAATTTGGTGGGCTGTGATTTGGTGGAAGTTTCGCCCCAGTATGATACCAGTGGCAATACGGCCCTGCTGGCCGCAAATTTAGTCTTTGAAATGCTTTGCTCTATGCCTGGCTGTGACCGGCGAGCTTAACTGGCACTGCCCATATTTTAAAATTGTAGCTTGTCGTGGAGAGCTTCCAAATGAACACCGATTCAATTGCACGTGCCGCACTGACCAAGGTTAAGTATGCCCCATTTTGGCTTGATGCCGAGGGTAAGCCCTCTGACCAAGCCGCCTTGTCCGATCACATCACTTGCGACCTACTCATTGTGGGTGCCGGGTTTACCGGTTTGTGGGCGGCGATTCAAGCCAAAGAAGATCAACCAGAGCGCGACATTGTTATTATTGAAGCGAACACCGTGGCAATTGGAGCCTCGGGCCGGCCCGCGGCTATTCTCTCTACATCGGTTATGCATGGAATGGAAAATGCTCAGTCTCTGTTTCCCGATGATATGCTTGCCTTGGAAGATTTAGGCAAGGAAAATATGGACGCCTTCAAAGAAACCATTGAGCGTCATAACATTGATTGTGACTTGGAGTGGGGCGGAGAGCTGACGGTGGCGGTTGGTGACGAAGGTCTCCCAGACATCGAATCGGAATATGAGCTGTACAAAAAATACGGTCACGATGCGCACCTTCTAGATAAGGACGCGATTCAAAACGAAGTGCATTCCCCACTCTTTCATGGCGGCCTTTGGTCGAAAAAACGCAGCGGTACGGTTCATCCCGCCAAATTGGCCTGGGGTTTAAAGCGAGTTGCACTGGAACTGGGTGTTAAAATTTTCGAACACACGCCTATGCAGCGCAATAGAAAAACCAAGATGGGCGTAGAGATAATGACGCCCAATGGTTCGGTAACGGCGCCGAAAGTGCTGTTGGCGCTTAATGCTTTTGGCGCTCAACACAAAAAGATTTATCAACGGGTCTCTGCCATTCGCGACCGTATTCTGATGACAGAACCCTTAACTGAGGAGCAAATGGCGTCTATCGGTTGGGAGAATCGGCAGGGCATTTACGACACGCGCACGCAACTGAACTATATGCGTTTAACCGCCGACAATAGGGTATTGTTTGGCGGCCGATTGGCTTACTATTTTGGCAATAATACCGACCCTGTAGGCGACAAAAAAATCGACCCCTATTTGATGTTGGCCGATAACTTTTATCGCACCTTTCCTACGCTAAAGGATATTAATTTTTCCCATGCTTGGAGTGGGCCTATAGCATTAACCACTCGAATGGCCGTACATTATCAGCGCTTTCATCAAGGCGACATGATTTATGCGGGCGGATACTCGGGGTTCGGTGTTACAGCGACTCGCTTTGGTGCCCGTGTTGGGCTGGCCATACTGGATAAAAAAGACATTCCTGAAACCCGACTAGAATTTGCTAAAACGCTACCTAACTATATACCGCCAGAACCGTTTAGGTGGATAGGCACTCAAATAACTATGTATGTTCTGGATACGGTTGATGAGAAGGGCGGCTGGCGAAAACTTTGGTTAGCAATGGTTAAGAAAATGGGTTTTCCCGTTACGCAATAAATGAAAAATAGGCCTTACAGCTAGGCCTGCAGCCAAAAACGGCGAGAGAATTTTTATGAATAATACACCTTACATCAATGCTTGTTGGGTAAAACCCAGCTCAGAACAAACTCTGACATGTATTAATCCCGCGACAGAAGAAGTCATCGCTGAGATTCATACGGCAGGCCCCGTGGAAATTGATCAAGCGATAGCTGCCGCCAAAAACGCATTTGAATCCTGGGGAAAAACCACGGGCGCTGAGCGCGCGGTTTTTTTACGTGCCATTGCCGACGTTATGGAGCAAAGTAAACAAAAGCTCACGCAGCTTTCTTCGGCCAATAATGGCAAGCCGCTGGCGGAAGCCGAATTCGATTTAGACGATGCGATTGCAAGTTATCGGTATTATGCCGACAAGGCTATTGAACTCGACCAAAAACAAGAGAGCGATGTGCCCTTGGCAGCAGAGGGCGTTTCCAGTTATGTACGCTTCGAACCCGTGGGCATTGCAGCATTAATTGTACCTTGGAACTTTCCTCTGGTGACCTCTGCCTGGAAAATTGCTCCCGCTCTGGCGGCGGGGTGCTGCGTTGTTTTGAAACCAGCGGAGCCCACGGCTTTGATCGAGCTGGAATTGGGGCAGATTGCCGATCAGGTGAAACTGCCTGCGGGTGTGCTGAACATTGTGCCGGGTGTGGGTGCTCTCGTGGGAGACTATCTAACCCAGCATCCAGATATTGATAAAATTTCATTCACTGGCAGCAATCGAGTGGGTGAGATGGTGATGAGATCTGCTGCCCCTTTGAGTAAAAATGTCAGCCTTGAACTGGGAGGCAAATCTCCCATATTGGTCTTTGATGATGCCGATCTAGAGCAAGCTGTTGAGGCCGTGGTGGCAGGGATTTTCTTCAACTGTGGGCAGATGTGTTCGGCAACATCGAGGTTGATTGTGCAGCAGGGCATTGAACAGGAGTTCATGGCAAAGCTAAGGGCGGCGGTAGAACAAATTGTTATTGGCCCCGGCAATGATGACAGTACAAACATGGGGCCTGTGACAACTCAGGTGCAATACAATACAGTCATGCAGTACTTTGACCTGGCGAAAGAAGAATCACTAGATTTAGTGTGCGGCGGAACCCGTGCAGAGGGTTTTGATAAAGGCTTATTTATCGCTCCCACCATTTACCAAAATGTGCCCAGCGATAGCCGCTTATGGCGTGAGGAAATTTTTGGGCCGGTGCTGTGTGTTCAGAGCTTTGCGAGCGAAGAAGAGGCCATTGCTAAGGGCAACGACTCGGAATACGGTTTAGCGGCAACGGTTGTGAGCAGCGATAAGGCAAGACTGCGTCGCGTCAGCGCCGCACTCAAAGCCGGTCATATCTGGTGGAACATGCCACAAATTGTTCCAGTGGAAACCTCCTGGGGAGGTTTTAAACAAAGTGGCCTTGGTCGTGAGTTAGGCCCTTGGGGTCTAAGTGCTTATTTAGAAATTAAGCACATAGATTATGAAGCCTAAAGGGCTTCTATTTCGCCAAACGTTTTTGCAACACGCGATCAATGCTGAAGCTACCCGCGCCGCGGAATACAAAGCCTAAGCTTATCACTAGTAAAGCCAGACCAAATTCGTATCCGTTGTTGCTCATGAAAAGGCCATTCTGCAAGTGAACTGTCGCAATCGCAACAGCCATGGTAGCGGCCAAGACGAGTGCAGCGGGGCGTACTAACAAGCCAACAATCAATAGCAAACCACCAAAGAATTCTGCGCTGCCGGCCAGTGTGGCCATTAACATGCCGGGTTCTAGTCCAATTGAAGTCATCCAGCCCGCGGTGCCTTCAAGGCCATATCCACCAAACCAGCCGAACAATTTCTGTGCGCCGTGTGCGGCAAAAACAAGGCCAATACCAAGGCGAGCAGGTACGGTGTCTAAGCCTTCAATGGTGTTAGTAACTCTTGCTAGTAGTGTGTTCATAGTCATGCTCCAAAGTGTGCGGGTGTGTTTGCTTGATTGATGTAGCTATTATATTGATGTGGAATTTTTTAATAATGGCCAAATTCTGTCTAGAATGTTCTGTTTTTCAGAACAATTGAGAGGCATCGTAGTTATAGTGCTTATGCAGGTATAAGGTTTTTTTGGATTGCCCCGCTCAAATAAATTAACGTGTTAACTACTTTGAAAGTGTCAGCCTATCGTTTAGAATGTTTTTTGATCGCCCAAATCCTATTTTTCTCAGAGTAACCCACAGTATGGCAAAGCCACTTCCCCGTTTACTTTCCGTTATTCGGACCCGACGGTTGACCCCCAATATGATTCGAATAACTCTTGGGGGTTCAAATCTGGCGGGTTTTCCGGCCGCTCAAGAAAGTGCTTACGTTAAGCTCATGTTTCCAGCCCCTGAAAGTAATGGCGGTATGGAGCTTAGCTCTGAGGCTTCCGTAGAGGAGCCTAAGCCAATTACTAGGTCCTACACTATCCGTTCCTTTGACGAGAGATTACTTGAAATGGAACTGGATTTTGTAGCCCATGGCGACAATGGTCCTGCTTCAGCCTGGGCTATAAATGCGAAGGTCGGTGACAAAATTTCAGTTGCAGGTCCAGGAGCGAAGAAAATGGCGGATATGTCAGCAGACTGGTTTTTTATCGCCGGCGACATGACTGCACTGCCCGCCATTAGCGTTAATCTCGAGCAAATGCCAAGCAATGCTAGAGGTTATGCGGTGTTGGAAATCATTCATGAGTCAGATAAACAAAACTTGCTGGCACCGGCGGGGCTTGAAATTCACTGGCTTATAAACCCGAAACCTGATCGCCCTAACAGTGTATTACTTGATGCGGTCAAGTCTCTGCCGTGGTTAGACGGCACGCCCACTGTATGGGCGGCCAGTGAATTCGAATCTATGCGCGCGATGCGGCGTTATTTTAAAGGGGAGCGCGGTGTTGGGCGAGGCGACATTTATGCCAGCAGTTATTGGAAAATGGGTGAAACAGATGAAGGTAACAAAGCGGCTAAGCGTAATGATACCGACTCTGACATTAACTAGCTTCGTGTTTTCTCCGGCGCAGCTAAGCAAGCTTGTCGTTATTTACTAGCTGGTGAGAGGCTATAAATTTGCGCCGACCTTTTTCGCCAGACTTCTCAAGGTAGGGCAGCAGCTTGGGAATAATCCAGGGAACCATGCCAATCAGGCGTGCGCTAATACTGTCGCTATAAGGAACAAAGGTTTCCAATCGACCAGTTTTTAAGGTTCGCATGAAACTCTTTCCTACGTCTGCGACGGTTTTTGGCTCGTGTAAAAAGTTTAGCGGGCTGCCGCCGTTTAGCGCTTCGTATCGCAGCATGGGGGTGTCGATAGCTCCCGGATAAATACCCGATACTTTTATTCCGTCTGGCAGTAGCTCCTGCTGTAAGGCAGATAGAAAACCCCGCAGGGCAAACTTAGTCGCGGAATAAACGCTGCTGCCGCGCATAGCAAAAATACCACCGATGGAAGAGGTGGCAATAATATGACCGCTCTTTTGTTGTTGCATGCCGGGGATGCAGGCTTGAATTAGGTGTAGGGTGCTGCGCAGGTTGATATCAATTTCTCGGTCTATAATCTCTGAGTTTCGCTCGGCAAATGAACCTATCTCCACAGTGCCTGCATTAATAAATGCAATGGCTAAGGCCGGGAGCTCATTTTTTAATTGCTTGGCGAGCCTCTCCACGTCTTCTTGTTGCGATAAATCGGCGACCGTAATGATGGGTGTACTTTCTAGGCTCTCGGCCAAAACATTTAGTTTGCTCGGATTAGAGCCAGAAATAATCAAGGAGTAACCGGCTCGGTCCAATCGTTTGGCGACTTCCGCTCCAATCCCACTGCCGGCACCGGTAATAAAGGCGTATTTTTCGCTGCTTTGAGACGGGCTTGAACTGCTCATGAAGGAACCTCTGCTTAGGAAAGTGTGTTCGATATTATAATGTGACGGTTAGTCAGGTTAGGATATTAAGAGAATCAGACCTGTGTCGTCAACAAACATTACTAAGCGTCAGGTTTGTTGGGTAAGTTGGGATCGGGTGGTAGAATGCTTTCCTACCTGAAAGCCCCTTGCAAAGAGACCGCGTAATGCCTCCCATCGATCGCCGAAACCCCCGACAGCAACGCAGCCTAGAAAGGGTTGATGCAATACTGAAATCGGCGGCCAGTTTGATTTCTGAGCAGGGTGGTGGCAGCTTGAAAATGTCGGCTGTCGCCGAGCGCGCAGGGGTAAGCACGGCTTCGATCTATCAGTATTTTCCCAATACAACAGAAATTGTACGCGCTCTGGCCAAGACCTACGCCGAACATTTTCGAGGCGCCATTAAGCAGCACCTTCAGCAAATTCACTCCGCAGAAGACCTAATCACTCATACCAAGTCCATGTTCTATGAATTCTGCGAAATGTACCGCAACGATCCGGCACTTAAAGAAATAGGCTTGGCCACGGCCCTTGATAAAAGTCTACAGGAGCTGGATGTACTCGATAGCCGCGAGAATACGGCACTGTTGTTCCAAGCCTACCAGCCTTATTTTGCAAAAGAGTCCTGGGCGGAATTACAAAGGCTACTGTTTTTAATGTGCCACTTGAGTGGCGCGACCATTCGTCTGGCGTTGACGCTGGATGAGGGCGAGGGAAACTTGCTTCTGGAAACTCACCAGCAAATGCTTGAGGCCCGGTTTTTGGACCTTATGCAGCTGTAAAGCGAAGTGCCTCACCAATATGCTGCCGGCGAGTAATGATTCAGTTTTGTCTTTTTTCGCAATCCAAACAATCTCAATCAGCAAGCTGTTTCAGTGTGTAAAAGTTGCACACTTTCTCCATCATTCGGCACATGAAAGCGGTGCGCCCACTGTCGCTTCTGAACCTCAATGGAGAGTTCTTTGCGCGTTACAGGGCAATGGTCCAGAGACTCAAGGTGATTGGCGATAACTTGCCCTTGAGTTAGTGCTCCAACTTGCAAGGCTTCTTCCAAGCCCATGATGATATCGCCACCTAGGTCAAAGCGCGCTCCTCCTGCGGGTAGCACAATCCAATCGGGCTTTTCAGTTTTAATACAATTGCGCACATCCTGGGTCAGTATCGTATCGCCCGTGATGTATAAGCTAGGTTCATTAGCTTGCCTGATAACAAAGCCGTAACCGTGTGCCATGAATTTTCCCACCAAGCCTTCACCGTGGAGGCAGGGTACTAGGTCTATGGTTCCATCCAAAAACTCATTTCTTGTTTCAACATTAAGGACATGTACATTCAGACCTTTTTTAGACAGAAATTCAGCATCCTGAGATGAACAGTAGACCGGAATATTCTTTTCTCGTAGCCACTTAGCGGCGGCGCGATCTAGATGATCAAAGTGACCTTTTTGGCAGTGTGTGATTAAGCAGTGGGTTACTTGCTGCAGAATTTCGTCTGTTTCGCTTGGCAAGTCTACCAGTGGATTTCTGCGTCGCTTAGCGCTGACATACTTCAGTGGTGGAATGGCGCCTTTAGGTGCAAGCATCGGGTCTACCAGCACAACATTTTCACCGGAGTGTATGACCATTGTCGCATTGCGTAGTTGGGTGATTTTCATGGTTTCCTGCTCCTCAATGAATATGCCGCTATTGTAATTTGCGGGTAAATTAATCATTATGGCGAGAACTGACATAAATCATACAATTTCGTATGGGAGGGTGACAATGAAAATTGGCTTGGTGGTATTCCCTGGCTGTGTAGCATCTGGCTTGTTTGCTTTTGCAGAACTCTTAGAGGTGGCCAACAAGCGATCGGGCAAAAAGCCTTTTGAAATTGTTTGGGTTGGGCTTGACCTATGTTCAGTGCCTGTCACGGTAGGCAGCCAAGATGTGGTTGTCTCTTTAACACCGCAAACAACAATGGCCGACAGCTCATTAGACGCTATTCTCTTGCCCGGGTTCTGGACGGACGGTGAGCGCAAGGTAGATGCAGCCTTGCGGTCTCAAAAGGATCTGTTAGCAAGCTTAAAAAAAATTCCTCCTACCACAGACCTTTGGTCTTATTGTTCTTCTGTATCTCTGTTGGCGGAAACCGGTCGCTTAGACAATAAGGAAGCCACATCCACATGGTGGTTGGCGGATTTTCTACAAAAAAATTATCCGGCTGTGCAATGGCGTTTCACGCAAACCTGCATCTTGAATGAAGGTACTTGCACGGCGTCTGGGGTGAATGGTTATCTACCTATTGCTCAAGCCTTGATTGCGAAAGTTTGCGGGCAAGACGTGATGAGAGATATTGTTGATTTAATGGTGATACCTCGACCAGAGAAATCTAAGCAACCTTTTCAAAACATTAACTTGATGTTTTTTGAAGATAAGCTGATGCGCCAAATTTACGTATGGGTAGAGCAGACACCTGCAACAGCGTTAATTATTTCAGAATTAGCCGCTGTCTTAAGTCAAACGGAACGAACCCTTTCGAGAAAAGTAAAAGCCGCCACAGGGCTTTCCTGCGCCCACTTCATGCGCTTGATTAAAATGCATCAAGCCTCTGAATATCTGATTTACAACTCCGACTCAATAAACGTGATCAGTGATCGATTGGGTTTTTCTGATGACGCGGCATTTCGGCGAATGTTTAAGAAAGTTTCTAGTTATACCCCAAGCGATTATAGGCAGAGTTTCAAGCGCTAGAGGTATTAGAAAATCAGTACCTTCGGAGATTTTTTTATAAATCTATTTCTACCACGCCATTCTCCTGAGCCGCGCGCGACTGGCATAAAATCATATTCTGAGTTTGTTGCGCATTGGATAAAACAAAATCTCGGTGTTCTACTTCGCCCGAAATAACACCGCACTTACAGACCCCGCATATGCCGTCGGCGCATTTCACGTTGACGTGAACCCCTGCTTTGAGCAGTGCGTCGCTCGCGTTTTCCTCAGCTAGAACTTTGATTTCCTGTCCTGATTTCGCCAGTTTTAAGGTGAATTCGAAGTTTTCGTATTCTGGTAGTTCCGGTGAGGAGAAGTATTCTTTATGCAGCGCCTCGTCTTTCCAGCCGTTTTTTTCTCCAGCCGCTAGCACTGAACTCATGTATCGATCTGGCCCGCAGGTGTAGAGGTGGTACCCGTCTTGGTAATCGCTCAATAAAGTCTCTAGGTCGACACGGCTCTGTTCTGAAGAAAAGTGCAGGTGTACTTTGTGAGCCCACGGAACGCTGGCGAGGTCTTTGAGAAATCCCGCTCCCTCGCGGGTGCCGCAGGAGTAGTGCACTTCAAAATCACCGCCAATAGCGTGTAGGCGATGGGCCATGGCAATCATTGGCGTAATACCAATGCCGCCTCCCATGAGGTAGCACTTCGTGGCACTTTCATCTAGAGGGAAGTGGTTAATTGGGCGAGAGACAAATACCTTACGCCCCTCTTGGAATATTTTGTGAAGTAGTTTGGAGCCGCCGCGTCCTTCGTCTTCACGCAGCACGCCAATTTGGTATTTGGATCGATCAGCCGGGTCGCCAGACAAGCTGTATTGACGGAAATACTCAGGGGCAACCACCACATCTAAATGGGCTCCAGCTTCAAACTGAGGTAGTGGTGAACCATCAAGGCTAGTGAACTCGTATTTGCTTACGTCGTCGCTCATAAACTCAACCTTCGATAGATTGACTCGCATGACCGGAGCTGGGCCTTCGGGCAGATGATATTCATGAGCGAGGTTTTCTGTTTCGCCACGCGCCAGACGCGCTTGATACTCTTCCGGTGAAATCATTTCTTGGTAGGCGACAATGCCGGCCTCGCGGTCCATTGGGAAAGGAAAGGGATGCGGGTGTGGCGCTAAATTAGCGGGGTAAACCGCGAGAGTTTGGTCTTCAAACTTTAGCTCTAGATCTGTTTGCAGTTCTCGCTTATTACTGTCCTGAACGGCAAGGGTATAGGGCCCTTCGTCCACCATTTCCAGATCCCACCACCATTTCTTCACGGGGTTAATGTTGCCGTTGCCTAAATTGTCGTCGAGTTTCGCAAGCCCTTGGGCTGCGCTGGGCACGTGGCTTGCGAACCAGCGGAAGGGCGCCTCAGCAAATAGACCTTCTAAATTCCACGGGCAAGTTTTCATGCAGCGCCCACACATGGCGCCGGCGGCTTGGGTAATTCGATACTGGGTGCACTTTTGACTGTCAGACTTCCAGATTTCGTAACCATTAAACATGGTTTTTGGGCCTGCAGTGATGGCACCCGACGGACATTCTCGAGCGCACTTGTTGCAGTTATTACAGAAGTTCTGCAAACCAAAATCGATGGGTTTATCGTAAGTCAGTGGCATATTCGTGGTGATCGCGCCAGATTTAAGGCGCGGGCCCAGGAAGGGATTCAAAATCACTTCACCTATACGGCTGACTTCACCAAGGCCTGAAAGTAACAGCAGGGGTGGTTGCAAGACTTCGCCGTCCATCACGGTATGAGAGCGAGCGCTATAACCCAAGTTACGAATTTGTTCGGCAACCACGCCGCCGAGTAAAGAAAAGCGAAGATAGGCCCGCATAGATTGAGAACAGGCAATCCAGTCATCGCCGGATGCGCCGTCCATAGTTTCATGCCCCTGATCAATGACCACAGAAATGGCATTTTTATGATAGGGCTCTAATGGCTCGCCGATAGCGTCATGGGAGTAGTAGGCCCAGTCTGGGCAGTGGGAAATACCCACCGCATCGGCGCCAAGAAAATACAGTGCCGCTTTTACATTGTCGGCATTGCGCTGTGGGTCTTGTGCTGAGTCGGCAAGAATGGGCGCTTTGACACCATCTTGCAGCATGACAAAAGCCGCGAGGGGATAGCGTGGGCCAAAACTGGCGGCGCTCTTGCGCACATAGTTGCCGTTCCGGGCTGCATCTTGAACGTGTTTGCCCATATCGCCGAATATGGCCCGTGCAAACATGTCGGTCCGTTTGGGAACTCGTGCGACGCGAATATCGTCAATAAAAGTAGTGGGCTTTTCTACACGCTTGATTCGCTCAAATGGGTAGGCGCCATCTTTAAATTGACGCTTGGCGTAAGGCTTGGCATTGAAGGCATTTTTAGCGAAGCCCTTGCCTAGCTTGCTGCCCCCCAGCAACCATGCGGGGCCGTGGCTTCGTAGACGATCTCGCAAACTTAGGCTTCGAATGGGCGCAAGTGGCTTGTCGGGTGCCAATTCAAAGGTGGTCGTTATCGCGCCTAGACCAAAACGAGTGCCCAAGTAAGGGGCGTGAATAATGGGGCCATTGGTTGTTTCACGAACCTCGCCAAGGCCAGAGGCGACCGCCAGCTTATTGAGATCTACATCTGAGCAAGAACCCGTGTGGCCGCGCGCCTCATAGCCCAATAGGCGAATATAGTTGGCCAACACGGCAACCGTTTCGGCAGCTCGCAGGCTGGCGCGCTGTGCTTGTGCGCCTTGAATCCAGTCGCAACCTGGCTCATTTTGTTCTGGGTCTCGAGGATATTCGTAAAGAAACACCAAGGCGTGAGTGTGGTGCTTGCAGCTCGTGGGAGGTGCTTCCATGGTGTCTTTAAGCTCTGCCATCACCACGTCGATGCCGGCGGCCAGGGTTTTTGTTTGGGTGCTGCGTAGGTCTTCGGCCAGTGCGCCAATGTCCTTGTTGGCAATAGGTTCAGCCAGCAACATGCTTGGATGAAAGTCACACGCCGCGACTTGTGTGGCGTCGTGATAGTACGCAAAGGCTTTGAGGTGATTACTGCGCTCTTGCAGGTCGCTCGGCAATACACCACGTTCTTTCTTTACAAAGCCGTCGCGAATAGCGTCCAACATGGCGGCATAGCGGCGCATGGCATTGACTAAGTTTTCCTCATTATCCAAATCGCGGAAAGAAATTCCCTGCATAGGCGGTACCTTGTCCAACTTGGGGCTGTTGGATGAGCGCTTTATTCGCTCTAAGGGGTAGGAGCCAAGGTGAACAGGTCGGTTCTTATAGGAAAACAGGCGCATAGGTTTTGGTCTATTCGATGGATATGTTAGCCAGAGTAATTCAATTTATGCTATTAGAAAAATATAATAAACTGATATAAGCTATACATTTTTATTATGGAGGGGCCCCCAAGTAAAGGCCGAGAGAAATACGCTGGGGAGGGTCTGGCAGAACAGCAAAGGGCGGAAATATGACACCGAAGCAGTTGACCTACTTTACCCGTATAGCGGAATGCGGCAGTTTTTCCGCGGCCTCGAAGGCGCTTCTAATCGCCCAGCCCGCTCTGAGCTTACAAATTGCTAACCTAGAAGAGGAGTTGGGGCTTGCCTTATTTCTTCGTAAACCGCGTGGCGTAGAGCTGACTGAAAGCGGCTCACGGCTTATGCCTCAGGCTTACGGAATTCTGCGGCAAATTGAAAGCACCGTGCTTGATATCCAATCTGCGGAGCTGGAGCCTCAAGGGGCAGTGCGAGTGGGAATGTCCCCAGCATTGAACAACGTCTTAGCCCCTCGCTTAGCGGCGGCTATAAGTGCGCGCTACCCGAAGATAGAACTGGAAACAATTGGTGGCGCGTCCCGCTACCTCAATCAACAGCTGACTGAGCGGAAAATTGACATTAACCTCGTGCACCCCGATGACGACGGTATGGAGCAATTCAGCGCTACCCCCTTGCTGCGGGAAGTATTGTTTTTTGTGGGTTCCCGGGTAAACAAATACCCGCATATTAAAACCGTGGGTGGTGAAAAGTGCATCCGCTTTGCCGATTTAGTGAACTACAGCATGCTGTCTACTGAAGTGCACGATGGCTTGGGTTATCGGCTAAAACAATATGAAATAGAAACGGGCATTACCCTCAATAAAAGACGCTCGTTTGGGCAATTACTAACAGACTTGAACGTGATTTTGGCGGGAGAGGCTGAAATGATTTTGCCCTGGTCGGCTATTTATCATCTGGCAAACGATGAGCGATTGGTGACGGCTAAAGTGATTGAGCCAACTATGGAGCGAGATGTATTTTTACTGACCTTGCCCGGCCAGCCCTTAACCAATACTCTGCTTAAAACTCAGGCAATGATCAAAGATCTGGTCGGTGATATTTTCCAGGAAGGGCGGAGCGTAGGCGCTTCCTTGCTTGAGGTGTGATGTCTGATTAAAGGCGGGGCAGTTTAGAGCGATGTTTAGGATCCCCATTTGTATAGTGTTTCCAACATTAAATGTTCTTTTAATCTAACTCACCACTTTGATGTTTCCGCATATGAGCAACGGCCTCCTCGCTGAGGTGGAGGGCCCCGACCATTTGATCAAAAGTTTCGGGATCCTTCTTTAGCCAAGTGTGCGCCACTCGGTTAGCGGCTGAGGTGCGTTGCTTGCCTTCTGGCATTTTAAGTACGTATTGTGCGGCTTCGCTGGGGGAGTCTTCGGTGATCAATCTCACAAGATTGTTTAAGCCGTCACGCTGAGGGCGACTGCCGCTGGGTAAACTATCAACCCAGTTAGTCGCTGCTTCGGGGTCGGCGCGATACCATTGCCGAACACCGCTGGCGCCATTTTTTATTTCCGGGTTTTCTAAAACAGCCAAGGATATGTATTCTGCAGCGTCCACTGGATTGTCGTGATACCAGTAAGTCATTAGGCTTGAAAATATGTCGTCTGAGGTAGTGTTGTTGCCATCGGCTAGATAATCTTCAATGGCCTTGCTCGGGTTCGTTTGACCCTTCGACGTCCAAATGACTTCCCGCAGTTTCTTTTGATCGGCGGGCTTGGACAGCGTACTGAGCATGTCTTCAAGTAACTTTGGTTGCTCTCTAGAGATCGTAGATAGAGTATTACTACTAACAAGGTCCAGTTCCTCGCCCAGCGTTAGCGCCCAAAGAGCCGCATCTCTGGGTGATTCTTTGGCGTATGTATATGCGAGCGAATGGTAAAGTGTTTTTTGTTGATCGGTCGAAAGACCCTCCACATACGTAAATGCAGCCTTTATATCGCGTTCGCCCCAGGCGCCTAGTACGCCTCGTAATACATCCAGATTACCACTGTTTTTAGCGATTTCTTCAGCTAATGGCAGGGCCGCCATGGGGTCTTCTTTGGCGATTTTGGCGATAACTCTGTTCATCACGCGCTTGTTGCCACCGGCGTAGCGGGTAACGAGTTCAAGCAGCTCCTCGCCATTAGTTGCGGCAGTATTGTTTATTGCCATTTCTAGAAGCTGATCCCGCATAGCGCCCTCTTCTAGAGTGCTCAGGCGAGCGAGTGCGGAGGGTAAATCTTCGCTGCTCCAACGCAAGACAAGCTCAAGTATTAAAGATCGATTGCCGCTCCCGGACTCAATTAGCGCTAGCGCTTCTTCAAATGCAGCCTCGGCTGGCAATCGGCTCAGCTTTGCTTGGAGCAGGGCTCGCTGGCCTTTAGATCCTAGCTCCGCGAGTAGGATCGGAAGGTATCCAGATTCCTCTATGCCTTCGAGACCCAGTAATACCTGAGCTGCCTTTTGTTTGTCGTCAAATGCACTCAGGGATTGGTAGTAGGTCATGGCTTCGGAAAGATTCTGGTTGGCCCAACTGCCAAAATATGACAGCCAAGTAAATGTCAGAATTTTATTCCCACGCACAGCGGCAATCGCGAGTTCGGGGTCAAGAGCGACTAAACGCTCGATGTAAATACTAGCAAGAGAATGTTTTCGAACGCTTGATACGTCCATTTGTCGGAGGCCTGATATGTAGCTAAACAATTCATTGTTACTCATATTTTCGGCCGCGTTGAGCGCCTGTTTGATGAGATAAAAACCTGAGCTAAGCACCTCAGCTGATTGCAGCTTTACTGGCTGGTTTACTAGAGCTTCATTGCTGTGAATTTGTTTTTCTTCATCAAAGGACCTGGATATGGCGGAAGCGTTTGCACTCGCCGAGTTAAAACTTGGGAGGGGTGGCGTATCAGTGGCGGGTGCGGCAATTAATCCAAGCCCTATACCTGTGGCCAAAGAAAGAAAGGCAACTACAAGCATCCGTGTCATTTTGTTCTCCATCATCCTGAATGAGATCAACCTTCGAATTACTCTAGCGGATGGGGGCTGGGATGGCTATAGATGCGCTATTGAGTAGAGCTCCATTCATGACCGACGCCTGCTCTCTTCGAGTTTAGCTCACGGTTTGCCTGTGGAAATAGAAGGCTTAGCCTCAATATGCAGTTATTTGTGAAATAATTCGTTCAATCAGGGAGAATTTTGAGGCCCAAGTCACAAGACGAACGTATATCGATTTGAGTTCATTGAGTCGCTTTTTATTACATGTATATAATAACGGCACTGCCTCCACAGGCTTGTGTTTACTTGTCTTAACTGGGCTGTGGCGACGTCGAAATATTTTACAGGCTTAAGCTCAATATATTCTAAGTTGTTGTTTTTAATGATTATAATTTATTGGCCTGAATTTTGCTCTATATCTGTGATAATGCTAAAGGTCGCACTACGGATTGTTGAAGACCTCCAATAAGATTCAAATTTAGGGTAATACGATTATGTTCACTATCAATACACGGGTATTCGCGGGATTTAAACCACTGCTGCAGGGTGTGTGCGCCCTAAGCTTGGCTTTGTCTGGAACGGTTGCACTCGCTTCTACCGTGTCATTAGATTTCACCGACAGCGCTAATTTCGCTGGCGGCACCGTCAGCGGCTACGATTTTGTTTTGTCTGCGCAGAATGGTTCTCTCACGACTAATGTGGGCGACAGGGGTGGATGTGAAGCGGGCGATAGCAATGGCGGCACCAATCTTCATAACTTAGCCTGTGACGGTGACGGTCTTGGCGTTAATAATGACGAAATCAGCTATGGCTCTGATAGTTCTCAGCAGAGTATAAGAGTGACCATTGACTTATTTGGGAAAACACGGGTTGAGTCTGTTGAATTTCTAGATTTATTCCAGAATGAAGGCGGAGCGGGTGTCCACGAAACCGCGCAAATGCGTATTAACGGCGGGGCTATCACGGATATCGTTGCAGAAGGCAATATTGGCGGCTACCTACTGTACACCTTGGGTCAGGATTTCGATGGGGCCTCGATTGTATTTGAATTCTTCACAAGTGTTGTAAGGCAGAGCGATTTCGCCGTTGCTAGAATCAACCTCTCAGAAGTGCCTATCCCTGGCGCCCTATTGTTGTTCGGTTCCGGTATTTTGGGCTTGGGCTTCTTCCGACGTAAGCGTCAGTCTTAAGCGAGCATTTTATTGCATAGTAAGCCCGCTGCAACCCTTCGAACTTGGCAATGCCTTGTTCGTCACGGGTGTCGGGCTTGCCAGTAAAATTCTTACTATTGCAGAAAATGCGGGTAGTTACCCAAGCCAAGACCTACTTTTCTCTCTATAATCTCAACAAGTCCTTTGCTTGAGGTCCACCATTTAATGATCAACCAATGATCGCTGCATTACTATTGAGCACGTCTCTGTTGCTGTCTCAACCTGCGCTCCGTATTGATGAGGCCTTTAAACAGCAAAGCCTAAGCGCAGAAGCCCAGATCTACGCCGCCGATCAGCAAATTCAAGCGGCTGAAGCGCGAGCTCTACATGAGCGAGGTCAATTCTCCGCACCGCCAGCTAAGGGCATGATTTACCCCGCCAAAGCTAAATATTATTGGATTCAGTTTGCGCTAGAAAATCACAGCCAAAAAGCTAAATCAGTATTTATCGAAATTCGCAATGCCCATATAAATAACATTCAGCTCTTCCATTACTTTCAGGAGCAGAGGGAGATCGAGGCTTCGGGGCCAACGGGAGACCACCTTCCGTTTTCGTCGAGGGCAGTTAACAATCGTTTTTTTGTCTTTCAGGCAAGGCTTGAGGCGGGCGAAAAGCGAGAGTTTTTATTGAGCGCCGACAAATATAATGAGTCGATAAAAATACCGATCGTTGTTCGCAGTGAAGACAATTTCTTGGCGAATAGCAACGCTGAAACAACGGCCATAGGTTTGTATTTTGGTGTTTACTGGGTGATTGTTGCCAGCCTCGCAATATTTTGTATTGTTAGTTTTAATCTACTCCGCGCCTCTCTTTTAGTGTATGTCATTGGAATTTCTTTGTGCGTGGTGTCTAACACCGGTTTGGGTATGCAGTTTCTTTGGGGAGACATAGCGCTCTTAAATAGCCTTTCTCGGTCCTTGTTTGCCAGTATCGCCTTAATGGCTTTGCTGGTTTTTTCTTATTACTACTTCGATATGCAGCGCTCCAGTAGTTCTCGCTTGAGCCAAGTTCACCGCGCGGTTATCGTTTGCTTTGCACTGATCTGGTTGTTGTTTGATCTATACTTTTATTGGGTTGCAGTAGAAAGCCCCCTGGCAGACTATGTTGATATTGGTGCGGTTCAGTCTTGCATTATGCTCTTGCCGGTCTATGTGATGTCGCTATCTCTCTATTTCGTGATTTCTCGTTACCAACTGAAATATCTTTTGTTTCTTGTCTCAAATCTCGGCGTATTACTGGCGACCGTGATGTTGCCACTGGAGGAACTTGGATTTGCAAAAAATACTTTTCTGACAGAGATCGTTCTACTGACCTCCTTGCTGTTTGACTTCTCAATCTTGGCCTCAGTTGTTGGCCTAGACTTTTACAATATTCGACGTGATAATAAGAAATTGTCTTCGTCCTTAGACCGCGCCATTCTAGAGGGCGCTAAGAATTTTCTGGAGGGGCAGCAAATCGAGAGAAGGCGTCTGGCTCTTGAGATTCACGATGGAGCCAGTGTTCGTTTGGCCGCGGTACAAATGAAACTGTCAGGCCTAGATACCCCCCATCAAGGGGTTCGGGATGAGTTGTTAAAAGAGGTGAGCGTCATCTCCCACGACATCCGAAATTTTAGTCATAACTTGAGTTCAGTGGTTTTAGAAGAATATGGCTTTGTGATCGCCCTAGAGGAGCTCATATTATCTCTGGAGGAGGCCAACGGTTCATTTATGTTCGAGTTCGACTACGATAGCAACAAAATTGATTCCAAATCTATTGAGCGAGAATTGTATTTTGTATGTCTTGAGTTGGTTAATAATGCTTTGAAACACTCGTCTGGCGACGTCGTAAAAATTGTCCTTTCAGTTGCCCCGGAAGGCTACGAACTGATGGTTCAAGACAATGGCAAGGGTTATGAAATTACAGATCAAATGCCAGTGGGCCTGGGCTTAAAAGGCATAGACTGGCGCTTAAAGATATTGTCAGGGGAGTTGGAGGCGCTCTACTTTAACGGCTTGCAGACTCACACCGTTAGAATACCTCGCTGTTAGCTTGAATGTATTTTATCAGCCCAAAGGTGCCACTGACGTTGAGTTTTCTGAAGATATTTTTTTTGTGCGTTCTTACTGTATTTTTGCTGATAAATAGCAATTCTGCTAATTCTTGTTCGTTGTTGCCGGAAATAATCAGTGAAGCCAGTTCTTTTTCCCTCGCTGACAACTCAAGCACATGACTGAATCGCTGTAGGTCGCTTTCTTGTTCAAGCCCTTGGTCATTGCCAATCTCGAAGTAGACCTCGCCTTGCATCACCGTGCGAATGGCCGCTCGGAATTGTTTCTCGCCTGTACTTTTCAGCAAGTAGCCCTGAACATTTAAGGACTGAGCTTTTTCCAGAAGCTTCTTGTTGTTGTAAGAAGAGAATATAATTATTTTTAAGTTCGGGACCAAAGCCATGAAACTTGGAACATATTCAAGTGAATTTGTGCCGGCTAAATTTAGGTCCAGAATAAGCAAGTCGTAGTGTGTGTCAGCCAGACGACTCTTGATGGCATCAATTGACTCAGCGTAGTCAAGTCGCTCTGAGTGATCACCATGGCTTAGCATGGCTACAACGCCCTGGAAAATAACATGGTGGTCATCACCCACCAGAATATTGATACCAGTCTCCTGTTTCACCCTTCACCTCTCGATAGATCCAATTACAGCATTGTGCCTAATTGTTGTTTAGCTTCTCTAAGTACGCCCTCAATGAAAATACCCCATATGCGGTATTTTTATAACTGGCTTGTCATGCGATAGTTTGCTGATTATCCGATCTTACAGAGAGGTAACACTTAATGGCAACAACAGCTTCGCTCGAACAGGTTCAACGCGCTTATGTCGCTTACTACAATCGTCCCGGAGATCCTGGAGGTGTGGAATATTGGGCCAATCGTCTCGATCTTGGTGAAAGTTTAAATAATATTATTGACGCCTTTGCGAACTCCCCTGAAGCGGAGGCGTTATACAGTGGCGTTGCAACGGCGGACCTTATTACTTCAGTCTACAATCAAGCGTTTGGTAGGTCCCCCGACGACGATGGGCGGGATTATTGGTCCAACCGAATTGATTCAGGTGAATTGAGTGCGGCCGAAGCTCTGTTGACCATTGTTGAAGGGGCGTCGGGAAATGATCTATCGATTATTGCCGGCAAAGTTGATTTTTCTGTTCAAGTAACGAACTCATTTGTGAGTGATGATGCCTATCAAGCAGTCGATTTGTCGGTACTCACAAGTACTCTACAGGGTATAGACGGTAGCGATGGGGCGCTGGTATCTGCTTTGGAAGTGTACGGTATTTCCGAGGGCGGCAGTTTGGGTGGAATTGTGGGCGTTTGGCGTCTAGAAAACGGTGGCAATCAGGATGAGCAAATCACTTTTAATTTCTATGAAGATGGTACTTACATTCATTGGGAAACAAGTCTCTCCGATGTGACTGGAGAAGCGACAAGAGCAACAGACCCAGATCAACCTTCGGGATTTACTGGTTCTGAATCCGGCACTTATGAGTACGATGAGGCGACATCCATGCTTACGGTTTTAGATATTACTTCGAATGGCAACGGTGATTGGGGGCTTTCCAGCTTGGAGACTGGAGATACAGTAGAGTTGGTGGTGGTGGGGAATACCTTTACTGCACCTGACGGTGACGGCGGTACCTTAACTTTTTTAATGGCTTAAATTTTTATTTCAGCACCCTCTAACGCCCCTTTGTTTGGCCGAAATCCAGACAAGGTGGCGTAGATACAGCGAAGCGCTCTTAAGCATTTGCTGCTGTGCTCAGAAGGTCTGGCCAGTCTTGAAGACTTGCGTTCTGAATATTTAGCCTCAATAGACTTTCAGTTCTGCGAGTGAGTGTTTCTATTGTCTTTATAAACGCCCGCTCAATGTCTTCCTCTGTGCCTTCGAGCTTAGAGGGGTCTGCAAGACCCCAATGGACTTTAAGTGACTGCCCAAACCATAGAGGGCAAGCTTCGTTTGCGGCAGAATCACACACGGTAATCACAACGTCTGCTTGCCAAGCTTCATGTTCATCCCAGGACTGGCTGCTTAGCCCTTCTGTGGGAATGCCTATTTTTTGCAGGTATTTCAACGACAGAGGGTGAACTTTCCCCGCGGGCTGGCTACCGGCCGACTTGGCGAGTACTTGACCTTTACCATAATAATTTGTCACGGCTTCAGCCAAAATACTCCGGCAACGGTTGTGGGTACAGATAAACAGTAACTTCATGAACTCGCCTGATCTTATCAAGGAAGGGGGGTGTTTTTAGCCGCATAATTATATAGGCATAGTTATTGTGTCCGCAATTCGTCAATCTAGTGAAAGAGTCGCTATAATACGGCCACTTTCAGATTTCACTGTCTAGCATTCAATGCCGAGCCTAAAAATCAATGATCCACAAAAAAGCCTTCGATGAGCAAATGAAACATGCGGTCTATAAAGCCATCTTTGAACGTCGAGATATGCGGCATTTCAACGGTGAGCCCTTGGACGAAGCCATTTTACAGCGGCTTTTTGAGGCCGCGCATGCAGCTCCAAGTGTTGGTTTAATGCAGCCTTGGCGCTTCATTCGAGTGCAGAGCACCGCTCTAAAACAGCAGCTTCACGCGCTGGTTGAAAAAGAAACACAGGTAACGGCAGAAGCATTGAATGATTCCAAAGACGCCTTTTTGAAACTCAAAGTTCAGGGCATTTTAGATTGTTCAGAAGTATTGGTGGTCAGCTTGATGCCGAAGCGCGAGCAGCATATCTTTGGCCGTAGAACTCTGCCCGAGATGGATCTGGCCTCGGCCGCTTGCGCCATTCAAAACATGTGGCTGGCGGCGCGCGCCGAGGGCATTGGCTTGGGCTGGGTGTCGCTGTTTGAACCCGAAGCATTACAAGAGCTGTTCTCAATGCCCCGCGATGCAACACCCATTGCCGTACTATGTCTAGGGCCTGTTGATGCGTTTTACAGTGAGCCAATGCTCATTGAGGAGCACTGGGCCGAGCGAGGGGAATTAAAAAACTACGTAATGACTGACTCCTGGGACGGGAGTAAAGAAGCGCAAGCGCAAAAGCAGTGGCAAACTACAGAGTCATAGCTTCTTTTCTAAAAAATAAGCCAAATGGATTGCCCTGATCTCGGCGTCGCTTATTCAAAATATAGAGAGTTAGCAATAACCCTAGTACTTCGGTGCTGGGAGCGGCAATCCAAATTCCCCACTCGGAAAAAAACCAAGGTAAAATAAAAGTAAGCGGTAAAGCAAAACAATAGGTTTTTGTTAAACCCAAAATACTTGCGCGTTTTGCATCTCCAATCGACTGGAAAAACATACTAATAATCATGAGCGGCCCTAGCAGGAAGAGGCCGCTGGTGGTTATAGGTAGAATACGCGCAACTTCCGATATTATGCTGGCATCGCTGACAAAGATACGTCCAAAATCATTTCTAAATATCAGTGTCATTACTTGCAGTATGACGCAATAAATAAACGAGGCACTCAAGGCGATTTTTATACTTGAATTTGCGCGTTCTGACTTGTTTGCGCCAACATTGTTGCCTGTTATAGTTTGAAAAGCCAAGCTTAAACCCAGTAAGGGTAAAAATATGAAGACCATTAAGCGCGTGATAATTCCGTAGGCACCTACGGTGGCTTCGTAGTTGACCTGACTCCAAAGCTGCAAGTTGTACAAAATAGCCGCTGACGATAAGGCTAAACCCACATAGCTTAGGCTAGATGGCGCTCCAAGTGCTAAAAATTCTTGCCAGTTTTTTCGGCTGAGAGAGAAACCAAGCACTTGAATATTTAATTTGTTAGTTTTAACCCGGCGATAAATAAATACTGCGCTTATACTAGCCAATTGCGCCAAAACAGTGCCATAGGCTGAGCCCGCCACACCCCAGTTCATTTTTGCAATTAATAGGTAATTAAATACACCGTTTAGCACAACGGAAGCTAAGGACATTAAAGCCATGAAGGGGATCTGACCTTCGCAGCGTAAACTGTCGCTATTAATCGCGAGAATAAAACCTATGGGCGAAAAGAAAACCAATATGGAAATGTAGGTATAGCTCATTTGTGAAAGGGTTTCAGACCCGTTGCTTACCGATGACGTGAATTGACTTCCCCCCATTAAAAATATGCCAATGAGCACAGCGCAAACGAGCAGCGCCAATGTCATCGCTTGAGTAAATGTTTCACGTGCCTTTGCGTTTTCCCCCGCGCCCAGTTGTCGGGCCATTACGCTGGCAAAACCATTTGATACCAAGGTTGTAAGAGCAATAATCAGCATGAATGCTGGAAACATAGATGTTACGGCGGTCAGGGCTTCAGCGCCAACAAAAACACCTAAAAAATAGGCGTCTACTAGTGAAAATGAACCATTGACCAGCATCATAAAAATCATTGGCGCGGCGGTTTTTAAAAACACTAGGGGCAGGGAGCCCTTGAGAAATAAGTTGTCTGTAGCTGACGTTTCCATACGGTTAAACTTCTCCGTTGTGCAATGCTGATAGGGTATTAAATTTTCCTAATACAAAGGTTTTTAGTTCGTCGGGCCAGGAGGCAATGGCAGTTTCGAAACTTACTTTGCTATTGCGGTAGAGAGCCCGACTGGCTTCTTCGAAACCGGGCTCATCGCCAAAAATAACCAACATAAATCCATCTAACTGTTGCTGCTGCATACAAATAATGTCTTCAGGCTTGGCGTTGTTGCGGGCTTCTTCCACTAAGCGTCGAAGGGTAGCCGAAGCACCGCCTCTCTGTGTCGCCAGCCACTCCCAATGTCGTGGCAATAAAGTTACCTCTTTGGCTTTTACGCCGAGCTTAGGCCGGCCTCGCTTATTGCTGGTGCCGCCGTCTTTTGGGCTCAGCTTATCCAATACGGTTTGTGCGTCACCTTGCCAGTCGATGTTAATTCGCTTGCAAGTTTCAGCGTCCACCACAATGGGTTCAATATTTTGGTCAATGTTCTTAACTTGAATGACGATCTGCTCTAGCGAGCCTTGTGCAAGAATGCTGCGCTGGTGAAGCGCCAAATATTGGCTTGTCATGTGGGTGTATTCCAACGTCGATGGTCGAGGTGGCATATTATTACCCATGGTTTAATATATTGTCAATTAAACCCGGGTAATAATATTTTGCCCCACAAACCTAAACTTGGAACATTGTGGGTATTTCAGAGTGGAGCTTTTATTTGGCGCCGTGCAAAGACTTATGGATTGCCTGTAATTCCTCTTCTCGAACAAACAACTTATTTTCTTCATATCGCTCGCTAGGAAGCTCGCAAAGCTCAGCCATCTTCGCTAGGGCTCTGCCCATCACTTGGTCTGCATCAAACACTTCGTCCAACATGCCAATGGTGGCGGCCTGCTCTGGCGAGTAAGCTTCCGACTGAATGATAGCTCTAGAGTGGTGCAATGGGTCTATGTGGGTTTTGGCGAGGGTTCTCAGGGTTGGGTTGAAGTGTAAGTTAATTGCTGTTTCGGGCAATTTGAAGACGAATTCGCCAGAGGCGCCCACACGGTAGTCGGACGCTAGCAGCAGAAACACACCCATGCCAATGGCATGGCCTTCACACACAGCCACAACGGGCTGGGGATGAGAGTAGATCTTTTCCAATACCAGCATGCCTTCAGATACCATCTTCTGGGCGGCTTCTGGGCCAGAAGCCATAGCTTTGAGGTCAAAGCCGGCCGAAAACATACCCGCATGCCCACAAATTAAAACGCCTTTGCTCTCGTTTTTTGCGCGCTCTAAGTTGGCCAAAAATTCTTGGGCGAGATCGAAAGACACCGCGTTGGCCTTGCCGTTGTCTAGTGTGATCTTGGCGATATCGCCTTCAAGTAGTTCGTATTTCATCGTATTCCGGGCTCCTAGGCTGTTTTAAAACAATTGTTTGAATCAAATTCTACCTGTTTTTTGGGGGAATGGCTTGGTAGTTTATCGCCCAAATTAAGATCTATAACTTATTGCTGTTTGGCAATTAATTCGCCCAAGCGGCACAGGGCTTTTCGGCGCGCTTCGGTCCAGGGGTGGGCATAGCTGATTCGCAAGAAATTCTGGTAGCGTGTTTGCGCCGTGAATAAACGTCCAGGTGTCAAAACGATACCTTCTAGGCGTCCAACATTATACAGGGCAACCGTGTCCACAGATTCTGGTAGTTCAAGCCATAAAGCTAAACCGCCTTCAGGTTGGCTACATCGTTTGGCCATGGGTAAATAGTGTTGAATCAGTTCTATTAGTTCACGGCAGCGTTCGCGAAATTGGCCGCGTTTTCGGCGCAGGTGGCGGTCAAAGCCGCCTTCAGCGATGTATTGGCTCAAACCCTGTTGCAGTACTTGGGGCACGGCCATGGTAGTGGCCAATTTCAAACGCAAGACTTCCTGCATATATTTGCCTGGGGCTATCCAGCCAAGACGGAGGTCTCGCGACAAGCTTTTTGAAAAAGAAGAGCACTGTAAAACACGGCCCTGTGAGTCATAGGAATAAAGGCTGCGGGGCCTTTGTGCACCAAAATACAATTCGCCGTAAATATCATCTTCAATGAGGGCAATATCATATTCTTCAGCGAGCGCGAGTAATTTCTGCTTGTTCTCTGAGGGCATGTTGGCGCCCGTCGGCGTGGCAAAACAAGGCGAGACCACAAGCGCCGTAATACTCCAATGCTGGAGTGCCAGCCTCAATGCGTCTGGGCTGAGACCTGTGTCGGCGAGACAGGGAAGCTCTAAGGCCTGTAAGCCTAGCGCTTCAATCAATTGAAAGGTGCCGTAGTAGCCTGGTGATTCCAAAGCCACCACATCTCCCGGTTTTGTGGTGGCCATGAGTGCAAGCAACAAGCCGTGCTGGCAGCCGGCGGTAATGAGTAGTTCGTCCTCTATCACTTGAGCGCCGCCACGAGCCATCATAGCGACCACTTGTTTACGTAGCGCTAATAGTCCTTTGGGTTCGTCGTAATACAAATATTGTGCACTGCTTTGTGCGCGTGGGGCGCGGCTGAGGCAGCGCTGAAGTTTAAGATTAGTAGGTTCTTCATCAAGGCCGGGTCGAATATCAAACGCGGCACCCTGAGCCATTATATCGAGCAAAATTTGCTCTTGGCCAAGTGGAGTGGGCGCTAACACCGGGTCGCTTTGAGGTGGAATGTCTAGAGCTTGGGTTTGTGGGCTTACAAAGTAGCCCGAGCGGGTGCGGGCCTGTATGACGCCTTCAGCTTCTAGTCGACCATAGGCGTTTAACACGGTGGATTTCGATAGGTCAGTGAGTACACACATTTCTCGAACTGAGGGTAGCTTTTCACCTGGTGGGCGCTGACCGGAACGAATTTCCTCTCGCAGCTGCTCTTCAAGCTGCACATACAAAAATTTTGGCATGAGTACAAAACCTTTAAAAATAATGGGTACAGAAAGCCTCACGGCCATCTGTACCTAATTATATAGTTTTTTTTGAATCTGTACCCATAAAGCTGATCCCCGTACCCTTGTGTTCAGAGTCCTTTGTTTCTGAGAGCGAGATCATGTCCGAGACCATCCCCTTAATTAACCTGCCTGAACCTGATGCCGAGCCTGTGCCCACGGTGCATTATGTGCCGGCCTACGATGGCAAAAAGGTGTATACCCGAAGAGCCCAGGGTGTGTTTCAGCGTCTTCGACATTACGTGAGTTTGCCGCTGCTATTAGCGTTCTTTTTGCTTCCTTGGCTCAGTATTGACGGACGCCCCGCAGTCTACTTTGATATGGGTGAGTTAAAGTTTTATGTGCTGTGGGGAATTTTTTGGCCTCAAGACAGTATCTTACTGGCGGCCATTTTAATAATGGCAGCGTTTTCTTTGTTGGCCCTGACGGTTTGGGTGGGGCGGGTGTGGTGTGGGTTTTCTTGTCCGCAAACCTTGTGGACCTTGATGTTTATCTGGATTGAAGACAAGTGCGAAGGCGACAGAAATCAAAGAATTAAACTTGATAAAGCGCCTTGGTCACGCCAAAAGCTCCTCAAGAAATTTAACAAGCATAGCCTTTGGTTGTTGTTATCGATATTTACAGCAATTACTTTTGTGGCTTATTTCTACAATATTCATACGCTCTTAGACGACATTTTATCGCTCAATGTATCTGTTGGTGGCCTGGTTTGGATCGCTTTATTTGCGTTAATGACTTACCTCAACGCGGGCTGGTTGCGGGAGCAGGTGTGCAAGCACATGTGCCCCTATTCTCGTTTTCAGTCGGCAATGTATGACGATAATACTTTGCTTGTGGCTTACGATGAAGGGCGGGGTGAGGGGCGAGGCCCAAGAAAGCCTGGGGCAAATTACCGCGAGCAACATTTGGGTGATTGCATTGATTGCAACTGGTGTGTGCAAGTATGCCCCGCCGATATTGACATTCGCGATGGCCTGCAAGCCGAGTGCATTAACTGCGGTTTGTGTATTGATGCCTGTGATTCGGTAATGGAAAAAATGGGCTATGAGAAAGGCTTGATCAGGTTTTCATCTGTAAGCGGAGAGCCGTCGGCTTTGAAGCGTTTTTTACAGCCAAAGATGCTGGCCTACTGTGTAGTGCTGGTGACCATGGCAATGACATTTACCTATTCCGTCACAGACCGAATTCCGCTACAAGTGGACGTTATTCGCGATCGTGGCGCACACATGTTTCGTGACCGTAATGGCTACATTGAAAATGTTTATCTAGTGAAGTTGAACAACATGATGGATCACGCCGATACAGTTTTCTTGACGGTGCGGGGCGACCAGCCTTACAAAATCCGCGGCAATAAACCCATTTATCTAGAGGCCGGGGAGATTTTCACAGTAGCGATACGCTTGGTTTTAAAGAAAGAACTACTAACAAGGTCTAATGAGGTGGTGTTTATAAAGGCTCAGTCTAGTGCTTCGCCAGAGGTGGCGGCTGAGCAAAAAACGGTATTTATGGGGCCGATGGTAAAGTGATGGGAATCTACAATTGAAAATAGCTTAGCGGCTCGCAACATAGTGTCGTATGGCGCGGTAGTCTGAATAGATCCTGTCCTCAGAAAAGAACAATCGCTCGCCATCGTCAGATGATTGCGGTTGTAAGATGGCTTGTAACTTTCCTTCAGGATTGATGACATACAATGTATAACCGTGCGCTACGGTATAATTTTTTATGCCGTGTGCAAGGTCGTTGGCTACAGGTGTTAGTTCCGCGAGTAGCCCTAAGCCTTGCTCAAAGGGTTGATGCGCATACCCCAAGGCTAGTCGCCGAGTTAAGCCAGTAAACTTACCATTAAAAAACGGTAGATATTCAGCTAGTTTTTTAACCGTATCCCGCTCTGGATCAATGGTGTAAAACAATATTTTGGTATCGGACAAGTCCTCGTTTTTCTGAAGAATTGTATCGAACTTATTAAGCACACTTAGAGTGGTAGGGCAGACGTCTGGGCAATCGGTATAGCCATAGGCCAGTAAATGCCAGCGACCCATCAAATCTGAATTACTGAAATCGAAGTTGTTGTGATTCACTAAGCGGAAAGGTTCTAGGGCTTTCGCCTCGGGTAATATTACACCGTTAATTTCAGGCAGCGGTGCTTGTTGTTTGAAGAGGAATAGATTCAGCCCTAACATCAGGAGTATCAGTAGTGCCAAGGCGGAGGAGTATTTTAATTTCACCATGCTTAATTTGTGTAAAACGTGAGTCTGGAAAGGTGAGTATAGTCGGCTTCTAGCAGCATTAAAGCAATTAACACTAGCAGCGTCAGAGGTGGCAGCAGTAGTGTGTATTTTAGTGCAAGCCGTTCCCAGTTCAGATGCATAAATACGCTGACGATAAGCCCTGCCTTAAGCACCATAAAAATCAACACTAGAGTCCATCGTAGGTAACTTTCTACGTGATAAAAATCGACTAGGTAGGAACAGGTGCTGAGTACAAACAGCAAGATCCAAACCTTCACATAAACCCCAATGGGGTGCTGTTGATCAGATGTATGGCTCACGATGTCTCTCCTTTGTTAACTACCACAAATAGAACAAGGCGAAGATAAATACCCAAACTAGATCGACAAAGTGCCAATAAAGCCCGGTGATCTCAACTATGCCGTAACCCTTCTTTTCGTATTTACCCTGTTTTACTTTTAACGCGACAATACTGAGATAAATGACCCCCGCGGTAACGTGCATACCGTGAAAGCCAGTGATCATAAAAAATACGGAGCCGAACTGTTCCGCGCCCATGGGGTTGCCCCAAGGGCGAACGCCTTCTTCCACAATCAGCTTGGTCCACTCGAAAGCTTGCATGCCCACAAAAGAAACGCCCAGCGCGGCAGTGACGAACATGAGCCGGGCCGTGTTTTTACGGTCACCTCGATAGGCGCAGTTGACCGCCATAGCCATAGTGCCGCTGCTGGTGATCAAAACAAAAGTCATAATGGCGATGAGAATTAGTGGCAGATGAACACCGGCGATGGTGAGGGCAAACACTTCACTGGTGATGGGCCAGTCAGCCGTGGCAGACATTCTTACTTTCATGTAGGCGGTAAGAAAAATCGTAAAAATAAAGGTGTCGCTGAGCAGAAAAATCCACATCATGACTTTACCCCAAGGCAAGTCAAATGTCTGCTTGTCGGCCGACCAATCGCTGGCGACTTCGGCCCAGCTACCTTCCTCGTGTGCTGGGGCTTTGTCTATTTCAGTGGGCATACTTGTTGCCTCCAGAAAGCTCTGATGTTTAAAATCCGCATAATGCGGCTAAGAGTTGATAGGTCTCGGCGCTGCTGGTCAGCAACGCAAACAACACAAGCCAGATTCCAAGTAGGTAGTGCCAGTAGTTTGCGCAGAGGCTTAGGTTACCGCTTACCCGTGCCCAGCTCTGTTGAGTATCAGATAGAGACTTTCGCGATACGCGGATAAAGACCCAAGCTAGAACCAATAAGCCGCCAATAAGGTGGGCGCCGTGCACAGCGGTGAACAGATAAAAATAGCTGTTCGCGGGGTTCGATGCCAAGTAGTAACCTAGGTCGTTCAGTAGAGACCATACCCAGAGTTGGGCCACGATAAATTGCACCGTGAGTGTCAGCGCCACGCCGGTAGCGGCGAGTACGGCTCTTTTTCGGCCAGTTCTAGCGTAGTACAGCGCAAGCTGCATGGCCACGCTGGCGGCCACTAATACGCCGGTGTTTAGCCAAAGGCGCCAAGGGTCGCTTAGAGGTTGCCAAGGCTGTCCAGCTAGAGCTTGAAAGTCTGGAAATTGTGAGCGTTCTAAAAAGGTAATAATAAATAGAGAGAAAATAACGGTCACAACCGCCAAGAAAAATTTCAAGGCAATTCGCTTTTGATTGTTGAGTAAGCTTATGGCGTTCATTGCCGGCTGTGGCTGTGCCGTATCTGTGGCCAGCCAGGGTTTTTCCGAAAGCGTAGCAAAGAAACTCATGAGCGATCTCCTTCCGCTTCGCCTTCAGAGAGGTGCGCGGCATCCACCGGTACGTTTTGCGGTGTAAAATCGTCCACGGCGCCCGGGACGCAATAGTCATAAGCCCAGCGATGCACTACCGGCAATTTTGCTCCCCAATTTCCGTGCACAGGGGGTATCTGTGGGGTTTGCCATTCTAAAGATGAAGCCTCCCAAGGGTTGTGGGCGGCTTTTTTATCGCTGCGTAAACTAATGATGACGTTGATGATAAATAGAAGTTGGGCGACGCCGACAATAATGGCTGATACGGTAATGCCCGCGTTTAGTGTTTGGGCCGACTCAGGAATAAAGTCGGTGCCGGCCATTGAATAATAACGACGCGGTACGCCAAGAAATCCCAAGTAGTGCATGGGAAGATAAATCGCGTAGGTTCCTAAAAAGGTGATCCAGAAATGTGTTTTCCCCAATCCAGTGTGCAACATTTTTCCGCTCACCAAAGGGAACCAGTGATAGATGGCCGCAAACAACACCATTATAGGTGAGACGCCCATTACCATATGAAAATGGGCCACTACAAAATAGGTATCAGACAGTGGCAAATCAATCACCACGTTACCTAAAAATAGACCAGTTAGGCCGCCGTGAGTAAAGGTGAAAATAAAACCAATAGCAAATAACATTGGCGTTGTTAGGCGTATGTTGCCGCGCCAGAGGGTGAGCACCCAGTTGTATACCTTGATGGCCGTGGGAATGGCGATAATGAGAGTTGTGGTGGCAAAGAAAAACCCAAATACGGGGTTCATGCCGCTCACATACATGTGGTGGGCCCAGACAATAAAGCTTAAGCCGCCAATAGCTACGATGGCCCAGACCATCATGCGATAGCCAAAGATATTTTTCCGCGCGTGAACAGACAGCACATCTGACACCATACCAAAAGCAGGCAGGGCAACAATGTAAACTTCTGGGTGACCAAAAAACCAGAATAAATGTTGGAACAAGACTGGGCTGCCGCCGTTGTAGTCCAACGATTCACCTAGGGAAACAATGGCGGGCATAAAAAAGCTGGTGCCCGCCAGTTTGTCCAACAGCATCATAATGGCGCTAACTAGCAGTGCGGGGAAGGCCAGTAAACCCAAGATGGTGGCGACAAAAATCCCCCAAATAGACAGCGGCATGCGCATCAAGGTCATGCCGTGGGTGCGCGCTTGTAAAATGGTGGTGACGTAATTCAAGCCACCCATAGTAAAGGCCACAATGAAAATGGCGAGAGAGACGAGCATCAGTATGATGCCCCCGTTGTAGCCCGGGGTGCCGGCTAGAATGGCTTGGGGAGGGTAGAGTGTCCACCCCGCGCCTGTCGGGCCACCGCTAATAAAAAAGCTGCTCATAAGTACCAAGACAGACAGCAAGTACATCCAGAAGCTGAGCATGTTGAGATAGGGGAATACCATATCTCGCGCGCCAATCATTAGGGGAATAAGGTAGTTGCCAAAGCCCCCTAAAAGTAAGGCCGTTAGCAAATAGATCACCATAATCATGCCGTGCATGGTGACGAATTGTAGGTAAGAGGCAGGATCAATAAAATCGAAACTGTCGGGAAACCCAAGTTGTAAGCGCATAAGACCAGAGAGTACCAGCGCCACCAGACCCACAAAAATAGCGGTAATAGCGTATTGCACGGCAATGACTTTGTGGTCTTGGCTCCAGATATAACGCGTTATAAAGCTAGAGGGATGGTGTGATTCATCTATTTGCTCAGCGATGGCCGTATGTGTCATAGCGCGCGTTCCCTATTAGCGATGTTCGCTATCGAATTGATTAATGTAGGTAATTAGGTCGTCAATGGCTTGCTCATCTTTGAGCATTCTGGCCATCAATATCATTTGTTTTCCATAGTTATCGTCGGCGTGGTTACCCCGTACGCCGCTACGGAAATTTTCGATTTGACGTTTGATGTACCAATCTTGTTGGCCCGCGAGTTTTGGAGCATTCAATGAGAAATTGCCCTGGCCTTCTGTGCCGTGACAAGCGCCACACGTTATGTAGTAGGAGGCGCCGCGAGCCGCGTTGCCATTTATCTGATTATCGACCGCCGCTTCTTCAAGGCTATCGATATGAGCGAGAACATTTTTCATGGCTTGCTTGTCGGTAAGAATTGCCGCCATGGGGGCCATCTGTTGGCCAAAGATATCGTCTTTGTGGGCGCCGCGAATGCCTTGCTGGTAGTAGTGTAGCTGTCGGCTTAAATACCAACTGGCTTGGCCGCTGAGTTTGGGAGCATTGAGTGCCTTGTTCCCCTCAGCTTGTTGGCCATGGCAAGCCGCGCATGTAGCGTATAGGGCCTGACCCGCAATAGGGTCGCCTTTTGTGCCCACTTGGGTTTCACGAAAGGTGGGCTGGCTTGCAAGCCAGGCGGTGAAATCTTCGGGGGTGTCCACCACCACATGGCCGCGCATGGTGTGGTGGGCTAGCCCACAAAGCTCCATGCACAATATGTCAAAGCGGCCTATTTTTGTGGGTTCAAACCAAAGATAAGAAATAAGACCCGGAACTAAGTCCATCTTCACTCGGAACTGGGGTACCGCAAAATTGTGTAAAACGTCTTTGGAGCGAAGCAGTACTTTTACATCTTCGCCTATGGGCAGGTGCACTTCATTTTGGTCGATGATCACATCATCTTGGCCGGCCAAATCGCTGGGGTCTAAACCCAGCGGGTTGGTGTCAGAGATGAATTGTTTCGCGACGCGGCCAAATTGCCCGTCTTCACCGGGAAAGCGAAACCCCCACTGCCACTGTTGGCCCACCACTTCCATTTCGGACGCGCCTTCAGGGACGTCTACAAACTTCGCCCAAACCACTAAGCCGGGCGCCAGCATTACAATGACACCTGCGGCCGTGATGGCGCTTAACCACACTTCTAGCCGTTTATTTTCGGGTTCATAATGTGAACGCTTGTCTTTGTGATACCGGAAGCGAAAAACGCAGTAAGCCAAAAACAAATTCACCGCCACAAACACAAATCCAGTCACCCAAAAAGTGAGGTTGATTGTGGTGTCAATGGAACCCCAATTCGACGCCAATGGCGTAAACCACCATGGGCTGGCAAAGTGAAAAATAAGAGAAGCTATAATCAGCAAGACCAAAATGATCGCAAGCGCCATATGTAACAGTCCCTATCGAATTGTGCCGCCCTATAACAAAAGTTCGCCACTGGTGCCAGTGGGAAAAAGATTTACAGCTCTGTTGCGCGCCCACAGCGATGGTCGAGCGCACGAATTATTTTTGTAGGTATATCAATGCTTATGCTTAGAAGATTATTAACTAGCGTGTTAGTTATTATAGCAATTGACGCTGAAAGCGATTGTAAATTAACGAGATTAAAAAGAATTTTGATAGCGTTAAATAGGATAATGCTCGGTTTGGCCGTTATTATTGGTCTTTTCCCTCATTCTCTTGAGAATTTTCCAAGGACAGCCTTCCATACTTGCGGCTCTGGCAGGTATCATGTGGCCTTGCAAATGTTCTATTTGCCCCATCGTTTGGAAACATGCTGTTGAATCATCCTGCACGTGAATCGAACTTACGATTCTTCTTTCGCTATATCCTCCTACATAAGTGGTCTTACGGGGTTGGTATTCTCATGCTGCTGGCGACTAACTGGTTCGCGGTCAGTATTCCCGGCTATATTGGTACCGCCATCGACCTGCTGAAGGAGTCTCTAGCGCAAAATCAGTCGCAGTTTAATGCCACAGTAGTCACCATCATTGTGCTGGCACTTGCCATGATGGGAGCTAGAACCCTGTCAAGAATGTTGTTTTTTAACCCAGGCCGAGCGATTGAGAAAAACCTTAAAGACGACGCCTTTGCCAAGCTGACTCGCCTACAGAGAGGTTTTTACCAAAAATACGAAACCGGCAGCCTCATCTCCATTGTCAATAATGACGTCAACGGCATTCGTGCATTGGCAGGTGTAGTGATGTTGCAGGTGTTTAATATCGCCTTTGCGTTGTCATTAACCCCTTATAAAATGTGGCAATTGTCATCGACCTTGACCTTGTATTGCATGGTGCCGGTTGTGCTTACCTTCTTGGTGTCTCATCGCGCCATTGGCAAGATGCGTTTAATGATGAAAATGCGCATGGTGGAGCTGCAGGGTTTGTCTACTCGATCTGTAGAACTGATGTCAGGTATTGAAGTGATTAAGTCCTATCAAATTCAAGATTGGGCTCGAGAGGAATTTGCTGAAAGCAACGAAGTTTTGCTGAAGCGCTCGGTGAGCTTGGCCAGAATTAGAACACTCGTGCTGCCGATATTGAGTTATACCGACCGTATTATGAAGGTGCTGATTCTCGCCGTGGGTGGTATTTATGTTGTTCAATCTGAATTATCTCTGGGTGAGTTGGTGGCCTTCTTGTCCTATGCCACCTTGCTGGCCATGCCTTTCTTCTCAATGGCGATGATTTTTTCTTCTTTTCAAAATGGCATGCTCAGTATTGAGAGTCTTCGTAAAATCATCGACCAAGAATTGCCCGCTCAAGACGAAAAACACTTGCCGGCCGCTGAGAGAGAAAACCTATTTAGCACCGCTGTTAACGTTCAAGATCTTTCTTACACCTACCCAGGCCAAACAGAACCCACCTTGAAAAATTTGAGTTTTGATATTCGACCTGGGCAAACTATTGGTGTGCTGGGGCAGGTGGGCTCGGGTAAAACCACTTTGGTGAATTGCATCAATCGTCACCTGGACATAGAGTCCGAAGCCATTTTCATTGATCACCATGATATTACTGAGCTTTCCCGGCAGGATTTACGCAGTGCTGTGCGCACGATTACGCAAGAACCTTTCCTATTTTCTGACTCCGTCGCGAATAACATTCGTTTTAGTGCTGGCGACCAGGAATACCGGTCTTTGGAAGACGTACTTTATCAGAGTGACTTGGTGGACGAGGTGGAGCAGTTTCCCTTGGGAGAAGATACCTTGGTGGGAGAAAAGGGTATTTTGCTATCGGGTGGGCAAAAGCAGCGCTTAAGCCTAGCACGCGCCATGTATTCACCGTCTAAATTAATGATATTAGATAATGTTTTGTCGGCGGTGGACAACGAGACGGAGCGTTTTCTACTGAAGCAAATTTTTGAAGTGATGCAAAGCCAAAGCATTCTCATCGTTTCTCATCGCGCCAGTGTGCTGGAGCGGGTTGACTATATTTTGGTGCTGGATAAGGGTGAAATTGTGGCGAGAGGCACCCATCAGGAGTTACTCCAAACGTCTCCTTTGTATCAGCAAACCTGGCATCTACAGCAAGAGGGAGGCGCTGCACAATGAAGGAGTTTGCACAGGCGCCTAAGGCCACCGAGAGCCCGTCCTCGAAGGGCGAACCCAAAACTCCCTCAAGGGGTTTTGATTGGGTCTTGATTAGCCGATTTCTAGGGTATCTAAAGCGCTATCGTCGACAGGTTATTATTGGCGCTGCGGCTGTACCATTGTCCATAGCGTGTAGCGTCTTGTTTCCCTGGTTGATCATGCACATTATTGATACCCAAGTCGTGGTGGGTAAATTGGACGGCTTATACTGGTGGGCGGGTTTACTGTTACTGGTCTTAGTGGGTAACTACATTGCTGATGCTTTATTTAATTATTTTCTGCAAACTTCAGCGCTGCACGCCCTAAGAGATATGCGTGCGGATATGTTTGCGCGAATACTGGCTTTTCCGCGCCGCTATTTCGACACTACCCCTATCGGCGTCTCTTTAACGCGCCTCACCAGTGACCTTGAGGCCGTGAACGAGTCGTTTGCACAGGGCTTGTTGAGCATGATTCGCGATATCTTAACCACTCTCGCGCTGCTTATTTTCCTCACCTTTATAAGTTGGAAATTGGCGTTAATGGTGCTGGTTATGGGGCCGCCCACTTACTTTGTGACAGAAATGTTACGTCGTCGCTTGCGGGAATCTTACGCCAAGGGCCGGGTCGTATTGTCTCAGGGTACAGGCTACCTACAGGAGAGTTTGAACGGTATAAAAACGGTGCAACTTTACTCTGCGGAAGACCAGGTGGAGAAAAAGTATAGTGAGTATACCGATGGTTTTTTTCGAGCTCAGTCTCGATCTAATTTTTACGATTCGGCTTTATTCGCCATCATTGAGGGCATTACCACCATCGCCATGGCCTCTATTATTTGGTTTGGAGCCAAAGAGGTTTTGGCGGCCACCATTACCTACGGAGTACTTATTGGCTTTACCCAGACACTAGACCGAATTTTTGTGCCTATCCGTGACTTCACTTCGCAAATTGCGTCTATTCAGCGAGCTCTAGCCGCGTTTGGGCACATTGAGGAGATATTTGAGCAGGCGCTGCAAGAGGATAGCGCTGCGCAAGGCAGTGCCCTTGTGTCTGAGCCGGTAGACCTAGAGCAGTTTCAGTCTTTGGTCTTTGACCAGGTAAGTTTTCGTTACAGTGAGGCGGGGCCGCTGGTACTCAAAAGCGTATCGTTTGAACTGCTGAAGGGGCAAAAAATCGCGCTGGTTGGGGGCACCGGTTCTGGCAAGTCAACTATTCTGCGCTTGCTCACAAAAACTTACGACAATTATCAGGGCTCTATTCGACTTAATGGACGAGAGTTGCGCGATATTTCAGTGGCCGCCGCGGGGCGTTTATTCTCTCTTATGCAGCAGGAAGTCTTTCTATTTAACCGCTCTGTTGAATTTAACATTGGCCTTGGGCGAAACGATATTTCTCGCGAGCAGGTAGAAGAGGCCGCTCGATATGTGTACGCGGATAGTTTTATTGAGCGCTTGCCGGAAGGCTTTGATTTTGAATTGCAGGGCAACGGAGGGAATCTTTCTGCCGGGCAGTGTCAATTAATCGCATTTGCTCGCGCAATTGCAACGGGCAGCGAAGTGGTTTTATTGGATGAGGCCACGAGCTCGGTGGACTCGGTGACCGAACGCCTAATTCAGAAAGCAATCGATCATGTTTTCGTCGATAAAACTGTTATCGCCATTGCCCATAGGCTCAGCACAATCAAGCACTCAGACCAGATATTGGTATTGGACAAAGGGGTGATTATTGAGCGAGGGTCTCACGGGGAACTGGCAGAACTTCAAGGTTTTTATGCAAACTTATTGAATGAACTGCCAGAGTCCTAATAGAGCCGAAAGCTAAGCTTTAGGCTCAGCTTTTTGATAATAACGGCTTGTAAATTTACGCTTGTTCGTTAAATTCTATGGTAAGGGGGAGCTCGGCAGTGGCTATTTTTGCTTGCGCCTGCTGTGCCTTCCTCGATAAGCCAATCACAACAACGTGACCCCGCTTTGCCTCTTGATGCGCCGCAACAGTGGCTTCAATATCAGCGGCGTGAAGACATTGTTGAACAACGTATTCTGTCGCTTTGTTTTGTAGCGCGGGCTTGAAGATTTTGCCTACCGCGGTAACAGGAACTTGATCGATAATCTCGATGCGTTTCGGAACTGCCGCGCGTTCAGAAATATGTTCTTGGCAGTAGCGTATCAACTCGGCTTCAGTGTCTTTCTTATTGTCACAAGCACTTGGATTCATGAGTGTAACAAAGGCGACGGGAAGTTCTCCCGCGTAGGCGTCAGGCTGGCCTACTGCGATTGTCATAGCCACCAAGGGGTGTTTGTTTAAGGGCTCTTCTATAAGGCTGGGGTCGATGTTGTGACCGCCTCTTATGATCAGGTCTTTTGAGCGTCCGGTTAAAAACAGGTTGCCGTCTTCATCGAGGTAACCCATATCGCCAGTGTTGAACCAGTCGCCGTCAACCCAGGCCTTGATGTCGTCATCGGGGTTTAGGTAGCCCGCGAAGATGTGGGGCCCGCGAGCCAAAACTGAACCCACCTCCCCAGTTGCGCATTCTTCACGGACAGTGTTGCCTTCAACGTCGGCAATTTTCATCTCCATGTAAGGGAAACGCGTACCTACACTGCCTACGGGAGGTGGAAATTCGGGTAGGGGGCGAGCGAGTAGACTGCTGGACTCGGTCATGCCGTAGCCACTGGTAATGCTCACCTTAAATGTCTCTTCAAAATTTGTTTTTAGGCTTTCCTGTAGGGGGGCAGCGCCACTGGAGACATCTTCCAAGACGCTAATGTCACTATCGCCCAATGGCGTTTGTAGTAGAGAGTTTAAAATTGTGGGTACAACGGCAAAGGCTTTTACCTTGAATCTCTCTACGTGATGCCACCAATTGGGAATGACGTGAGGCGAGCGAAAGCCGGCCGCGGTCATCATGACGATGGTTCTGCCGGCGAATAAAGTGGCGATGCCCGCGGCGACAGTGCCATAAATGTGAAACAGAGGAAGGCCACAGAGCATAGCGAAGCGACCTTTGTAGGCCGTTCTATCGGCATAGTTTTGACTGACAAATGCAATTCCGCCATGGGTGACTTTTGCCACTTTTGGTCGCCCAGTTGTACCGCCGGTGTGAAAGTAGGCGGCTATGTCATGTTCTGTAATTTTGCGCTCACTGAGCAGGTGAGTGCCCACTTGTTCAGACAGTGCTGCGTTAAAATCCAGTACCTTCAGTGTAGAGGTGGCGTACTTTTCCGGCTGAGTATCTTTGCCCACCAGTAATATAGTTTCTAAGCTGGGCATCTGAGCGATCAGCAACTCCACTTTTTCCCAGAGCTGGGGGTTGTCAGCGGCCACTTGAGTCACCAAAACTTTGGCTTTGGTTTCCTTCATAATCTCTATGATATGGGACACTTCGAGCAAAGGGTTGATAGGGTTGGCAATGGCCGTGACCTGGCTGCCCCACAAGGCAAAATGTGTTTCTAGTACATTAGGCAGCAGCAGGCTAACGGTGTCGGTTTCACCGTAGCCCATGTTGTGCAGCAGGTTGGCGCATTGGTGTACACGCTCAGCCAGCTCATTGAAGCTGATGTTAAGGGGTTCTTCGTCTCGTTGGGCTGTTTCCATAAAGGCCAGAGCGGTGTCTGAGCCAAAATTGCGAGCCGCATCTATGATCAGCTCATAGGTATTTTCCATGGGGTAGCGCTGGCGCATGGGCACAGATTCGTAGGCCTGGATATCTTTCAGGCCCGATAACATGGCGTTTTTATTGTGTGTGCTATTGGGCATTTGGGCTCTCTCACTTCTCTTTTATTGGCGGCAAAAAGTGTAGCATCAAAAAGATGCGTGTTCCACTCTGCGGAATTGAGTGTTACATTCCACAGTACAGATCGACCCACTTCCCGAGAGAGAGCACATGATTCGAGACCAAGAAACACTAGGCCAGCTGATTGATGGTATTGCACGCTTTGTGCGTGAGCGTCTGGTACCTGCCGAGGCAGAGCTTGCGGAAACTTACAACATCCCTGAGAGTATTGTTCAGGATATGCGAGACATCGGCTTATTTGGTTTGACCATTCCAGAGGCTTACGGTGGTTTGGGGCTGACCATGGAGGAGGAGGTATTAGTCGCGTTTGAGTTAGGCCAAACAAGCCCAGCCTTTCGCTCATTAATTGGCACCAATAACGGTATTGGCTCGGCATCTATCGTATTTGATGGCACCGAGGCGCAAAAGCAGCGCTATTTACCTCGATATGCCACAGGAGAGTTGATTGGCTCCTTTTGTTTAACAGAGCCTGACGTGGGTTCAGATGCGGCATCAGTAAAAACGACCGCGAAGAAAGACGGCGATCATTACGTTATCAATGGCACCAAGCGCTTTATCACCAATGCCCCTATTGCGGGTACCTTTACCGTAATGGCACGCACAAACCCAGAGATAAAGGGTGCGCGAGGCGTGTCGGCCTTTATCGTTGACGCCACTAGCTCAGGAGTAACAGTGGGTCCTAAGGACAAAAAAATGGGTCAGGCGGGCTCACATACCGCCGATGTGATTTTTGATGATGTGCGGGTTCCCGCCGAAAATTTGATTGGCGGCAAAGAGGGTGAAGGTTTTATCACATCCATGAAGGTACTGGATCGCGGCCGTTTGCATATTTCCGCCGTCAGCGTTGGCATTGCCGAACGCCTCATTGACGATGCGCTGCGCTTTGCCATGGAGCGGCAACAGTTTGGCAAGCCCATTGCTGAGCACCAAATGATTCAAGCCATGTTGGCCGATTGTAAGACTGAGGCCTATGCCGCGAGGTGTATGGTGCTCGATGCGGCCAGGAAAAAAGACTCGGGTCAGCAAGTTGCGACTGAAGCGTCTTGTTGTAAATTATTTGCCACCGAAATGGTGGGCCGAGTCGCCGACAAAGCGGTGCAGATTCACGGCGGCAGTGGTTATATTGCGGAGTATGCCGTGGAGCGATTTTACCGCGATGTTCGACTGTTTCGCCTTTATGAGGGCACCTCAGAAATACAGCGCATTGTGATTGCTCGCAACATGGTTAAAGCGGCGAGTTAACGCTTGGGCATTGCGCCCAAGCAGCATTGGCCCGATGAAGGGCTAGTCGCCATCTCCCATGGCCAACAGTGAGGCGTTGCCTCCAGACGCGGTTGTGTCATTGGAGACAACTTTCTCGGTAACAAAGCGCTGCATCAATGTTGGCCCACAGGTTTCTATAATTAGGGGGAGAAGTGCCCCTGGCCTCGAGACTAAAATGTTGTCGCTAAGTTTTGCTAAGACCTGTGGGCCACAAACCGCGACGGCGTTTAGTGCAGGGGCGAGCAGCATTTTTTGCAAGGCTTCTTTTGAGTCCAAATTCACACGTTCGTAAGCTTGGCTCATGCCCGCCGCTTGCATTCCCGAATCAAATTCAAAGAGACTGCTGCTGGCATGAATAACACGATTCCCGCTTAGGAGTGCCGCGGCAATTTGCCGGATACCGGCCTCTATGTTGTTGTTATTTTGCTGTAGACAAAGCACAGTGCCGCGCGCCTCCATTGTCAATTGATTCAGCTCTCCCGTCGGGCCTGTTAAGGTGATTGACTCTGACTGAGACGACACAGCTTCGCAAATCATAGCCTCAACTTGAGATTTTAATGTGGGCGTCAACGTCTTCGCATTGTCTCGGCTTAAAACCTCAACCCATAGTCTTACTCTAGTGGCCCGCTCTTCCACTTTAAGGTGAGACCACGCTGAATTGCCTTGCCCTAAGTAGTTGAGTGTTTGTTCAAGCGTCTTGCCCTTAGAAAAATTTATCTCCCCTTGCTCAATTTGATGTTCTGTTTGCTGCTGAGAATTTTGTGGGGCTCGACTCAAGCGATAAACATATGCGGGCCCTCCGGCTTTTGGTCCTGTTCCAGAGAGCCCGTGCCCGCCAAACGGTTGCACGCCTACAACGGCACCAATAGTATTGCGATTTATGTAAATGTTTCCTGCCTTAACTTTTTTTGCATAGAGCTTGCAGGTGGTTTCGATTCTGGAATGTACGCCTGAGCTTAAACCGAAGCCTGTGCTGTTAATGGCGTCAATCGCTTCATTAAGCTGCGTCGCTTTGTACCGCACTATATGTACTACCGGGCCAAAAACCTCTTCAGGTAATACCTCTATGCCATCAATTTCGTACAGGCGTGGCGCAAAGAATGTTCCGTCTTCACACTCCGCTGAAAGAGCACATTGATACAGTAATTCTCCTTTGTCTTGCATGTAAATCACATGCTTCTCTAAAGCTTTTAAGGCGTTTTTATCGATAACGGGGCCGACATCCGTGCGTAAAAATTCAGGTTTGCCGACATGTAACTCTCGCATGGCTCCAATGATCATGGCGATAATTTTGTCTGCTATGTCTTCTTGTAGAAACAACACTCGCAAGGCCGAGCAGCGCTGCCCAGCGCTTTGGAAACCCGAGGAAATTACGTCGTCAACCACTTGTTCCGGCAGAGCGCTGGAGTCTACCAACATACAATTTTGACCGCCTGTTTCTGCAATCAGCGGTATTCGTGAACCGGGGCGAGCCGAGAGTGTATTGGCGATGTTTGTGCCAACTTTGGTGGAACCGGTGAATAGCACGGCGGCCACTCGTTCATCGGGTAGCAATAATTTGCCAAGCTCAGGACCTGGCATAAGTACAAGTTGCACAACCTTGTCAGGGAAGCCGCACTCCGCCATCAATTCAATTGCCCGGGCGGCTATTAAACAAGTAGAGTCCGCAGGCTTGGCTAGCACTGTATTTCCCGCCACTAGCGCAGCCGTAACCTGACCCAAGAAAATAGCGAGGGGGAAATTCCAGGGGCTAATGCAGACAACAATGCCTCGGGATTCTAGGTTTCCTTCCGCACCCCAAGCCTTGTGTGGAGTGAAGACCTTGCGGCCTTCGTTGGCGTAGAATCGACAAAAGTCGATGGCTTCGCGTACTTCAGCGATACCATCTGCGCTAACCTTTCCAGCTTCCCTTGTGCACAGAGCAATGAGTTCGTCTCGATGTTCTTCCAAGCTGTCGCCGAGGCGTTCAAGACAAAGAGCGCGTGTTTCAATGTCTGTTTTAAACCAGGTTTGAAAAGCCGCGCTGGAATTTTCGAGCTGTATTTTTAAAGCCGTAGCGTCCGTTTTTGGTAGTGCACCAATAATATCTTGCGTGTTTGCAGGGTTGATTGAAATCACGGTGGCGATGTCAGCACCCGAATCCGGCAATATTGGTCGGGCCTGCTCCTGCGTATAAGCTCGCTGGAGGGCTTCCAAATGTGGCAGGTGTGTAAGGTCCAAACCATTGGAATTGTGGCGCTCTTTGCCGTAGAGCTCTAGAGGCAGAGCAATGTTGGGGTTGCTAATGTGCTCCCAGCGCTTAACTTTTGTTATTGGGTCTTCTACCAATGATGACAGAGGAATTTTGTCATCGACAATATTATTGACAAACGATGTATTTGCGCCGTTTTCAAGAAGGCGACGCACTAAGTAGGCCAGTAAACTTTCGTGTTCTCCCACGGGCGCGTAGATGCGCACGGGCAATTGTTGGTCTAGCAGCAGCGAGTCGTACAAACCCTCGCCCATGCCGTGAAGACGCTGAAATTCAAAGCCTTCGAAATTGCCTTCGGCGCGCTCAAGTACATAGGCAACAGTGTAGGCATTATGGCTGGCAAATTGAGGGTAGATAAAGTCGCGATTATCTAACAACAAGGCGGCACAGGCTTGATAGGAAACATCGGTGGAGGCTTTGCGAGTAAATACGGGATAAGACTGTAGACCGTCAACTTGAGCGAGCTTTATTTCAGAATCCCAATAGGCGCCTTTCACCAAGCGCAGCATCATCTTTCGGCCAACTTTCTGGCTCAGGCCAATTAACCAATTTAAAGTGGGGAGGGCGCGTTTCTGATAGGCCTGCACAACCACGCCAAAACCTTCCCAGCCGTTCAGATCAGCGTCCGTGTAAACCGCCTCAATTATGTCGAGGGACAAATCTAGGCGGTCGGCCTCTTCGGCGTCAACGCTTAGGCCAATGTTGTGCTCTTTGGCCATCAGGGCCAAGGATTTTAAGCGAGGTACTAGCTCAGACATGACTCGGTCACGCTGTGCAAATTCATAGCGCGGATGAATGGCCGAAAGCTTTACTGAAATACCCGCACCCTTGTAGATGCCTTTGCCTTTGGCCGCTTCGCCAATGCGCGCAATGGCGTGGGCATAAGATTCTAAGTATTGATCGGCATCGTGCATGGTTCTGGCTGCTTCGCCGAGCATATCGTATGAATAGCGGTAGCCTTTAGCTTCTTCCTTGAGGGCTTTTTTATTTGCTTCCTCTATGCTGCGACCCAGAACAAATTGTGTGCCCATAATCTCCATGGCTTGCCGCATGGCTTTGCGGATAATGGGTTCACCAATTCTGCCGATGGTTTTTTTCAAGCGATTGATATGGCCACTCTTTTCTTCGTCATTGAAGCTCACGACTCGCCCCGACACGAATAGGCCCCAAGCGGAAGAATTAACAAAAAGTGAGTCGCTGTTACCAATATGGGCGCTCCAATCGCCACTGATTAGCTTGTCGCGAATCAGCCGGTCTGCCGTTGTGCTATCCGGTACCCGCAGTAGTGCCTCGGCGAGACACATCAGAACTACCCCTTCTTGGGTGGAGAGCGCATATTCATTCAGCAAATTTTGAATTCCCGAGCCTGTCTGGGCGGCTTCACGGGCGTTTTTTGTAAGACCCATAGCTCGGCTTTTTACTCGAGCTTGAGCCTGAGGCTCGAGGCTAGCCAAGGGGAGTAGGGTTTCGACCAGTTTGGATTCATCGCAGCGGTAGTGCTTGTGAATACTGGCTCGAAGCTCAGTCTTTAGTGTTGTTGGGCTGGAAAAGAGCATTGCATTGATCCTAAAGCGCCGTGTTATTTACGGAAGATGATAGGGGGAAGGTTAAAGGATCATTGCTAGCAGGTGCTTGGGAATTGTCCTGTTGGTTCAGTATATTATGTGGTGAAATTTAAAATTTCGAGGCATAAATTTCGAGGTATAGGGTCAGAGGAGGTATAGCAGAGGTATAGGGTCAGAGTAAAAACTCCGCTGAAGGATTGTGAAGGATTGGGGTCGAAGGATTGGGGTCGGAAGGATTGGGGTCGGGAAGGATTGGGGTCGGAGTAAAAACTCCGGAAGGATTGGGGTCGGAGTAAAAACTCCGAATTAAGATCGAAGCGACTGTTGCGGGTGGTACAAACTAGAATGTGCCAACGGTTTCTAAACTGGGGTCAGAGCAATCTTTCTCGCTGGCTGCTGCTGAGCCTGCGAGATCGGACTGAGAAAGCTTGGTCTGACCCCAATCGTGCCAGCCGTAGCGGGACTTCGGTTTGATATCTGTGATATCTGGGGGCGGGGTCAAGTCTTGACCTCCATTTTCTTTGAAATGTAGTCATTTTGAATCACTTGAGTTATTTTAACTCTCTTTTCTAATTTCTTGGCAGAACCGTATTGAATAACGAAATCACCTTCTCAGGGCTGATTGAGCTGGCGATAGATCTAACTGCCAGCCTCACCAGCAGCGACCGTTTTGACCGCCTGCTCAGTACGGTGCGGCAAACCATTCGCTGCGATGCCGTGGCACTACTCGAGCTGCGAGGCGAGTACTTAAAACCGCTGGCACAGCAGGGTTTGAGTGCCGATACACTAGGGCGTCGGTTTGAAATTAGCGACCACCCTAGATTTTCAGCAATTTGTGCCTCGCGCTCTCCAACGCGATTTCCTGCCGACAGTGCATTACCAGACCCCTACGATGGCATGTTATTGGCACATGGCGGCGACCTGCCACTTCACTCTTGCATGGGTATTCCCCTGTTGTCCGACGACAAGCTAATTGGTGTGCTTACTCTGGACAGTATGACTCCTAACGTTTTTGACGATATTCCCCAGCACACTCTAGATATAGTTTCGCTAATGTCGGCCGCTGCGTTAAAAACCGCAATGTTATTACAGCAGTTGGAAAACCACTCGCGCCACAAGCAGCAGGTGGTTGAAGAGTTGACCCATGAGGCGCTGATCAAAGATGGTGGAGAATTGATCGGCAGTAGCGAAGCCATGAAGACCTTAAGGCGCGATATTGAATTAGTCGCGCCCTCTGATTTTTCGGTCTTGATCGAAGGTGAAACGGGGGTAGGTAAAGAGCTGGTGGCACGTACTGTTCACCGTTATTCAAGCCGTGAACACGGACCTTTGGTGTATGTAAATTGCGCGGCAATCCCGGAAAACCTCATTGAAAGTGAGCTTTTTGGGCATGTGAAAGGGGCGTTTACTGGGGCCGTTCGAGACCGAGCGGGAAAATTCAGCCTGGCCGATGAGGGCACCATATTTCTCGATGAAATTGGCGAATTGCCCTTAGCGGCGCAGAGTAAACTATTGCGTGTACTGCAAAGCCAGGAAATTCAACCGGTGGGGCAAGACGCGGTAGAAACTGTGAATGTGCGTATTCTCGCCGCAACCAATCGACAGTTGAAGAACGAAGTGGCTGAGGGGCGTTTTCGGGCTGATTTGTTTCATCGTCTCAGTGTTTACCCCATCCACATTCCACCCCTTCGCGAACGGGGCGATGACATAACTCTGCTCGCGGGATATTTTTGTGAATCGGTGCGGCGGCGTCTAGGTTTTCAGCAGTTAGCGCTGGAGCCAAAGGCAATACAGCGACTTAATCAATACCACTGGCCGGGCAACGTACGTGAATTGGATCATGTTATTAGTCGTGCGGCCCTAATGGCAAAGGGTAGCTCTCGTTCGGCCATCGTGAAAATTCAGGTAATGCATCTGGAATCTTTGACGCACTCAGCAGATTATTCCGCGCAAAATCGCTCGCCAGCCTCGGCCCTGCCAATGGACCCTGTGTTACCTGTGCGGGAGCATGCCTCGCGCAATTTAAAGCAGGTCACTGAGCAATTTCAGCGACAAGTGATCGTCGAGACTTTGGCCCAGCATAATGGCAACTGGGCGGCGGCGGGTCGGAGCTTAGAAATGGACCGAGCCAATTTAAGTCGCATGGCGAAGCGTTTGGGCATTGTTATTAATCGGCGTGTTGACGTAGACCTCAACGGATAGAATTAATATCTTGTTTATTATTGGACTCCGTGGCCCATTTATTTCAGTGATAGAACTGAAGGAATAAGCCGTCCTTTAATACTGCGCGACGGCCGATATTTATTGCTTCAGTCATAACTTTATTCAACCATAACTCACATTGGACTCTTCATCGGCGCAGTGCTCTGGGTCAATGTCATTTTGGCTGTGATTTTGCGCTAAGAGTAGATACACGCAGGGCAACACAAAGAGGGTGAAAAAAGTACCTATGATCATGCCCGCGACTAGAATAATACCAATACTATTGCGTGCCTCTGCACCCGCTCCGCTGACGAGTACAAGAGGAAAATGACCCAGCGCCGTTGCCGCAGTGGTCATCAGTACAGGTCTTAATCGTGTTTCGGCTGCGCCTTTAATGGCCGCTAATCTATCAAAGCCTTCCGTTTGTAAATGATTGGCAAATTCGACAATCAAAATTCCATTTTTGGCGATTAAGCCGACTAAGGTTATGAAGCCGATTTGGGAATATATATTAATTGTAGTGAGCCCCAAAAATGGAAACAACATAGCCCCCGCAAGCGCCAGTGGTACTGAGCCAATTAATACCACGAGAGGGTCGCGAAAGCTGTTGAATTGAATGGCTAGCACAAAGTAAACGAAAACTAAGGCAATGCCCAAGACACCTACGAGAGTGCTGCCTTCTTGCCGTAGTTGACGAGATTCACCTGCGTAATCCAAGGTGTAACTCGCAGGCAAGTGAATAGCGGCGGCGGTTTCCAGTTGTGCTAAGCCCTGTTCCTTTGTTGTGCCAGGCAAAACGCCGCCATAGATGCGGAAGGAATTCTTTTGCTGAAACTTGCCGAGCACTCTTGGTACGGTGGCATGCTCTAGCTTGGCAATTGCAGAAACCGGAATTAGATCGCCTGTGGTATTGCGTAACTGCAAATTTAATACCGCCTGAGGATTGAGGCGTGATTGCTCTTTCAGCATTGGGATAACCCGATAAGCCTTGCCTCCAAAGTCGAATCGATTGACGTAGTTGCCCGACAGCAGCACTCCTAATTGCTGGCTCACCCAACTTAGATCCATGCCCAAATCGGCGATACGCTCTCGATCTAGTATCAGTCTCACTTGAGGCTGATCAATCTTTAGATCGGTATCAACAAACAGAAAGCGACCACTGGCGTAAGCGTCTCCAATTATTTTGTTTGCGTACTGCTTCATTTCTTCGGGAGAGTCCGCCGACTGTACCACTAGCTCCACATCAAAATTGCCCGCAGTGGGTAGAGCCGCTGACAAAATGGGGAATACTTTCAAACCCGAGATACTTGATGTGGCGCCATAAACTCGCGGCAGTAGCTCTTGCACACTGCTTTCCCGGTCGGCAAAGTCCACAAAACTAACACCGCCAAAGCCACCGTTCGGCCTTAAAATTTGCCACATGAATTTGGAACCCGGCACATTCAACATGGAATCTACCACGTCACTCATATAATCGGTGGTGTAGTCGAGAGAAGCCTCTGGGGGTGACTCGATAATAATATTGATTTCACTCTGGTCTTCTATGGGGGCCAGTTCTTTCTGGGAAAACAGAAAAAACGGTACAATCAATAAAGTGAAGAACACACCGCCAAATAGTACCTGCGGGCGCCAACAAAACACGCGGTCTAAGCACCGGCCATAGGCAATATGCAGTTGGTCAAAGCGCCGATTCACCCACATTGTGATGCGCCCTTCATGTCCACCTTCAGGGCTGGCGTAGGCGCTCATTATGGGTGATAGGGTGAGTGCTACAATACCTGAGATCAATACCGCAACTGCGAGCGTAAAGGCAAATTCCTTGAACAGTACGCCTGTTAACCCTGACAGAAAACCAATGGGTGCGTAGACCGCGGCCAGGGTAATGGTCATGCCGATAATAGGTGCCATAAGTTGGCGAGAGCTGGCGAGGGCGGCTTGAGTTCGAGTTTTGCCTTCGCGCATATAGCGCGAAACGTTTTCAACCACAACAATGGCATCGTCCACCACTAAACCAACCGACAGAACAATGGCCAATACTGTTAGTAGGTTCAATGAGAAACCCATTATGGTCATGGCCGCCACCGCACCCAAGATGGAAATTGGAATTGTAATCAAGGGCACAATGGCTGTGCGTATTGACCCCATAAGTGCTAATACCACCAGGCCAACCAAAAGAATAGTTTCGGCCAGGGTGATAAAAATTTCTTTAAGCGCACTGCGCATATAAAGAGTGCCGTCATAACCGATTTTTATTTTCACGCCTTCAGGCAGGGTGGGATTGATTTCATCTAATAGTGCATAGAGATTGTCGCCAATAGCCATTTCATTGGCGCCGGGCAGGGGCCACACAGAGATATAAAGTGCGTGCTCTTGGCTGTGGCGAGCGTTGACTTCACCTTCCTCCTCGCCAAGTTCTACGGTGGCCACATCACCTAAGCGGATGAGGGAGCCGTCGCGCTGTTGAATAATTAAGCGCTCAAAGTCTGTAACATTTTGTAAAGTAGAATTGGTGAGCAGGTTAATGCGCTGCCGATCGTTTTCACTGCGACCAATGGTGGCAATGATGTTGTTGGCACTGATGGCGGCTTGAACGTCCAGGGCACTGATATTGAATGCTGCCAGTTTGATTGGGTCTATCCAAATGCGCATGGCAGGGTTTCTTCCACCCTCCAACTCAATGCGCTGGACTCCGTCGATAGACGAGAGAATGGGATTTACCTGGCGGGTAAGGTAGTCACTGATCTCACCGCGAGAAAACCCGTCAATAATCACGTCCAGATAAAATACTGCATTTGGCCTGTCGGCGCGCTGTACCTTTACTACAGGGTCTTCTGCTCCTTGAGGCAGTTCAAAGCGAATTTGGTCCATGCGTGAAGACAATTCAGCCAGTGCCGCCGTGCTGTCCTCATTGAGTTTTAGCCACACCGTTACGGTGCTCCTGCCGGGCAGGGTGCTGGCGTCTACATAGTCTATGCCTGGCACGGTGGCAGCCGCTCGTTCAATAGGCTCGGTGATAAAACCTTGCACTACTTCAGCGGACGCGCCCACGTAAGCTGTGGAAATCACTAGTGAAGAACTTTCAATCTTTGGGAACTGTAATATGGGAAGATCGAAGGTGGCGCGCAAGCCGGCCAAGACTAATACCAGTGACAGCACGATGGACAATACCGGTCGCGTGACAAAAATGTCCATTATTGTGGGACTACCAAATTTTCTAGCCATGGGCTTGTCCTAATTAGTGTTGAGGTGAAAGCGTGCTTTCGCGCTGGGCCACAAATACCCGTATGCCCGAGCGAAGTTTAAAGGCACCGTTAGCCGCGACGTAAGCGCCCTTGTCTATGCCAGACACAATCGATCGAAACTCACCCTCTTCTGCGCCGAGCACCACTGATTGGCGTCGAGCACGGTAACTGTCCCCAGAGGCTTCGGCCTCGAGGGTATAAACATAGTCACCCAAACCATCGTGTAATATTGAGGTTGTTGGAATACGCGCCATCATACGTGCGCTTTCGACAGCGGCTGTGACCTTAACCACTTCGTTGTGATGAAACCTTGCTTGGGCGGGCAGCCTCGCACGAAATCGTAAGTTGCGAGACTCCGCGGACATAATGGAGTGTTTGGCGATGATCTTAGCTTCGAGGGCGTCACTCTCGTTGCCCAGAGTATTCAGGCTCACTGAGTCACCAACATTAATTTGCGCGTGCACCAGCGATAAATTGAAATCGACCCAAATATAATCATTGATGCCCACTAAATCGGTGACAAAAGCATTGGCGCTTAAGTATTCGCCGAGTTCAAAATCATGAATTCCTGTATGGGCTCTAAACGGTGCGCGCAGGGTTTTTTTATCAATTACGGCTTGCAGAGCTCCGATGTTTGCTAGGGTAATATCATGCTGGGCCCTAGCTTGGTCGAAGCGCTCCTCACTGACGGTTTTGTTAGTGCGTAATTTACTGATGCGCTCAACATCCAGTTTGGCTAACTTGGCACTGGCTTTTGCCGCTTTCAGGCGGGCGACTTCTTCAGCGATATCGAGTTGAATTAGAATTTGTCCCTGCTCAACGATTGCGCCAGAGCTAAAGTTTACGGCGACAATTCGGCCTTCTGACTCCGTGTGAAGTGCGAGCGTCTGGGGCATCACCAGTTCGCCAATAGTACTGATTTTTTGCTGGGTACTGTGTGATTCCGCGTAGACAGCTTCCACAGTTTCCGAGGGCTCAGGAAACGAATTGCCATAGGCAATTGCCGCGCGTATTTGCAGTGCTTTTGTAAGGCCAAGTGCTGCAAAAACAGATATACAAATGGCAACAGTGATCAGCCAGCGACGAGTGTTCATAAAAATGTACCTAAATTAAATAATCAAAAGTATTAGTGTGCGGTCTTATTGATTTGTCGCTTTACGCCACCAAGCGACACTTGTGAAGTTTTGAGATATTGAAAAAATCTCTCCCATTCGTGGCGTCACCACATCAACCCCAGTTTCTGGAGCCAGCTTGGTCAATTGCTCAAAAGGCTCACTCCACGCGTGAAAGGCCAAATCAAAAGTGCCATTATGTACCGGCAGCATAAACTTACCGCGCAAATCTTGGTGAGCTTGAAGGGCTTCGGCTGGAAACATATGCACTTGTGACCACATTTTGTCGTAAGCCCCCACCTCCATTATTGTTAGGTCAAAAGGTCCGTGAGCTTTGCCAATTTCTTGAAAACCTTTGAAGTAACCACCGTCGCCGCTGTAAAAAACCTTACCTTGTGGGGCTTTCAGCACAAAAGAGCTCCAAAGAGTGAGGTTTCTATCAAAGAGGCCGCGACCAGAAAAGTGCTGAGCCGGGGTTGAGATTATTTCCAAGGTATCGATCTTAGTGCTCTGCCACCAGTCCAATTCCTGAATGCGGCTATTATCAACGCCCCAATCCTGCAAAAATGCCGCTAGGCCTAAAGGCACAATAAAGTGTTCCACTTTTCCTTTCAGCATCTCGATGGATGCTCGATCTAAGTGATCGTAGTGATTGTGTGAAATAACGACACCAGTCAGTGGCGGCAGTTGATCAATGGACAGGGGCGGCGCGTGAAAGCGCTTGGGGCCAATTGATTTAAAAGGAGATACACGTTCTGAAAATACGGGATCAATTAACCACAGTTGGCCGGCTATACGCAGGAGCAAGCTTGAGTGTCCTAGGCGAACAACGCTGATAGAGTCCACAGGTAAGCTATTAATCTGTTTCTTATTTAAAGACAGAACGGGGACGTCAAAATCGGGTGTTTGATTTACCACCTCTTCGTTCATATAACGCTTAAACATGGCAAAGGTACGTGACCAATTGAGCCCTTCAATGGCTTCTGGATTGCGGTAGCGCTTGTCTTCGCATTGATGCGATTCTGATTGACAGCTGAGCGTCTGATCTTTCATCTTGTCTGGAATCAGTGCGCAGGAAACTGAAATCAGAAAAACAAAAATCGTGAAGATATAAAGGAAAATCCGGGTGCTATTTTTCATAGATTTGATTCGGTTTGTTGGACAAATCTATATTAGCACGCTCTGTCAAGAAAGAGTGCTTTGGATACTGGCTGGTGGCAAAGTGGTCTTTGTCACCCCGTTCAGGCTGGGCGAGCGGGGCTATTGTATTGGGAGCCTTCTACCGCCGTTACGAGAAAAGCCCCAATGTGGTTCCAATTGAATTGGTAGTTAAGGAGTAATAAATCGATGCTCAGTAAAACTCTTTATAGCCTAAGAAACTTTAGATAATGGTCAAGCACACCCTTAGGATCTTCTACTTGAGGGTAGTGCCCAATTTCTGTCAGCTCCGCAAGGTAGTCAAGCCGGCAGTTGAGCTCCTTATATCGCGCCACCATATGCTTGCCTGATACTGGATCGACCGAGCCATTAATCAAGGCCATTGGGACTTGTGAATTCTGTAAGCCTGATACCCAGCGTTCTCGGTGCTCTCGACGATCATTGATGTAGGTCATCAGATTGTGAAAAATGTGCTTGCCGCCGTTTGTCGTAATGAGCTGCCAAAATGAATGCAGCTCCTCTGCGGACGGTTGGGTGCTTGCGCCAAACACACGACTGAAATTCTTTTTGAATTGTTTAAATCCAGAGAATCTATTGATGAAGCCTCCCAGTGGGCTCAATAGAAGCTTTTGAGTGAGCAGGGCGCGATGGGTTTCAGGGAACAAACCACCGTTTAGAAGGCAGCACGACAGCCAGGTCCCCGCACCGGTGTTTTCCAGCTGACGAGCCAAGAGTTCTTGTGTCACCGTATCGCCATAATCGTGGGCTAATACATGAAACTCTCCTAGGGATTTCTCACGAATAAGAGCTTCTACAATATCGGCCTGCGCATGAATGGTGTAGTTACGCTGGTTGGGCTTGTCCGAAAAACCGAAACCCAACATGTCGAGCGCGATCAAACGATAGTGCTTGCGCAGTTCGGGCCACATGGCTTGCCAGTCCCAACTGGAAGTAGGGAAGCCGTGTATCAGCAAAATAACGGGCAGTTGAGCGTCTCCCTCATCGCAGACAAAAATATTGTGACCGCATAGATCGAGAATCTCACCTCGAGACCGCCATTGCTCAATGCTTATATCAGAGGGTTGTTTGGCCTGAGTGTCCATTGTTTGTGCTCCAAAATCAGTGTGCCCAGATATTAAACAAACTTGAACTTGACGTCCAGTTCAGTTTTGGTTTTAATCTTCTCAAACAGTTCGCCGCCGAAGGGCAAACTAAGGGCAAGGCAGACAACATGAAGAACGTACCAACACAAAAACGCGCACAACAAAAAATGCTCGCCCTCATCGATGCGTCTAGGCAGAGCTTTATTGAGTTGGGCTATGACAATACAACGGCTAAGGTGATTGCCGCTCGTGCTGGGGTGGCCACCGGCACGTTCTATCAGTATTTCGACAATAAAGTAGACATTCTCCGAGTAATAGCGGACCACCGAATCACCGAACTCTCCCAGCAAATTCCTGCAAGCGAAGCCAAAATGGCTTCTCTCGAACGCGAGTCGTCTGCATCGAGACCTACTGAATTGTTATTCCTACAGGTGCTAACACTCATTTACGAATTCCATGAGCAGGACCCGGAATTGCATCAAGTATTGGAGCAGAGGCGGGGCCTTGATCCTGAGTTAAATGAAATACTGGAAAAAGGTGAAGCGCTTTTAGAGCAAAAAGTGCGTTTATTTGTACAGACTTACAATGTGGAAAATCCTGAAGTGGTGGCCTTCAACCTATTTGCCATGGCTGAGGGTTTGGTGCACCGCCATGTGTTTGGTCAGTCAAAAATACCCAAAAATAAAGTGCTCGCTTCGGGTGCAAAAATGCTGGCAAGCTATTTAATTCAGCCATAGATCTAAACCTTAACTCCCAATAATAAAAGAGACAATTGCGATGAACTCAAATGCTTTAGTTGTGGATACCTTAATTAAGCAAGCCAAAGTATTTAACAATGGCGAGGCAGCCGTTGTTGAGGATGTTGCGATTCTGGACGGCAAAGTTATTGCCCGTGGCAATGACCTCAATATTGAGAGTGCCAAACGTACCATCGACGCTAGCAGTTATTGGTTGATGCCAGGACTTTTTGATATACACACGCACTACGACTTAGAGTTGGAAGTAGCGCCAGGCTTGCCCGAATCCACCCGACACGGCACAACCTCTGTAGTTATTGCAAATTGCAGCTTGGGGTTGGCCTTTGGCCACCAGAGAGAAGGTGGGCAAGATCCCATAGTGGATTGCTTCGCACGTGTGGAGAATTTGCCTAAATCGATTTTGAAGCGCTGTGCCGATGGCATTGATTGGCAGACGCCAAAGCAGTACCTAGAACATTTAGAGGGCTTGAATTTAGGGCCAAATGTTATTGCCTTATTTCCACATTCAATGCTGCGTATTGATGCGATGGGTTTTGAAAATAGTATTAGTCGCGACCCCAATGAGCAAGAAATGGAAAGCATGGAAAACTCCTTATCGGAAGCCCTATCTTTGGGTTATGCCGGTTTTTCTACCGATGCGCTACCCTTTCACTACCTTGCTAATCAGCCCCATTGTGACAAAACTATTCCCACACAATTTGCCAAGTATGAAGAGCTTAAACGCCTGACAGAAATACTGCGGCAGCGAGGTGCGCTGTGGCAGGCCACGCCGCCAAAAGACAGTGTCTATAACACTTTGAAAACCTTCCTCTTAACCAGTGGGCGTCTCCACGGCAAGCCATTGAAAGTAACCGTAGTGGCAGCCTTAGATATAGCCAATAACTGGAAAATACTGAAACTCGCAAAATTTCTTGCGCGAGCGTTGAACTCCAGTTTCTTAGCCGGAAACTTTCACTTGCAAGCTCTTGGTGCGCCCTTCAAAGTTTGGTCCGACGGTGTAATTACGCCTCTGGCTGAGGAAGTCCCAGAGCTTCGAGAGCTAAACGAACTGAATTTGGAGGATCGGGCAGGGCGACTGGCCATTCTTAATGATCCTGCCTACGCCGCAAGATTTAAGTCTATGTGGATGAAGGGGAAGCAGGGCTGGGGAATCGCAAGAATCAAACGCCTATTGAATTTGGAAGACTACGCTTTTAACCGAAAGCTCAGCGATATGATCATAGAGTCTTGCCCTCAAAAGAGCTGGGAGGGGCATTCCTTTCAAAGTGTGTTCGATCGAGTGCTGACTTTGAAGCGTGGCGTAGAGCCGGTAGGTTTATGCTCTGATGAGAGCGATTTCATCCAGCGTGATTTTCTGTGGGTTTCTGATGAAGCCGATTTTGTACTGCAATTGCTACGCACTTTTGACATTGACTTGAGCTGGAGCACGGTTACTGCCAATCGAGACTTAGGCACGGTTCGCGAGCTATTGATGAACCCTTTGCTCATGCCTGGCTTCAACGACAGTGGTGCGCATTTAACCAATATGGCGTTCTATGATGTAAATCTAAGGAGTTTAAAGTTGGCGGCTTTAGGTGGGGACGCTGACGTAAGTTATATGGTTAAACGGCTTAGCAAGGACGCGGCTACTTTGTTCGGTGTGGAAGGCGGCACGATCTACCCTGGTGATGTAGCCGATTTAATTCTAGTTAACCCAGAGGCATTGGCGGTTTACGACGGTGATGTAAATGTACAGAGAGTCCACCGGCAAGAATTTCAACACGAGCAGTTGGTTAATCGCTCAGAGGGCGTGGTTCCCTTGGTAATGGTGGGCGGCAATGTCGCTTGGCAAGGCGATCAATTTGACCAATCTCTAGGCCAAAAACCATTTGGTCGCTTGCTTAGGTCTTCTCACTCCAGCTAATGATGTAAAAGGTACAAATAGTGCCGTCAAGCGGCAATCAGAAGTGCCTTTCGGAACTTGCAAACACTGCTAAACTCAAAGCATTGGTTTCAGAGTAAAAGGCAGTGTCTTGATTCGGTGTTTGTGTGTAACTATTTGCCTGTTTTCATTAAGCTTAGGTCTGCCTCTTAGCGCTGACCCTATGTCAACGCGGCCCTTAGTTTTTGTCACCGCTGACTGGCCGCCTTTTTCTCGGGTTAAGGGTAGTGAGGTGGTCGGGGGATTTGAATTGGCTGTGATGCAAGAGTTTGCCAAACGAGCAGGGCTTCGTTTGGAAGCCAAAGGCTGCCCTTGGAGGCGCTGTTTGTTCATGCTTCATTCTGGTCAGGCGGATATGGCAATGTCTCTGGTTTATAGTACTGAACGAGCGAAATTCCTGTATTTCCTGCAGCCGGCGAATGAGAGCCCCACCACCTGGTCTTACTATCGACAGAAAAATTCTACTCAGCGTGTGGAGGCCCACAGCGATTTGCGCAGTCTCAAAATTGGCGTACGTTCTGGTTACGTTTATTATGAAAAGTTTGCGAATGATCACGCTCTGAATACCTACGGTGTTGAAAGCTCAGAACAACTAATACATATGTTGCTATCAGGCCGTATCGACACCTTTATTCATCGGGAAATTCTGGCTGACTATTTGATTGACAAACTTCAAGTTGGCGACAGGATCGAAAAACATGATTATAAGCACAGTGATGTGTCTTTTGATCACTTAGGCTTGTCTCGCTTATCACCTTTCGCAGACCAGCTGTTTCACTTTGAGCGCATTTTGGAGAACATGCAAAACGAAGGCGTTATTGCAAAGATATATGCGCAAGAAGTGGATCATAAGAGGTAGCGAAGACACTTATATACAAGCATATGGTGGATTTTTTTCATGGCAGTAAGGCCTGTAAATTCCCTTTAAGTGCTGTATGCTTGGGCCTACTACGGATCACAGGAAATGGGTGCATTGCCACAGTTTTATACGCTTCTGCTCGCCATTGCTCTGCTGCCCGCAAGCTCTCTTTTAGAGGCGGCCCCCCCAGTTCCGGTCGAGCCTCAAACCGCGCGGATCACCTGGGGTGATTGGCCCCCATTCCACTCCAGATCACTCGCTAATGATGGTCTTTATAGCCAACTTATCCGTGAGGCTTATAACGCGGTGGGGGTTTCGGTTGAGTTTGGTGTTTTCCCTTGGAAGCGAGCGCTGTTAGTAGCACAAACTCCAGGTTCTACTTGGCACGGCACCAGCGGCTGGGTGAAAACGCCTGAGCGAGACGAAGTTTTTCTGTATACCGATGCGATGCATAAAGGATGTATAGGGTTCTTCCACAAATCTAAAACGCCATTCAATTGGGTGCGAGCGGAATCCATCAAGGGCTTAAGGATTGGTGTAACCAGTGGATTTAGTTCCAATGCATTGATTAAAAAAATGAAGGACTCTGGCTTAGATATAAGTATAAGGGAGGTAAGCGAAGCAAAATTTGGTATACGTATGTTAAATGCGGAAAGAATTGATGCCTTTATTAACGACGAATCTGTTGGCCAATCGATTATTAATCAAGAGCTAAAGCGGGGTGATGCCAGCGCAATCATTTTCCACCCTCAGCCCTTATTCTGTGACAACTACCGCATCTTGTTTCCCAAGGAAAAACCGGGAAGTCAGTACTTGATACAACGATTTAATGCAGGATTAAAAATCCTGCGAGAGAATGGCCGCTATCAAGAGATAATGGGCAAGCTTTAAGTCAGTCTGTAATATTGCTACGCTTCGCTAAACCCCTCAGATCATTATCTTCAAGGTTTAGCGCGCAATACCACTTAGCTTTCTGCGTTTGTAGCGAGGTTTAAATGGTGGGCGGCTTCCTGACGCATAGTCATTGCCATCAAGACAATAGCCGCAACACAACCACCCACTAACAAAACAAAGCCACCGTCCCAGCCAAAGGCATCCACGGTGTATCCCATGGCGATGTTGGCTACTACGGCGCCCCCTAGGTAGCCAAATAAGCCGGTAAGCCCTGCTGCGGTTCCGGCCGCCTTTTTGGGTACAAGTTCTAGGGCGTGAAGACCAATTAGCATAACCGGCCCGTAGATAAGGAAGCCGATGACAATCAGTGAGGCCATATCAATGGTGGGATTGCCGGGCGGGTTGAACCAGTAGACTAAGAGAGCGACCAATACCAGCGACATGAACAATATACCTGCGGGAGCGCGTCGGCCTTTAAACAGGCGGTCGCTGATCCAACCGCACAGTAAGGTACCGGGAATACCCGCCCACTCGTATAAGAAATAAGCCCAAGAACTTTTGTCCACAGAGAAGTCTTTCACTTCGCCCAGATAGGTCGGCGCCCAGTCCAGCACGCCGTAGCGAATTAAATAGACAAAGGCATTGGCAAAGGCAATGTACCAGAGCAACTTATTGTTAAGCACGTATTGCATGAAAATTTCTTTGCCGGAAAATTCTTTTTCATGTGCATCGCTGTAATCATCCGGGTAATCGTTTCTATGTTCTTCGATAGAAGGTAGGCCGCAAGACTGTGGGGTGTCTTTCAGCATCATAAATATCAACACTGCCACAAAGGCGGCCACGGAGGCTGGCACATAAAAGGCACTGTGCCAGTCGTTAAACCATGCCATGCCGAGGACAAACAGTGGGCCAATCAGGCCGCCGCCTACATTGTGAGCGACGTTCCATACGGCTACCGTGCGCCCGCGCTCGTTGCCAGAAAACCAGTGCACCATGGTGCGGCCGCAGGCGGGCCAGCCCATGCCCTGCACCCAGCCGTTGAGAAACAGCAGCAAAAACATGGCGCTAACGCTCTCGGTGGCCCAAGGCACGAAACCAAAGGTAAACATAACTCCGGCGGATATAAGTAAACCGGCGGGTAGGAAGTAGCGAGGGTTGCTGCGGTCAGACACGCTGCCCATTATAAATTTACTGAGACCGTAGGCGATTGAAACAGCCGATAAAGCGATGCCGAGCTGGCCTCGGGTAAATCCTTGCTCTTCAATTAAGAAGGGCATGACTAGGGAAAAGTTTTTACGAACCAAGTAATAGCCTGCATAACCCACGAAAATGCTGATGAATACTTGCATTCTCAGAGATTTATAGTGGGCATCTATTTGAGATTCGGGTAAGCGATCGCAGTGGCGAGCGGGTTTAAAAATTCCATACATATGTAGTTTCTCTCGCAGGCGCTTAGTGGGGCGAATGCGGTTTTGATCTCAGCGCTGTAGAGGAGCGTTTGAGGTCCAATTTAGGAGGATTAATTGACGCCTTTGAGGCGTTTATTTTTATCAGCTATTCAGTTTGCCACAAAATAAGGCTGTGAATACTTAAGTCTTAAAAAACCTGCAAATATGTCGCTATTGGTCTTCACCGGGTCGTTTTTAGCACGATGGTCTAAGAAAAGGTACCCATTTCCGCCACTTAGTTGGAATGTGACGGCGCTTACAAAAGAACACTACTCTAGCGACAAATAAATCGACCCCTAATGTAAATTAGAATAAATAATATTTGTAATTTGTGTTTCATCTCCCTTATATTCGCCTATCGAACTTATTCCTAGCCTAGTGCTTTATCCAGCGAGAGATATTTCATGTCGACTTTTGATTACATTATTGTAGGTGCCGGTTCGGCGGGCTGCGTACTCGCAAATAGGCTTAGTGAGAATGGTCGCTATTCCGTATTACTCTTGGAGGCGGGCGGCAGTGATCGACGCTTTTTTATTCAGCTGCCTATTGGATACGGAAAAACCTACTATCAAAAAGCCGTAAACTGGATGTATATGGCTGAAGCTGATGAAGGCACCCTCAATCGCAAAAGTTACTGGCCACGGGGCAAAGTATTAGGGGGTTCCAGCTCCATCAACGCCATGGTCTACATTCGTGGCCACAGATTGGATTTTGATCGTTGGGCCGCCATGGGCAACGATGGCTGGGCTTATGAAGACCTGCTTCCCTATTTCAAGAAGTCTGAAACCCATCAGCTGGGAGGCAATGAATATCGTGGCGGAGCAGGGCCGATGCAGGTGTCCGACGTTGCCAATGATTTACACCCCTTATGCAACAATTTTCTGCAGGCCGGCGTGGAGATGGGCGAGCACCTGAATAAAGATTTTAACGGCGCTGATCAAGAGGGTGTTGGGCTCTACCAGACCACCACTAGAAATGGTGTTAGGGAATCAACGGCTAAAGCTTTTCTTCACCCCGCACTCAAGCGAGACAACCTTACCTTAATTACTCACGCACACGTCAGCCGAATTTTATTTGATGAAAAAACCGCCGTGGGTGTTGAGTACCTCCATCGTGGAAAAACCCAGAGTGTAATGGCCAGAAAGGAGGTTGTTTTGTGTGGCGGTGCGATTAATTCGCCGCAGCTTTTGCAGCTCTCTGGCGTTGGCCCAAAAGCCTTGCTGGAGGCGGAAAATATCCCCCTGGTTCAGGAGCTCGCAGCCGTGGGGCAGCATCTTCAAGATCACCTTGGTATGGATTACCTCTACACTTGCAACCAGCCGACCTTGAACGACGAATTACATTCTTGGTGGGGGAAGCTTAAAGCGGGTTTAAGGTACGTATTCACGCGTCGAGGCCCCTTGGGCTTAAGCATTAATCAAGGCGGAGGTTTTATTAAAACCCGCGAAGATATAGCGCAACCCGATATACAATTGTATTTCTCTCCGGTGAGTTACACGCGTGCGCCTGCGGGTACACGCCCACTAATGAACCCAGATCCATTCTCGGCTTTTCTGTTGGGCTTGACGAACTGTCGTCCCAGTTCCCGTGGGCATGTGAATATCAAATCGGCTAATCCCCTCGATGCGCCGGAAATTAAACCTAATTATCTTTCTACAGAAGAAGACGTCAATGTGCTTCTGGATGGGGTGAAATATTTGCGTAAAATGGCCGCTATGCCCGCGATGAAAGACATTATTGTCGATGAAATTCGACCGGGTAAAGACTGTCAAAGCGATGCTGAACTTATCAATGATATTCGATCTTCTGCTTGGACCTGTTTTCATCCTACGAGTACCTGCCGCATGGGGCCTGATGCTGAAGACAACGTGGTTGACGCAAGTTTGAAAGTGCATGGCCTTGAAAATTTACGAGTAGTGGATGCATCAATTTTTCCCAGTTTAATATCGGGAAATACCAACGCGGCGGCGATTATGGTCGGCGAAAAGGGCGCTGATTTAATTCTGCGCGATGCCTGATACAACGCCTGATACAGCGCCGCTTAACGCGGCGTGTGAAGCTGGTTAATCTGCCTGTTTGCCCTCGGCGATTAACCAGTTTTTAAACAGTAGAGTTTCCGGTCGAGTTTGTACTTCTCGCGCCGGCGTTAGGACAAAATGCGACTCGTCATAAAATAGCTCATCATTGATGACCTTAACTAGGCGACCATCATCAAGATAAGCTTGCGCATAGCTTTTTTGCACCAGTGCTATTCCCGCGCCTGCACTCGCCAATTGCAAGGCACTCAGTGAGGTGTCGACAATCAGCGAGACCTTTAAGTCTATGCCCGCCAATTGGTTTTCCTTTAAAGTTTGCCAGCGACCTTCGCAGCCCATTACTTGAATGCCGTTTATATCCCAATCGAGTTCTTGAGTATTTGCCTGTCTGGCTTTTTCTAAGCGCTGAGCAATTTCTGGCGTTGCCACGACAACAGAGGGGTGGTGAAGAAATTTGTGCGCTTGAAAACCTGACCAATTGCCATCGCCGAAGCGGATATCAATATCAACGTCGTCGTTACTTAGGGCCTCGGTCCAGATGGCGGTGTAGAGTCGAATATCGATATTGGGATACAGGACCATAAAATTCTTCAGTCGTGGCGCTAACCACAGCACTGAGAGTGCCGCAGTGCAGCGCACCCGGACAGACTGCTGATCTTTTGAGCCAAACAAGCCAACAGTGGACGCTGACAGTTCTTCAAAGGCTTTTCGAACTGAGGGTAAATAGGCTCGACCTTTATCGGTTAAACGCAGGCTGCGCGGCAGTCGTTCAAACAATTTCAGCTCGAGATGCTGCTCAAGTGAACGCACTTGATGGCTTACTGCGGCCGATGTGAGGTTAAGTTCTTTCGCGGCGGCCGTGAAGTTGTTGTAACGGGCTGCGGCCTCAAAGGCACGCAGCCAGGTCAGCGGGGGAAGTTGGTAGCTCATGATGCCCTTGATATAGTCTTTTCTGAGGCTACAGTCTAGCGCTTCTTTTAGAGGTAGCAACAAATAAAAGCATGTCTCAGCGCTATAATCCTTCATTTGTTTTTAAGGGCGGCTCGTGGTCCTATTGCGATCAGTCCCCAACCTGTATAGAGAGCCCAGTGTGAATATTGCGAGTATTGAAACCTTTACTAATGAATATGTCGGCTTTGTACGTGTGCGCACCACTGATGGTCACGAGGGCTGGGGTCAAATCTCCACCTACAATGCCGACATTACCTCACAAATTGTCCACCGTCATATCGCTCCCCACGCGCTGGGCAGAGATGCCAGCGACATTGAGGGTATGAGCGAGTGGATACTTGAGAGAGAGCACAAATTTCCGGGTAGCTACCTATATCGGGCGCTCTGTGGCTTAGACACAGCATTGTGGGATATCAAAGGTAAACAGGCAGGAAAGAGTGTCGCCCAGCTTTTGGGCAGTGAACAAACTAGCTTGCCCGTGTACGCCTCAAGTATGCGCCGTGATATTACGCCTGAGGAGGAGGCGGAGCGCTTTCTCGCTCTGCGTGAAGCTCACGGCTACAAGGCCTTCAAATTTCGGATTGGCCGAGAGTGTGGGCACGATGTAGACCAGTGGGCCGGGCGAACTGAAGCCATCGTTAAAACTGTGCGGAATGCGCTGGGCGATGATGCGACGCTCTTGGTAGATGCAAATAGTGCCTATACTCCAGCCAAAGCCATTGAAGTGGGCCGAATGCTGGAAGACTACGGTGTAGAGCATTTTGAAGAGCCTTGCCCTTACTGGGAGCAGGACTGGACTCGGCAAGTGACAGAGGCCTTAGACATCGATGTGTCAGGCGGCGAGCAAGACAACAATATGATTGCCTGGGCGCAGATGATTGAGCGGCGGGTGGTTGATATTGTACAGCCGGATGTTTGTTACATGGGCGGCCTTACTCGCAGCCTCACTGTCGCAAAAATGGCCGAGCAGGCAGGGCTTCCGTGCACCGTGCACTGCGCCAACCTTTCACTCGTCACGCTGTTTTCTGCCCACCTCATGGCGGCTATTCCCAATGCCGGCAAATACCTTGAGTACTCCATTGAAGGATTAGATTACTATCCTTGGCAGGCGGGTATTTTTAGCCCGGATTATGAAATAAAAGCAGGGCGCTTACAGCTTCCTCAAAACCCCGGCTGGGGTGTTGAAATTGACCCGATGTGGTTAGCGAATTCTCATTATCAAGTGAGTTATCACGCCTCCCGCTTCTAAAAATTTGAGCGGTAAAATACAGTTGCTAAACGCTTTATAACGAAACACCCTTACAAAAACAGGTACAACATGTCTGAGCGGATAAAAGAATTAAGCCAAGAGTATTTTCGCAGCGGAACACTGGCAGGGCTGCCAAGCCAATTGTTTATTGCAGGCCGGTGGCAGGACGCCGAAAACGGCGACGTTCTGGATGTTTACGATCCCTCATCTGCATCTGTGTTCACACGCGTAAGCGCGGCCAGTGAGAGCGACGTTGGGCGAGCCGTTAGCGCGGCCAATCAAGCCTTCCATAATGTTTGGAAAGTGATGAAGCCGAGCCTGCGAGGACGAATTCTTGCCAAGGCAGCCGATTTGCTAGAGCAACAAGCTGAGCGCTTTGCCGTGGTTGAGGCCTTAGATTCGGGCAAACCCCTCGCCGAAGCCGAGGGCGATGTCGCAAGCTCCATTGCGACACTGCGTTATTACGCCGGCTGTGCCGACAAAATTCAGGGCGACAGTTTTCCTCTGGGGCAGGATGCCTTTTCTTTTTCGAGCTTAGAACCTGTTGGTGTCACTGCGCACATTATTCCCTGGAATTTTCCGCTGGCTACGACATTGCGTGGCGTGGCACCGGCTTTAGCTGCGGGCTGTACTGCGGTGGTAAAACCAGCAGAGCAAACGCCGCTCACAGCGCTTATGTTGGCTGAGGTGTTTCAAGAGGCTGGCTTACCCGACGGCGTATACAATGTTGTTAACGGAACCGGTGTGGCAGCGGGCGCTCCTTTGGTGAGCGACCCCAGTGTTCGGCATGTTACTTTCACTGGCTCTGTAAATACCGGGGTGTCGGTGATGCAGGCCGCCGCCAATAACATCACCAGTGTTACCTTGGAATTGGGTGGCAAGTCTCCTATTGTGGCGCTGGCAGATTGTGACCTAGAGAAAACGGCCGAAGGTGTGTTGTGGGCCATCTTTTATAATGCGGGACAAATTTGTTCGGCGGGTTCTCGGCTGGTAGTAGAGCGAAGCGTTCACCGTGCCCTAGTAGAAAAAATTGTCGAGAAAGTCGCGGCACTGAAACCTGAACACGCTCTGCACAATCCGAACTATGGGGCGATTAATTCCGCGCAACAACTGGATAAGATTGACGGATTTGTAAGTCGCGCGAAAACGCGGGGCATTAAAATTGCCTGTGGCGGTACACGCTGCTTAAGTTCGGAAGGCCAAGGCTGGTTTTATGCGCCGACGATTATGGATGAAGTGCCCCTGGATGATGAGCTGGTGCAGGAAGAGATATTTGGCCCTGTGCTCAGCGTGCAAGTAGTAGACAGTGTAGAGGAGGCCATTGAGGCGGCCAATTGCACACGCTTTGCTTTGGCCGCAGGCATTTATACCCAGAACATTACCCACGCGCTGCGCTTGTCGCAGGGCATTGATGCGGGCCAGATCACCGTGAACGATTATTGGGCCGGCGGTATTGAAGTGCCTTTTGGCGGCAATAAAATGTCGGGTATCGGCCGAGAAAAAGGGCTGGAAGCACTGCGAAGTTATTGCTGTACTAAAGCCGTAACAATGGCTTTTTAAGGGAAAAGAGTGTGGTCATGGATAAAAATAATAAAAATTTCCAAACCAGTAAGGCCAAATCGATGATGGGTCGCAGAGCATTTGTCGCGACAACTCTAGCGGCGGGTGCTAGCTTAGGTCTGGCCTCTGAGCGCTCGTCACAGAGTCAAAGCGATGAGCCCAAAAAGGGTGGAACCTTAAGAGTGGGGTTTACCCAAGGCGCTTTATCGGATTCCACCGACCCTGCAAGCTTCAATAATGATTTTATGTTTGCGTACGCCTACGGTGTTTTTAATGGCCTAACTGAAATTGCCCCGAACGGTGAATTAGTGCCTGAATTAGCTGAGCAGTGGCAGGCCTCGCCAGATGCGCGAATTTGGACCTTTCAATTACGGCGCGGTATTCAGTTTCACAACGGTAAAGATTTTGTTGCTGCCGATGTTGTCGCCACTATAAATCATCACCGCCACATTAACTCCACGTCCAGCGCCAAACCATTGGTCGCGGACATTGTTCGTGTTACAGCTCTGGACTCGCATACCGTGGTAATGGAACTGGGCAGTGGCAATGCCGACTTTCCGTTTATTTTCAGTCAGTATAATTTGGTCATTCATCCCGCGCTTGGCGATAGCATTGATGTGACAAGCATGAATGGCACGGGCCCCTACGAAGCGAAAATATTTGATCCTGGCGTGCGTGCGGTATACCAGCGCAACCCAAATTACTGGAAGCCTGACCGTGCTCATTTGGACACGGTTGAAATCATTTTGGTAGCCGACCCAGCGGCGCGCCTAAGTGCGCTAATTACTGGGGCAGTAGATTTAATTGATCGTCCCGATTTGAAAACACTGCACCTTCTCAAACGTCACCCCAGCATTCGAGTTGAACAAACTGTAGGCAATAAACATTACACTTTACCGATGCTGTCGGATATTGTTCCTTTCACCAATAATGATGTGCGGATGGCATTGAAACATGCGATCGATCGAGAGGAAATGGTGGAGAAAATACTTAAAGGTTGCGGGGTGGTGGGCAACGATCATCCTATAGGCCCAACGGTGCCATTTTTTAATTCTGATCTTCCTCAGCGATCCTATGATCCAGACAAAGCGCGCTTCTACCTCAATCGAGCGGGCCTCAAAACTCTTGATGTAAAACTTCATATGGCCGATGTTTCATGGGGTAACGATTCAGTGAAAGCGGGTGTGCTATTTTCAGAAAGCAGCACCAAGGCTGGCATAAATTTGCAAGTTTTACGTGAGCCCAATGATGGTTACTGGTCGAATGTCTGGATGAAAAAAGCTTTTTGTGGCAGTTACAGCGGCGGTCGCCCCACGGCTGATTGGGCATTTACCACCACCTATGCAAGAGGTGTGAGCTGGAATGAATCACATTGGGACCATTCGCGGTTTAATCAGCTTTTGGTCGCCGCGCGCTCTGAATTAGATCAGGCGCTGCGTGGAGAAATGTATTATGAAATGCAGGGTTTAGTGCGAGACGAAGGTAGCACCATCATTCCGATGTTTGGTAATTATGTTTTAGCGATGAATAAGCACGTTCGCCACACAGAAAAAATTGCCTCCAACTGGGACCTAGATGGACAGCGTTTTATGGAGCGTTGGTGGCTGGACGCATGATAGGAATAATGTGTATGAGTTGTTTATGGGGAGTATTGCTATGAAGGCGATATTGATCATGGTTTTGCAACGCTTGAGTTTAGGTTTGCTGACCTTGTTTGTTGTGTCTGTTATAATTTTTTCGGCAGTAGAATTATTGCCGGGCGATTTGGCTCAGGAAATTTTAGGGCAGTCGGCGACCCCAGAGACAGTGGCCGCTTTTCGGGCTGAGTTGGGTTTGGACAAGCCAGCGGTAACGCGCTACGGTCAGTGGTTGTTTAATGTGGCCAGTGGTGATTTTGGTCACTCTCTGGCAAACGGCCGAGCTATTTCTGAGCTGCTGGCCAGTCGGGTTGGCAATACTCTATTTCTGGCCGCTTACGCCGCTATTATTGCCGTGCCACTCTCGTTAATATTGGGTATTCTCACCGCCTTGTATCGCAACTCTTGGTTTGACCGCTCGGTGAATGTTCTTACCTTATCGTCAATTTCCTTCCCTGAATTTTTTATTGCCTACATACTTATTTTGGCCTTTGCCGTAAAAATTCCCTTGTTTCCGTCTCTGGCAAATATTTATCCTGACACGCCCTTAGGGGATATGCTCTACCGCTCCGCTTTACCGGTGATGACGCTGGTGATGGTGGTGGTGGCACACATGATGCGCATGACGCGTGCAGCTATCATTAATGTATTGGCTAGCCCTTATGTAGAAATGGCACGTTTGAAAGGTCTATCGCCTTTCCGCGTGATTGTGAAGCACGCGCTGCCCAATGCCCTGGCGCCCATTATTAACGTTGTCGCCCTTAACCTTGCCTACTTAGTTGTGGGGGTGGTGGTAGTGGAGGTGGTGTTTGTCTATCCAGGTCTTGGCCAATTGTTGGTGGATTCTGTGTCGAAGCGTGATGTTACTGTAGTGCAAGCGGTGAGTTTAATTTTTGCCGCAACTTTTATTCTTCTAAATCTTGTGGCCGACGTTCTGGCCATTGTGACTAATCCACGTTTGCTGAATCCGCGATAGGAGTTAATGTGCAGAAGTTTCTATCTTCCTGGTGGGGCATACCCCTTAGCGCGCAATTTGGCCTGTTGGTTATTACTGCTTATCTATTGCTGGTGGCCCTAGCACCATGGCTTGCACCTTTTGGTGAGACCGAGATACTGGCCAACGCCTACGAGCCATGGAGTTCGACCTATTGGTTGGGCACCGACAGCTTGGGGCGAGATATGTTGAGCCGTATTATTTACGGCGCGCGCAACACCGTGGGTATTGCCTTGATTGCGACATTACTGGCATTTCTGATAGGGGGATTACTGGGTTTGCTGGCCGCCACCGTGGGCGGAGTATTAGATCAACTTCTATCGCGCATGGTCGATGTGATTATGGCGATCCCCTCGTTAATATTCGCGCTGTTGATGCTAACCATCGTGGGAACATCAGCGACTTCACTCGTGTTAGTTATTGCCCTCTTAGATTCTACCAAAGTATTCCGCCTGGCCCGCTCGGTGGCCCAGTCAATTGTCGTTATGGACTTTGTTGAAGCGGCTCGATTGCGCGGTGAGGGTCGCTGGTATCTTATGCGGCACGAAATATTACCCAATGTCAGCGCCCCTTTAATCGCCGAATTTGGCCTGCGTTTCTGTTTTGTATTTTTGTTTATTTCAACCTTATCCTTTTTGGGCTTGGGCACTCAGCCACCAGCGGCGGATTGGGGCTCTATGGTGCGCGATAACGCCACCTTAATTTCGTTTGGCGACATTACTCCGCTGTTGCCCGCGCTGGCGATAGCGCTGCTCACGGTGGCCATTAACTTTGTTGTAGATTGGAAGTTACACGACGCCAGTGGTCTGAAAGATTGAGAATTCAAACGGAGCTCAAAGCATGCTAAACAATATTCTGACAATCAGAGGCCTAAAAATCACTGCCCAGATTGACGGCATCGATAGTGATATTGTTCACGGCATTGATTTAGATCTTAAGCGTGGTGAGATTCTTGGCTTGATAGGCGAGTCTGGTGCAGGCAAGTCGAGTATTGGTTTGGCGGCCATGGGTTTTACCCGTAACGGCTGTAAAATCAGTGCGGGTGAGATTGATTTCGATGGCCTAGATTTGGCTCGGGCCACTGAAAAACAAAAACAAAACCTGCGGGGAGTGCGCATAGCCTATGTGGCACAGTCGGCGGCCGCCTCGTTCAACCCCGCTCATAAGCTTATTGATCAATACGCTGAAGCACCCTTGTCACATGGTTTAAGCAATGCGTTCGAGTCTAAGCAGGAAGCCATCGAGCTTTATCGAAAGCTGCAACTTCCTACCCCTGAAGAGATAGGTTTTCGCTACCCTCACCAGTTATCGGGCGGTCAGTTGCAGAGGGCGATGACCGCCATGGCCATGTCTTGCAAGCCTGATTTAATTATCTTCGACGAACCCACCACCGCGCTTGATGTGACCACTCAAATCGAGGTGTTGTCCGCCATTCGCGACATTGTTCGTGAGTATAAAACCGCCGCTTTATACATTACCCATGATTTGGCCGTGGTCGCGCAAATGGCTGACCGTATACAAGTGCTTAAAGACGGGCGCGCGGTTGAAATGTCCGAGACCAGTAAAATGTTGGCGGCGCCGCAAGAAGACTATACAAAGACTTTGTGGGCGGTACGTAATTTTCAGCGACGGGAAAAAGCCTTTGACCCGAAGGATATCATCCTAAGTCTCAATAATATTGATGCGTCTTATGAGCGACACGGCCCAAAGATCTTAAATGATGTGAGTATTCGAGTTGTCCGTGGCCAAACTCTTGCGGTGGTAGGGGAGTCGGGTTCGGGAAAATCTACCACGGCACGAGTGTTGTGTGGCTTGCTTGAAGCCAGTAAAGGAGAGCTTGTTTTTAACGGTGGTGTTTTACCACTTAATTATCGGAAGCGAGATAAAAACACCCTAAAGAATTTGCAATTAATTTATCAGATGGCCGACACCGCGCTCAATCCACGTCAAACCCTATTGCAAATACTGGGGCGCCCATTGGAGTTTTACCTTGGCTTAAAGGGCGAAGAGAAAAATGCCCGAGTGGCGCAGCTATTGGAGCAGGTCGAGTTAGAGCCCAAACGCTTTCTGAATCGATATCCTGGAGAGCTTTCGGGAGGGCAAAAACAGCGGGTGAGTATTGCTCGAGCGCTGGCGGCCGAACCTGAGTTAATTATTTGTGATGAAATTACTTCGGCACTGGATCAAGCTGTTAATGAAAGCATTTTGAATTTGCTCAATCGTTTGCAAGAGGACTTAAACCTCACGTATATCTTTATTACCCACGACCTAGCGACAGTTCGCGCTATCGCCGACGAGGTGGTGGTAATGTGGCAAGGGAAAGTGTTGGAACAAAGCACCACCGAGGCTTTATTCTCCCCCCCTTACCATGAATACACGGAACGCTTGTTGTCGTCGGTGCCACAGATGGATCCCCAGTGGCTCGATGAGCTGTTGCGGCAGCGGGCTAAAGCAGAGGCTATTTAGGTTCTGCTTTCAGCGGCTTTACCCAAATAGGATTAGAGTAAGCAAATTTTCCCGCGGCATCTTCAATGACAAGACTGTACCAAGTATCTGTTTTCGGTTTCACCTTAAATTGTATATCGGCCGAATTATCTGAGGCTTTCAGAGGCTTAAGTGTGTGTGTTTCCCCCCGCTCAATTAAAGTAACCGAGCGCAGACCCGAAACTGCGTGTACGGAATAGGCGAGACTCAGTTCGCTTCCCTCGACAGGGTTTAACTCACGGCCAAATATAATTTCAGGATAAACCACAGGTCCTTGGCTGGCGAAAGCGTGGCCCGCCTTTAGGGCAGCCACATATTTGTCGACGCTCACTGGGCCCTCTATGAAGGCGTAGGAGCGCGCAGCGCCAGACTCCTCACTCCATACATTGTGCACGTCTGAACCCGCGGCTAGGTAAGCGCGCTTGCCGCTGTTCCACAGTGCCCAGGTGTATTCCATTGTGGCCTTGTTATCTTCCGAGGTTATTTCCACAACATCAAAGCCAAGGTCGAGGCCACCAGGCACAGTGCCTTCCTCCAAGCTGTGGAAGTAGCCGTATTCGCTGTAAGGGTGATTTACGTGAACCACATCCGCGCCTAGGCGACGCGCCTCAGTGAAGATTTCCTGTACGCTGGCACGGCCGATATCAATACTTACTTCGCCGCCGGCATCCAAAGGATAAGCGTTAAAATGCGCCCACGACGCCGAGAGTTCGGCGGCGGGAATAAACGGTAGGCCGCGTGTCGCTGAGAGACGTTGCATTTCGTCATTGTTAATCAGCGAGTCGTGATCACTGAGAAAAGGAATGTCGATGCCCGAGGCCAATTCGGAGCGAAGTACAAAGTTGGGCTTGGTAAAGCCGTCGAGCACATCGGAGTGGTGGTGTAGGTCGGCGCTGTACCAGCCGTGTTGATTGGGGCGCAGCATTACCGGCACCGCCGACTTCACAGCATGGCGGCCGCCAGCGTCTACCTTAAGTTGGTGTGTTTGCCGCTGTGAGGTGAATCCTCCGCCGGCCGATACTTCGAAAGTATAAGCGCCGGGGGCTAAGCTTGTAGTGAGTTTTCCCACGGGGTCTAGCTCGGTAAAAAAGGTGTTTTTACCGAAGTATTCAATGAGTGGTTTGTAACCACTTTTGATACTAATTCGCGCGTCGAGCGGCTCGCTATTAGCTTGTTCTTCAACTTGGAATTCAACGGTTCCTGGCAAGCCTACACGATTAAAGTTGACATGGTGCCGGCCGTTTTTCGTCACATCAAGAGTGCTTGATGCGCTGCGTCCGTGGAGTTTGGCCGTGGCGTATAGCTCATAGCTTCCAACAGGCAATTCAATACTGTATTTGCCGTCTTGACCTATGGCCCAAGTATAAGGCTGTCCGTCTTTGTTGACGATAATGGCCGGCTTGTCGATGCGCTTGCCTTGATCGTTTTCAGCATGGCCAATAACTTTTCCCGAGGCTTGAGACTGAAGTTCAATTTCTGATTGCACAAAAGCCGCTAAATTTCCTTCTGGTTCGATTTGTAACCAGGCTTCAAACTCGCGGCTTTCTCCTGGCTGTAAGCTGTGAGGTAGATAGCGATCACGACCGTCATAGCTCATCACTTTGGCAAAAGGCGCGTGCAAACCCAGTGCCCATTTTTCATCGTATGAGGCCGACCAATTGGCCAGCGCCTTGTCTTCGGGGCTCTTCTTCACATGGTGTAAGCCCGGCATGCCAAACAGGTAGCCACCATCTGGCCAGGCTACATATCCGCTGAGGATATCTTTTAAGGCGGTTTTCCCGCCGTTTGTCATTCGAGTGATGATGTGAATGCGGGAGTCTTGGTCTTTTATGGTAAAGCGAGTTTCTAGATTAACGTCGCCCCAGTCGCGAAGTGTTTTTACAATCACTTCCTGCGCTGTGTTTTTTTCGATGCTGACTGTTTGGTATGTGGTAGGCCAGCTGGACCAATTGTTGGGCATGAAATCGGCCAGAGACGCGATATCAAAACCGGGTTTACCGTCGCGTAGAATGGCGATGTCGAGAATGCCGCCGCGAGCGACTCCCCAAGGGGGGGCTGTGTCTACGCCAAAAGCGATCGCAAAAAGCCCGTTGTTCAGGGTGAAGTCTCGCTTGCCCTGCGCATCGCCTCTGGGTATTTCAGTGGGGCCCGTAACTAAAGTAATGTTTGCACTTGCGTTTAATGCGCAGAACAAACTCCCTAGACAGAGAGTGACACAGGCCAATACTGTTTGAGTTAAAGGCAGTGAACGAGGGTTCGACATGAAAGTTCCTGTATATCAGTTTGTGATAAGTAGGGGGCTGCTGGGTGTTACCCACAGGCTTGAATACTTGGTGTTGAATTCATTGTGATAGTGTAGAAAAACCCAGCGCCACACTCGAAGAATTCAAGTGGGGAAAACGGCGCTGGGTTTAGGTGTTTTGGTGACTCATCCGGCCTTACAGCCGGTGAGTCCCAAACTTGGAATTAGAAGTCTTGTGAGAATCTAATACCAAAGGTGCGTGGACGAAGGCGTACGCCGTAGGTCTGAGCACCACAAGTACCGGTAGCACACTGTGAAGTGTAGTACTGCGCGGCGTCTTCGTCTGTGGCATTTTTAATGAACACGTCTATAGAGTAAGAGTCGTTGCGAATACCCGCAGAAAGATCCACTAAAGTGCTCTCAGGAATATCACCGGTAATGTCATTGTCGCTGACTTTCAGTTCTGACGAACGCTCACCTTCGTAGGCTGCTGAACCTTGTACGAAGGCTTCATAGTCACCAAGATCGAAGGTGTAACGCGCAACAATGTTGCCTTTGAATTCCGCTGTAAGTGGCAGAGCAGTGCCTGCAGGCGCTAAAACGATACCCGCTCCGCCGTAGTCATCAACCAATTCAGAGTCAATGAACGCGAAAGAAGCGGATATGTTCAAGCTTTGAGTGGGCACCCACAAAATTTGGCCTTCCATACCGGTAATTTCAGCCGAGGGGCCGTTGTCAACCTGCGTAATGGCATTGGCACCTGGGAACGATACTTGGAAGTCATCCCACTCTTCGAAGAACACCGCGCCGTTGAGCTGCAGGGTGTTGTCGTTCCATTGGGTTTTCCAACCGGCTTCCCAGTTGGTAAGGAAGTCTGACTTATACTCGCCTGCGGCTGGGTTGCGGTTGATGCCACCGGGACGATAGCCTTCAGACCAAGTGGCATACACCATTGCGTCGTCGTTTACCTTCCAGGTGAGGTTCATCCGGCCAATGTTTTCACTTTCCTTGATGCCCTTGTCTACGTTAAGGCAAGGAGCGTCTTTGTAATCTTCCTGTGAAGCACATTTGTTCTCACCGTTACTCGACCAGATAGGCGAGAAGCCTAGGCCAAAGCCAAAGAAGCCTTTTACGGAAACTTCGGGTTTAAAGAAACGCGCGCCTACGGTCAATTCCAAGTCTTCAGTAATGTCGTAACTGATATTACCAAAAATGGCATCGTCGGTATCAACACGGTCGAATTTGTTTAAGTAGATGGTGTCAGGGAACTGATTGCCGTTGGGTTCATTGGCGTTGAGTTCCATGCTGTCGGCCAAGCCGTCCATCTTCCAGTGCTGCTCAAAGTCATGAGTTTGCTTGGCAACGAAAAACCCTAACATACCGCGTAGACGGCTGTCTTGTGGGGTGCTGATGCGCAATTCATGACTAGACTTGGTGTAGCCGTCGTCATTGGTGAAGTAGGCGCCATTCATCATGCGGCTGCCGGCATCTGCAAAAAACTGGTTGGGTACTGCACGATCGCCACTGTTAGAGAAGTGCAAGTCGGCGTAGTAACCGGTGGTGTAAATACTGTCATACCAATAAGAGTAATCGGTATAGTCAAATGAACCTTCAAAGTCACGATTTAAGTAAGACGCTGAGTAGGTTAGATCAAAGTTGCCGATCTTGCCTTCAATGGTGAGGCCCAGCTGGTACCACTGATCTTCGGTGTACTCGTTCTGGAAATGCGTAACTCGATTGTCGCCACCCACAAAATCGCTGGGATCTTCACCCCAAGACCCTTCGCCTTCTTGCTTCTGTGCCATGGCAGACGGAGTGATTGTCCAATCTTCATTCAAATCGATACGCAGCGCTATACGACCACCGATGGTGTCTAAGGTATTGTAGTTGTCTTCAGCCTTGTCGGAGTTATCTAAGATAATATCATCGGCCGTGGTGCTGGCGTGACCACCGAAGGTACGAGTGCCGGCAACGTTATCAACATAACCCGCGTCGCCACGTGACCAGCCCACCATTCTTACGGCGACATTGTCATTTATTGGAATGTTTACGAAGCCTTCAGCAACATGGCCGGTGTCGTCACCGTCAACCATATTACCTTCTAAACTGTAGCTTGCAGAAAACTCAGAAGCGTCTGGCTTGTTGGTGATCACGCGAATGGTGCCTGCTTGCGAACTGGCGCCATACAAAGTGCCTTGTGGTCCGGCCAACGCTTCTACCCGTGCGATGTCATACATATGCACGTCGAGGTTGCCCTGAATGGTGGTAATAGGCTGCTCGTCGAGATACATGCCAACACTAGGCTGAGAAGTGGTGGCTTGACCGTCACCGCCTGTGGCAATACCACGCATATATACTAGTGTTGCACCAGAACCGGCACCCAAAGAAGGGGTGATGGACACGCTGGGCAATAACTTTGAATAATCGGTAAAATTCTGTACGCCCATCTCGCGTAATGACTCAGTGCCGAGAGACTGAATACTAATGGGTACATCTTGCATGTTTTCCGCACGTTTTTGCGCTGTAACGACAACTTCTTCAATACCTAAGAAGTCCACGTCTTGTGCTAAGGCGGTAGGGCTCAAAACCAGTATGGCGGCGGCCATAGGGGTTTTGGTAAATAGCTGTCTCATGCTCTTCATTGGGGAATCCTGCATTGCTGTGCTCCTAAATTTTTATAATAGCCACAATATACTATAGTCTATTTATGTCCGGATTTTTTATTATCTGTCTGGATCTCCTTATTAATAACAGATCATCGCAAGGTATTATTACTCAATTGCGACAATCGATTATCATTTCTCGAAAATCACCAAGTTCTAGATCAATATAAGTGCCTTTTATTGCCACTTACAGCTTTCTAGAGTGGAGCTTTTGGGTAATGCTTTAATACATCTCCCAACTCGGCTTTTAGTGGGTTTAACCACTGTTCATAGTGCATCCATTGCTCCATGCCTTCTCGATAAATTGGTTGTCTTACTTGCTCTGAACTGGCCGTGCGCACTGGCCGCGAGTTCTCAAAAAAGCGCAAACAGGCGGGTTCAAAGTCGAGACCACAATAATCTAACACCTGACGAACCTGATTTTCCGTGTCAGCCACGGTTTCTTCGTAGATAAGCCGGTGTACCTTGCCCGGTAACACCGCGTCATAATGCGCCATCAATTCAACGTAATCGCGGTAGAAGCGTCCCATGTCCGATTGATTGTAGCTAAAGCTCTGACCTCTGGCGTAATACTGCTTAAAATTTGAAAAGCAGCAGCCCAGCGGGTGACGCCGAGTGTCGATGATCTTTGCATTGGGCAACACGAGGTGAATCATGCCCGTGTGAAGAAAGTTGTTGGGCATTTTGTCGATGAAAAACGGCCGGTCGGTTTTGCGGTGAACTCGGGTATTCTCAATGTATTGTTCGCCCAGTTCGCGCAGCTGTGTTTCGTTTTTTGTTGCCAGTATTTCGGCGTAGGCGACAATTTCCTGGCTGCCTGATTCCTGACGCAGGTCTTTCGCCATAGAAATAATATCAGGCAGCTCTGTGGTGCCTTCTACTTGAGAGTGGCTGGACAAAATTTGTTCAAGCAGGGTCGACCCCGAGCGCGGCATACCGACAATAAAAATTGGGTCGGGTGCAGCGCAGCCAAAGCCTGCACGAGCGGCAAAAAATTCTCGGTCGAACTTCTGCTTCAGGCGCTGAACACGGGTAGTGTTCATTTCAGCGTCGTAATTGAGCTTGGAGTGGTGCAGGGCATTGCCTTTGTCGTAGTGCTCAAAAGACGTGGCGTGGTCTTTACTGTCCTCAGAGGCTTTACCTAGAGCAAAGTGAAAGTGTAGGCGGTTTTCATCGCTCAGTGCTTTATCACTAAGTTGCTGACGCATTGCCTCTAGATCTTTTTCCTTGAAACGAAATGTCTTTAAATTCGCCAGGCTCCAATAGGCCTCACCAAATGCTGGGTCGCGAGCGATACTCTGGCGGTAGGCGTCAATACAGGTTTCTTGTCGCCCTTCAGTTTTTAACACGTGGCCATAACTGAGCCACACCTTGGCGTTGCCAGGGTATTCAGCCAGCAACTCAGCGTAAAATTTACTGGAGCGTTCATACTCGCCAATGCGGCTGAGTATTACGGCGGCTAAGTTGCGGTAACTCGGGCTTTTGGGGTCGTCTTTGAGCAGAAGCTCGATTTCTACCAAGGCGCTTTCAGAATCGTTTTGGCGCTGCAAGAGGACAGCGTAGTTGTAGCGAGCGGCGGTAAAACTTGGCGCTAATTCAAGGCAGCGTTGTAGTAGCTTTTCAGCCGCTTCATTTTGGCCGCAGCGCACAGCCACTTCCGCCAGCATGCGGATGGCTGGTACGTCGGTAGGGCTATGCTTGAGGTGTTCTTTTAATATAGTTTCGGCTTTGGGGATATCGTTGGCCACCATGGCTGCAGCAGCGTGCTGCAGCATGGGTGTAGTGGCCGAGCATTGAATGTGTGTTGCGTAGGCGGCGTCACCGCCGGTGGCATCACCGGTGGCCAGCAAGTGGTCGGCCAGCCGACGCCAGGCATCGGGGTGCTGTGGTTTTAATTTCACGGTTTTGCGCAAGGCGGCAATTGCTTCGTCGCCACGGCCCGCTTCGGTCAAGGCCAGTCCCAGCTCATACTGTGCAGTAGCCCAAGCTGATTGAGTTTGCGCCAATGGTTCCAATACGGCTAAGGCAGCAGTGTTATTTCCTTGGCGGCGTTGAGCGGCGGCCAATAGCAGTAGAGCGGGGGGGTGATTGGGTGAAACTTCAAGTATCGCTCCAGCCTGTTCTTCGGCGAGCTTGGGATCTTGGTCTAGCAGACGTGCGCCATGCTCTATGGCGTCGGCTAATGTACCTGTGGATTCTGGGGTAGCATTCACTTTTGGGGATTCCTGCTATCGGTTTTCGATAGTGACTGATAGTTCATGTTTCTACAGATTCTACTGACATCTACGGGACCTCGATAGTAGGCTGAACTGGCTGTGCGAACAATAGCTGTAGGGTGTTTTTTCTTATGGCTGAGGGTGAGTTTTTCCAATCGGAGGCTCGATAAGGCGGACTCGAAAGAAATCGAGCTCCGCCACTCCGATAAGCCTCCAGCAATACTCGCCAAATCACCATTTAATAAGCTCATGCTAAGTCTCTGTAGTGCTGATTAATTGCCCTTGATCCCTGCGGACAAAAAGTAAGCAGTAAACAATAAGATAAAGGGCAATAACTACCAAACCCACCCATTCAATTTTTAAGGGGGTGAGTTGGTAGAGCAGAATCAGTGCGGACATTGTTATCCAATTGCCAAGGATATATTTAGTTCGGCCAACACTTTTCACGGTGAAATTTAGGTTTACGGTATAGAGTCTCATTAGTGAGTCTAATGAATTCATTACAAAAATTGTGCCTACTACAACCATGGAAAACTTGATGTAGCCGCCAATCGCAATCTCATTTTCGAAATAGTAGTAGAGCACGGTAAACCACGCCGCGATGGGAATAGAGGGAATGACCATCAGGGCAATTAATAATTGCCAGACTTTAATTGAGCCTACAAAACGAGAGACAAATTGACCAATCATTATGCTCCAGGAAAACCACCAAAAAAGGTAAAAGGCGTGGGAGTCAGTGATGGGCGTAACAAAGTGATGAAGGTTGGTGAAATATTCGCCGATGAGTGCACTCGTGCCAACAAAGCCGGTTAAGCCCATGTCACTGGCGATCCACATCCCGCCAATAAGAGCAAAAAACACCCAAGTTGAGGAGATGCTGAGTATTTTCACGTATTTTACGTCGGTGCTGGAGAGTACGGCGCATAGCACCACCACGGCGACTAGACCATATTGAAAAAATTGACTGATGCCGTCTACGTAGGTCGGCAGGTAACTTAGAAATAGAAAGCCAGTAAATGCACAGGTGGCAATAATGATGAAATTGTTGGTCCATTTAACAATGGGAATTTCAAATAATTTTACTCGAGGCTCTACAACGCAGAAATAAAAGGTGGTGAGAAAATAAAAGGCCCAAACTAGAAAACCCCAAAAACCAAATTCAATAGCTAGTGGGTTGGCAAAACTGTAGGCGCTGTCTTCGATGTAGGCGGGAAATTCTGTAAGTGGAAACATGATCAGGCCAACGTCTAAACCGGAGGTGAAGAGTATGGCGCTGAAGGCAAAGAGCGAGGTGGGCATACTGCCCTCGCATCTGAGGTTCCCCCATCGCCAAACTATGACCAGTGATGTTAACAGTGTGACAAAGATGGCGGTGGAGAGAATCAGTTGCATTGTTTAAGTCCGATTTATAATGAGCGAGCGGGTGAGTTCTGTCGCTGACGGTGTTGCCACTCGGGATCAACCCAAGGGCTCACGTCGGCGGCGGGGAGCGGTTCGTTCCCCAGAATAATATCCGCCGCTTTTTCAGCGATCATGATGGTTGGCGCATTGAGGTTACCATTGGTAATGCTGGGCATAATAGACGAGTCTACTACACGTAGGTTTTCAATGCCTCGCACACGACACTCTGGGTCCACCACGGCCATTGCATCATCCTGATCACCCATTTTACAGGTGCAAGAAGGGTGATAGGCGCTCTCGACATTTTCCCTCACCCATTGGTCAATGGCCTCGTCTGAGGTGATGTCAACGCCGGGTTGAATCTCTTCACCCCGATAGGCATCCATAGACGGTTGATTGATGATCTCTCGGGTAAGACGAATACAGGCGCGCCAATCTTCTCTATCTTGTTCGTGCTGTAAGTAGTTGAACAAGATGCTGGGTTTGGTCTCGGGGTTGTTGTCGGTAATTTTAACTCGACCGCGACTCTTGGGTTTGTTGGGCCCCACGTGCACCTGGAAGCCGTGCCCGTCGATGGCAGCATCTCCGTCGTAGCGCATGGCGGCTGGTAAAAAGTGGTACTGAATGTCTGGCCATTTCTGACCCGCTTTGGAGCGAATAAAGGCACAGCTTTCAAAATGGTTGCTGCTGCCTAAACCATCTTTGAATAACATCCAGCGGGTGCCAATGAGGCCTTTGCTGATGAGGTCCAATTTTCCATTTAGGGTGATGGGCTGTTTGCAGCGGAATTGAAAGTACACCTCCAAGTGGTCTTGCAAGTTTTCGCCCACGCCGGGTAAGTCGTGCAGGACTTCAACGTTTGCGTCTTGAAGTACTTTTGCGGGGCCAATGCCTGAATGTTGCAGTAAGCTGGGTGAACCAATGGAGCCGGCGCACAACAATACTTCCTTGCTCGCCAATGCTGTTTCTATGTTTCTCCCGCGCTGATATTCAATGCCCACCGCAGTTTTACCTTCAAGTAATACTTTGCGACTTAGTACTTTGGTCATCACGGTTAGATTGGGGCGCTTCATGGCATCGCGAAGGTAGGCCATTGACGTGGAGCAGCGCTCGCCCTTGCGAACTGTCATGTGCATAGGGCCAAAGCCTTCTTGCTGATGGCCATTGTAATCTTTTGTGGATAAGTAACCGGCGTCTTCCCCAGCGTCTATAAATGCTTGGTAGAGCGGGTTTAGAGCCATCGCATTGCCGGCATTCACCGTCAGAGGTCCGTCTACGCCACGATACTCATCGGCTCCTTCTGACCAATCTTCCATGCGGCGAAAGTAGGGTAGGCAGTGACGGAAGTCCCAGCTTTTTGCGCCGAGTTCAGCCCACTGGTCAAAATCGCAGGCGTGGCCTCGAACATATACCATGCCATTAATAGACGATGAACCGCCCAATACTTTTCCCCGAGGGCAGTGTAGGCTGCGGTTGTCAACAAAGGGCTCAGGCTCTGAATCGAAAAACCAATTAAATCTTTTGTCATTCATCGGGTATGAGAGTGCCGTGGGCATTCTAATAAATAAATTATTATCTTTGCCTCCGGCTTCCAAAAGCAGTATGCGATTTGTGCCGTCGGCACTTAAGCGCTCGGCCAGCACGCAGCCAGCAGATCCCGCGCCCACAATAATGTAGTCGTATTGATTGTTTGTCATTGCTTACTCTGTCTATCAAAAATTGGCTAGTGTCACCTAAGCATTTTTTAAAGCCTAACTATGGCCATACTAACTATGGCCTACTAACTACGGCCTACTGATAAGGGCAGTCAACATCGCCCAGTTCAACATAAACGCTCTTTAATTGCGTGTAGTGCTCAATTGCAGTGGGCCCGTTCTCTCGACCTAAACCTGACTGCTTATAACCACCAATAGGCATTTCAATGGGGGTGATATTGTAGTTATTTATCCAGCAGGTGCCAGCTTCAAGCTCGGCAATCACGCGGTGCCCGCACGCGAGATTTTGTGTGAATACGCCTGCAGCCAAACCGTAATCGGTATCATTAGCTCGACGAATCACTTCATCTTCATCGCGGAAGGTTAGGATAGACATCACTGGTCCAAAAATTTCATCTTTGACAATGCTCATGTCGTCTGTGCACTGAGTAAACACGGTAGGTTCAACGTAACAACCTTTGGCGAGCGCGGGGTCACTGGAGCGTTGGCCGCCACACAATAATTTGGCGCCAGCTTGCTTGCCCTGCTCAATGAATTCCAAAACAGAGTTCATATGGCCTTCAGATACCAGAGAACCTACTTGGGTTTCGGGGTCCATTGGGTCTCCCACTTTCATGCGTGCGACACGCTCAAGCAGTTGCTCAACAAAAGCGTCGTGAATATCTTCGTGTACGAATACCCGCGTGCCGTTAGTGCAAATCTCGCCTTGGGTGTAGAAGTTGGCCATCATTGCGGCGGCGACTGCGTTGTCTAGGTCAGCGTCCGCAAAAATAATCAGCGGCGATTTTCCACCCAGTTCCATGGTCACATGTTTGAGTGTGGAGGCGGCGTCGGCCACGACTTTTTTGCCCGTGGCAGTGGAGCCAGTGAGTGAAATCTTGTCGATGCCGGGGTGCCGCGACATGCCTTGACCAATTTCTGAGTTGCCAAAGATAACGTTAAACACGCCGTCCGGAACACCGGCCTCGGTGAAAATCTCCGCCAATTTTAGGGCAGTAAGAGGGGTCATACTGGCGGGTTTGAAAATCATTGCGTTACCACAAGCCAGCGACATGGCGGCTTTCCAGCAAGCAATTTGAATGGGGTAATTCCACGCTCCAATGCCGGCACACACGCCCAAAGGTTCGCGGCGAGTGTAGCCAAAGGCGTTCTCAAGTTGCATATGATGGCCGGTGATGCTCGGTGCAAGATTGGCGAAAAACTCGATGCAGTCGGCACCGGATGCAACGTCGACACAATCGGCTTCCTGAATTGGCTTGCCAGTGTCCATTACTTCTAATTCCGCCAGCTCCTGATTGCGTTCGCGCAGCAGGGCAACGGCTTTTAATAAGATACGGCTGCGCTCAGTAGCGCTCATCCGTGACCAAACTTTAAAACCCGCACGAGCTGATTCCACGGCAAGATCTAAGTCTTGCAAACTCGCCTTTTGTATTTGGCAAATAGTTTCGCCAGTGGCTGGGTTCACGGTGGTAAAAGTTTCGCCAGAGCTTGCGGCCACGTAGCGTCCGCCTATGTACAGTTGTTGTTCGGGTAAGTTCATATCGTCTATCTTCATTGTGTCATTGGTAAAAGCATTCGCTTAATGGATATCAGCGTTGCCGTCTTGGTAAAAATTCCCGATCAAATGTCAGAGACGTGAGATCGAAAATTGGAAATAAAAAGGCGCCCTTCTTCACGCTAAAGAAGGGCGCAAACCACAAAGTGGACTACTGAAAGTTGTACTTAAAGTTCACGCTCAACCAGCGGGGAGGCCCAACTACATAAATTGAGTAGTTGCCAAAGCCGCTGATGTCATAGCCGTATGTAACCGGTCTTTCATCAAAGACGTTTTTCACTGCGAGACTCGCCTCCCAAGTGTCGTCGGCGTTGAAGTAACTCAGGCGGAAATCGGTGAGCGTATAGTCGCCGGCTTGAGTGGCCTCTGAGTTCACGAGGTTGAAATATTCTTCACCCACATGATTGGCCGACACTTGCGCGGCCATTCTGCCTGTGCCCATGCTCCATTCTTTGCGCACCATTAAGTTCGCAGTGATGTCAGGTGCCAGTAGAGCGTCTTGATCAACGATGGTATTCAATCCGTCGTTTGACGCGCCGTTAACTTCTGTATCTAGCAGGGCGATACCTGCGATGAAGTCCCAACCATTGTCGGTTGAATACATCAACTCCACTTCTCCGCCGTAGAATGTCGCTTCAGAGTTAATCAGCTGACTGGTTGTCCCAGAAAAGAAGAAACCCTGATAATTCTCATAGTCATAATAGAACACGCTGGTATTAATGCGCGCTCTGCCATCGGCAAAGGTGGTTTTTGAACCCAGCTCATAAGACGTGAGTATTTCAGGGTCGAAGCCGATGGCCTCGCTGGTGCCTTCTGCAAAGCCATCAGAAGGGGTGTTGAAGCCGCCGCCTTTAGTGCCGCGGTTGTAGCTGGCGTAGAACAGCTGGTCTTCATTCATTTCCCAGTCAATTTGTAACTTGCCAGAAATTTCATCATCACTGCGGTCAAAGCGATAGGTATCGCCGGTATAGAGCCAACCCGAACCATCATCAAATGCCGCGCCGGCACCGGCCAGACGGTAAGACAGACTTTTGTCGTCCTGAGTCCAGCGCAATCCAGCCGTGAATAACAAGCTGTCGCTTATGCGGTAGTCAAGTTGCCCGAAGGCCGACACGGTATCCGTTTCAGACTCAGCAAAAAACGTTGGGTCGTAGGCGTCGGAAGGGAATTGGAAGGCGCCACTAAAGTCGTTTTCGATACTCAGAAAATAAACACCAGTCACCCAGTTTAAGCGACCGCTTTCTCCATCGATGCGAATCTCCTGTGATACCTGTTCTACTTCTGCTTCAGAAACGTAGGTCACTAGATTGTATTGTGAGCTGTCATCGTCTTCCCGATAGGATTTGTCGCTGGACGTCCAGTCGGTCACGCTAGTTAGGTTGATGCCGCTGTCGAAAGTCTTGTTGAAAATGGCGGTCAAGCCGCTCGAGTCGCGAGTTACGCCGCTGTCGAAATCGAAGGAGCCTTCGTGCTCGTCGCCGATGCCGTCATCCAGTTGGCCATTGGCTGGGTCAAATAAACTACCGCCGCCAAAAAAGTTTTGTCCGCCGGGCACTGGCACGCCATTGACCAAGTTCAAGCCAGAGCCACAATCAGTGTCTCCAGACTGGCAAAACACAGGGCCTGTTGCCGTCGATTTGGTGGCGCGGTTGTGATAAACGCCACCGCGGGTGTCTATCTGAGTGTGGCGGCCAATCAGTAGTAGGCTTGTCTCGCTGTCGATATCAAAATTCAACATCGCACGTACCGACTGAGTGTCGTCATTGCGCATGTCGTCACCGATGGCGTTTTTTACGTAGCCGTCGTTTTCGCTGTGGTATACGGCCAAGCGGCCCTGGACGCTGTCGCTGAGGCCGCCGTTCAGTACGGTGGTAATGCCGAGTTGTCCGTAGTCGCCCGCGGTGATGTCCACTGAGGCGGCAAAATCTTCACTGGGCTTTTCGCTGATGTAATGCACCAAACCACCGGTGGCATTGCGGCCATAAAGTGTACCCTGAGGTCCGCGCAATACTTCTATGCGCTCGATGTCGAAGGCCGGTGCGCCTGAAGAGCCTGGTGAGGAGAGGTACGCTTCGTCCATGTAGATGGCCACGGGCGCTTCCTGTCCTTCAGCGAAATCGCCTTGGTTCACACCGCGAATAGAAAAGAGTGCGATGTTGGCGCTGTCGCCAGTGTTACTGGTGGCCACTAAGCCGGGTGTTTGACCGGCTACATCAAGGCTGTTTTTCCAGCCGAGGGCGTTCATTTGATCACCGGTAAATGCCGAGACAGACACGCCCACATCCTGCAAACTTTGGGCGCGTTTCTGTGCGGTAACAATCACTTCTTCCAGCTCAAAAACCGCTGCATTCGCGGCCCCTGAGGTGGCGATAAGCATTGCTGCTGCCAGTGGTTTTATAGAGTACATTTTTGCCCTGCTTTTCTTCGAACTATCCATCTTTTTCTCTCCTTCGATCTTATGTTTGTCGTTATTGGATTGAATGGTGTCTTAGATACTGCGTTGTTGGACTTGGTTTTTGTTCTGTTTGCCATAGAACAATCGGGTAGATACTTTGTTAGGTAATCATCAATGATTCTTTGTGCTGCTGCCGCATCGATTCCGTCGGGGCTGAGTGCTCCACGCAACCAAACACCGTCGATGAGTGCTGCAACGCCGGCCGCCACGAGCTCGGCCTGGGCTTTGGGTAAAATTCGTTTGAGCTCGAACCTTAGATGCGAGAGTAGTCGCTTGTCGTTCACTCGCTGCAATCGGCGCAGTGAAGGCTCGTGCATCGACATGGCCCAGAATGCCAGCCAGGTTTTCACCACTTTTTGATCGCCTTGCTCACGATTGAAGTTGCCGCCAACAATGGCTTTTATTCGGCCTCGGACATCGTCGGCTTGCACCGCTTGTAATTGTTCCTGAACGGTATTCGAAAGCTGCTTTAAGACGCTGCGCATGGTTGCTTCCAGCAAACCATATTTACCACCAAAGTAATGACTAATAATGCCTGTAGATACACCAGCACGGTTGCTAATCATGGCCACGGTAGTGGCTTGAAGGCCCACAGCATCAATCGCCTCCATAGTGGCGTTGATCAGCTGGGGTCTCCTGATTTCTTGCATTCCAAGCTTGGGCATAGCTGGGCTCTTTGGTTTTTGTTGAATGACCGTTTAATAAAAACTAGCTAAGTATACGGCATATGTCAATTCAAGCGAATATTCCCTTAAAGCTCTCGTCTTTACTTTGAATAATCTTGTAAGTTGTTGATAATTATGTGAATTTATTCGTGTGCGCTAGGGGGGGAGGAGGGTTTAAATACCGTGTCAAAGACTGCTTGGGTCGTAGAATGACACGGTAGGGTCGTTTTTTAGGAGGCCTGTAAGGGGAAAAGTGACGTGGCCAGGACTACTGTCCGGCCACGTTTTGCTGAAAGGCTTCGCGATACCAATTGATAAAACTGACAACACCAAACTCATAGGTTTCAGAGTAGGGGCCGGGTTGGTAGGCCACGGAATTGATGCCACGTTGATTGTTTTCAGCCAATGTTCGGTCTTGATTGTTGGTAGCATCCCAGACTTGACGCAGCTTGCTCACATCATAGTCCACACCCTCTATAGCGTCTTTATGTAGGATCCATTTGGTGGTCACCTGAGTGCGCTGAGGGCCAAGAGGAATCACTTGGAAAGCCACCAGGTGATCACCCATGGCGTGGTTCCATGAATTAGGCAGGTGCAGAATGCGCAGAGAGCCTAAGTCGGGGTTTTTAATTCTACCCATGAGTTTCTTGCAGCCAGGGCTGCCGTCCAGAGTCATAGACACTGTGCCTTCCAGCAAAGGCATGCGCACCATCCGATTTTGTTCGCCGTGCGCTACGTGCTGGTAGGGAATGTTTTCCTCATCCCAGGTTTTTTCTTTGCGAGACACTAAGGCTTTGAACGCGTCTGTGGCGCGGGGGTCTGTAGTGTCATCCCACTCTAGTAGGGTATTGAGAAGCTCTGGATGGGAACCGTTGCAGTGGTAGCACTCGCGATTGTTTTCAATCACCAGTTTCCAGTTGGCATCCTCGATTATAGTGCTTTCTACGGCAACCTTGGCGTTGTCCAGATCGTAAGGCTCTAAGTAGCGTTCTAAATCCTTTAGAAAACCGTCAAATTCTGGTGGCTCGTCGGCTAGGGAAATAAATATATAGCCGCCTGCAGTACGACAATGCACCCGGTGTAAGGGGTAGTCATTGGTTTTGAAGGTTTCACCCATTTCACTGCCCGCGTAAATTAATTCGCCGCTCAGTTCATAGGTCCATTGGTGGTAGGGGCAAACGAGCTTGGCGACTTTGCCTTGTTTTACTTGGCAAATTTTTGACCCGCGGTGGCGGCAGACATTGTGAAATGCACCAATCTCGCCGTGTTGATCACGGACTACAGTGAGTGGGTTACTGCCAATGTCTAAGGTGAAAAAGCTGCCCTTTTCGGGAATTTCGCAGCTAAGTCCGGCGAATAACCATTCTTTGCCGAAAATTTCTTCCATGTCGGCCTGAAACACTTCCTCATCATTGTAAAACTGCTGAGGCAGCGAAAATGTGGCTGGGTGCTGTTTGAGTTGTTCGGCCATAGCTTGCCGGGCAAGTTGGGTAGCGCTGCTTTTATTCGACATGTTGATCCTTAATCTCGCTCAATTCATTCGGCGCTAGTGTGCGTCTGGCGGCAAGTGCGTGCTTATCCAAAAACGACTAATTTCCACCTTGTTCCCGACTTATTCCTGAGGCGTGGCATTAGGATTTGATTCAAGTCAATTGAAGCGGTGTGGCCACTGGCGCGGTCAATACAGCGCGGCAATTTTGCATATATAAGTAGTTTGTTATGCCTTTTCCGCCACTTATCTAAAAACGACTTTAGCTTTTCCATCTCTTGTTAGCGGGTATAAGCAGGCAAATTTTTTTGTAGGGTTCAGCGAAAACTAAGCAGACATTACTGAGAGTGGGAATGTCTGGATTGGATAATTATAGGTCTGTTTTAGAAAAGTGTGTCTGACTATTAAGGCGTCTACTGCAGTACGCAGCACACACTCGCTTAAATTTTTTAAAGCTGCCCTTACTTACTACCAATAAATATTGAGGCTCACATATGTGTTCTAAACATGGAAATCGCGGTGTTGTCTATTCAGGCGCAGGCGAAGTAGAGGTTCGTAGCATTGAAACTCCGACCTTATCGCTTGGCAAGCGAACTTGTCAGCACGGCGTTATTTTAAAAGTTGTTTCCACCAACATCTGTGGTAGCGATCAACATATGGTTCGAGGTCGCACAACGGCTGAGCCTGGGCTCGTACTTGGCCATGAGATTACGGGAGAAGTCATTGAGTGCGGTCGAGATGTTGAGTTCTTGGATATAGGCGATATAGTTTCTGTTCCCTTTAATATCGCCTGTGGCCGCTGTCGCAACTGTAAAGAAGGTCAAACTGGCATTTGTCTCAGTGTGAACCCTGCTCGTCCAGGTGCTGCATATGGTTACGTAGACATGGGCGGTTGGGTGGGGGGGCAATCTGAGTATGTCATGGTGCCTTACGCCGACTTCAATTTATTGAAATTTCCTGACCGCGATCGCGCAATGGAAAAAATTCGCGATCTCACCCTGCTGTCAGACATTTTCCCAACAGGCTATCACGGGGCGGTAACAGCGGGTGTTGTGCCAGGTTCAACAGTCTATATAGCCGGTGCGGGCCCAGTGGGTTTGGCCTCAGCCGCTTCCGCGCATCTTTTAGGTGCCGCCTGCGTCATTGTTGGTGATATGAACCCCCATCGTTTGGAACAGGCACGTAGTTTTGGCTGTGAAACCCTTGATTTACGGGAAGATGGCACGGTTCCAGAAATGCTTGAGCAAATTCTGGGCGTGCCGGAAGTGGACGCCGGTGTTGACTGTGTCGGTTTTGAGGCGCGCAGTCACGGCTGTAGCCATCATCAGGAGCAGCCCGCCACGGTGCTGAATACTATGATGGACGTGACTCGTGCTGGGGGTGGTATTGGTGTTCCTGGTTTGTACGTTACAGGCGATCCAGGCGGCATTGATGAAGCCGCGCAAACAGGTCAGCTGGGCATTCGTATTGGCTTGGGCTGGGCGAAGTCTCACTTTATCGTCACGGGCCAGTGTCCAGTGATGAAATATCACCGCCAATTGATGCAGGCAATTCTCTGGGACAAGGTCGATATTGCCAAGGCTGTTAATGTTGAGGTGATTTCACTGGAAGATGCGCCCAAGGGTTATTCTGACTTTGATCAGGGCGCGGCCACTAAGTTCGTGATTGACCCTCATGGCATGATCGCAGCTTAGATTTACTGCTCCTTTTACCTTTTCAGCATTAGTTTTAACGCCTTTTGCGGCTCCGCAAAAGGCGTTTTTGTCTGCAGATAAAAAGATCGCTTGCGCCTAATCCACTTACCTATTATAAGTTTCTTTTGCCAGCTCATACTCTCAATGAGGTTTGTGTCGGTCTTTGCATAGCTTTTTGTTAGGGGCGCTATTATGTCAACCAATATCACGGCCCCCGCTGAGGCGCCCGCATTACATTTCGGGTTTCTTTTAGTTCCCAACTTCACTTTACTGGCCTTTTCTGCGGCGATAGAACCCTTGCGCATGGCGAATCAGCGCTCAGGTAAAACCCTGTATCGCTGGAGCGTGATCACAGAGTTTGGTGACACGGTGCAGGCCAGTGACGGCATGCGTATTGAGGCCGATTTCAGCTTGGTTAACCAAGAGAAGTTTGACGCTGTGTATGTATGTGGTGGCATAGACGTTGAGAAGGGCGATTATAAAAACATATTGCGCTGGCTAAATCGTCAGGCGCTGGCCAAGGTGAACTTGGGTGGTATTTGTACAGGCAGCTATTTGCTCGCGGCCGCAGGCCTTCTAGATGGCTACACCTGCACCATACACTGGGAGTATCTCGCCAGCTGGGCGGAACAATTTCACCGTATTGAGAGCAGTGATCATTTGTATTGTATCGATCGCAATCGCTTTACCTGCAGTGGTGGCACGGCGCCCATGGATATGATGCTGGAGATTATTGCCCGAGACCACAATAGGGCCTTGAGCGAACTGATTTCCGAAGCCTTCGTGTACGATCGAATTCGCGATAGCGCTGATATCCAGCGTATTCCCCTGAAGCACCGAGTGGGGCACACCTCTCCGAAGCTGCAAGATGTGGTGGCTTTAATGGAGGCCAATATAGAAGAAGCCATTTCCCTAGATGAATTAGCGGCCTACGTGCAATTGTCGCGACGTCAGCTTGAGCGCCTTTTCCAGCAGCACCTCGGGTGCACGCCATCTCGATATTATATGAATACCTGCCTGTTCAGGGCGCGGCAGCTATTAAAGCAAAGCCGTTTGTCGATCACCGAGGTGGCATCGGTGTGTGGGTTTACTTCAACGCAGCATTTTAGTGCAGCCTACCGCAAGCTTTATGGTCTAGCCCCCAGAAATGAGCGTCGGGGCTTAGGGGATCTAAAGTGACGTTTTTCCCATTATCTCTGTCGTTTTTGGCGGCCTTTAGATTTTAGTCTCGGTGTTAAACTGCCGGTCATTGGTGGGCAGCAACTGAGGGAATTCCCTAGTGACCGCCTTGGCTTTCTAGAGGCGTTGTTGCGATGTTTGAACCCAATCAAGACTTGACCGCCAATGACGGTCCTGTGCACATCGGTTTTCTGATGATGCCCCATTACACTTTGATTACCTTCGCGAACGCCGTGGCAGTTTTGCGTATGGCCAATCTTAAGGCGCAGCAAGAACTTTATCGCTGGTCAGTGTTAACAATGGACGGGCAAGCGGTATGTTCCAGCGATGGCTTGGAGTTAAAGCCTGATAGCAGTGTCGCCGACTCTGAAGCACTACACATGCTGTTTGTGTGTGGTGGTTACAAAATTGAGAGCCAAAGTGCAGAGCCAGTGTTGGATTACTTGCGCGCTATGTCGCGTCAGAATATTCCGATGGGCGCGATGTGTACCGGCGCATACTTATTGGCGGCCGCCGGTCTTCTAAATGGTTACCGCTGCACAATTCACTGGGAAAATTTGTCCAGTTTACGTGAGCGTTTTCCACAGATTACAGCCACTTCTACTTTATTTGTTCTGGACCGAAATCGTTTAACTTGCTCCGGCGGAGTAAGTTCTATGGATATG